>Ga0207421_10000468_pt1 | contig 51865 bp, 51 predicted proteins | sample SodLakKL_010_SED_4_FD_187542 | JGI IMG/M metagenome (GOLD analysis project Ga0207421, IMG submission 187542) | Alkaline sediment microbial communities from Lake Tanatar, Kulunda Steppe, Russia - 8KL_010_SED (SPAdes) (version 2) | ecosystem: Environmental > Aquatic > Non-marine Saline and...
CTTTCGTCTGGAAAATCCTGCACAAAAAAGAGAACACCAGAGGTGCTCTCTTTGTAATACCTATTCCTCTTCTCCCACCGCGAAGCGAGCGAAGCGGTTAACCACGATATTCTCTCCAAGTTGGGCGATACTTTCCATGATCAGATCTTTAACGGTTTGATCATTATCCCTGATATATGGTTGTTCCATAAGGCATCTGGCTTCGAAGAATTTTTCCAGCCGGCCCTCAACCATTTTCTCCACAACATGTTCGGGTTTATTTTCTGCCAGGGCCTGCTGCCTGAGGATTTTCTTTTCCTTTTCCACTTCTTCTGCGGGAACATGTTCTCGAGAAACATATTCTGGCTGGCTGGCAGCCACCTGCATCGCCAGGTTATGGACCAGTTCTTTAAAATGGTCAGTTTTAGCGACAAAATCAGTTTCACAGTTAACTTCAATCAGAACGCCAATTTTGCCACCCATGTGAATATAGGAGCCAACAATTCCTTCAGCGGCAGTTCGGCCAGCTTTTTTAGATGCAGCAGCAATGCCTTTTTCCCGGAGGTATTCAACTGCCTTATCAATATCGCCACCGGTTTCCTGCAAGGCTTTTTTGCAATCCATTACGCCTGCACCGGTTTTCTGGCGAAGAGTTTTTACATTCTCCATGCTTATAGACACGTTTTCCCCTCCTTTATTCGGCCTTTTTTTCTTCTTCTTCTTTTTCGGAAGGTTTTTCTTTTAAGTCTTCGAGGTTCTTAACAGGTTCTTCAGCAACTTCTTTTTTTTCTTCGGCCTGATCTTCTTCCGGATCGGGCATTTCAGCTTCCTGCCCCTGATTTCCTTCCAGGACTGCCTCTGCCATCACTCCGGTCAGAAGCTTAACAGCCCGGATTGCATCATCATTACCAGGAATAATATAATCAATTATGTCGGGATCACAGTTGGTATCCACTATAGCTACTACTGGTATTCCCAACTTGTTGGCTTCTGCAACTGCAATGCTTTCCTTGCGAGGATCAACCACGTATACCGCACCCGGCAATCTCTTCATATGCCGAATACCACCAAGAAAGCGGTTCAAACGTTCTTTTTCTTTTTGCAACTGGATTACTTCTTTTTTGGGAAGGACTTCGAACAACCCTTCTTCTTCCATCTTTTCCAATTCTTCAAGCCTTTTGACCCGACGGTTAATTGTCTGGAAATTGGTGAGCATACCTCCCAGCCAGCGCTGGTTAACATAGGGCATCCCACACCTTTCCGCTTCTTTTTTCACCGTTTCCTGGGCCTGTTTTTTGGTCCCTACAAAAAGAATTTCTTTGCCATCCATGGCCAGATCGCGGACAAAATTGTAGGCGACCTCAACCATTTTTACAGTTTGCTGCAGGTCAACGATGTAAATCCCGTTACGTTCAGTAAAGATGTAAGGCTTCATTTTGGGATTCCACCGCCTGGTTTGATGTCCGAAGTGGACACCCGATTCCAGAAGTTGTTTCATTGTTACCACTGCCATTTTTCATTTTCCTCCTCTCGGTTTTTCCTCTGATCCGGTCATCCTCATCTTAGGGAACCCTCGCAGGCACCACCCTTGGAGTTGCGGATCATGTGTTATTAACCATTAGGTAGTATACCACAGCGCGGCTGAATAATCAATAGAATTAAAGGGGTTTAAATAATTTTCTCTCCCTCATGGAAGGTTTTAATAATCAATTCTCCGGATTCCGGGGAAAATTTAATTGTACGGCCGGATTTCCCCCCCGCAATCTATCCCCTTGAAGGAAATTTTCTTTTCCTTCAGGATTTCCCTGACTTTTTCTGTATTGCGTTCTCCAATACGCCCGATGTCGTTATCGGTATCAAAGGAGAACATGTGGGCTCCCCCTGTTATTTTAGCCCACAACCGATTGGGTTTTGCTCCCCCTTGGCATAAGTCCTCAATTAGTTTGGGAATAGCAGTATCGGCATATTTGCCGAGTTTATCAGGGGAATTACCATTCCTTCCTGCTTCGGGCAAAATAATATGGGCAAGTCCCCCCATTTTCTTTTTCGCATCATAAAGAATGAGCCCGAAACAGGACCCGAGGCCCGTGCAGCCCAGAAAATCAGGAGATCCGGAAATTTTTAATTCACCCATTCGGACCTGGATCAGCCTGCTCATCGCTTTCAGCTCCAATTGCCTCGAGAATCTTTTCCAGGCTTCCCGGCTCGGGAACCAGGAAAAATTTACTGAAAATTTTATTATCGCCTTCATAAAAGGATGTTTCCAGGAACAAGGCCCTGTCGCCAAATTGTCCTTCATGAGCAGCAATAGAACCCAGAACTGCTCCCGCCACGTCCAGGACAAAGCTCGGCAAAGACTGGACACAGTTAAAGCCGGTCATTTTATTAATAGAATTCAAAAAAGAACCCGACAGAATATTGGCTATTTCCTGGATTGCTGATTGTTCCATTTCTCCGCTGATATCCTCAGGCTCATAACCCAAAGCTAAAGTCAATAGCCGGTACATGCTTTGCTCATCCACCAGATAAACAATTTTTCCCGGAGCTTCGCCCACCATTCTAAGTAAAACGCAACCTACCAGGCGTTCTTCCCCTCCCATAATTTCAGGGATTTCCTCCAGGGAAAGAACCCTGGCGGCAGGAACTTCCATTTTAATCTCTCGTTTTAGAAACTGGGCAAGTGCCGTAGCGGAATTCCCCGCACCAATATTGCCCACTTCCCGCAAAGCATCAATTTGAAATGGGGTAAGCCGGCTAATTAGATCTGACATTAATAAAACCCTCTCGCTGCGGTTAAAGGTCTATTTTTCTAATTTCCTCCATGAGGAACTCATTGAGAATCTTGATGTAAGTCCCTTTCATGCCCAGGGAGCGAGATTCAATTACTCCAGCACTTTCAAACTTCCGCAGGGCGTTAACAATAACTGAGCGGGTTATCCCGGCCCGGTCAGCAATTTTACTGGCCACAATCAACCCTTCTTCTTCATCCAATTCGGCAAAGATGTGTTCAACAGCTTCAATTTCCGAGAAAGAGAGGCTTTCCAGGGCCATGTGCACAGCAGCTTTTTTCCGGGCTTTTTCTTCCATTTTTTCACTTCGGGAACGCAATATTTCCATACCCACAACTGCAGCAGCGTATTCAGCTAAAATTAAATCTCCCGGGCCAAATTCATTTTTAAACCTGGCCATAATCAATGTTCCCAGGCGTACTCCGCCCCCTTTTACCGGGACGATAGTTGTCAGCTTTGTGGAAAAAAGGCAGTCGCCCTTGAACTCAAAAACACATTTTCCATTTTCCTGTTCAATGTTTGCCTTGGTTTCATTTATGGAAACCAACTTGTTATTAAAATCTTCCGGAAAGTGTTTCTTTTCCAGGACCTCTTCAACCATAATCTCACATTCAAACTGATCAAGGAGATTATAGCCAAGTAATTTCCCTTTCTTGCTGACTACATAAATATTTGCCTGCAGTGCTTCGCTCAGTACCTGGGCCATTTCTGAAAAGTTTACTGGTTTTCCGGCCCCACCCAGAATTAGGTTATTTATTCGCCGGGTTTTTTGGAGTAGATCTTCCAAAATCCTCGACCTCCTTTTATTTATAATATATATCGGCTTAAATCCTTGTCCTTTATAATACCTTCAAGCTGCTCCTTGACAAAAGTTTCATCAATTTCTATTTTTTCCCCTTTCAATTCCGGGGCCCGGAAAGAAATATCTTCAAGGAGTTTTTCCAAGACTGTGTGCAGCCGTCTGGCTCCAATATTTTCCATCTGTTCATTAGCCAGCCGGGCAATCCGGGCCAGTTCTGCTATTCCTGATTTGGCAAATTCAATTTCAACTTCCTCTGCATTCAAGAGAGCCACATACTGCTTGATCAGAGCATTCTGCGGTTCAGTCAGTATCTGGCGGAAATCTTCCTCGCTCAGGCTTTCCAGTTCCACCCTGATAGGGAACCGCCCCTGCAGTTCAGGAATTAAATCGGCAGGTTTGGCCATGTGGAAAGCTCCCGCAGCGATAAAGAGGATGTGGTCTGTTTTAACCGGCCCGTGTTTTGTAATCACAGTGGAACCTTCAACAATCGGAAGAATATCCCTCTGCACACCCTCCCGGGAAACATCGGGTCCTTGGCTATTCTCTTTTCCCGCAATTTTGTCAATTTCATCAAGGAAAATTATCCCGCTCTGTTCCACTCTCTCCTTGGCTTCTTCGGTTACTTCGTCCATATCAATAAGCTTCTGTGCTTCCTGTTGTTTTAATATCTCCCGGGCCTGTTCAATACTAACTCTTCTTTTCTTCTTTTTTTTGGGAAACATGCCTCCGAAAAGATCCTGCATGTTGATCCCCATTTCTTCAACACCCTGGCCAGAAAAAATTTCCAGCATGGGAGAATGACTGGATTCAACCTCAATTTCAATCACGTGCTCTTCCAGTTCACCCGAGCGGAGTTTTTCTCTTAATCTTTCTCTCCGGGAACGAAGCCTTTCCTGGGCTTCGCTTTCTTCCTTGTCTTCATCCCCATTATCTTCCCCGGAAGAAGTTAGAAAAAGGTTAAAGGGATTGCTTGTTTTTTTCTTGGCAGGCATCAGGTAATCCATTAGCCTATCTTCGACCAGTTCTTCCGCCTTGTCTTCCACTTCTCTCATCTTTTCCTGTTTTTCCATCTGGATTGCGTTTTCCACCAGGTCGCGAATCATGGATTCGACATCCCGGCCTACATAACCAACTTCAGTAAATTTGCTTACCTCCACCTTGATAAATGGAGCACGAACCAGGCGGGCTAACCTGCGGGCGATTTCGGTTTTTCCCACACCGGTTGGGCCAATCATCAAAATATTCTTGGGCAAAATTTCTTCCCGCAGTTCATCTTCCAGTAATCGGCGGCGGTACCGGTTACGAAGAGCAATTGCAACGGCCTTTTTGGCCTGGTTCTGCCCAATAATATATTTATCAAGTTCATTTACAGTTTGTCGAGGAGTTAAATCTTCCAACTTCAGGCCTCCTTTTTAATTCACAACTTCAACCCGGATCTGATCATTAGTATAAATACAAATATCAGAAGCAATTTTCATTGCTTCCCGGGCAATTTCCTCTGCTTCTAAACCCGTATGGCCAATTAAGGCCCGGGCTGCAGCCAGGGCATAGGCTCCTCCCGAGCCAATTGCAGCGATGTCATCATCTGGTTCGATAACATCGCCGGTGCCCGAGATGACAAACATCTCCTCCCGGTCAGCAACAATTAACAATGCTTCAAGCCGGCGAAGCATCCTGTCCGTTCTCCACTCCTTGGCCAGTTCTACAGCAGCACGTTTTAGATTCCCCTGATAACTTTCGAGTTTCCCCTCAAACTTCTCAAAAAGGGTGAAAGCATCTGCCGATGCTCCTGCAAAACCCGCGACCACCTTCCCTTCATAGAACCGCCTGACTTTATTTGCTCCCTTTTTCATTATCGTGTTTCCCATCGAAACCTGCCCGTCACCAGCGATGGCCAGGCTTCCATTTTTTCTTACTGCCAGAATGGTTGTCGCTTTCATCGAAATGGCCTCCATTAATTATTTTCCACCCGGATGCTCAGAAAAGGGTCCTAAAAGGTCAAATCTATCAATAAACCCCCCTAAAGCTTCCCGGGCAATAACCACCTGTTTTTCTCTTCGTTCTTCTTTCTTTTTAATCCTCTTTTCTGGTTGAGGCAAAAGCCCAAAATTCATATTTATAGGCTGAAAATTTTTATTTGGGGTCGTAATATAATCGATTAAACTCCCCAGAGCTGTTTCTCGCGGAGGGATAAGGGGTTCTTGCCCCCGGGCCAAAAGAAAAGCATTAATACCCGCCCACAGACCCGTTATTGCCGATTCCAGGTAACCTTCAACACCGGTAAGCTGACCGGCACAAAAAACATTGGGCCGGGCCTTTAGCTGCAGTGTGGGTTGCATTGCCGAAGGGGAATCAATAAAAATATTGCGGTGCATTACCCCAAACCTGGCAAATTCGGCATTTCCAAGGCCAGGGATCATCCGAAAAACCCTTTTCTGTTCGGACCATTTGAGCCGGGTTTGAAAACCCACCAGATTAAAAAGTGTTCCTTCTTTATTATCACGCCGGAGTTGAACTACCGCAAAAGGCCTTTTTCCCTCCCGGTCCTTTAAACCAACCGGTTTTAATGGGCCAAAAGCAAGGGTTTTATACCCTTTTTTAGCCAGGTTTTCTAAGGGCATGCACCCGGAAAAAAGTTTTTTTTCTTCGAATCCATGCAGGGGCACTACTTCTGCTTGGATCAGTTCATTGTAAAAATCTTGGTACTGTTCTTCGGTCAGGGGGCAGTTAATATAATCAATGCTCTGTTCTTCATAACGGGCCCCGTAAAAAGCAATATCCATATCTATGGTATCTGAATAAACTAAAGGGGCAGCGGCGTCAAAAAAATAAAGGCTTTGCTGCCCTGTTAATTCCTGCAGTTTTTGGGTTAATGGCTCTGACGTAAGAGGACCAGTAGCCACAATGGTTATATTATTTGAAGAAATTTCAGTAACTTCTTCCCGGCAAATTTCCACCAGGGGGTGTTCTTCCAGGCGGCGGGTAATTTCCAGGGGGAATTTTTGCCGATCCACGGCAAGAGCATTACCTGCTGGAACCCGGGTTTTGCGGGCCACCTCTAACAGCAGGGAATTGAATTTTTCCAGTTCAAGTTTTAAAACCCCTCCGCCGGTGCTTGTTTTTTCTGAACCCAGGGAGTTGCTGCAAACAAGTTCTCCCAGATAAGAGGTGTGATGAGCAGGGGTGTTTTTTTGCGGGCGCATCTCGTAAAGTCTGACTGGTTCGCCCCGGCAGGCAAGCTGCCATGCAGCTTCCGCTCCAGCAAGCCCCCCTCCTATTATTTCAATCTTTGCCACCTTTATCCTCTCCCTGAACATAATCACATTCTTCCCGGGCACAAACTTTTTTTACACCTTTTTTATTTCTTTTTTCCAGCAAAAAGGCTCCGCACCTGGGACAATTTTCCGCCAGGGGACGGGACCAGGTAACATAATCACAATCAGGAAACTGATCGCAACCGTAAAAAGTTCTTCCCTTTTTACTACGTCGCTGGACAATTTTCCCTTCACCACATTTAAAACAATCAATGTCCTCCAGGATCATGTAGGGCTTGGTATTGCGACATTCGGGAAACCTGGGACAGGCCAGAAATTTTCCGAATCTTCCATGCTTGATAACCATTTTGGCTCCGCACTTTTCACATTCGATATCGGTTTCTTCATCTTCAATATCAACTTCCTGCATTTGCTCCTGGGCTTTTTCCAGCTTAACTTTAAAGTCCTCATAAAAATCCTGCAAAATTTTAACCCAGTCTTCCTGGTTTTCTTCTACTTTATCCAGTTTTTCTTCCATCTGAGCGGTGAAATGGACTTCAGTTATTTCCGGGAAAAAGGAAACCAGGAGATCATTGACTTTAAATCCCAGCTCCGTGGGCTTAAAACGGCGTTCTTCACTAACAATATAACCCCTTTGCTGGATTGTGCTAACAATTGGGGCATAAGTGGAGGGTCGCCCAATTCCCTTTGCTTCAAGCTCTTTGACCAGGGTTCCCTCTGTAAAGCGCGGGGGTGGCTGGGTAAAGTGCTGCTCTTCCCCCAGCTTATTTAATTTTGCTTCCTCCCCTTCTTTTAATTCCGGGAGAATATTCTCTTCAATATTTTCAGCACCGAGAACTTTTAAAAACCCGGGAAAGATAACCTGAGACCCGTTGGCCCTAAAAACAAATTTTCCTCCCTGGACATCAACGTTTAGACCAAAAAATACAGCGGGTTCCATCTGGCTAGCAATAAATCGGTTCCAGATTAACCGGTACAGTTTAAACTGATCCTTATTCAAATAGGTTTTTGCATCTTCAGGGGTGAGGGTGGGGTCAGTAGGCCTGATTGCTTCATGAGCATCCTGGCTTCCCTTTTTTCCCCGGTACTGCTGGGCTTTAGCAGGAAGATACTTTTCCCCAAATTTTTCTTTAATTATCTTTCTGGCAGATTTTTGAGCAACAGGAGAAGTTCTGACTGAATCCGTCCGCATATAGGTTATGAGTCCTGTTTGCCCCCTGCCACCAATCTGCAAACCTTCATAAAGCTGTTGGGCCACAGCCATGGTTTTGCGGGCAGTAAAATTGAGGCGCTTAATGGCCTCCTGCTGGAGAGTACTGGTAATAAAAGGAGGCAGCGGCCGCCTTTTTCGCTTGCGTTCCTTGATTTTGGCAATTTTATATTCTTCTTTTTTAATTTCTCCAAGGAGTTTTTTGGCCTGTTCCTCGTTTTTTACCTTTACTCTCTTGCTATCAATGCGGAAAAGTCGGGCTTTAAAGTTCCCCTTGGGAGCCTTGAAATGCCCGGTTATGGTCCAGTACTCTTCTGGTTCAAATTTTTCTATTTCTCTTTCTCTCTCGCAGACCAATCGCACAGCCACAGTCTGGACCCTTCCTGCACTTAACCCTTTTTTTACCTTTTTCCAGAGGAGCGGGCTCAATTTATAACCTACAAGTCGGTCTAAAATGCGCCTGCCCTGCTGGGCATCAACCAGTTTCCCATCAATATCCCGGGGTTTTTCCATGGCTTTTTTCACTGCATCCTTGGTTATTTCATTAAAAACCACCCGGCATTTTTGATTGGGGATTGCAAGGGCACGTTTGAGGTGCCAGGAAATAGCCTCTCCCTCCCGGTCCGGGTCAGTTGCCAAAAAAACTTCATCAGCTTTTTGAGCCTCTTTTTTCAGGTGAGACAAAATTTTCCCTTTACCTCTGATTGTAATATAGTGGGGACGGAAATTGTTTCCGATATCCACTCCCAGCTTGCTTTTGGGAAGATCAATCAAATGGCCCATGGAAGCTTCAATAGAGTATTTTTTTCCCAAAAACCTCTTGAGAGTCCGGGCTTTGGCTGGAGATTCGACTATAACAAGCTTACTTGCCATCCTATCTCGTCCCTTCAGTTGATATAGAATTTGGCTTCCCGCATAAAGGGTTTGAATTCAGGAATTAAACGGGCCAGCATTGCCAGATCTTCCTCGGGTAAAACCTTCTGTAACCCCTGCCAAAGGACCGAAGAATCTATGGGTGGTTCCTGGTCATTGAACAGGGTCAAAAGCAAATATTCCCATTTTTGCAGGTCCAGTAAACCCGAGGTCTGAACCTGCAGGAGGACCCCCACAGCTTCCCTGGTTAATTGCATTTTCTCATCGGCTGTTAAAAGGCGAAGCCGGGAAGTTGATAGTTCCACTCCTGCCAGGGGAGTAAGGTCAATTACATTCTGCTGTTGCTGAGCAAAAATCAACTGGAATGCTGTATCAATATCTTCAAGGGGGTATCCTTCATCCAGAAGATATTGAATGAGTTCTTCTTTTTTGACGGAAATCTCTTCATCGGAAATTTTCTCCATCAAAATATTTAAAATTTGCGCCACATTATTATTCAAGAATACCCCTCCTTCCATACTAATATTATATTATAGGGGTTCGCGGAAAGTTTGTAAAGATAAGTTAGCTATCGTAAAAAATCAATTTCTCCCTTTACCCTTTTTAAATACCTGATCAGGGGGTAACCAAGTCCCAGGATAACAATAGCCTGGCTTATGGTTATGCTTATTGCTACCTCCCAGTAGGGCAGGTCAAAAAGGAGATGTAAATAGGCACTGACCAAAAATCCATTGAGCACAATAGGGCTGAGATAAGCCAGGAAATTTCTCCGAAAAAGGTAGGTTAAAAAGGCTGCCAGTAAAGAAATCAAACTTCCCAGGCCAATATCCACCAGACCAAGCCCACCAAAAATGTTGGCAATTAAAACCCCGGCAAATATTCCGGGGACGGCTTCAAAATAAAGTATTGGCAGAACAGTCAAAGCTTCTGCAACCCTGAGCTGAATGGGGCCAAAACTGATTGCCTGCAAAAGAAAGGTTATAACAATATAAAGAGCTGCAATTATTCCCGCCCGGGCAATTTTTTTAGTCAAAAAGGGTCCCTCCTTTTTGCCTTTTTGCTTCTCGTACAGGAGCAAAAGACAACCGATGAATAGGGGTCGGTCCCTTTAATTTTAAAGCTTCTAGGTGGTCCGGACTTCCATAGCCCTTGTTGTGGGCCAACCCATAACCCGGGTAAACCGTATCCAGATAATCCATTATCCAGTCTCGCAGCACCTTGGCTACGATTGAAGCAGCGGCAATAGATAAGGATTTATAATCTCCGCCAATTATTGTAGACTGGTTGATCTCTAAATTTTTTATCCTTTGATTGCCGTCAATTAAAACCCCGTCAATGTTTTTGTTAATCCCGCCAATGGCCATTTCCATGGCTTTTAAAGAAGCCTTGCCGATATTCAAGCGGTCAATTTCCCCGGGCTCAACCAGCCCCAAACCTATGGAAATACTGAATTTATGAATCAGGCAAAACAATTCTTCTCTCTGGAACGAGGTCAATTCCTTGGAATCCTGTATACCATAAAGGGGGATTCGTTCAGGCAGGATAACTGCTGCCGCAACAACAGGTCCTGCGAGGGGTCCCCGGCCTACTTCATCCACCCCCACCAGGTACTCCCCATTTTCATCGCGGAATTTGCGGTCAAAGGCTTCCATTTCCCGAAAATTCTTTATTCTTTCCTGACGCTGGTCCATTTCCTTTTGAAGTTTTCTTCCCAGTTTCTGCACTCCCGCCCTGTCATCATCTAAAAGAGCCTGCAAAAGGTCCCGGGAATATACATTCTTTTCCATTATCGCTTTTTTTATCTGGGAGATGGTAAGGTCTTTTAGCAATTTTCTCCCTCCTCCCGGGGAGCATCTTCCAGGGTCACCCGGCCCAAAAACCCCTTCCTGAAATCCTGCAAAAGAAGAGATGCCGCTTTTTCCAGATAAATTGTTCCCCCCGGTTTAAAACAACCTCTTGCCCTGCCAACACCTTCCAAAACTTCCCAGGGCATTTGTCCCTCCAGAGAAAAACCATATCTTTCTTCAAAACCGGGAACAGGCATTTTAACGAGGAAACTTAAAAGTTCAGAAGCAACTTCCAGATTATCAAAAATTCCCTCGCGCAGTGCTCCAACCGAAGCAAGGATCAATCCGGTTTCCCGTCCCTGCTCTGGACCAGTAATTCCCGGGGTATCCAAAAGGGAAAGATCCTCACTCACCTTCAGCCACTGCTTGCCCCGGGTGGTTCCAGCCACATTCCCTGTTTTGGCCATTTTCCGGCCGGCCAGGGCGTTCAGGAGGGTCGATTTTCCCACATTGGGAATTCCTGCTACTATAATTCTCAGGGGCCTTCGACCCTTCTCCTTTTCTTCCCGGTCTTTTTTTATTTTTTTAGCCCTTTTCTCCATGAAATTCTTAAGCTCAGCCAATCCTTTTTTATTCGGAATATCAAGGGCAAAAACGGGGGTTCCCTTTGCCTGGAAGTATTCACACCACTTTTGAGTTTTCTTTTCATCCGCAAGGTCCCGTTTGGATAAAATAATTACTTTTTCCTGGTCCGTCAAATAACGGTCCAAATCATAGGGTCGGCTGGTGTGGGGAACCCTTGCATCTCTAACCTCCAGCAATAAGTCGATCAGGGCAATATTATTCCGTAGTTCTTTTTTGGTTTTTACCATAAGGCCTGGATACCAGTTGTTCATTCATCTACCCCCATAAACAAAGAGGGACAGAAGTCCCCCTTTGGATTAAAACCTTTTCTCTTTAACCCGGGCAGCACGCCCGACTCTCTTCCGCAGGTAGTAAAGCTTGGCCCGGTTGACATCGCCCCGGCGCACAACTTCAATTTTAGCTATATTGGGCGAATGAAGGGGAAAAGACCTTTCAACTCCAATTCCGTGGGATATTTTCCGCACGGTAAAGGTTTCCCTCATTCCGCCGCCCTTGCGTCGGAGAACAATCCCCTGGAAAACCTGAACCCTCTCCTTACCACCTTCAACGACGCGGACATGAACTTTAACTGTATCCCCGGGATTGAACTGGGGAAGGTTTTCTTTCATTTGTTTTTTTTCTACACGATCAACACTTTTCATTTCTGTCCTCCTTTCCGCCCAGACCTGGTTTTATTTCAGCCTCGATTTCAGCCATTAGTTCCCGGTCCTCGGGGGCCAGATTAACCCTTTTTAGTAGATCGGGACGTTTTAACATAGTCTGGCGCAGACTTTCCTTTTTTCTCCACCGAGCAATTTTTTTATGGTCCCCGCTCAAAAGGACTTTGGGGACACGATGTCCTTTGAATTCTTCCGGCCGCGTATAGTGGGGGTGGTCTAAAAGACCCTGGTAAAAAGAATCACCCACTACTGAATCTTCATCTCCCAAAACCTCGGGCAGCAGGCGAATAACGGCTTCCATTATTACCATCGCCGGGACCTCGCCCCCGTTCAAAACATAGTCCCCAATAGAAATTTCTTCATCAACAAGTTTTTCGCGAACCCTCTCATCAACACCTTCATAACGGCCACAGATCAGGACGAGATTTTTCAACTGGGCCAGTTCCCAGGCTTTTTCCTGATCAAAGGTACTTCCGTGAGGCGTAAGGAAAACTACCCGTTTGGGCTGGGGAAGTTCTTCAACTGCCCTCCAGATGGGTTCAGGTTTTAAAACCATTCCCGGGCCACCCCCGTAGGGGTAGTCATCAACCATCCGGTGCTTATCCAGAGCAAAATTCCGCAGGTCATGGGCCCGGATGTCGACGGCCTTCTTCTCCAGGGCTTTTTTTATGATCCCCAGCCGGAGGAAAGGATTAAAAAGTTCAGGAAAAATTGTTATTATATCAATCCGCATTTTTCCCCGCCTCCCGCAGACCGGGCAGAAGCTCAACCTCCATCCGCCGTCCGGAAATATCAACCTTTTTTACAACCTTTTTCAAGGCCGGAACAGGAATTTCCTGATCTTCTTTAACCACAAGGTAAACATCGTTTCCTGGCAGAGACAAGACCTCCGTTAATTCTCCGAGGTGTTCTCCTGTAACGGAAAAAACCTCGATTCCAATCAGGTCGAAGATGTAATACTCTCCCTGGGGCAGTTTTTTTCTCCAGGAAGCCGGGATTTTAAGGAGTTTGCCGCGCAGGGGCTCCGCTTCTTCAATAGAATCTATCCCCTTGATTTTCAAAAAAACAAAGTTTTGCTTCAAGCGGACCCCGCTAATTTCAAGTTCTTCCCAACCCGAAACCTCGGTAAAAACTCTTTCCAGCTCAAGAAACCTCTCTGGAAAACTGGTTAAAGCCTCAATTTTCAGCTCCCCTTTAATTCCCTGGGGTTTTAGAACTTTCCCCACAGCCAGGTAATCCATAACTACACCTCACTAAGGGAAAAAGATTTATTCCAGGATATCCACCTGGCTCCTTTTTCCCTCCCGGGCAGCCGAGGCTTTGGCCAAAGTTCGAATTGCCTTGGCAATTCTACCCTGTTTACCAATAACCTTGCCCATATCTTCCTCGGCGACTTTGATGCCAACCCGGATCATTTTGTCTTCTTCCTCAACCAATACTTCTACCTGTTCGGGATTATCTACAAGCGCACAGGCTATAAACCTGATTAATTCTTGCAAAGGAAGCCCTCCTTAACTATTTCTGCTGTTGAAATTTTTCCATTATACCGGCTTTGCGGAAAAGGGTCCGAACCGTGTCCGAAGGGCGGGCGCCTTTTGCCAGCCAGTCCAGGGCTTTTTCTTCTTCAATTTTTACTTCAGCGGGTTCCCGGGTAGGATTATAATAACCAAGTTCGTCGATAAAACGTCCATCCGGAGCCCTGCGAGAATCCGCTACCACCAACCGATAAAATGCATTCCTTTTTGCACCCATTCTTTTTAACCTGATTTTTACAGCCAAATCTTTCACCTCCGCTTGTTTTCTAAAAGGGGAAGGGGTTTTTCATCATGGAACTCTTCCCCGATTTTTGGAATCTCTTCATCATTTTTTTCATTTCCTTAAACTGCTTGAGCAGGCGGTTAACCTCCTGGGTAGAGGTTCCACTTCCCTGAGCAATCCTGCGCCGGCGGCTGCCATCAATAATTTCCGGTTCCTGACGTTCTTTTTTGGTCATAGAATTGATTATTGCCTCGGTGTAGACCAGCTGTTTTTCATCAACCTGGAGATTTTTTAGCATTTTCTTGTTGCCCATTCCGGGCAGCATGCCAATTATATCTTCCAGGGGACCCATTTCCCGAACCTGGTGGAGTTGTTCGAGGAAATCATCAAAGGTAAAGCTGGCTTCCCGGAGCTTTTGTTCCATTTTCTTGGCTTGTTCCCGGTCGTAGCTTGCTTCAGCCTTCTCAATTAACCCCAGGACATCGCCCATTCCCAGAATTCTGGAAGCAAGGCGGTCGGGGTGAAATGGTTCCAGGGCGTCAGCCTTTTCCCCAACCCCAACGAATTTAATTGGAGCATCGGTTACTGCCTTAATAGAAAGGGCCGCACCTCCCCGGGCATCACCATCCATTTTAGTCAGGATCACACCGGTTAAGCCCAGATCCCGGTTAAAACTCTCAGCAAGATTTACCGCGTCCTGACCAGTCATGGAATCGGCCACCAGGAGAATTTCTCCGGGCTCAATGTCTTTTTTCAGGCCTTTGAGCTCGGTCATCATTTCTTCATTAATATGCAGCCGACCTGCGGTATCAATAATGACCGGTTCAAAACCTTCGCGCCGGGCCTTGGAAAGAGCACCCCGGCAAATATCACGGGGGCTGGTTCCAGTTCCCAGCGAAAAAACTTCCAGGCCTGTCTGCTGGCCAAGAGTTTCCAGCTGGTCAATAGCAGCGGGACGATAAATATCAGCAGCAACCAGGAGCGGTTTTTTCCCATTTTTTCGCAGGTAATTGCCAAGTTTGGCTGTTGCTGTAGTTTTACCTGCGCCCTGCAAACCTACCAGCATGATCACGGGAATATCTCCAGTTAAATGGAGCTCTTCCCGTTCACTGCCCATTAGTTCGGTTAGCTCCTGCTGGACAATCTTCACAACCTGTTGGCCGGGGGTCAGGCTGGAAAGAACCTCTTCTCCCACAGCTTTCTCTTCAACCCTGGCCACGAAGTTTTTAACTACTTTGAAATTCACATCAGCCTCCAGCAGGGCCATTTTTACCTCCCGCAGGACTTCTTTTACGTCCCGGGGGGAAATTTTACCCTTGCTGCGCAGCTTTTGCATTGCTCCCTGCAGTTTTTCGGAAAGGTTGGCAAAAACCAAAGGTACCAATCCCCTCTCAAATTTTTTCCATCCGGTTTATCATTTCCAGCAATCCGTCACGTTCCTTGCACGAACAGTTTTCCAGGCCTTTTTTAATTTCTTCCAGGCCTTTTTTCAACTTGCGATCCCTTTTGACCAGGCCCATCCTTTCTTCATACTCCTGCAGGATTTTTTCCGCCCGGTGCAGGTGATCATAAACCGCCTGCCGGCTTATGGTAAGAGTTTCCCCAATTTCGCCCAGGGAAAGGTTCTCGAAATAATAAAGGCGGATAATTTCCCTTTGTTTCGGAGTAAGAAGCAAACCATAAAAATCAAAGAGATGGCCAATAAGGACCGTTTTCTCCAACATAAAACCACCTGCAGTCTGTTAAGGATAACAGCTTTACAGGTGATAGTATATTAAACCAAACTCCTTTTGTCAAGACCATTCTGGGGAAAAAAGCAATTTATTCGCTACCCTCGAGCAGTTGTTCAACAAAAAGTTCCGGTTCAAAAGGTTTTAAATCTTCCATGCCCTCTCCCAGTCCAAGTTTAAAAACTGGTAATTTTAGTTCCCGGGCCAGGGGAAAAACAATTCCACCTTTTGCGGTTCCATCCAGCTTGGTCAGGATTACTCCGTCAATAGTCAAAGAATCGTTAAAAGTCCTTCCCTGCTCCAGTGCGTTCTGGCCGTTGGTAGCGTCCAGGACCAGCAGGGTTTTCAGGTTGCACTCTTCCTTACCCAGGACCCTTTTGATTTTCTTGAGTTCCTCCATCAGGTTTTTCTCTGTATGCAGCCTGCCTGCAGTGTCAATCAGCAGGAGATTCTTGCCGCGGGCCCGGGCCGCCTCGCGGGCGTCATAGCACACTGCAGCCGGATCAGAACCGGGGCTCTGGGCTATAATGGGGACGTTAAGCCGATTTCCCCAGACTTTTAACTGTTCTATTGCTGCAGCCCGAAAAGTATCTCCGGCCACGAGAAGAGGAGCAAAACCTTCGTCTTTATAATAATGGGCAAGTTTGGCCAGGGAAGTTGTTTTTCCCGAACCATTTACACCAACAATCAGCAGGATATTCAACTGGTCCTGGTTCAGTTCGAGCTTACTAACCTGGAGAAATCCCGAAAGGAGTCGTTTGAATTCAGCAAAAAGCTCTTCCCCCTCCAGATTTTTTTCTTTCTGCTGCTGGCGGAGTTCTTCGATTAATTCCATTGTAGTGTTAACTCCAACATCTCCCTGGATTAAAAGTTCCTCCAGTTGTTCGTAAAAATCCTCGTCCACCTTGCCCCGGAAGAGGCCAACAGTATTTTTCCAAATGCCCTGGCGTGTTTTGGCCAGCCCCGATTTTAATTTATCTATAAGGCTCATGGGAGTACCCTCCTTAACCTATTATTTTTTTCCCTGGAAATCCCAACCTATTTTCAGTTGCAGGTAAATTTCTATCTTACCGCGGAAGCCTCCTTGCCTGAAAAAATGGTGTTTCCTGATCACCTTTTCCAGGACCTCAAGAGCAGGAACTGCTCCTGGAAACCTTACTGGGGATAATATTTTCCACCAGAAAGCATTCCTCCTGCAGGCGACGTTTCCGCTGTTGAAAACCAAATATGGAACCAAAAATTAACCAAAGACCGGGAGGGAAAACCGGTCTTGGGAATTTTCTCCTCTTTTTAGGTTAGGCTTTTCAACTGGCCTTTTCCTTCAACCGGTAGGATATTATTTTAGAAATTCCTTCCTCTTCCATGGTTATCCCATATATGGTATTGGCTTCCGCAATTGTTCTTTTGCGGTGGGTGATAATTATAAATTGAGATAGCTCATTGATGTCCGCGAGGAAGGAGATAAACCGATCCACATTGGCATCGTCCAGGGGGGCATCAATTTCGTCGAGGACGTAAAATGGACAGGGTTTTACCTTCATCAGGGCAAAAAGAAGGGCAATAGCGGTCAGGGCTTTTTCTCCACCGGACATGAGAGATAATTTCTGCAATTTTTTCCCCGGGGGCTGAGCCACAACCTCAACACCAGTTTCCAGGAGTTCCTCCTCATTGGAAAGGTAGAGGTGAGCTTTGCCCCCCTGGAATAGTTTGCTGAAAACATCTTCAAATTCCCGACTGACCCTTTTAAAGGTTGCCAGGAATTTCTTTGCCATGGTCCGGTCAATGCCTTCTATAATCCGGTTCAAAGTATCCTGGGCTTCCCTTAAATCCCTGTGTTGTTCCCGCATGAAATTCAAGCGTTTCTCCAGGGCTTCGTATTCTTCTATTGCCCCCAGGTTTACAGGGCCCATTTTTTCCTTTTTATTTTTTAATTCTTTAATTTCACTATCCGCCCCGCGCAGATCCAGTTTTTCATCGGCATGTTTTTGCGCGTTTTCAATATTCAGGTTATACTCCCGGTCAAGCCAGTCCACAATTTTCTCCCGTTCTCCTTCCAGCCTTGTTTCTTCGAGCTGAAGGCCGTGGAGTTTTTTATCTTCTTTTTCCAGAACTTCCCCCAGCGTTTCCAGTTCATTCTGCAACTGGCTTTCCTTCTCTTCAAGTTCTAATTTTTGGGTTTCTGATTCCTGCAGTTGAACCTCTTTTGCAATTTTTTCTTCGCGGAAGGAGGTTTTTTGTTCTTTCCAGTTTTCAATATTATCCTCCAGTTGAGAAATTGATTTTTCCAGGGCCTGTTTTTGTTCTTCCTTTTCCTGCTGCTCTGCGTTTATTTCTTCAACTTCTTCCCGGTTTTTTTCCAGTCTTTGCCGGAGGTGATTATAGTGCTGGCGGGTTTCCGCCATTTCCACCCTCAGGTCCATTACCGAATTCTGATGTTCGCCCCGTTTTAAATCCAGTTCCTCCAGTTCTCGTTCCAATTTATTCAGGCCACTTCTTTTCTCCTGGACCTCTTCCTGCCATGACTTTATGGTTTCCTGCTTATTCTCAACTGATTGTTTTACCTTTTTTAATTCTTTTGCCAGCTGGTTAAGGCGTTTTTCCTGCTCTTCCAGCCCGGAATTCATTTGAGCAAGGTTTTTTTCCTGCAGGTTAATATCTTTTTCCTGAGCTTTTTCTTCCAGCTGCAATTCATAAATTTTTCCCCGGTTATCTTCTTGTTTTTTCCGCAGGCTATTCTGTTCGGCTTCCTTTTCTTTTAACCTTGATTCCAAACTGTCCAGGTTTTTTTGTAGTTTTTTCAGCGTTTTATTTAATTCTGCTTCCTGGCTGGAGCCACTGAAAAGAGTTCTCCTTCTTCGGCTGCCCCCGGTTATTGCACCCCCGGGCTGGATAATATCTCCATCCAGGGTCACAAACCGCAATCTATTCCCCGTTTCCCGGGAGGCCTTAACTGCTTGATCCATTTTTTCTGATACAATTACCCTGCCCAGGAGGTTGGAAAATACCGGCTTTAACTCCGGGGAAAAGCGGATCAATTCTAATCCAGTTCCCAGTATTCCTGGCATTTTTATATTTTTTTCTTCGGAAGAATTCAAAGAACGTTCGTTGATCAAATCCAGGGGCAAAAATGTCGCCCGTCCCGAGTTATTTTCTTTTAACATCTGGATGGCTTTCCTGGCGGCCTGGTCGGATTCCGTTATTATATTCTGTTCCCGACCTTCCAGGGCGGCAGCTATTGCATCCGAGTAACGGGCATCAACTTCAAACGATTCAGAAATAATCCCTAAAATACCGGTAAGTTTCTCGGCCTGGGCAGCTTCCAGGACAGCTCTAACTCCTCCATGGTAGCCCCGGCCCTTCTCTCGAAAATCACTGAGGACCACAAGCCTGTTCCGGACACTTTCCAGATCTTTTTGCAGTTCATCTTTTTCCTCGCACATTCTCTGAAGTTCTGTCTGGGTTTCTTTTAATTTTCCGTTAGTTTTTTTACTTGCCTCCCTGAAACCACCCAGTTCTTTCTTTTTCTTGTCCAAACTGGCCTTACTTTGGTCCAGGTTGTTTTTTAGTTCAACCACATTTTGCTCCAGTGTCTCCCGGGTTTTTTCCAGTTCCTGAATTCTGGTTTCTAAACGGGTTTGTTCGCCTTCTAATTCCTGGACCTTTTGCCTTTTCTGGTGAAGGTCATTTAATAAATCTTTAATTTCTCTTCTCAGAACCTCCCTTTTCTGGTGAAGGTCATCACCCCGGGTTATTTTTTTCTGTTCTTCCTGGGAAAAGGAATCCAGTTTTTCTTCTAAGGCTTTGACTTTTTTATTTTTGGCTTCCAGTTCAGCCTCAATTTCCTGCCCTTCTTTTTTCTTCCTTGCATAACTCTGGGTCAGGGTTTCCAGGGTGTTTAACTTTTCCTTTTTGGAAGCCCGGTTAACCCGGATCTTTTCCTGGTTTATTTCGATCTTGTTGCTGAGAACATCGGCCTTGTTGCCCAGCTGGTATATTTCCTGCCTCGTTTTATCCAGTTCCTGGGTTACCTCTTTCCGCCGGGAAAGGGCAACTTTCAAATCTTTTTCGACTTTTTTGTGCTGATCTTTTTTTCCCTGAAATTGATTCTGGCAGATTTCAACCTCGCCTTGCAGGGCATCCAATCTTTCCGAGTAGTTATTATATCGCTTGAGGAGTAGGTTTACCTCAAGCAAAAAAAGGCGGTCCTGGATATCCATGTACTTCCGGGCTGCCCGGGCCTGTTTTTTCAAGGGCTGGGCCTGCCGGTTAAGTTCAAAGATAATATCCCTGATCCGCCGTTGTTGTTGTTGAGTATGTTCGAGTTTGCCATAAGCTTCTTTCTTGCGATATTTGTACTTGATAATTCCAGCGGCCTCTTCAAAAAGTTCCCTGCGGTCTGAGGGTTTACTCATTAGAATTGTTTCAATTTTCCCCTGGCCCAGGATTGAAGAGGAATCTTTGCGAATCCCACCGTCAATAAGCAGGTTTTCTATATCTTTAAGCCGGCAAACTTCTCCATTCAAAAGGTAGTTGCTTCCATGAGTCTGGTTTACTCTCCTGGTTATCCGGACCTCGTCTTCCGCCAGAGGTAATTCGCCCATGGAATTATCTAAAATCAAGGTCACCTCAGCAGATTTTTTCGGACCTCTTTTTAATGTCCCCGAAAAAATCAAATCTTCCATTTTGCCACCGCGAAGGGTTTTAGCACTCTGCTCTCCTAAAACCCAGCGGATCGCATCAACTATATTGCTCTTACCACTACCATTCGGTCCAACAACCGCCGTTATTTCCTTGTCAAACCAGACTGTCACCTTATCCGGGAAAGATTTAAACCCGTTAAGCGTGATGCCCTTGATGTGCATTGTCTTCCCCCATTTCTCCAGATCATCAACAAAAAATTAGCGCGGCTCAACAACAAATTTGATTGCAGTCCGCTCCTCCCCATCTATCTCGATTTCAGCAAAGGAAGGATACATCACCAGATTCATCCCGTTTGGGGCCACATAACCTCGACAAATAGCTATTGCTTTCACCGCCTGGTTAATGGCTCCTGCTCCAATAGCCTGCATTTCCACCCGCTTTTCATTTCTCAACACTGCCGCAAGGGCTCCTGCTACTGCTTTGGGTTTTGATTTTGCTGATACCTTTAAAAGTTCCATCTTTTTTCCCCCTTTTTTTGTATTCAACTGCAAATTTGACAACAACCGGAAGTAATCTATTGCTTTATTATAATAATTCTACATCAATCACGATAAACCTTTCTAAATCAACTGCTGGAACCTTTCTTTAAATTATTAATTTCTTTTTGGGTTAATTTGCGAAATTTCCCCGGAGAAAGGTCTTTGAGCTCAATGGGCCCCAGAGAAATCCGCTGAAGTCTTTTAACCGGAAGGTTGAGACTCCCCATCATTCGCCTTACCTGGCGGTTTCTTCCTTCATGAATGGTCAGTTCAATCAGGCCGGGTTCAATTAACCTGGCTCGACCGGGAGAAGTGGGCCCATCTTCCAGATTAATACCCCCTGCCAGTTTTTCCAGTTCCTTCTTTCCCACCCCGGTTTCGGTCCAGACCAGGTAGGTTTTTTCTATTTCGTAACTGGGGTGAGTAATTTTAAAGGTTAATTCCCCATCGTTGGTAAGGAGTAAAAGACCCTCGGTATTCCAATCCAGCCTCCCCACCGGGTGCAGCTCTTGATATGCGGGGGGCAAAAAGTCCATTATTGTCGGCCTGCCCTGGGGATCGGATTTACTTGTAATACAATAGAGTGGTTTATGAAAAGCAAGATAAACCAACTGGGCTTTAGCAGTAGCTTGCCCATCCACGGTTATAAGATCTTTATCGGGATCAACTTTGGTACCGAGTTCGCGCACAATCTCGCCATTAACCGCAACCCGGCCTGCGGCGATATATTCTTCGGATTTTCTCCGGGAGGCTACACCCCGCCGGGCCAGAACTTTTTGTAATCTTTCCACACCCAATACCCCCTTCAGCCCTCCTGCTTTCCAGCAGTAGGCGATGAATTTCTTCTAACTATGTAGGGAGCGGCTTTTTGGTTATTACTCTATCCAGCTTAAAATCTGGTTTGGTTTATGGCAAACCCTTTTAAGCTCTTCCCAGACCTAAAACGAAAAAAAGGGGTTGACTAGCTACCCCCTTCTCTCATTTCTTCCTCACCAGGGCTTTCTTTATGCAGGTCAGGCCCTCCTTCCCCTCGCAAACCATCGGGGTCGGGCAGGTGCTCAATATCCGAAAGTCCGAAGTGCTTCAGGAAAGCATCAGTAGTTCCGTAGAGAATGGGGGTTCCTGTTTTTTCCAGGCGGCCTACTTCTTTAATCAGGTCTTTTTTTACCAGGGTGAATAATGCTTTTTCGGCTTTAACCCCCCTGATATCCTCAATTTCTGCCCTGGTAATGGGCTGTCGATAGGCGATAATGGCCAGGGTTTCTAAAGAAGCCTGAGTAATTCTCTGTTTCAATTTTGGTTTGTGCAGGCGGCGGATATATTCTCCAAATTCAAGCCGTGTGGAAAAGAGATATCCCCCGGCAAGTTCATCAAGCTGAATTCCCCGCCTGTTGTCTTCATTATATTCCTGTTTTAATTCTTCGATTGCCTGGCTTATTTCTCTCTGATCAGCCTCCAGGACCTGGGCTATTTCCTCAATATTAACTGGTTCGGAAGCCAGGAAAACCAGGGCTTCCACAGCACCTTTTAAGTTTGCCGGAGAGGACACTCAAACCTTACCTCCCTTGATAATCAGTTTATTGACGCTTGTCCCTTTATCAATTTTTATCCGCTTGCTCTTAATCAGTTCCAGAAGAGCCAGAAAGGAAACCACTTTTTCCTGGGGGTTTTCCAGGTTATTTATCACCTTCCCGAAAGGAAAACCCCGGGGACATCTCTGGCAAAAGTCAAGAATTTCTTCCATCTTTTCCGCAATAGTATAGCTTTCTCCCTCGAGTTCCTGCCACTTTTTTTCGCGTGATTTATCTCTTTTCTTTCGGGCCTTGGCATCAATCTGGGCCCGGTTGAAAGCAGCAACAACCTGTTTTAATTGGATGCCTTCCAGGGGGTTTTCCCTCTGTTTTTCCTGGTCCTCGTATCGGCTCAGGAAATAAATTAAATGATCGGAATTGCGCTCGTAAACTCCCATCCTTTTTTCTTCGAGGTCTTTGAGGAGTTCAGTTACTCGCTTAACCCGGCGGTAGAAAAAAAGCCTTTTAACCAGGTCCGGTTCAGGAAGAGGGCCTCCCCTTTTCTTTTTAGCGCCGGGAAGCAGGGTTTTGGTTTTTAACTGGACCAGTTCAGCCGCAAGCATTAAAAACTCGCTGGCTATTTCCAGGTCCATTTCCTCCATCCGGTTAAGATAATCCAGGTATTGCTGGGTAACCTTTCTCAGGGAAATTTCACTTATATCCAGCTGGTTTTTTTCTATCAGGTGAACCAGTAAATCCAGCGGTCCTTCGAAGGAATCCAGCCTGAGATTATACTCCACTTTAAATCCTCCCGACACCCATCTTTTGCCTTACGATTTTCATAGTTGCTGCAGCTTCTTCCCGGGCCTTTTCTGAGCCCCGGGCCAGGTAATCTTCAACAAGGCCTGGATCCTGCTCAAATTTCTTTCTTTCCTTCTGGATTGGCGCCAGCAGATCTATTAGTATCTCAACCAGTTCTTTTTTGCAGGCTGTGCAGCCTCTTTCAGCGTTCCTGCATTCCCGCCCAACCCTTTCGACCCGGTCGTCAGCAAAGACTTTGTAAAAGGAATATACATTGCAAACCTCGGGGTTCCCGGGATCTTTTAGGCGGATCCTCTGGGGATCAGTTATTACATTCCAGACTTTTTTGTGGACTGTATCCGGGTCATCGGTTAGGAAAATAGCATTACCATAGCTTTTGCTCATTTTGCGCCCGTCAATTCCAGGCAACCTGGCTGTTTTGGTTAGTTTGGGCTCCGGGACTGGAAAAACTTCCCCGAACAGGTAATTAAAACGTCGAGCCATTTCCCGGGTAAATTCCAGGTGAGGTAATTGATCATCCCCCACAGGAACAGCATGAGCTCGATAAATTAAAACATCCGCTGCCTGTAAAACAGGGTAACCCAGCAGACCATAACTTACCTGATCGCCAAGGTTAAGTTCATTAATCTGTTCTTTATAGGTGGGGTTTCGCTCCAGGCGAGAAACCGTTGCCAGCATAGAGAAAAGCAGGTGCAATTCGGCATGTTCGGGGACCCGGGATTGAACAAACACAGTGCTTTTTTCCGGGTCAATCCCGACGGCGAACCAGTCCATAGCCATTTCCCTGGTATTTTCAGATATCGTCCCACTATTTTCAATTGAGGTAGTTAACACGTGCCAGTCAGCAACCTCATAAAAACATTCATATTGGTCCTGCATATCCACCCAGTTACCAAGAATTCCCACCAGGTGGCCCAGGTGGAGTCGTCCGGTTGGACGGTTTCCGCTTAGAACTCTCTTTTTTCCCATTTTCCCGCTCCTTTCTGTTTATGCTCCGAACATGAGAACATTATAAAAGAAGAAAATTACTGGAGATATTACTCTCCCGATTACTCCGGTGAACAGGAGCAAAATAATAATCATAAAACCATAGGGTCCTTCCAGGAAATTAAGGTACTGATGATAACGATAGGGCAAAACTCCCCGCAGAATTTTAGAGCCGTCCAGGGGAGGAACTGGAAGCAGGTTAAAAATTGCCAGAGCCAGGTTGATAATTATACCAATCTGGATCATCTCAACCAGGAAAAAAGCAAAATTACCGACAGCATAGTTGATAGCACCCCTTTTCAGGAGAAACAGGACAAATCGGAAAATAAAAGAAATTAAAATGGCCAGGCCTATATTGGAAAGAGGGCCTGCAAGACTAACAAGCAGGATATCTCGCTGGGGATTTCTGAAGTTTCGCGGGTTTATAGGGACCGGTTTGGCCCAGCCAAAGCGGCGGGTCAATAACAAAACCAGAGCCCCAATGGGATCCAGATGAGCAATTGGATTCAGGGTCAACCTTCCCATGGACCTGGGGGTAGGATCTCCAAGCATATCGGCAGCCTTCCCGTGGGAAAACTCGTGAATGGAGAGGGAGAGCAAAATTACGGGTATTATTAATAGTATTTCAGTCATTTCTGTTTTTTACCTCCTTGAGCAGAGAGAATTTGCCGAGCTAGTTCTTTTTCCTGGTCCACTGTAGAAACTTCCCCATTAATTCGGGCAGCCCGGATTTGTTGCAAAACTTTTCCCAGCTCCGGTCCCCTGGGAAAGCCAATTTTTAAAAGTTCCTGCCCTGAAAGTTTTACTTCCTCAAAACTGCTGCGGAAAAGAAAATCCGTAATTTTCCCCCGCAAATTTTCCTCTCCCGCCAGAGCTCCCAGAATTGCAGAGAAATCACGGGTATATTTACTTAAAAGCCAGAATACATCGGCCGGTTTCTCCATATTTCTGATTTTTTCCAGTGTAGTTTCAAGCAAGTCAATTTCAACTGTAAAAAGCCTTTTGGCTTTTTTATCCAGCTGCCACCTTTCAACAAGCTCATCCCGGTCAGGAATAGGTTCATTGCGGCAGATATACCCCGTGAATAATAAAAGGGAATCAAATCTCTTTCTCTCATCTTTTCTAAAAATATTTTCCAGGAAAGCAAAAGCCTCTTTTTCTGTTTCTATTCCCCGGGGAAAAAACGGTAGCAGGGCTGGCCAGATCTTAAATTCCTCAAAAAGCTCACCGAGCCTTCCCCATTCCCCGAGTTCTAGTAATCTCCTGATATTATCCTTTATTACCAGCGGGGGAAGGTTTTGAAGAATATCCGCCTGAATTGCCTCTTCAATGAGAGAGCGGGTTTCCGGGCTAAAAGAAAAGTTATAGCGCATAATCAAACTTATACCCCGGAAAATTCGCTGGGGATCATCTACAAAACTCATGGTATGCAGAACCTGCAGCCTTTTCTTTTCCAAATCCTGATATCCCCCGAAAAGATCAAGAAGCTGTCCCCATTCATCTCCTGACAGGGAAATCACCATGGAATTCACGGTATAATCCCGGCGGTAAAGATCCTGTTTCAGGGATGCTGGTTCAACCTGGGGCAAAGCAGCAGGGTACTCGTAATATTCACGCCGGGTTTGCGCAATATCCATGGCAAGACCGTCCTCCAGCTCGAGAGTTGCAGTATTAAAATCTTCAAACTGGGTAAGCTTCCCTCCCAAACGGCGAGCAAGTTGCCTGGCCAGGAGGAAACCTTCCTCTTCCACGATAAAATCGAGGTTGAAATTAATCCTGCCCAAGAGGAGATCCCTGACAAATCCTCCCACCACATAAACCTTGACTCCGATTTGGGAACTGCATTCACTGATCTCTCGAAAAATTTCCTCCAGCCGCGGAGGTAAATTGGTCAACCGTTCCCTGACATTGTAGGTTTTTAATTGAGGTAAAACGAGCTGCCCTCCATAGCGGTTAACTTCGAGTTGTTCTTTATGGTGAACTTTTAATAAATCACTCCGGGTTACAATACCCAACAGGTTGTTTGCTTCATCGAGAACCGGCAGTCGGCCCACATTGTTTTTTATCATAATTTCCTGGATCTCCGGAATTGTTGAATCAGGTCCAATGGTAAGCACCCGCCTGCTCATATATCCCTTCACGGGAGCATGACTTAATCCGTGTTTTTTTACCTTGATTAAATCTCTACGGGAAAAGATGCCCTCAATCGCCTTTTCACCCACTATTACCAGGCCATTATGCCCGTAAAATTCCATTAACTCCTCTGCTTTTTCTACTGGAGTATCCGGAGTCACAGTTTTTACCGGACTGGACATTATATCTCGTGCAGTTTGTTCAGTAACAATACTCTCCTCCAGGTAATCCCGCAGCATTTTGACCAGAGTATCACCATCCATATCCTTTGCCTGAGCAGATCCAGCCCCTCGATGTCCACCACCGCCAAGCTTTTCCATGATCGGTCCCAGATTTATTTCTGGAACTATAGCCCTGCCCACAACGAACTGGCGATTTTTATTTTCCAGGATTAAAAAAACCGCGTCCGCATCCCGGATATCCATCAGAGTCTGAGCAATTTGATTCAATCCGGTCATGTAATCCTTTTGTTTGTGGCGGAAAATATGAATACTTAAACCCTTTATTTTCCAGGTTTCTCCCTCATCCAGCAGTTCGTTTAATAGATCCTGCTGTTTTTCATTGAGGGGGAAATGCAAAAATTCTCTTAAAATAGAAATATTAAAACCCTTTTCCCAGATGTATAAAGCGGCCCGAAAATCCTCCAGGGAAGTATATTCGGCGGTAAAGGACAGGGTATCACTATAAATGGCTATTGCAGCTAAAACCTTTTCCGGTTCGGTAAGTTCCATTCTTTTATCAATTATTTTGCGGAGAAGAACGGCAGTCGTTGATCCTACCTTTTTAACCTCCCCTTCTGCCCCTTCGGGCAATTCAAAAGGAGGATGATGATCATAAATTGTGAGCCGCAAATCTGAATCCTGGGGAAAAGGATTTTTTTGGGTGTCGACTAAAATCAGCTCGGTTAACTTTTCATCTTCTTCTTCTGGAAATTCTTCCAAAAAATCAAACTCATCCCTGTAGAGAGCCATAAAATCCTGGACTGCTTTACTCTGCCTTCGGGGGAGAAAAACGCGAAAATCGGGATTAAGCTTTTTGGCCAGGACCATGGCGGCCAGGCCATCAAAATCGGTCAAAGCATGAGTTGTTATCGCTTTCATGGATCTCCCCCCAGTTCAAACTAATTATAACATAAAGCATCAATTAAAGTTAATCCCATGCCGCTGCATCTTGTTGTAAAGGGTGGTCCGGGCAACCTTTAATTGCCGGGCAGCCTCGGTTCGATTCCCCCCCGTTTTATGCAGGGCCTGGATAATTGCCCTTTTTTCAGCCTCTTCTACGGATTGATCAAGTGATAATCCAAACTCTTCTCCTCTTTCTGCCCCACCTTCATCTTTTTCTTCCTGTAGCGTATGGGGCATGTAAGGAGAAAGAATAATATTCCCTTCAGCCAGGTTAATACCCCGTTCCAAAACATTTTCCAGTTCTCGAATATTACCTGGCCAGTTGTAATTTAGCATTAAACGCAGGGCTTCATCGGAAACACCCGTTACTTCTTTTCCAACCTTGGCAACCAGTTTGGGTAGCAGGAAGCGAATTAAATCCAGAATATCGTCTTTTCTCCGCCTCAGGGGAGGAATTATCAGGGAAATAATGTTCAAGCGGTAATAAAGGTCTTCCCGGAATTCCTTTTTCATCATTGCTTCTTCCAGGTTTTGATTAGTTGCTGCAATTATGCGGATATCCAGTTCAATGGGCTCGACCCCACCCAGTCTTTGAATGGTCTGATCCTGCAAAACGTGTAATAGTTTTGCCTGCAGGGATAGGCTCAGGTCCCCTATTTCATCCAGGAAAAGTGTTCCTCGGTTGGCCATTTCAAACTTACCCAGTTTTCCGCTTTTCTTGGCTCCTGTAAAAGCCCCATCCTGATAACCGAATAATTCGCTTTCCAGAAGGGATTCAGGAATTGCAGCACAGTTTACCTGGACAAAAGGTCCATCTTTCCTGCTGCTCGCCTCGTGAATCCCCCGGGCAAAAAGCCCCTTCCCGGTTCCACTCTCTCCAAGGAGAAGAATTGTTGAATTGGAACGAGCCGCCCGGTCGGCCATGCGAACCACATTAAGAAATTCCGGGTTATGACCAATTATTCTTGAGAATTCCGGGGGTTTTTGATAATCCCCAGTCAACCGATCTTCAAGACTGCGCACCGTGGCTAAAGCCCGGTCCCGCTCTGAAGACAGGTTTTTCAGCTCCGAAATATCCTCAATTAAAAGGAGTCCCCCCACTATGTCGTCACCACTGGCCAGAGTCCGGGTTCGGCAACGGACCGGGACGCCATTGAGTTCATACTCAACGTGGGAGTTGATTTCTTTTTTCTCTTGGAGGTACTGGATTAACTGGACGATTTCCTCGTTTTGGGGATGGATTTCCCTTAAACTTCTGCCTCGCAAGTGGGGAACCGGAGCAGTTGGCCCTTTTGCCCCAAAGCGCTTTCCTTTTAAAATATCTCCCACATCTTCTCCTCTTGCGGTGTAACCTCTGGCCTGGTAGAATTTCACTTCTCTTGTTTCACCATCCAGGATAACCATGTGCCCAGCAGCAACCTTGTATTCATAAGTGAATTGTTTGCGGTCAATTTTGATGTCCATTACTTTCCGGGCTCGATCCAGCATCAGTTCAACTGAACGGCCCTTCCATTCCGATTGAAAATGCGTTTGCATTTGTTCCCGGGGAGCCAGTTCCAGATTACCTTCGCCTGTCCTGGCACCAAATTCGCCCATGGCAAGGAAACCATGGCCTTTTTTAACATCCCCAGGAGAAATTCCAAGCACATTCAGGCTGTTGGGTTCTAACCTCCCATCATCTTCACCCAGGGCATTATCAATAATCAGGACCAAATCCCCGGGCATAAGCTGCCCTGGGGAATGGCCGGGACCAACCCGGGGATCAATTCCGAATATTGAACGGCCAACGTCATTATAAACAATAATTTGCCCTTCCCGGTCAACAACAATTACCCCTTCCTCCAGGTGGTTGGCAACCAGGGCCAGAAGATCTTTGTTGGCACCATTCCAGGCTTCCTCCATTTTGCTTACCTCCTTGCGTGGTCAATAAACATCCGGAAAAGAGCGAGGGTTTTCTCTTCCCTTTCCCAGAGGTGCTCAGGATGCCACTGCACCCCTACCAGAAACTGGCCATTTTTGGACTCAATAGCCTCAACTACTCCATCTCCAGCCCTGGCGCTCACAAAAAAACCAGGAGCAGGCTCTTTTACCGCTTGATGGTGGAAAGAATTAACTTTGTTTTTACCCTTTCCAAATACTTCACTCAATTTGGACCCTTTTTCAACTTTAATTGAATGGGTCGGGTACCAGCGGGGAGCATTTTGGGAGTGTTTGATTAATTCATTGTCGATTTGCGAAGTTATATCCTGGTAAATGGTCCCACCTGAAACCAGGTTAATAATCTGGCACCCGCGGCAGATCCCGAAAACCGCTTTCTCTTCTTCCACGAAATTTTCCAGTATGGTTTTTTCAAAAAAATCTCGCTCGGGGTCAATCCCGCCCATCTTGGGATGGGGTTCTTCCCCGAAAATTAAGGGGTCCATATCGACACCGCCGGAAATCAGGAGACCATCGAGTCTTTTTGCCATCTCTCTGATCTGTTCTTTATCCTGCAAAAGAGGCAGGATAACCGGGGTCCCCCCAGCGGCGGCGACCCCTTTTACATAGTGGCGACCGATCTGATAGTTTGGAGGTGCGTCACCTTTTTCCTGAGTTGCTGTAATCCCAATTAATGGTTTTTTGTTCATCGTTTAGTCAGCTCCTTTTTGCCCATAATTTTGGACACAATTCTATTATTATTTCTCTAAATCAGGTGGTTTACCTGCCTGCTCTGTTTAAATTTTTAAACAAAAATTTATTGTTTTTTTCAAATTAAAAAACTCTCCTCGCGGAGAATCTTTTTTATTTCAATTTAGTGCTCTTTACCTTTTTTTGTTTTGATAATTCAAATAAGCGGCCAGGAAATCGTCAAAATTATCCCGGTTTAACCTGACCTATTCTTTCCCAGGAACCTGAATACCCCCTTTGTATTCAGGTCTCCCGCTTGATAACTATTTTTTTCTCAAAAAAAACCGCCGGAAATAACCGGCGGCATTTTCTCTTTAAAGGGCCAGATACTGATCTTCATCCTTCTGAAGATGAGCGGGTATCTCATTTCTCTGCAAGATGTCTTCATAAGATTCGCCCTTAATTAACGTGCTGGCCTGTCCATTACCTACCAGGACAACTGCTGGACGGGGTAACCCGTTATAGTTAGAAGCCATGGGATAGGTGTAGGCACCCGTGCAGGTCACAGCTAATAAATCACCTGCTTTAATTCGAGGTAATTCAATTTCATTGATCAGGTTATCTCCTGATTCGCAGAGGCGCCCGGCGATAGTTACCGTTTCCAGGGCCCTTTTTTCTGCTTCTTTGTTCACCACAAAAGCATTATATTTTGCTTCGTAAAGAGCCGGTCTTATATTATCCGACATACCTCCGTCAACCGGAACAAAAGTCCCCAAGCCATCCACTTCTTTCCGGGCTCCAAGAGTATACAGCGTTACCCCCGCAGTAGCCATTATACTGCGCCCCGGTTCAAATTCAAGGGTAGGAAGGGGAAGATTTAACTCCCGGCTAAGTGAAATTACTTTTTGAGAAATCTCGGGGAGAAAACTGTCAAAACCAAAGCTTTCTTCTTCCTCATTGTGGGCTACAGCAAAACCGCCACCAAGGTTTAGGGCAAAACCTTCATCCCATAATTGCTTGAATTCGGCTGCGAGTAGTAAAACTTCCTCCGCTGCTTCCAGGTAAATATCAGCATCAGTGATCTGGGAACCAAGGTGACAGTGCAGACCGACGGGTTTCATAACTTCAGAACGGGACAATTTCCGCATGGCTTTCCTGGCCTGCCCCTGATGCATTTTAAAACCAAACTTTGAACCCATTCCGGTTTGCAGGTGGGGGTGAGTAACTGCTTCCAGGGCAGGAACAACTCTAAGCATAACGGGAATAATACTTCCCATTGCCTTACCAATCTTTTCAATCCTATCAAGTTCATCATCGTTATCCACGACAATAGCCCTGATCCCGGACCTGATAGCCTGAATTATATCTCTCCTGCTTTTATTATTACCGTGCATTATAATTCTATCCGCGGGAAACCCGGCGCTCAGAGCGGTATACAATTCTCCACCTGAAACTACATCCAGGCCCATGCCCTCTTCTTCCATTATTCGACAAATTCCCATATTTAAGAAAGCCTTAGAGGCATAATAGACATTGCTTTGAGGATAATACTGTTTGAGATTATCCAGATAATAACGGGCGTTCCCCCGAATTGTTTCTTCATCCATAACCAGAAGCGGAGTCCCGTATTCCCTGGTCAATTCTTCGAGTTTACAGCCTCCTAAATAGTACTCTCCATCACGCTTTTCCAAAGTTCCTGGCAAATCCATCTTTAATTCCTCCCAATCTTTCGGTAAAAGCAAAGCGGTTGCTTGGACAACCGCTTTGCAAGCCATTTTCCTTTATAAGTAAGTTTACCACATTTTTTCCTTCTGGTCAAATTGCCTTTGGCCCCTATTACGAGGATAATGGCGATTATCGAGGAGAATCAAACCCCTTAACCACAGATGAGATTAAGTGAGGCTCCTGAAAAACCTTTTATCGGGACAAATCCCGGATTTTCCTTCAAACCTCGTTGGCAGGGAATTTTTTTCTTAAATCAATCAATTGTGTCTCCAATCAAAGGACCAATTTCTGTTTTGTTTTCCTGAATCAACCAGGCCTTCTGCAGGAGAGGTTCTGCTTGATTGAAAACCCTTTCGTCCCGGGCATAAACTGAAGCCAATATCTCTCCCTTTTCTACCCTGTCCCCTCTCTTTTTCTGGAGATAAATGCCTACCTGGTGGTCAACTTCTTCCTCCTTGGTTTTGCGGCCTGCACCAAGAACAACGCTGCAGCGGCCGATTAAGCGGGCATCAAGCTCATTTACAAAACCGGAGCTATCCGCCTTAAATTTGAATTCGGTAGCAAGGGGCAGCTCAGTGGGAAGGTCTCCCCCCTGGGCCTGGACAATTTCCTGGAATTTATCCCATGGTTTCCCTTCTTTCCAGGTGGTCTCAATTTTTTCGCGGGCATGTTCCCTGCTTGCATCGTGGTTTTCAAGTTGAAATGCAGCCTGAGCCAGGGAAATAACAACCTCTCTCAAATCTTCTGGCCCTTCCCTCTTAAGACAATTTATTGCTTCCATAACCTCTATATTATTGCCTACTGCTCGTCCCAGGGGTTGATCCATACTGGAGAGAATTGCCCTGATTTTTCTGTTCATTCCCTTCCCTATTTCCACCATAGTTTCCGCCAGCAAACGAGCCTTATCCATCTCCTGCATGAAAGCACCTTTACCAAACTTAACATCCAGGATTATGTTTTCAGCGCCTCCCGCGATTTTTTTACTCATAATGCTGCTGGCAATAAGGGGAATGGAATCGACGGTCCCGGTCACATCTCGCAACCCGTAAAGTTTTTTATCACCCGGAGCAAGATTTCCAGTTTGACCAATCATCGCAGCTCCAACCCTGTTTACCTGGTCGACAAATTCTTTTCTGCCCAAATCAGTTCGAAAGCCCGGAATGCCCTCCAGCTTATCAACAGTACCGCCTGTATGTCCAAGCCCCCTGCCCGACATTTTCGGGGCTTTAAAACCAAGGGAAGCAAGAAGGGGAATCAGGACCAGGCTTACCTTATCCCCCACCCCTCCCGTCGAATGTTTATCAACCTTAATTCCTTCTATTCCGGACAGGTCAATTGTTTCCCCTGAATTAACAAGAGCACGTGTAAGAGTAACGGTTTCCTCTTTTCCCATCCCCTGGAAATATATTGCCATAGCCATTGCAGCCATTTGATATTCCGGAATTTTTCCCTGGACATAACCCTCGATCAAAAATTCGATCTCTTCGGGTTCTAACTCCTGGCCATCCCTCTTTTTAATAATTAAATCATAGGTTTGCATTTACAAAACTCCTTCAGCTAAAATCCCCTTGACCAGTTTTTTAAATTCTGGTTTAACCTTTTCTCCCACTTCCATGACCTCTTCATGGCTTAATGGTTCAGGGAGAGTTCCCGAAGCCATGTTCGTAATACAGGATATTCCCAGGACCCTGAGGCCCATGTGGCTGGCTGCAATAACCTCGGGGACAGTGGACATTCCTACAGCATCTGCGCCCCAGCGCCCCACCATTTTTATCTCGGCAGGTGTTTCAAAACAGGGCCCCCCAAAAGCTGCGTAAACCCCTTTGCGGGTCATTTTCCCAATACTTTTGGCGACTGTTTCCCCAACCTCAATTAACTCGGGATCATAAGCTTGACTCATATCGGGAAAACGGGGCCCGAGGTCATCTGGATTAGCCCCGCGCAGGGGATTTATTCCCATAAAATTAATGTGATCGGCAATAAACATGAAATCTCCCACGTTAAAATTGGTATTAACTGCACCAGCAGCATTGGTTACAATTAAAACTTCAATACCCATCTGGGTCATTATCCGCAGGGGCCGAACTAACTCCTGGGGAGAATAACCTTCGTAATAATGGTACCGCCCCTGCATCATCGCTACAGGAATATTATTCAAAAACCCAAATACAAACCGCCCACTATGGCCGGGAACAGTAGAAGGGGGTAAGTGCGGAACTTCCTCATAGGGTACACTTGTTTTTCTTTCAACTTCATTGGCCAGCTCCCCCAGTCCAGACCCCAGGATCAGTCCAACCTTGGGCTTGGTTACCTTTTTTTTCTTAAGAAACTGGACGCCCTCTTTAATCTTTTTCATCTCTTCCACTATCTTTATTCCTCCTTGCCTTTAATTTGGTCCCAGAAACTTTTGCCATCAATCTGGCAATCCAGGGCGAAATAACTCGCAATCGTAGCTCCCACATCTGCCAGTGTTGACCGGGTTCCCAGGTTTACATTTTCCTTTAGGCCAGGCCCCCAGACAAGCAATGGAACATATTCCCGGGTATGGTCAGTTGTATCAAAGCCGGGATCTGTTCCATGGTCTGCTGTTATAAAAAGAATATCCTCTTTTCCCATTTCTCCTAGAAAAGAAGGCAAGAATTCATCAAATTCCAGGAGAGCCTGGGCGAATCCATCAATATTATTCCTGTGCCCATAAAGCATATCAAAATCAACCAGGTTGGTAAAAATCAAATCATCCCTGGAATTTTTTGCTTCCTCCAGCAATTTTTCCATACCATCCGCGTTGTTTTGAGTGGGAACAGAACGGGAAATCCCTCTTCCCTCAAAAATATTTTCCAGTTTCCCTACAACTACTACTTCCCGGCCTGCTTCTTCTAAATAATCAAGAAGTAATTTCCGCGGTGGTTCCAGGGAAAAATCTTTTCTCCGGTGGGTTCGTGTATAATCCCCTTCTTTTCCAATAAAAGGTCTTGCAATAACCCGACCTACTGCCCATTCATCCTTTAAAAGTCCCCGGGCGATTTTACAGATCCGGTAAAGTTCATCCACTGGAATAACCTCTTCGTGGGCAGCTATTTGAAAAACGCTGTCTGCTGATGTATATACAATGGGTTTGCCTGTTTTTTGGTGTTCTGGACCCAGCTCTTTGATTATTTCCGTCCCCGAAGCAACTTTGTTACCCAGGTACCCGTATCCAGTCTCCCGGGAAAAGGCTTCCATCAATGCATCAGGAAACCCTTCTCCAAAAGTGGGGAAAGCTTTATCTAAAATTAATCCGCTCAGTTCCCAGTGGCCCGAAGTAGTGTCCTTATTTGGCGAAGCAAGGGCCATCCGGCCAAATCCACCCCTGGGGGATTTAACTGCCCGGGGAGAATCAATTATATTGAAAAGACCCATTTTCTGCATATTATAAAGGGGTAAATCGGGGTGCTTCTCCAGAATATGCCCGAAGGTATTACTACCCGCGTCGCCAAATTTTTCCGCATCAGGCATTGCCCCTACACCAAAACCATCAAGCACTAGTAAAAATACCCTTCCCACTAACCCACCTCCTTTTGTTTTCTCTATCTCCTTTTTATATTCCTTATAAGAACCCCTTTTTCCTCCCACAAAAAAAGCCCCCTGCAGAAAGAGGGGGCTTTTCAGCCTAGCTTAAAGGATAGTATTCCAAATCCAGGGCGTCGGCAACGGCCTTGTAGGTTACCTTGCCGTTAAGAACGTTGACTCCTTTGGCCAGTCCGGGATCCTGATGGATTGCTTTTTTGTAACCGTTATTGGCTAGGCGAAGAGCATAAGGTAGAGTTTGGTTGGTCAGAGCATAGGTTGAAGTGCGGGGTACTGCTCCAGGCATATTTACTACGCAGTAGTGGATTACATCGTGCACGGTGTAAACGGGGTCACTGTGGGAGGTGGGCTTGGCAGTCTCAACACAACCGCCCTGGTCAATAGCCACGTCGACTATTACCGAACCGGGTTCCATTGTTTTGACCATTTCTTCTGTAACCAGGCTGGGAGCCTTGGCGCCAGGCAGAAGCACTCCACCGATTACCAGGTCCGAATCTTTTACTGCCTCGGCAATATTGAGGCTGTTGGACATTATGGTCTTGACCTGGCCGCGGAAAATATCGTCCAGGTACTGCATCTGCTTGTGACTTATGTCCATCATGGTAACTTCTCCACCCAGGCCCAGGGCCATCTTGGCAGAGTTTATTCCAACGGTGCCTCCCCCGATAATGGTAACTTTGGCCGGGCCAACACCGGGAACACCACCGAGAAGAACTCCTTTTCCACCATGGTGCTTTTCCAGGTAACGAATACCCATCTGGGGAGCCAGACGACCGGCAACTTCACTCATTGGGTTTAAGAGAGGTAGGCCACCTTGCTTGTCTTCAACAGTTTCGTAGGCAATGGCGACAACTTTCTTTTCCATCAGGGACAGGGTCAATTCCTTGGGAACACCTGCAAGATGAAGGAAGGTAAACAAAATCTGCCCTTCTTTGAAGAATTTGTATTCTTCAGCTTCAGGTTCTTTTACCTTGATAACCATTTCGGTATCCCAGGCTTCTTCCCGGGAAACCATTTTTGCTCCTGCTTGCTCAAAATCCTCATTACTGATGCCACTGCCCAGGCCCCCATTTTTTTGAACGAGGACCTCGTGGCCACTGGAGGTCATTGCTTTTACTCCAGCGGGGGTAATCGCTATGCGATTTTCTTTGTCCTTAATTTCCTTAGGTACACCGATTAGCATGCTATTATACCTCCTTTTCTTCCTTGCTTGTTAATTATATTGCAAACTTTATGCCAAGACACCTTACTCAGGCGTCAAGTCTTTTTATCTTTCCATAGCGGCCTGCCCCGCCGCATTCAATTTCCAGTTCTCCTGTTCGCAATCTTAAAATCATTTCTACCCTTTTTTTATCTAAAAACCTTTCCAGTTGCTCCGGGGAAATATTATGGATTATCTCCATTTCTGAACCCAGGTTTTCGTAAAGAACCTCTAGGATCCTTGGTCCAAACCCGGGTAAAAGATGCAGGGGAATATGGAAAAAGTATGGAGCCCTGCCTGTTGGCAGTTTTGCAGTGTCGGATAATTTTTCAATCCGGTTGGAAACACCCTGGACCAGCGCAGGCTCCAAACATCGGGGACAGGTTTTGCCTTCATTTTTTCCAGGAGTAAAACCACATTTGCGACACCTGGTTTGAAAATATTTACCCAGGGCAGGTGGAAAACCCCTGAAAGATTTAATCTCCTGGCCGGACAGTATAATCTGAAAAAGTTGTCCAAAATCCCTTACAGTAGTGTCAATTTCCAGGTACTCCCGGGCAATATTGGGGGAGGAATGAGCGTCAGATCCGACCAGGAAAGGAACTTCATGCAAATCCTTTATCCTGTCCGCCAGAGTGCTGTCTGCACTCAGGCCCAGTTCAACAAAATCCACCTCATCAGAAAATTCCCCCAGGGATTGAAAGCTATCCAGCTGGCCAAAATAACCCTTGAAGGGAGTAAAGGCATGGGCCAGCCCAAGGTAACCTCCCAATTGACGGACCATGGAAAAAGCTTTGTGAAATCCGTCACGTAAAAACTGAGTACTAAGACCCGGATTCGTAATTTTTTTCCCTAAATAGGAGTTAAAGGCTTCTAACTCTTCCATCCCCGGGAAAAATGCCAAACAATGAACCCGAGTGCCTTCTATGTCCATTTCCCATTCTGAACCGGGGATAAGCAAAAAACCGCTGGAGGTTTTTAGCCCTCCCCCCGGACATTCACCGAGGTATCCTTTCGCGACCAAACCTTGAAATTCCTTTAAAACTCCATTGCAGGCTGCATCTATAATGCCCAGAACATTTAGCCCTCTAATTTTCTCTGCGTGTTCAATGGCCCGGTCCAGGGTTAACTCGGGAGAAGCAGTAATTTTAACTGGTTGGTCCGAAGCTCTTCCCAGGTGTACATGCAGGTCACAAAAGCTCAGCACCGTTCAAACTCCTGCAAATAAAATTGTAGCCCGATGATCGTCTTGGCATCGTTGAAAAAACCTTTTTGTAATCCTTCTTTTATTCCCTGTTTATCCATTATAACCTTTTCCAGCCCCTCTTCCTGGGCGGGTCGTGCAAACTCCAGGTCAGAAGCAAGACACAAAAACAGTTTTTCATTGCTGTACCCCGGAGATGTGAAAAACTGCTGGCGGATCTCAATTTGTTTACATTTATACCCCGTTTCTTCCAGCAGTTCCCTTTTCCCCGTTTCTATTGGTTCTTCCCCTGGTTCCAATAATCCTGCCGGTAATTCTAAAATATAATCATTTACCGCTGGTCGAAATTGCCTGACTAAAACCACGCGTCCGTCTTTTAAAACGGGAAGAAGCACCACAGCTCCCGGGTGAACAACACATTCATATTTTCCTTCAAGCTTAAGCAGACGAAGCAACTTCCCAGAGAATATTTCTTCCGGGTCTGAATTCACTTAGACCACCCTTTTCTTTTTTCTTAAACCACTTCAGTCTCCGAGAATATTTACTATCAATTGGGAGAGATCAACCAGGTCGGAAAAAGGAATATATTCATCAGTTGAATGGGCTTTCTCCATCCCTGTAGCCAGGTTAAGTGTGGGGACACCTTTGCCATTAAATATATTGGCGTCGCTTCCTCCCCCGCTGGCCAAAAGGTTTGCTTCCTTCCCCAGTTTTTCCAAGGCTTTTTTGCACCTTTTCACAACCTCTTCTTCGGGAGAAAACTCAAAAGAAGGATAAAGGTTTTCAGCTTCGAACTCCAGCTTCGCTCCATATTTTTCCGCTGCTTTCAGGAAAATGTTTTCCATTTTTTCGGTTTCGCGTCTTAGTTTTTCTGGATCATGACTGCGGGCCTCACCGGCCATTTCTACTAGATCTGGAACCACGTTACGGGCTTTACCACCCTTTATGGTTCCAATATTGGAAGTAGTTTCGGCATCTATTCTTCCCTGCTCAATTTTTGCCAGGGCTACGCTCGCAACCTTGATGGCATTGATCCCTTCTTCTGGACTTACTCCAGCGTGGCTTGCTTTCCCTTTAATTTTAACCTTAATACTGTTGTGTGTCGGGCCCTTAATTATAATGTTGCCGACCGGCCCATTGGAATCAAAAGCAAAACCAAAATCGGCTTTCAGGGCTCCCTCTTCAAGGTTTTTTGCTCCTAAAAGACCAACCTCTTCTGATACCGTAAAAACCAGTTGCACCGGATAGTGGTCCAGTCCTTGCTCTTTAATAGTATAAAGAGCTGCAAAGATTGGGGCAATTCCGGAAATATCATCTGCAGCCAGTATGGTCTCACCCTTAGAGCGGAAAATTCCATCTTCCTTAACAGGTTCAATGTTTTCCCCGGGTTCTACCCGATCCAGATGGGCCGTAAACATAATTGTAGGACCATCCTTGTTCTTCCCGGGAAAGTAGGCAATAATATTTCCCGCGTTTCCTCCGGTTTTTTCTCCTGCCTTATCCTCTTTAACTTCAAGGCCCAGTTTTTCCAGGTGATTTTTCACATAATCGGCTAGTTTTCTTTCTCCGCCTGATGGACTGTATATTTTGACCATCTCGACGAAAAACTGCTCCAATCTTTTTTCGTTAATCATTGGCTCACCTCTACTTATTCCCGGGCCGCCTCCATGCCTCTCTTAAGGGCTTCTTCGTTCAGGGGGATCAATTTATGGTGGCGTTCGGGTAGATTTTTTTTCAGGGAGGCTATAATTGAATCCATATCTACAATTTTTACTTTTTCAATTACTGCTCCCAGGGCAACCATGTTTGCAGCCCTATCACTACCAACTTCTGCTGCCAGCTCGTTAGCCGGGATTTTTATTACCCGGATATCTTTCCGTTCAGCCTCGTCGTCAATAAGCGAGCTGTTGATGATGAGGAGCCCTCCCTCTTTTAACTGGGGAGCAAATTTATCCATGGAGGGCAGGTTCATTGCTACGACAACATCCGGCGTAGCAACAAAAGGAGAGCCAATGCGTTCATCGGAGACGATAACGTGGCAGTTAGCAGTTCCTCCCCGCATTTCCGGTCCATAGGAGGGAAGCCAGGAAACTTCTTTCCCTTCAATCATTCCTGCTCCAGCCAGGACCTGCCCCATCAGCATTACTCCCTGGCCACCAAATCCTGCAATGATAATTTCCTGCATCACTTGCTATCCCCTCCTTTTGGTGTTTTAAATTCGCCGAGGGGATAATAAGGAACCATATTGCTTTCAACCCAATCCAGGGCTTCCGCGGGATTCATGCCCCAGTTGGTAGGACAGGTTGAAAGAAGTTCTACCAGTGAGAATCCCTGGCCGGCTTTTTGAGTTTCAAAGGCTTTTCTAATTGCCTTTTTCGCTTTTTTAATTTCCTTATTATTAAACATTCCAACCCGGGAAAGATAGGCAGAACCATTGAGGGTAGAGAGCATTTCCACAACCCTGATCGGGTCTCCTGCAGATTTTGCATCCCTTCCATATGGGGAGGTAGTTGTCTTTTGGCCAATCATTGTGGTCGGTGCCATCTGTCCCCCGGTCATACCATAAATTGCATTGTTAATAAAAATAGTTGTTATATTTTCTCCCCGCATTGCTGCGTGGACTATTTCCGCGGTTCCAATAGAAGCCAGATCTCCGTCACCCTGGTAGGTAAAAACGAAGTTTTCGGGGTTTACCCGCTTTATTCCTGTAGCAACAGCAGGGGCGCGACCATGGGCTGCCTGCTGGAAATCACAATTAAAGTACTCGTAGGCTAATACTGCACAGCCAACAGGGGCAACTCCCACTGTTTTTTCCCGGATATTCATCTCATCCATTACCTCTGCCACCAGGCGGTGAGTTATTCCATGGGTACACCCGGGACAGTAGTGACTGGGTTTATCTGCCAAAGATTCGGGTCTTTTAGCTACAACTTTCATTCCTTTTCACCCCTTACTAGCTCCATTAGTTGTTCATAAATCTCCTGGGAGGTCGGAACTACCCCTCCGCTTCTTCCGTAGAAATAAACAGGGCAACGACCGTTTGCAGAGAGACGAACATCTTCCACCATCTGGCCACAGCTCATCTCTACGGTGAGTAAGAACTTGACCTGCTCGGCTATTTTTCCAACAACCTGTTCGGGGTAGGGGAATAGAGAAATGGGCCTGATTAATCCCACTTTAATTCCTTCTTCTCTTGCCCTTTCTACGGCACTCAAGACAATCCTGGCCATTGATCCAAAGGCGACGATTGCATAATCAGCGTCCTCGGTTTGGATTGTTTCAACCCGGACTTCCTCTTCCCGCATTTGCTCATATTTCTTTTGCAACCGGAGGTTCAGTTCTTCCAGCTTTTCCGCCTGGAGACTTAGAGAGTTAATAACGTTGGGCTTGCGGTCTTTGTTTCCCACAGTTGCCCATTCTTTTTCCGGCAGATCTTCTGGAGAAATTTCTTTCTTGAATTCGACAGGTTCCATCATTTGCCCGATCATGCCATCCCCCAAAATCATTACGGGATTACGGTATTTATCCGCAAGGTCGAAAGCTTCCAATGTTAAATCAACTGCTTCCTGGACGGATTGGGGGGCCAAAACAAGCATTTTATAATCTCCGTGCCCTCCCCCCTTAGTAGCCTGCAGATAATCAGACTGGGCCGGCTGAATTCCCCCAAGACCGGGTCCTCCCCGGATTATATTGACAATGACTCCGGGAAGCTCAGAACCAGCCATGTAGGAGATTCCCTCCTGTTTAAGGCTTATTCCCGGACTTGATGAAGAAGTCATTACCCTCGCTCCAGCCCCTGCAGCTCCGTAAACCATGTTAATTGCAGCAACTTCACTTTCAGCCTGCAGGAAAACTCCATCTTCCATGGGCAAACGTCTTGCCATGTAAGCCGGGAGTTCATTCTGAGGGGTTATAGGGTAACCAAAAAAGTAACGGCAACCTGCCTTTATTCCTGCTTCGGCGATCGCCTCGTTTCCCTTCATTAAAATCTTCTCGGCCATCATTTACCTCCTTCCTCTTTATATACTTCAATTACAGTGTCTGGACAGATTTCATAACAGAACCCACATCCAATGCATTTATCCATCTCTTCAACATAAGCGGGATGATAACCCTTCTTATTTATTCCATCGCTCATCTTGATTATTTTTACCGGGCAAACCCTTGGACACAGGTTACAACCCTTACACCTTTCGGAATCAAATACAACTTTAGGCACCACTTATCCTCCTTCCCTATCCACTTATTAGCTGTAAATCTGGGGTTCTTCACACCCCTGCAATACCCGGAGCGCGCCCTTCCAGAGCGCTTCCATTTCCTTCTCCCCGGGTTTAATTACCACAGGAGCAATATACTTAATCCTTTCCTCAATCAATTTAACCAGTGGAGGTGATTTGGCCATTCCTCCGGTCAGGATTACAGCGTCAACTTCACCCCAGTTTGCCGGAGCAAGACTTCCAATCTCTTTTGCTATCTGGTAGGCCATGGCTTCAAATACTTCCTCTGCTTTTTTATCCCCGTTTTCAATGTCCTTTTCAATCTGGACCAGGTCATTTTTTCCAAGGTAGGCAACCAGGCCACCCTGTCCTTTGATTCTTTTCTTAATAAAATCCTGGGAATATTTTTCCGAGAAACAGAGTTTGACCAGATCACCGACAGGCAAACCTCCGGACCGTTCGGGAGAAAATGGTCCTTCTCCATCCAGGGCGTTATTTACATCCACAACTTTTCCCTTCCGGTGGAGACCAACAGAAACGCCTCCACCCATATGGGTTATGATAAAGTTGGCTTTTTCATATTCAGTACCCATTTCTTCGGCAACATCCCGGGCTACAGCTTTCTGGTTTAAAGCATGGAAAATGCTGCGCCTTTCTATTTCCGGCATCCCCGAAAATTTGGCGATTTCATCCATTTCGTCAACGATAACCGGGTCAACTATAAAAGCGGGGCACCCTAACTGCTGTCCCATCTGGTAGGCCAGAATTCCCGCCAGATTGCTGGCATGTTCGCCCTGAACGCCAGCTTTTAAGTCCTCAACTATTTTCTCGTTAACTTCCCAGGTTCCGCCGGGAATGGGCTTTAAAAGCCCACCCCGGGCAGATATAGCATCAATATCCTCTACTGCAAAGCCCCTTTTCTCCAGGGTTTCCAGGATAACCTTCCTCCGGAAGTTTTCCTGGTCAGCTATTCTCTTGTAATCTTTCAGTTCATCACTGGAGTGCCGAACAGTTTCGTCCAGGACACACTCCTGTCCCTGGTAAAAAGCAAGCTTGGTTGAGGTTGATCCAGGATTGAGAACCAGGATCTTATAATCCATATTTCCCACTCCTAGCGCTTAATATAGTTACTGCGGACTTTGCCCATTTTTTCAATCCGCTCTTCAGCCAGCCGGTCAGCAGCTTTATAGGTCGGAATATTGTCTCTCTCCGCAATTTCAAGAACCATCTTTACGCTATCGTAAATTCCTGCTACAGACTGCAGGGCTCTTTCTTTGTTGTATCCTTTAAGTTCATCAGCAACGTTAATCAATCCACCCGCATTGATTACATAGTCCGGAGCATAGAGAATTCCTTTTTTCTCAAGCTCATCCCCGTGGCGTTCTTCAGCGAGGACGTTGTTGGCACCTCCAGCAATAATCTTACACTTGAGCTGAGGCAGAGTTTCATCATTTAATACCGCTCCCAGAGCACAGGGGGCAAAGATATCTACATCTACACCGTAAATTTCGTCAGGACCAACGGCTTTTACTCCAAATTCATCAACAACCTTCTTAACACGGTCTTCGTCAATATCGGTAATAAAAACTTCAGCACCTTCATCTTCGACCAGGTGTTTAACGAGGTAATAACCCACGCTCCCTACGCCCTGAACTGCAACTTTTTTGCCCTTCAGGCTGCGGCTGCCATAGACTTTCTCTGCACAGGCCTGCATTCCGTGCCATACTCCGTTGGCGGTAAAGGGAGAGGGATCTCCACTTGTTCCCATGAGTCCAACAACGTAGTCAGTTTCCATGGAAACAAAATTCATATCCTGAGGAGAAGTACCCACGTCTTCAGCGGTAATATAGCGGCCGTTTAAGCTTTGAACTGCCCGGCCAAAAGCACGCCACAATTCTTCACTTTTTTCTTTTTTGGGATCTCCAATAACTACCCCTTTGCCTCCCCCGAGGTTTAACCCTGCAACAGCAGCCTTATAGGTCATGCCTCTTGCCAGACGAAGAACATCTTCGATGGCTTCTTCTTCCTTTTCATAAACCCACATCCGGGTTCCGCCAAGGGCAGGGCCCAGGGTTGTATCATGGATACAAATCAGGGCTTTTAAACCAGATGTTTCATCATAATTAAAAACCAGCTGTTCATAATCATATTTCGCCATGTAATCAAATTTTTTCATTTCAAGATTCCCTCCTTAAAAATTTTTAACTATATGGCCAGTTTACCCAGGCCGATTGATAGGAGTTTGGTCCGGGCGTCATCTGCACGGGAGGTAAGCACTACCGGTACCTTTGCTCCCACCACAATACTTGCCCCCCGGAAACCGCCGAGATAAAGCATAGCTTTATAAAAAACATTCCCCGCTTCAATATCTGGCATTAGCAAAATATCAGCTTTCCCTGCTACCTGGCTGGTTATGCCTTTGTGTTTTGCGGCTTCTTCATTAACTGCATTATCCAGAGCTAAAGGACCATCAACAACAACACCTTTTATCTGTCCCCGCTCCGCCATCTTGGATAAAGCCGCGGCGTCTAAAGTTGCAGGCATATCAGGGTTGACCACTTCAACCGCGGCAAGAGGAGCAACCTTTGGTTTTTCAATTCCCAGCTTATGCGCTACTTCTGCCGCATTGGAAATGATCTGAGCTTTCTTTTCCAGGTCAGGAGCAATATTCATGGCCCCATCAGTCATAATTATCAGTCTACTCAAACCAAAGTCCATTACTGAAAGATGGCTTAAAAGCCTATCCCGACGAAGACCATATTCCTTAGTTAAAAGAGCCCGGAGAAGGGTTGAAGTCCCAATTAAACCTTTCATCAGGAATTCGGCTTCCCCCCCGGCCACGAGTTCCATGGTTTTTTGGGCAATTTCATCCGGGTCGGAGCAATCAACAATCCAGCCGGGATCAACCTGGAAGTCCGCCTTTTTTCCTGCTTCAATAATAGCCTCCCTTTCTCCAACAAGGACTGGTTCGATCATTCCACTTTCCTGGGCCTGTTTTACAGCTTCTAAAACCTCGCTATCGGCTGCTGCGGCAACTGCCATTTTTGCTTTTGGGCTTGATTGGGCTGCTTGTAAAAGCTCTTCCAAGTTTTTAAACATTACTCCACCTCTTCGCCATAATCTTTCGCCTCCTCTTCTCCTGTAGAGACCCGGTAAGCACCAAGCGCCAGAGCCTCCATCTCCATTGACCCCCGGATCACCCTTACTGGAGCAATGAACTCAACCCTTTTGGAAATTCCTTCTGTAAGATAATCCGATTTGGCGATGCCTCCTGTAAGGATTACCTGATCCACTTCTCCTCGGAGAACAGTTGCGGCCATTCCAATTTCCTTGCTAATCTGGTAAATCATGCCTTCATAGACCTTTTTTGCTTCTTCGTCTCCCTGGGAAATCCGTTTTTCGATTTCCCTGCAATCATTCGTTTCCAGGTAGGCCAGAAGTCCCCCGCGGCGGGTAATCTTGTTCCGCAATTCCCGGGGAGAATACTTGCCACTGAAGGCCATCTTAACCAGGTCACCAACAGGAAGTCCCCCGGTTCTTTCCGGAGAATAGGGACCCATTTCGTTGGCATTGTTAACATCCATAATTCGACCTTTTTCCAGGGCCGCTATGGATATACCCCCACCCAGATGGGCTACCACAGCGTTAAACTCATCCAGTTTTTTCCCCTTTTCCCCGGCAACAATTCGGGCTACCGCCTTGATATTAAGCGCATGTCCCAGGGAACGTCGCTGGATTTCCGGGATTCCAGAGTAGCGCGCCAGGGGCGTAAATTCATCAACAGAAACCGGATCCGTAATGTAGACCGGGATATTTTCATCTCGACCCAGTTCATACCCTATCAAACCTGCCAGATTAGACGGGTGCTGACCCTGCACTCCTACCCGTAAATCTTTGCACATTGCTTCATTTACTACGTAAGTACCGCCGGCGAGGGGTTTTAATAGGCCACCCCGGGCAGCAACTGCCATAAAATCAGCAGGTTTCCAGCCCTTTTGCTGTAAAAAATCTCGAACTACCTGCACCCGATAATCCAGCTGATCTGGAATATCGGGAAATTTCTCCATTTCCCCGACAGGATGCTGGATATTCTCATCAAGAATCAGCCCCTGAGCAGCATCCCACACTGCAAGTTTAGTCGAAGTTGAGCCGGGATTGATTACCAGAATTTTTTCACTCATAACCAAAGCCTCCTGTTATTTTCCCGAAAAAATCCTTCTAATCTGGTAAACTCCTTCGATTCGGTTCTCGGCCATCATGTCAGCCGCTTCAAGAGTCGGAATCTTGTTTTCCCGGGCCAGCCGGAATACCTCGAGGAGCATATCGTAGATTCCATCGGCTTTCTTAAAAGCTCTTTCCTTGCTGTATTCCTGCTCAGCAGTTTCGTCTGCTACCTGGATCAGGCCACCGGAATTAATTACATAATCCGGAGCATAAAGAATCCCTTTCTCTTCAAGAGCTTTTCCGTGTTTTTCTTCATCGGCGAGTACATTATTGGCTGCTCCACCGATAATTTCACAGTTAAAGCGGCCAATGGTTTCATCATTTACAACACTACCCAGAGCATTGGGAGAAAAGATATGGCATTCAACATCATATGCCTTTTCCGGATCTACAACTTCAACATCGGAATAATCCCTTTTTACTCGCTCCAGATGTTCTTCATTAACGTCACAAACAACAATTTCTGCTCCTTCTTCAGTCAGGTGACCAACAAGTTTGTGACCAACCTTTCCAACACCCTGCACTACAATTTTTAACCCTTCAAGGCTGTCAGTGCCATACTTTTCTTTGGCGCAGGCTTTAAGGCCCTTCCAGGTTCCGTAAGCTGTAATTACTGAGGTGTCTCCGCTTCCACCATATTCTTCGGGCAGAGCACCAACATATTCAGTTTCCCTTCCCATGACAACGAAATCTTCAAAAACAGTCCCAACGTCAGTCCCCGTGGAAAAACGACCTTTGAGCCCTTCGATGAAACGGCCCATGGCCCGGAACAGTCTCTCAGATTTATCCTTCTTGGGATCAGCATAAATTACAGCTTTGGCTCCTCCAAAATCAACTCCTGCAGCAGCAGATTTGTAAGTCATTCCCTTAGCCAGGCGCAGAGCATCGTAAATTGCCTCATCCTCGTTTTCGTAATCCCACATCCGGCAGCCCCCCAGCCCCGGACCTAAAACAGTATTGTGGATGGCAATAATTCCCTTCAGTCCTGATTTTTTGTGCTGGCAAAGAAACAACTGCTCGTGCCCTTCCTTGGCCATTTCCTTGAATATTTTCATTAAATACCCTCCCTCCTGTTTTTCTCATAATTATAATAAAAGCAAAACTTGTACCAAAAAAAGAACCCCGTTCAGGACTGGGGTTCTCACCAACCCATCCTGCAGGCCCCTGCAGTTTTTGCAACTTTTTGCAGGAAGTTTTTTTCAGTCAAGGTTGTGTTTTTTCATTTTGTAGTAAAGATTGCGTTCAGAAATCCCCATTTTTTCTGCGGCTTTTTTCCGGTTACCCTCGCTGGTGGAGAGGGCCCTGCGCAAAACCTCTCTTTCTTTTTTCTGCAGGGCTCCTTTCAGATCCAGTATTCCATCCGCAGAAATCTCTTCCTCTCCGACCTGAATATCAGCAAGTTTGTAAGCCAGTCCCAAAGCCGGAAAGTGTTGAGCTTCGAGAACTTCGGAATTATAATTAACTTCTATCATTGCTCGCCCAACCACATTCTCCAGCTCGCGAACATTTCCCGGCCAGTCATATTCCTGCAGGAGTTCCAGCGCTTCCGGAGCACATTTTTTTACCATTCGCCCATATTCCTGGTTAAAGCGCCTGATTAAGTGATTTACCAGTTTAGGGATATCAGTTTTCCTTTCCCGTAGAGGGGGAAGATAAATCGGAAAAACATTAAGACGATAATATAAGTCCTCGCGGAAATTCCCTTTTCGAACTTCTTCTTCGAGGTTGGCGTTCGTTGCCACAATGACCCTTACGTTAACATTGACGGGGTCAGTACCTCCTACTGGAGTAAATTCTTTCTCCTGGAGCACACGCAGGAGTTTAGCCTGCATCTGAAAATCCATCTTGGCGACCTCGTCCAGGAAAATCGACCCATTATTTGCTTCAGCAAATAATCCCTTTTTGCCCCCAGGGCGGGCTCCGGTGAAAGCCCCTTCCTCGTAACCGAATAATTCGCTTTCAATCAAAGTATCGGGAATAGCTGGGCAGTTAACCCGGATAAACTGGGCCTTACTCCGGGCGCTTTCATTATGAATCGCGTGCGCAAAAAACTCTTTTCCTGTTCCACTCTCTCCCCTGAGCAAAACTGTAACCGGGGTCTGGGAAGCTTTTTTAGCCTGTACTATTACTCTTTTTATCCCCGGGCTTGATCCAATAATATCTTCAAAAGCATACTTGGCCCGGAGCCGTCGGAGCATCCAGTTGGCCCGATCCAGTTCATCGGATAATTTCTTCAGCTCCGAAATATCATGGATTACTCCCACACTTCCCCGCAACTTTCCGTTTATTATAATCGGGGCAACATTAACAATTACATCCCTTTTCTGGGGGCCAACTTTAAGCGGAACTCCGGTTACAGGTTTACCGGTTTGTAAAACCTTGTAGTGCATGCTCTCCCCTTCAGCTATATCAACTGTCGCCGGACGACCAATAACGTCTTTCTCGGTAAGTCCAGTAATTCTGGTATAAGCAGGGTTTATTAAAAGTCCCCGTCCGTTTTCATCAACCACGGAAATGGCATCCTGGGCGGAATCAATAATTGCCTGGAGCATCTGTAAACTCTCCCCCTGCAGGGGGTCTGAGTTAAGGATGGCAAGAAATTTCTGGAAAGGGGGCGGCAATTCTGCTTCATTACCTCCCGTTTGGAGTTTAATTACCAGATCATAATTTTTATTTTTTACTTCTTCCCGGTAAACCTCAATACCCCTCAAAAGCTCAAGTTGCTGGATAAAGCTCTGCCAACCCTGAAGGGATTGGGGTATCAAAACTCTCATTATTCTTTTCCTCCTACCGCCCAGGGAGGTTGCAGGTGAATCTCCACAGGTAATATATCCCCGGGAAGGTCAACCTCGGGAATTAAATCAGCCAAAACAGCCGTAAACTTAATTGGTATGCCCTGCTCCCGGGCCAGGGTTTCAACTCGATTGTAGCCCTCTTCTACTTCCCCCCGAGATGTTTCCGCTCCAAGATTCCCGTTAGCAACAAAATGCGTAACCTCAAGGCGAGAAGCATTTTCAATGGCTTCTTTCAATTCGAGCAGGTTCTTTTTATTTGAAGAAAAAGGCCTATAGGGATTAATGACCATAATCAATTCGTAATTTCCCGGGGTGAGGTATTGGCCCAGGCTACCCAGCACCCTGGCTCCATCATCATCACCCCCCACATCTAAAACCGCTTCCCGTTCCGGGGCCTGAAGAGCTCTGTAGATTTCGGAGGTAATAATCGGTAGATCGGCCTGAGCCATATCCCTGGGATAAATTAAATCAATTCCCGCCTTTTCTAAGGTTTTTTCTGCTTCTCTAAGCCGAAAATACGGTTTTACAATATCAAGATCCACAAGAAAAGGCGGTTTTTCCCTGGAAAGAGCATAGTTAATACTGATTTCGGTTTTTCCACTGCCAAAATTACCCGCAAAAATTTTAATCCGAGCCATAATTTCTCTCCTTCCCCTTATTAATTTCTATTTCCAGACTGATTTCCCTCTTTAGCAAAACAGCCTTTCCTGTGGGAAAAACTATTATGGGAAGATTGGGAATTTAAATAAAAAGCGATCCATTTCCTCTAAATTTCCCCTTATTTTAATTAACCCTCTCAAGGTAAAAAACCAGTCCCCTACTTCTTATTCCCCGATTGCTCAAAAACACAGGTCTTGCAATTTTGCTTAACAATTGCACAGTGTTTTTTTTAATTAATGTCTATATTTATCCTTTTTTTGCTAAATCAATATAAAAAGAGGATTTCTTTAAGCTTTTAGAGAAATGTAAAAGCACATTAAAATAAAAGGGAGGATCTTTATGGTGAAAAGAAAATCTGTAATAATGTTGTGTCTCGTCTTCCTGCTGGCCCTGGGTTTATCCCTAAACGCCTCGGCCACACGGGTTCCTGAATTTACCATACTCACAACAACTGAAGGCTATGATCCGATCCGTTTCGAAGCAGCCTTTTTAATTCAGGATGCCTGGGCAGCTCTTGGTATCCAGGTCGATGTTCAGCCCCTGGAATTCAGCACCCTGATTGACAGGTTCTACAACGAACAGGACTTTGATATTGCTATTGTCGGTTGGTCGGGCCGGGTTGACCGCCTCGATCCCCAGCATTTCCTGGGAACACTCCATTCCGGTCAGACTGATGTCGGTGGGAACAACCCTGGAGGCTATGAAAACGAACGCTACGATGAACTTTTCGAAATGCAGGCCCGGGAATTTGATCCTGATCAGCGGCGGGAATATGTCCTGGAAATGCAAAAGGTTGCCATGGAAGAACAACCCCTGAGTATTCTTTTCTACAGGGATGAAGTCCTTGCGTACAATGTAAATACCTTCGCGGGTTATGTTCCCATGGCCGGAGAGGGCCTCTACACCGAGTGGCTTCCATTTGATGTTTATCCCGTTGGGGACTCCAACACCCTGACCATCGGAACCAGCCAGGAACCGGACAATATTAACCCCCTCGATTCAACCACTGTCTGGGGCTGGAAATTCATGCGCCTCTACTACGACAAACTGGTTCGCTTATCCCCGGATATTGAACCACTTCCCTGGGCAGCAGAATCAGTAGAAGCCTATGACGAACAGACTATCGAAGTTGTTATTCGGGACGACATGCTTTTCCACGACGGGGAGCCTGTAACTGTAGAAGACGTTAAATTCTCCTACGATTACATGGTGGAACAGGACTTTGCTTACTTCCGTCCCTTCTACGATCCCCTGGAAGAGGTTATTATTATCGATGACCAGACCCTGCACTTTGTCCTCAAAGAACCTACCTCTTTCTTCATTACAGTAACCCTTAGCCAGATCCCCATCCTTCCCAAGCACCTCTGGGAAGACATCGAAGAGGCCAATCAGCTCGCCCCTGAAGATGTTCCCACAATTGGTAGCGGCCCCATGAAGTTTGACCGCTACGACCGCGGGGAATACAAACGACTGGTCAAGTTCGAAGATTACTTCTTGGCTGATGAAATTAATATTGAAGCAATTGACTATATCATATACGCTGACGCCGAAGGAACCTATACCGGTATGGTCACTGGTGAAGCTGACATGACTGCCTGGAGATTGGAACCCGCTCAAATTAATCTCGCCGAGCAGGAAGATCACCTGGAAGTTGTCAGTGTTCCCGACTTTGGTTACTACCACATGACCTACAATACCCGCCTGCCCGCACTGGATGATCCTGATTTCCGCCGGGCAATTGCCCACTCCATCCCCCACGAGACCTTAGTCAATGTTCTCCTGGACGGCCGTGGCGAGCGGGGAACTTCAATAATTGCGCCTGTAAACACCTTCTGGCATAATCCTGACGTTCCCCTCTTTGAATACGACCTTGAAACCGCACGGATCCTGCTGGAGCAGGCCGGTTACTGGATAGACGATGACGGCCGGCTTAATCTGCCGTAAGATTAAAAACAAGCGGGGAGGGAGGGGACTCCCTCCCCTCTCTCTTCTATTCCAAATTTAAAATTAGAACCGGAGGGAGCTTATGGGTAAAAGAAAATTTATTTTTCGGCGCCTTCTGCAAATGGTAGTAACTTTTTTGATAATCCTGACCGGGCTCTTTTTCGTTTTTCGCCTGACCCTACCTGACCCAACTGCTGCCCTGGTTATGGAAGGATTATCTGCAGAAGCCCAGGCCATGGTTCGAGCCCGTTTTGGCCTTGACCGGCCCCTGTGGCAACAGTATTTTATCTACCTGGGTAACTTTTTCCAGGGTGAATTCGGCATGTCCTTTCATTACCGATCGGCGATCGCCCCAATTGTCTGGGAAAAGCTTTTAAACACCCTGGTATTGATGTTCCCGGCAATAATTGTTTCCTACTCTATTGGTCCCCTGCTCGGGGTAATATTATCCTGGCGG
>Ga0207421_10000469_pt1 | contig 51804 bp, 46 predicted proteins | sample SodLakKL_010_SED_4_FD_187542 | JGI IMG/M metagenome (GOLD analysis project Ga0207421, IMG submission 187542) | Alkaline sediment microbial communities from Lake Tanatar, Kulunda Steppe, Russia - 8KL_010_SED (SPAdes) (version 2) | ecosystem: Environmental > Aquatic > Non-marine Saline and...
GGCCACGCCCCAGCAATGGGGTGAGTGATGGGACTCGAACCCACGGCCTCCAGGGCCACAACCTGGCGCTCTAACCGGCTGAGCTACACCCACCGCATAATTTAATTAATTTATTGCGCTGTTAATTTTAGCACGCGCTTTCTGAAAAGTCAACGGATAAGGCTTGAATTTGCCTCACGCATTGAAATTAAGAATTGCGGGCCCGGATCCTTTAACTTAATACAAAACCAATAATAATCTACCTGATCATCATCAATATGCTATAATTGGATGCGGTTTCAAAAACTAAACTATTTTTTGGTATGGAGGTTGATCTAGATGCGGTTTGTCAGCGGCAGGTTCCTGCTGGGCCTTTTTATTGTGGTTATAGGGGTGATCCTGCTTTTAAACAATTTAGTTGAAGGGATCGAGATCGACGTCAGGCAGATCTTGCGCCTGTGGCCGGTGATACCGCTGGTGCTGGGTTTAAGCTGGTTGTTTGCTTCTTTCGGTTCCACTTCTGCTCAAGACAGCCAGAAGATCTTTTTCTCCTGGGGCCAGTTTGTAACAGCCTTGATTGCCATAGCGGTAGGGGTAATTTTTCTGGGGCGGAACCTGGGCCTGTTTTATGTCGATACCGGGATGTTCTGGAACCTGATCTGGCCGGTAATCCTGATTTTAATCGGGGTCAGCCTTTTGCGGGGCCGGGCCTTTAGCTCTGCAAAGGGGGGCCGCTTTGCCTTTATGGGAGGAGCCAACATTGGGGGATCAGAGCCGTGGAAACTTGAAGGCGGGAGCTATTTTGCCTTAATGGGCGGGATAGAGATGGATTTGCGCTCAGCCGAGATACCGGAGGGGGAAACTGTTCTCGATTTAACGGCGATTATGGGAGGAATTGAGGTAAAAATACCCCGGGATCTGCCCGTGATTTATGACGGCACTGCCGTTCTAGGAGGAGTGACCTTTAAAGACCTTGAAGACGGCGGCATTGTTGGCGGCCGGAAGATTGAAAGCAACGTCCGGGAAGACAGCAGTAAGATTGTCCGGATCCAGGCCCGGGCGATCATGGGTGGGGTGGAAGTTAAGGAGTCCTGAGCATTTGCTTTCTGCTCAGATCCCGGCCACCCTGTTTTTTAGGGCGGCAAAAACTTTTTCTTTCTTTAGGTGCGGTTTTAAACGATAAATTTGTTCCAGGCAGAGGCCGGCCCCATAATCCATGCCCTGGCACCCGGCCAGCAATAGTACATCGCCCCGGGCGGCTTTTGCCAGGCCCCGGGCGATGGCCCCGGGCAGCTCTTCATAAATTTCTGTTTTAAGTCCCGCTTCTTCCATCACCTTTTCGAAGACTGCTCTTTCTTCTTCTCTGACCACATCTTTTTCATCTGTATGGGATACGCTGGTGGTCGCGATAACCTTGTCCAAAACCAGCTTGGGCGCCCATTCGGCGATCGCTTCGGCGTTTTCACGGTTGACGGTAACTCCCCGGCCGCCCCTGATGGCATAGACCAGGTGGAGATTTTTGTAGTCCATCATTTGCAGGGTTTCCAGGGTTACATTGATATTGCCGTAATTGGCGAAGTGATCGTCAATTACCTTAAAATCATCTTCAAAAATCAGCTCAAACCGCCTTTCCACCCCGCGAAAGTCCTGTAAGGCTTTTTGGATTACCGGAACTGGTATATGCAGAATCAGGGCGGCCAGGATTGCGGCCATAGCATTGTAAACGCTGTGCAGACCCAGGACAGAAAGCTCAATTCTAAAGGGTTCGGGATAGGCGGCAGCTAGATCAGCAGGCGCTCTTTTCTGCACTTCAACCATAAAGCGGGCCCGGCCGGTGCTCAGGTCGAGGTCCTGCACCAGGCAGTCCGCTTCCCTTTTTTTCAGGTCGTAGGTAAAAACTTTGGCCCTGGTTTCGCTCTTTAAAGTAGCAGTATAGGGGCAGTCGAGATTTAAGATCGCCCAGCTGTTTTCTTTTGCGTTCCGGATCAGGCCGGCCTTGGCTTTGAAGTAAGCTTCAAAAGATCCGTGCAGGTCGATATGCTCGCGGCTGATGTTGTTTAAGACCACAGTATCATAATCGATATGGCCCACCCTTTTCAATTCAAGCCCGGAAGATGATACTTCCATCACGGCGTGGGAAACATTTTGTTCGGCCATTTGGTGGAAAATTTGATGCAGATCCAGTGATTCCGGGGTGGTTAATTCGGCCGGGCGGACGATACCGCCTGTTTTGACAATTACCGTCCCGACCAGGCCGGTTTTCAAGCCCTGCTCCTCCAGGATGGCGTTTAGCATATAAGTGGTGGTGGTTTTACCGTTGGTGGCTGTAATCCCGGTGACGTGAAGCTTTGAAGAGGGATGATCGTAAAAACAATCGGCCAGGGCCGCCAGGGCAGCGCGGCTGTCGGCTACGCGGTACTGGGCAAGATCGATCTGATCCTGGACATACTCCACTACGGCGGCTACCGCTCCCTGTTGCCGGGCCTGTTCCAAATAGAGGTGGCCGTCGGTCTTGTAGCCTTTAAGGCAGACGAACAGAAAACCTTCTTCAACCTGCCGGGAGTGATAAGCGAGGCCCCTGATCTCCTGATTTGGTCCCGGTTTGGCGGCGATTCCGGGTTGCTTTTCCAGGACCGAGATGCTTTGTAACAAATAATTCAGTTTCAATTATACCTTTCCCTCCCGGCAGCTTTTAGCAAGTGATTTGTATATCAATTCGGCAGTGAGAATAAAAATCCTTCACTTTCGAAGGGCTGGCCATGAATATGAGTTAATAGTGCCGCCTTTTTGCTGATCTGCCTGTTAAAACCCTGGCCTTATAGGTCGAGGCGAAAAACAAAACCCGCCTGTAAGCGGGCTTTGCCTGAAACTGTTATGATTTTTTATCAGGAGATTTCTATTGATTCAGTAGGGCATTCTTCGGCTGCTTCACGGACACTGTCTTCGTGCTCTGCAGGCACTGGGTTAAGCTTTACTTCGGCTTTTTCATCTCCTAATTCAAAAACCTCGGGGCAAATATCCTCACAAATACCGCAGGCGCTGCAATCATCGTTTACGTTGACTTTCATGCTGATGCCTCCTTAAATTGTAATAATTATTTTCCATTCATCTTATTCGATAATTAATCCATTTTCCCTTTTTTTAAAGAGCTTTTTTTATGATTAGAGCATGGCCGATCAGGCAGTTATGGCATGAAGCCCGGGTGAATACTGGCTGCCTATCAATTTCCATGCCATTTTTACTGCCATTAAAAGGATTTATATTATGGTTACCGGGGTCGGATAATGTGGATAATAGGTTATTAAGTCGGCTGTATTGGCTCTACCCTGTGGATAACTCTGTGGATACTGTTAACAGAACAGGTATTTGCCTTCTAAAAAACCTTATTTTACAGCCCCTGAAAAAATAAATTCTTTTTTTATTAACATAAAATGATTTGCATAATCCCCCGGCCCCAAAAAAAATCTGTGAAAAAACGAAACCGGAATTGTGCTTTTTCGCATATTTAAAGTTGCTAATAGATAGTAGTTGTGTTATTAATAATATTAATAACTGGAGCGGGGGTGTCAAGATGCGTTTGTATCCACTTGTAGTTATAGCCATAACACTTATAAGCTTATTAGTGGTCGGATGCAACACCGGCAGGGGCTGATAGGACTTCACCGGGAGCCGGTCAGGCTCCCATCAACACTGTAAAAATAAGCATCCCTGGCGTACTTTAGGTAGATTATGGCTGAAAAAGTAGATCAGGGATGCTTATTTTTTCTATGAAATCTATACAAGCTGGGGGGGATCGCTAAAACTTGTCAGCTGTTCCAGCCTGTCACAGCCGACAGCAAAAACATCTTCTATCCCGACTGTTCCTTCGGCGGGAAAGATAAATTTTGGTTCCAGCGCAAAAACCATGCCTTCCTCCAGGGGATGATCATAGCCGGGTGCTATGATGGGCAGTTCATCCAGTTCGATGCCGACCCCGTGGCCGATAAAATTAACTTTTTCCACGTAACCCATGAAATGGTTGGCCAGGCCCCCTTCATTGGCCATTTCTTCGGCCTTTTTATAGAGATCGCTGCAGGCTACTCCCGGTTTGCCCATTTCGGCCAGGGCATCTCTTATCCGCACCGCCTGGCGGTGAGCTTCATGCAGATGCGGGGGCAGATCGCCTACACAGAAAATACGGGTCTGATCGACCAGGTAGCCTCTCAGGACCGTGACGAAATCGATCAAGATTGGCTCATTTTCCCTGATCAAGGCGGCGCCGGCGCCCTGCGGATAGGAGGGGTTGAGTCCTGATCCTCCGGTCGGGCCGTCAAAAAAGGTTATGGCAGCGGAGTTTTCACCGGTCAGGACATGGCCGTAATACTGTTCCTGGTTAAAGCCGCGCATGCGGATTGCTCCCTGGTGGCCCATGGTGCGGGCATGAAATTCCAGGTGGGCTGACAATTCCACTTCTGTTAAGCCTTCCCTGATTATTTCCCGGGCATGGTTGAAGACAGATTCACTGAGCCGGGCGGCTTCTACCATTTGCCCGATTTCGTAGGTCGATTTTACTGACCTGACCCGGCGAATTAAACTGGAGATATCCACCAGGCGGAAGTTTTTCAGTTTCTCCTGGTACCTGAAATACAGGCTGGTGGGCAGAACATCTAATTCGAGGCCCACTGGAGTGGATTCCGGGGCCGATTGGTTGATTATCTCCACCAGGCCTTCCCAGCCTGAATAGGGGACGATATTTTTTAAAGCGCTTTCCTGCTGGGCACGGGGCAGCGATTTTTTTATGATCAGGGTCGGTTCACCTTCCGCCGGGACAAAGAGGTGGCCGTTTTGCCCGGTGCCGCTGAAGTAAAACAGATCCGCTCTCTGGATTATAAGCGCCCCGCCGATCTCTTTTTCACGCATGGCAGCCTGCAGTTTGTTAATTCTGCTTTGCAGTTCCTCAAGCGGTGTCATTTTCTCCTCCTGACTCAGTTTATTGAATATGGTTATGCAGCCGTTATCATACAGCCCTGCAAACGGGCGAAATGGTTTTGAATAATATGAGCCTTTATTGGGCCGGATAAACTCCTGCGGGTAGACCTGCCCAAACCTCCTGCCCTGGTTCCGGCGGCAAAAGCCTGCAGAGTATTGCTATCTAAAATGATAGGGCCCCAACATTCCTATTTTTATCCGGTAAGCGGGGAGGGCAATTATATAAAGAACACTGTGCCTTAATCATAACATAAAATTACGCCAGGATTAAGCACAGTGTCCTGATTTAGACAGTTATATTGTCAGGCATTTTGCAATTAAGCGCGTTCAAACAGCCCGGCGGCCCCCATCCCGCCGCCGATGCACATCGAGACAACACCATATCTGGAACTGCGCCTTTCCATTTCATGGAGCAGGGTGGCGGTCAGCTTGGCCCCGGTGCAGCCCAGCGGATGGCCGAGGGCAATTGCTCCGCCGTTTACGTTGACAATGTCTTCATTAAGGCCCAGTTCGCGAATGCAGTAGAGGGCCTGGGAGGCAAAAGCTTCATTCAGTTCAACCAGGTCGACATCTTCGATCTTAATTCCAGTTTGTTCCATCAGCCTGGGAATGGCTACAGCAGGCCCTATTCCCATGATTTCTGGCGGACAGCCGGCCACACTGTAGCCGCGGTAATAGGCGATTGGCTTCAGGCCCAGGGAAGCAGCCTTTTCAGAGGACATGACCACAGCCGCCGCAGCGCCGTCGCTGGTCTGGGAAGAGTTGCCGGCGGTAACGGTGCCCCTGGTGTGGAAAGCCGGCCGCAGTTTGGAGAGGGCCTCAAAGGTGGTGTCCATGCGCACCCCTTCGTCCACCTCAAAGGTCTTTTCTTTTTCTACAATCTTATTGTCGGCCCCGGGTTCGCGCTCGACAATCTTCAGCGGCACAATCTCCTCTTTGAAACGGCCTTCCTTAATAGCCGCCGCTGCTTTCTGGTGGCTTTTTAACCCAAACTGGTCCTGATCTTCCCGGGTAATGTTAAAACGCTGGGCTACGAATTCTGCGGTAATGCCCATGGGAGTATAGGCTTCAATATGATTTTCAACCAGCTGGGGGCTCGGCGCCAGTTTGTTGCCGCCCATGGGCACCATGCTCATGCTTTCTACGCCGCCTGCCACTATAATATCGGCAAAGCCGCACATGATCCTTTCGGCGGCCGTGGCGATAGCCTGCAGGCCTGATGAGCAGAAGCGGTTTACAGTTTGGCCCGGCACACTGTCGGGCAGTCCGGCCTGGAGGGCTACTATGCGTCCCAAATTCATGCCCTGTTCTCCTTCCGGGAACGAACAGCCCAGAATTACATCATCTATTTCGGCGCTGTCCAGGCCCCTGGCCCTGCTTATTGCTTCAGTTACAGCCACAGTGCCCATGTAGTCCGGGCGGGTAAACCGCAGCGTCCCTCGCGGCGCTCTACCAATAGCTGTCCGAACAATGGAAACAATAACAGCTTCTTTCATTATATTTACCTCCTTAGTTGCGTAAAGTTTTGCCAGTGCTCAGGAAATGGTTGATCCGTTCCTGGGTTTTTTCTTCTCCCAGGAGCCGCTGGAAGGATTCTCTTTCCAGATCCAGCAGGTACTGCTCACTGACAAGCGAGTCGGGTTTTATATTTCCTCCGCAGAGAACAAAAGCGATCTCATTGGCTATTTTCTGTTCATGTTCGGTGATATAGCCGCCCCAGAGCATATTCTGGACCCCTACTTTGAAGGTGGCCAGGCCGTATTCACCGAGCACCTTGATAGGCCTGGGCTTGGGCGCTTCATAACCTTCGAGGTGCATGGCCAGGACCGTGTTCTTGGCGTCATAGAGCAGGTGGTCCTGGTTGATGGTGACCTTGTCGGTTGGCCTCATGAAGCCCAGTTCCTGGGCATGGCGGGCACTGGTAGCAACCGTGGCCATGGCGATAGCTTCAAAGGCTTTTTGGACATAAGGCAGGCGGTCGACCTTAACGTCGTCTTTCAGCCCTTCGGTGAAGCGGATCAAGTATTCCTTATTGCCTCCACCACCCGGGAGCAGGCCCATTCCGACCTCGACCAGGCCCATGTAGGTTTCAGCAGCAGCGTGCATGCGGTCTCCGTGCATGGCCACTTCCAGCCCGCCGCCGAGGGTCATCTGGTGGGGGGCGGTAACAACGGGGATCGAGGCATACTTCATGGCCATCAGTCCGTCCTGGAGCCTCTTGGCGGCGCTGTCGACCATATTCCAATCTCCCGATTGGGCCCCCATCATCAAGATGGCCACGTTGGCCCCGACGCAGAAATTAGTGGCATGATTCCCGACCACCATGCCGATATAATTTTTCTCGGCTTCTTCCAAGGCTTCGTGGATAAATTCCCAGAACTGGGGCGATAAAGCCTGCTGCGGGCTGTGCTGTTCCAGGCAGCAGACTCCGTCGCCCAGGTCCACCAGGCTGCCGTCGTCGTTGCCCTTGATTAGCTTGCTTTGTTTTTTCAGGGCAGGCAGGCTGATCACCTCGGGGCTGATCGGCACCGGCTTGTAGTCCCCGGTTTCGAAATCGTAATAGGAAAGGGCTCCGTTTTCGTCTTCTTTGTAGAAGCTTTCAAAGCCTTTTGCGAGCATTTCTTCTACGTTGGCCGGGATTTCTTCGCCTTCGTTCTTCATCCGCTCTATGCTTTCCCTGACCCCGATAATATCCCAGGTTTCGAAGGGCCCCAGCTGCCAGTTGAAGCCCCAGCGCATGGCCCGGTCGACATTGACGATGTCGTCGGCTATTTCAGGGATCAATTTGGCGGTGTACAGGAGCAGGCGCTTGGTCAGGTTCCAGGCAAATTTACCGGCCTTGTCGTCTGATTCGACCAGCATTTTGTAGCCATCTTTTAAGCCGGCCTGCTTGGTCCTGGAGAGGATATCAAAACGCGGCTTTTCCTGGGGCCGGTACTCAAATTTTTCGTAGTCCAGGGCCTTGATTTCCGAGCCGCCCTCACCCTTGATTTTTTTATAGAAGCCCTGCTTGGTTTTATCACCGAGCATCTTGTTGTCGACCATTTTCTCGAGCAGTTCCGGCACTTTGAAGACTTCTTTATCTTCCGGGTCGTCCGACTTATTATATACAGTATTGGCAACGTGATAGAAGGTATCAATTCCGACCATATCGAGGGTGCGGAATGAGGCGCTCTTGGGATGGCCCATTGGGCGTCCGGTGATCGTATCCACCTCTTCGATGCTCATGTTTTCTTCCTGCATCAGCCTGATTGTGTACATCATGGCGTAGGTGCCGAGGCGGTTGGCGATAAAATTGGGAGTATCCTTGGCATAGACAACGCCTTTGCCGAGGACACGTTCACAAAAACGGTGCATGGTGTCTAAAACTTCCTTCGACGTGTCCTCGCAGGGGATCAGTTCCAGCAGCTTCATGTAACGCGGGGGATTGAAAAAGTGGGTCCCCAGGAAATGCCGGCGGAATTCCGGCGAGTTATCGGTGACCATTTCATTAATGGAGAGGCCGGAAGTGTTGGAAGATATGATTGTCCCCTCGCTCCAGTTTTCCTCAACCTGCTTGAATATTTTTTTCTTGATGTCCATGTTTTCGACGATAACTTCGATCACCCAGTCGACCTCTTTTAATTTTTCCATGTCGTCTTCGAAGTTGCCGGTCGAAATCCGCTCGATATAGGATTTGCGGTAGAGGGGATTCAACCTTTGCTTGAGCAGTTCGTTTTTTCCATTGTAGGCCAGGCGGTTCCGGACCTCGGGGCTTTCAAGGGTCAGCCCTTTTTTTTCTTCTTCCGGGGTTAGCTCCCGGGGGACAATGTCGAGCAGTAAAACCGGGATACCCACATTGGCCAGGTGAGCGGCGATGGTGGCGCCCATTACTCCGGCGCCGAGAACAGCAGCCTTTTGAATTTCTTTCAAGGCCATCTAAATACCTCCTTCATCATGTTTGGTTGACTCGTTATCTTTTAAAATCATGCTTAGTTTATAACCTTACTGCAGCCCTCTGATCAGCAGGTCAAATACAGGGTTTTTCAATTCGGCAAGGGAATATGGTTTGCTGGACATGACCCAGCAGGTGACGACTTCGTCTATGGCGCCGAAGATCACTTTGCGGGCAGTCCTGGTATCAAGATCGGGCCTGTAAAGAGCCTGCTTTTTACCTTCTTCAATCACCTCCTCGATTAAGCGGAAATAAGTTAAAAGGGGTTTGGAAATTCCTTCATTGATTTTTTGGTCTATTTGCCTTAACTCGATCTGGGTAACCCTGGCCTGCTCCGGTTTACTGCCCAGGGTCCTGAGATGGTAATCGATGATTTTTTCCAGCTTTTCGTTGGCGTCCCGGCAGAGGACCAGCTCGCTGCGCAATTCTTCGACAAACCGGTTCATTATATTTTGAAAGAGGGAAATTAAAATGTCTTCCTTATTATTAAAATAGATGTAGACAGTCCCGTCTGCAACGCCGGCTTCACCGGCAATGTCGGAGACCCTGGTGCGGTGATAACCGGCCCGGGCAAAAGTTTTTACGGCCGCGTCAAGAATGACCTGGTGTTTTTCCCCGCTTCTTTTAGTCACATAAAACCTCCGGATGGGGCTATAAGGATTTATGAATGAAGGCTCATTCGTTTTATATTGTACAATATTTTGAGATAATAATCAAGATTTATCGCTATTATTTCAAAAATTTAAAGGAGGGGACGGGCCTGAGAAGCGGCGGAGGCTGACCCGGCCCGGTTTTAGAGATCCGGATCCAATAAATATGGAGAGTCTTGCTGCGTTCTGGTTGTAAGTAGTTTTTTTCTATGTTAAGATATAATTGTTTTTGACGCCTGAGTAAAAGGCGTTTTTATTGTGAAATTATGTTGTATAATTATGGATATGGTCACATCCCGGGGATGGATCAGCCAAATATTAATTTATAGATGTTTTATAATAATAAGAGGAACTGAGAGGAATTGAATGGTAAGGAGAGGAGCAAAATATGTTAAACCGCTATGAAAAAATAGAGGACAACAAGGTTAAATTAGAAGTCGAGGTTGCCGCACCGGATGTCGATACGGCGCTGGCCAGGGCTTACCGCAAAGTTGTAAAAAAGATTAACCTGCCGGGTTTCCGTAAAGGCAAGGTCCCGCGGCGGGTCTTAGAAACCCGTTTCGGGCCGGAAGTGCTGCATGAGGAAGCCCTTGAAGAACTGGTCCCACCCGCGTACGAGCAGGCCCTCGAAGAGTCCGGCATCGATCCCATAAACCAGCCCGAATTTGAGCTTGTCCAGGTCGAAGAAGGTAAGCCCCTGCTCTTTAATGCCGTAGTCGAGGTCCTGCCTGAAGTCGAGCTGGGCCAATACCGGGGCCTTGAAGCTGAACAGGATCAAGTAGAAGTGGACGACCTGCAGGTCGATCATCACATCTACATGCTGAGGGAGCAGAATGCCCGCCTGGTGCCCCGGGAAGATCAACCGGCCCGGGATGGCGACCTGGTGACCATAGATTTTAAAGGTTTTGTCGACGGTGAGCCTTTTGAAGGTGGAGAATCAGAAGACTATTCTTTGGAACTGGGGTCGCGCTCTTTTATTCCCGGTTTTGAAGAACAGCTGGTCGGAGTTAAGCCCGGGGAAGAAAAAGAGGTCGTGGTTGCTTTTCCCGAAGACTACCGCAATGAAGAATTGGCCGGTAAGGAAGCAACTTTCCAGGTCAGGATGAAGCAAATAAAGGAAAAGCAGCTTCCCGAACTTAACGATGATTTTGTCAAAGAGGTCAGCGAATTTGAAACCCTTGATGAAATGAAAGCCGATTTAAAAGAAAAAATGCTTAAGAATGCTGAAGAACAGTCGAAAACAAAGCTCGAGGAGTCCCTTATCGAAAAGGTTACCGATGCCTCGGAGGTTAAACTGCCTGAAGTTTTGGTCCAGCGCCAGATTGACCGGATGGTTGGCGACATGGAAAATTACCTCCGGCAGCAGGGACTGGGCCTGGATCAGTTCCTTGAACTTTCCGGCAAGAGTATGGAAGAGCTGCGAGAACAGAACCGGCCGGAAGCTGAAAAGCGGACCAAGGCCAACCTGGTGCTTGATGCAATAGCAAAAAAAGAAGGATTTACAGTGGAAGAAAGCGAACTAGAATCTAAAATAGCTGAAATTGCCGAAAATTATAACGATCAACCCGATCGGATCAAGGAAATCCTGGAAAAACAGGGCCGCCTGCCTGCAGTCAAGGAGGAAATGAGGATCCGGAAGGCCATTGACCTGATTGTTGAAAACGCCACCATCACCATGGTTAAACCGTCGGATCAGAAAGATGATAAAGGCGGGGAAGAAGAGGAAAATGGAGAAAATAAGGTAGATAAAGCCGAATATGAAGCTGATGAGCCGGAACAAAGCGAAAATACGGATCTTGAAGAGACCGAAGATAAGTAAAATATGATACTATAATGTAAAAGATAAAAAAAATATAGGGAGGATATAAAATAATGAGTGTATTGGTACCAATGGTTGTTGAGCAGACCAGCCGCGGCGAAAGAGCTTATGATATTTACTCGCGCCTGCTCAAGGACCGGATAATTTTTTTAGGCAGCGCCATAGACGACAACGTGGCCAATCTGGTAGTAGCCCAGATGCTGTTCCTGGAATCTGAGGATCCTAAAAAGGATATCAGCCTTTATATAAACTCTCCCGGCGGTTCAGTTTATGCCGGGATGGCCATATATGATACAATGTTATATGTAAAGCCCAATATTACGACCATCTGTGTCGGTTTGGCGGCCAGTTTTGGGGCCGTACTGCTGGCTGCGGGAGAAAAGAGCAAGCGCTTTGCCCTCCCCCATTCCAGGATCATGCTGCACCAGCCGGCCGGTGGAGCCCAGGGGCAAGCCGTTGATATCGACATCCATGCCCGGGAAATCCTCAAGATTCGGGAAACTTTGAATATCATCCTGTCCCATCATACCGGGCAACCGGTGGAAACTATTTCTAAAGATACCGACCGTGATTTCTTTATGTCAGCTGAGGATTCCCAGAAGTACGGTATTATTGATGAAATCCTGGTTAACAGGACCTAACAGAAGCTATCCTAAAGTGGAGATGAGGTGATTTCTCCCAATGTTTAAATTTAATGAAGAAAAAGGACAGCTGAAATGCTCATTTTGCGGGAAAACACAGGAACAGGTCCGTAAGCTTGTGGCCGGCCCCGGGGTTTATATTTGTGATGAGTGTATCGAGCTGTGCAATGAAATCATAGAAGAAGAAATTGGCGAAGAAACGGATCTGGGGTTTACAGAGCTTCCCAAGCCGCAGGACATTAACGAGGTGCTCGATCAATATGTAATCGGCCAGGAAGCAGCCAAGAAAAGCCTTTCTGTAGCCGTTTATAACCACTACAAGCGGGTAAATGCCGGCCAGAAAGTGGAAGATGTGGAGCTGCAGAAGAGCAACATCATTTTAATCGGACCGACCGGGGTAGGTAAAACCCTGCTGGCCCAGACCCTGGCCCGGATCCTGAATGTTCCTTTTGCTATTGCCGACGCCACCTCGCTTACCGAGGCCGGGTACGTGGGCGAAGATGTCGAAAATATCCTGCTTAAGCTGATCCAGGCAGCCGATTACGACCTGGAAAAAGCGGAGAAGGGTATTATTTACATCGATGAAATCGATAAAGTAGCCCGTAAAACCGACAACCCCTCTATCACCCGCGATGTTTCCGGTGAAGGTGTCCAGCAGGCCCTGCTGAAGATCCTGGAAGGGACCGTGGCCAGTGTTCCGCCCCAGGGGGGGCGCAAGCATCCCCACCAGGAATTTATGCAGATTGATACGACCGACATCCTGTTTATATGCGGCGGCGCTTTTGACGGCCTGGAAAAAATAATTCAGAACCGGGTTGGCAACAAGGGTATCGGTTTTGGAGCCGAAGTTATGACCCCTGAAGATAAAAACCTGGGGATTATCCTGAAGCAAATCCTGCCGCAGGATTTGCTTAGATACGGCCTGATTCCGGAGTTTGTGGGCAGGATTCCGGTTATAGCCACCCTTGATCCCCTTGATACGGAGTCCTTTGTGCGCATTTTGACCGAACCGCGCAATGCTTTAATTAAACAGTATCAGAAAATCTTTGAACTGGACGGGGTTACGCTTGAATTTAAAGAAAACAGCCTCCGGGCAATTGCCGAAGAAGCCATGACCAGGAATACCGGGGCCAGGGGCCTCAGGGCGATCCTGGAAGAGGTTTTGCTCAATGTCATGTATGAACTGCCCTCCAGGGATGATATTGAACGCTGCATTATCACCCGCGAAGTGGTCCTTAACGGGGATGCGCCAATCCTGGTCACCAGGGAAAAAAGGAAAAAGAAAGAGGAATCAGCTTAAAATAGGGTTTAAAGACATGGTTGCAGGCCGGAACAGGCAATAATTGGGGCCATTAAAAGGATAATATAAAGCGGGAAGCGAATAGTTAGAAACCTGGGCTTCTCGCTTTAACTTTTTTTATAAAGGTGGTTTTAGCTATGACAAAAGAAGAAAAACTGCCGGTTTTGCCTTTACGCGGGGTCCTGGTTTTTCCCGGCATGGTTTTGCATCTCGATGTGGGAAGGGAAAGATCGGTATCGGCCCTGGAACGTTCGATGATGAACGATAACCGGATTATATTGATTGCTCAGAAAGAAGCCAAAGTGGCAGAACCGGGGGAAGATGATCTTCATGATGTGGGAACCCTGGCCAAAGTTAAACAGATGATCAAATTGCCCGGCGGGACTATCCGCGTCCTGGTGGAAGGTCTGAGCCGGGCCAGAGTGTTAAAATTGCACACCGCAGAACTATTTTTTGAAGCGGATGCCGAAATCATTGAAGATGACGAAGAAAAGACCCAGGAAATTGAGGCCTTGATGAGAAGTGTCCTCAATCAATTCGAGCAGTACATCAAGATCAACCGGAAAATCCCCCCGGAGACTCTTTCTACGGTCTCAGATATCGAAGAGCCGGGCCGGTTTGCCGATGCCATTGCCTCTCATTTGAGCATGAAGATCGAGCAGAAGCAGAAATTGCTGGATGCGATCGAGATCCGGGAACGCCTGGAAGTATTAAATGAAATCCTGAGCAGTGAGAGAGAAATTCAGGAAATAGAGCAGAAAATTAATTTAAGGGTCCGCAAGCAGATGGAGAAGACCCAAAAAGAATATTACCTGCGGGAGCAGATGAAAGCAATTCAGAAAGAACTGGGCGAAAAAGATGAAAGGGGAGCTGAAGCCGAGGAATACAGGGAAAAAATTGTTGAAGCCAATCTCCCTGAAGAGGTGGAAGAGAAAGCGCTCAAGGAAGTCGATCGCCTGGAAAAAATGCCTCCAGCAGCCGCCGAAGGTATAGTCATCAGGACCTACCTGGACTGGCTGCTGGAATTGCCCTGGTCTGAAGAAACCAGGGATCGCCTCGATCTCGATGTCGCGGAAGAGATCCTGGATGAAGATCACTATGGCTTGCAAAAAGTGAAAGAAAGGATCATCGAGTATCTGGCGGTGCGCCAGCTGGCTGAAAAGTTAAAGGGGCCGATTCTCTGCCTGATCGGGCCCCCCGGTGTGGGTAAGACTTCGCTGGCTAAATCAGTGGCCAGGGCTCTTGAACGTAAATTTGTCCGGATTTCCCTGGGCGGGGTGCGGGATGAAGCTGAAATAAGGGGCCACCGCCGCACTTATATCGGGGCCCTGCCGGGCAGGATTATCCAGGGCATGCGTGAAGCCAAGTCAAAAAATCCGGTTTTCCTGATGGATGAAATTGATAAAATGTCCACCGATTTCAGGGGCGATCCTTCTTCGGCGCTGCTGGAAGTGCTTGATCCTGAACAGAACAGCGTCTTCAGCGATCATTATATCGAAATACCCTTTGATTTGTCCCAGGTTATGTTTATTACTACCGGCAACACTTCTTTCAACATACCTCAGCCTTTGATGGACCGGATGGAATTGATCCATATCCCCGGCTATACCGAAGAGGATAAGGTGGAAATTGCCAGGCAGTACCTGATCCCAAAACAGCTCAGGGAAAACGGGCTCAGTGAGGACAACCTCAGGATTTCTGAAGGCTCGGTACGCCGGATCATTCGCGAATATACCCGGGAAGCGGGAGTGCGGAACCTGGAAAGAAGCATCTCTGCTATCTGCCGCAAGGTGGCCCGGGAAGTGGTCAAGGACCGGGAAAAGAAAGTCAGGCTGACCGGCAACAACCTCCAGAAATATCTTGGTATTCCCCGCTACCGCTACGGGGTGGCGGAAAAGAAAGATGAAGTCGGGGTGGCCACGGGGCTGGCCTGGACCGAAAGCGGAGGCGATCTGCTCTCGATCGAAGTAACCCTGATGAGAGGTAAGGGGAAAATGACCCTGACCGGCCAGCTGGGCGAAGTGATGCAGGAATCGGCCAAAGCAGCCATGAGTTATATTCGTTCCCGGGCCGAAGAGCTTGGTCTGGAAGAAAACTTTTATGAAGAGGTTGATCTCCATATCCACGTGCCCGAGGGAGCCATACCCAAGGACGGGCCGTCGGCGGGAATTGCGATGGCTACCGCCCTGGCTTCGGCCTTTACCGGGATCCCGATCAGAAATGATGTGACCATGACCGGGGAAATTACCCTGCGGGGGAGGGTTTTGCCGGTAGGAGGAGTGAAGGAAAAGATGCTCGCCGCTCACCGGGCCGGGATCAGGTATATGATCATGCCTGCTGAAAACCGCCGTGATTTGAGCGATATTCCCATGAATGTTAAACGTAAAGTTGAAGTCAAACTGGTTGAGCATATGGACGATGTTCTGGAAATTGCTTTGGCCGGAAAGGTCAAAAGCCTTAAAGGCGAACTTCCGGAAACAAGCCTCAAAAAAGAGGACCTTGAAATGCCCGAAGAATCCGGCGACTCCTCGGTTCGCCATTAACCAGTAAAAGGTGAAAAAGTGAAAATCAAGCAGGCAGAGTTAAAAGCCGGCGCCTATAATATTAATGATTTTCCAGGGTGGGAACTGCCGGAGATATCCTTCCTGGGCCGGTCCAATGTCGGCAAATCATCTTTGATCAATAAGCTGATTGGACGTAAAAACCTGGCCCGGACCAGCTCCACTCCCGGCAAAACCAGGGGCCTCTATTTTTACCTTCTAAACGGGAAAATATGCTTTGTTGACCTGCCCGGTTACGGGTATGCCAGAATTTCCAAGACAGAAAGGCAGCGCTGGGCGCCGATCATTGAAGAATACCTGGAAACGAGAAGTAATCTTTACGGGTGCGTGCACCTGATTGACTGCCGCCACGAACCGACGGAAGACGACAAGCTGATGGCAGATTGGCTTCGGATGCACAGTATACCCCGGGTTACCGTGGCCACCAAGTCAGATAAGCTGTCAAGAGGAGCCCTGCTCAGGCAGCTTCAGGTGATCAGGGCTCAACTGGGCCTCTTTGAAGAAGAGTCGTTGCTGCCTTTTTCCGCCCAGACCGGAGCAGGCCGTGATCAGCTTTGGAAGGGGATTACCGGCCTGCTCCCGCACTAACAATCTGACCAGTATGGAGGTTATTTTTAGATGCCGGTAGCTGGAATCGATGTAGGTTCATTAACAGCCGAAGTTGTTATCCTTGATCAGCAAAAAATTCTACATTCCGTGATCCTGCCCACAGGGGCAAACAGCAAGGCCGCTGCTGAAAAAGCGATGGGGAAAGCCCTTGAGGCTGCCGGCCTTGAAAGATCCGATCTCGAGTTTGTAGTGGCTACCGGTTACGGGCGGGTTAGTATTGAGTTTGCCGATAAACGGATTACCGAGATAACCTGTCACGGCCGGGGTGCCCTATTTTTGGAACCTGCTGTTCGGACGGTAATCGATATAGGCGGCCAGGACAGCAAGGTAATATTAATGGGAGATAACGGCCGGGTTTTGGATTTTGCCATGAACGACAAATGCGCCGCCGGTACCGGGAGATTCCTCGAGGTTATGGCCCAGGCCCTGGAGGTTGAACTGGAAAAACTGGCTGAACTGAGTAGCCAGGCTAAAGAAACGGTTTCCATCAGCAGTATGTGCACGGTTTTTGCCGAATCGGAAGTAGTTTCCCTGATTGCCCGGGGCCTGGCCAGGGAAGATATCGCCCGGGGCCTGCACCAGGCTGTTGCCGATCGCACCGCTGGTTTAGTTCACCGGGTAGGGTTGGTGGAACCGGTCATGATTACCGGCGGGGTGGCTAAAAACGGCGCTGTTGTCAAAGCCCTGAATGAAAAGTTGAAAATCAACCTGATTGTCCCCCAGGAACCCCAGATTGTCGGCGCCCTCGGGGCCGCCCTGCTGGCCCAGGAAGAACTTGTGTCGGGGGAGCAGGGTCTTTGAGACCCATTTTACAAGCAAAGGTCCTGTCCTTCTAACAGGCAGGCAGGCTTCCGGCATTATGTCAGCCAAACTGTCTGCCCGGCACAGTGTGGCGGAGGTTTTTGTTGAGCTGCAGTTTGAGGGAAGCGGCCAGGAAAGCCTTGAGCAGATCAAGGGGCAGGAATGGAATTACTCCTACAAGAATGGCCTGGGAAGCGCTATATCCCATGATTAAGCTGAGCTGTAAGGCTCCGCAGGTATAGATCGCAGCCAGGGCTGCCAGCATGGCTGCGGCATTATTGTAGATGTTGTGGCGGCTTATTTTTTCCATGATCAAGCCGAGAATGTAAACTGCCGGGATGAAGCCCCACAGGTAGCCTCCGCTGGGGCCGGTAAGCATATGCAGGCCTCCCCGGGCCAGTGAAAAAACCGGCGCTCCGGCAGCTCCCAGAAGCAGGTAAGCGCCTACTGATAAAAGTCCGGCTCTTTTTCCAAGCAGGCTTCCGGCGAGAAAAATCCCGAGCACCTGGCCGGTAAAGGGTACCGGGCTTAAAGGCAACGGGACGGCAAATTGGGCTAATACGGCGATCAGGGCAGTAAACAGAGCGCTCATGGTCAGCCTGCCCAGGGGCAGGGAGCCGGAACTTGCGGTTTTTTTAGTTGATTTCACCATAATTTATTGTTCTTATTTCTCCCCTTTTATCCCTGACAATCAGGGCACCATCATGATCCAGGTCCCAGGCCAGCCCCTCCAGGGTTCCTTCCGGCCACGTCACCTTTACCTCCCGCCCGATAAATGAATTATAAGCCAGCAGTTGCGCCCGGAAAGGGCCAAAGCCTTCCTTGAAAAACAGCTTATAAGCCCGGCAGAGATCTTGCCAGAGTGAAAGGAACAAGGTGGTGCGGTTAAATGATTGGCCGCTTTCAGAATAAAGTGAAGCGGCCCGATCTTTTAACTGCTGCGGAAAATCTTTTCCCTGCTGGTTTATATTTAAGCCGATGCCCATGATCAGGTATTCGATTCGGTCCGGCTCTCCCTTTATTTCACTTAAAATACCGCCAAATTTTTTCCCATTGATCAGCAGATCATTGGGCCATTTAATTTTTACCGGCAGGTGGTGGGTATGATTTAGATTGCCGGCCAGGGCAGCTGCTGTGACCAGGGTAACCGGGGCGGCCGCAGCCGGATTGATCATCTCAGGACGAAGGATTATGGAAAACCAGAGCCCGCTGTGGGGGGGAGAAAACCATTCCCGGCCGAGTCTGCCCCGCCCCTGCAGCTGTTCATCGGCGATGACTGTAGTATAAGCAGGATATCCATCTTCCGCCAGCCGGCGGGCGATCAGGTTTGTGGAATCAACCACCGGGTAATAATAAACTTTGTGTTCTTCGAGCAAGGGTCTGTTTAAATGATCCGGCTCCTCATCCAGGCGGTAGCCGCAGTTGGGCCGGGCGCTGATCTTGAAACCCTCCCGGCGAAGCCGGCGGATCTGTTTCCAAACAGCAGCCCGGCTAATACCGAGCTCCCTGCTTATATAGCTCCCTGATATGTAACTTTCCCGGTTATTTCGCAGATATTCTAAAATATTTTTTTTCATACTACCCCTGCATCAAAATATTTGTTAGAATAGTATCGGATTAAGACTGGATTGTCAACTTATTTAGACCGGTTAAGGTTTACAATTCCAAGGTGCTTTGTGAAAGATAACAGTCATTAAAAATATATTTTGCCGAGATTGTCAGTTTACTTAGACCGGCGAGGTTGTTTTAAAAGGAATGCAGAAATGGCCGGGAGTTGAAAGCTCTTATTTAAGAAAAGTAAGTCAAAAAAAAGCGCAGTTTTTTGAACTGCGCTTAAAGAATGTATATAAAAAGAGGGGGTCAACTCACATAAAATTATAAACTACTAAGATTACAAATATATTACAAACAGGTTGTTTTTTAGTTACATTTTTATCAAATCAATGTAAAGTTTAGTCTTTAACGAAAAGACGCTGCATTGTTTTTAGATAAAGAAGGTAAGCATAGAAGGATATAATTTGTTTAATACGAATAACAATTAGCAGATATAAGCGGTAATTGTTACTTTTCGGGGCAGTGAAAGGATTTCTCCGGAGAGGTCTAATAAATAATTTAGTTCAGGAGGTAATTTGATGTCTGAGAAAGTTGAAGAAAAAACCACCACCGATGATACCTTAAAGTCAACCCTGAGTTTGATCAAGCAGTCGGTGGAAGAGCTGGAAATGTCCAACGATGTTTATGAGTATCTGAGAGTGCCAAATCGTTTTGTGGAAGCCGCGGTGCCGGTGGAAATGGATGATGGTTCGATTAATGTATTTACCAGCTACAGGTCACAGCACAATAATGTTCTTGGCCCGTTCAAAGGGGGGATCCGCTTTCATCCTGATTCAACAGCGGATGAAGTAAAGGCCCTGTCCATGTGGATGACCCTGAAATGCTCCCTGGTGGGCACACCTTTTGGCGGCGGCAAAGGCGCGGTTGTTTGTGATCCCCGTAAAATGTCCATCAGGGAAAAAGAAAGAGTGTCCAGGGGCTATGTTCGGGCCATGGGATCTGTTTTGGGGCCGGAAACAGACATTCCCGCACCAGATGTTTATACCGATGCCCAGGTAATGGCCTGGATGGCTGACGAGTATGCTACTATGATGCGTGAGCCCAACTTCGGGGTGGTCACCGGAAAACCGATCGCCGTGGGGGGCTGTGTCGGGCGTGAAGAAGCGACCTCGCGCGGTTGTGTTTATATTGCCAAGGAAGCGGCCAGGACTCTTGACATTCCCATAAAGGGAGCCAGGGTTGCTGTCCAGGGCGCCGGCAATGTCGGTGGTTTTGCCGCCCTGCTCATGGAGGAAGAAGGTTGTAAGATTGTCGGGATCAGTGACTCCCGCGGTGGGATTTATGATCCGGCCGGCTTGAGTATCAAAGATGTGATGGCCCACAAGAAGAGTACCGGCAGTCTTGAAGGTATTTCCGGGGTCAAAGAAATTACCAACCAGGAACTCCTCGCCCTTGATTGTGACATCTTGATCCCGGCGGCCATGGAAAACCAGATTACCGGGAAAAATGCCGCCGATGTAAAAGCCAGGATTGTGGTTGAAGGAGCCAACGGCCCGACCACTCCTGAAGGGGACCAGATTCTCAAGGAAAATGATATTCTGGTGGTGCCCGATGTTATGGCTAACAGCGGCGGGGTCACAGTATCCTATTTTGAGTGGGTTCAGAACAATTATGGGTTCAGATGGGACTTTGCTACGGTTGATAAGCACCTGCGGGAAAAAATGGTTGAGGCTTTTAATAACGTATACGGATTTTACTGCGAAAGGTGCATCGGATCAGACATGCGGACCGGAGCTTACATGTATGCGATCAAGAAATTGGCTGAAGCAATGCAGTATCGGGGCTGGCTTCGAAATGGCATCTATACTTAAAAGGTGTAGCTATTTTGAATATAACTGAGAAATAGTTGTTAAAGGAGAGCTTTTTGAAGCAGGGGAAGGTATAGTGACCGCCCCTGCTTCGTCCGGTGGCTTGATAATTATATCAGAAAAATATAAGTTAGACTTGGCTATATTAAATATAATCAGAGAATGTGTAATTTTCTTTATAATTGCCGGCAGGCTGGAGGATAAATTTTTATTTGGGGGATTAGGGGTAATACTGAAAAGTATTGCCATATTTAATGTAAAAGGGGGAAATGTTTTCTTGGCGCAAGCTGAAAAGAAAGATTATACTGCGGAACTTATTATCAAAGAAGAATGGTGTAAAGGATGCGGTATTTGTGTAGCTTTCTGTCCCAGGGAGGCTCTTTTTTTGGATGAAAAGAGCAAAGCCCAGGAAGATATGGAAAAGTGCACGAAATGTGGTATCTGTGAAACTTTTTGTCCAGACTTTGCGATTTCGCTGATTAAGAGGAGGCTTTATATAAATGCCGGAGACTAAGCCGGTTTTGATGCAAGGAAATGAAGCCTGTGCTGAAGGTGCGATCAGCGCAGGGGTTCGTTTTTATGCCGGATATCCAATAACTCCCTCCACAGAAGTGGCCGAGCGGATGGCAGCCAGGCTACCTGATCTAGGGGGGGTTTTTATTCAGATGGAAGATGAAATAGCCAGTATGGCTGCTGTTATCGGGGCTTCTATCGGCGGAATGCGGACTTTAACCGCCACCAGCGGACCTGGTTTTTCTCTCAAACAGGAAAATATCGGATATGCCATTATGGCTGAAATACCCTGTGTCATAGTGGATGTTCAACGTATGGGCCCCAGCACCGGTGTTCCCACCGCCCCATCACAGGGAGATGTCATGCAGGCCCGGTGGGGCACGCACGGCGACCATCCAGTTATAGCTTTTTCTCCTGCTTCGGTATACGAGACTTACTACCTGACCATTGCCGCTGTTAATTTAAGCCAAAAGCTGAGGCAGCCGGTAATTCTGCTTCTTGACGAGGTAATCGGGCACATGAGGGAAAAGGTTACTATTCCGAAGGATAGTAAGCTCATGGTTGAAAAAGCGAGCGATAAGGTGCCTGCAGACTGGAAACCCTATGACGAGAAAGGACTTACCCCCCTGGTGCCTTTTGGTTTCGGGCACTATTACCATGTGACCGGTTTGTTCCACGACCAGTACGGCTTCCCAACCGGGGATCCGCCTCAGGTTGAACGTTCTTTGGACCGGATCCACGAGAAATTGGAGAAATATCGGGATGAGGTGGTCCTTACCAACTATATTGGCCACAAAGAACCCCGGGTAGTGATTGTTACTTACGGCTGCACGGTGCGTTCGGCCCGGGCCGTTGTCAAAAAAGCGTACTGGAATAACCGTCAGCCGGTTGGGCTGTTGAGTTTGCAGACCCTGTGGCCTTTCCCCGATAAAGAGGTTAAAGAGGTGGCCAAAAAGGCTGATGTTATCATCGTGCCGGAAATGAATAGAGGCCAGATAGTGGGAGAAGTGGAACGCCATGTGAAAGGCGAAGCAGAAGTAATTCCGCTGAACCGGTACGATGGCGAAATGATCAGTCCGGATCAGATTTCTGATTTATTAGGGAGGTGGCTGTCATAGAACATTTAACACAGGACTTTTTAAGGACCAAGAAGCTGCCCCATATCTGGTGTCCCGGATGTGGGAACGGCATTGTCACCGCGGCCCTGGTCAGGGCCATTGAAAGAGCTGATTATGACCAGCGCGATGTGGTGATTGTATCCGGTATCGGTTGTTCTTCCCGGGCGGCGGGCTATTTAAACTTTAACACCCTGCACACAACCCACGGCCGGGCCCTGGCTTTTGCCACCGGGCTGAAAATGGCCAGACCGGAATTGAAACTGTTTGTAATTATGGGAGACGGTGACTGCAGCGCTATAGGCGGCAATCATTTTATCCACGCTGCCAGGAGAAATATCGATTTAAACGCAGTAGTGGTCAATAACCATATTTACGGTATGACCGGCGGCCAGCATTCGCCCCTGACGCCAACCGGCAAAAAGGCGACCACTGCTCCCGGCGGGACCCTGGAACGTGAATTTAACCTCCTGGAGCTGGCCAAAGGCGCCGGAGCCACTTTTGGAGCGCGAGGCAATGCCGCTCAGCCCCGGCAACTGGAACAGCTGATCGCCCGGGGGGCAAACCACAAAGGCTTTTCGGTAGTTGAGGCTCTTTCGCCTTGCCCCATTGCCTATGGCAGGAGAAATAAACTCGGCGGACCGGTCGATATGTTAAAAGACATGAAAGAAAAAAGCATCTCTATTGAGCGTTCTGCCGGTAAAGAGGAATCGGAACTGGAAGGCAAAACTATCACCGGGGTTATATTTAGTTATGATGCACCTGAATACGCCGCCGAATATCACCGTTTTATCGGAAAAGAAGTGCCGGCAAAATCCGGCGGTTAAAAAGCGGAGGGAATTAATGTGGGAAACAGGCAGGAAGTATTGTTGACCGGTGCCGGAGGACAGGGCCTGATCCTGGCCTCGATCATCCTTGCCCAGGCCGCGGTTAATGATAACAAGAACGTGGTCCAGAGCCAGTCTTACGGCCCGGAAGCCCGTGGGGGGGCCAGTATGGCCGGTGTGATTATCGACATTGATACAATTGAATATCCCAAGGTGGTTAATCCGACTGTCTTGCTTTGCATGAACCAGGCTTCCTTTAATAAGTACCTGCCTAAGATCAAAGAAGTCGGGGAATGTGTTGTTATTGTGGACTCAACTTTTGTCAGTGGGCCTTTCCGTGAAGAATACAAAATCAAGAGCTACCCGATTACCAAAACGGCTAAAGAGGAACTGGGAAAAGTAGTTGTAGCCAACATGCTGGCCCTTGGTGTCCTCAATGCCGCCACCGAACTCCTAGATCGAGATATCTTCCGGGCTAGTATTTTCGAACAGGCCCCCAAAGGTAGTGGTGAGCTCAACCAGCAAGCCTTTGATCTGGGCTACCGCCTGTATGAGCTGGGTTCGGGACAGGATGCCGGGCGCTCTGCTCAAACCCCTCAGTGATGGTGCGGACCGCTTAGTTACACTAACAGTAATTGGCCTGGGCCAGTTGTTGTTATTGACATTGCCTCCTTTCGCATTTTTTAGGGTTGCTGTCTTTTTTTATGCCTTTTTAAGCTTGATCAGAATCATAATTTATAGCCGGGATCGTACCTGGCTACCCTTTCAAATCTCCAGATTAACAGCGGCCTCTAATTTCTATTTGAGCTGCTCCCAATAATAATACTACGGAGAGGGTGTTCTGCGCCTGTGGCTTATGTTTTTTTGTTACTTATGATTATTGCCCTGGTCGGCCTGGGGTATTTATTGCTGCGTTTTTTAATGAACCGCGCCCTCAGGCAGGTTATCAAAGCCTTTAGGGGAAAAGGGGCCCTGGACCCGGAAAATGCAAAAACCGGTCAAGAATTGGGCCTGAAAAGCACCTCAGAAACGAGGTTAACAGACGGTATTTTTAAGCCCCGTGATTACAAACCTTATGTTTTCGATTCTTTACTCCAGGCTGAAATCATTCGCGTAACTGAAGAAGGTAACTACTATTTATCAGAAGAAGCTTTAAGAAGGTCAAACTTATCAAATTAGGCCTGAAAACCGGTTTGGCCGCCAATAATTTTAACCAAAAAAAATTTTTATTTTTGCAAAAGGCTTTTGATCGGCAACATTTTGCCACCGGCATTTTTTCAGCGCGGCGTTGCCAAGTTTAACCAGTTTGTTATTAAGCAGCAACAGGCCCGGGAACTCTTCATCAATTCGCTCCTTCCAGTTAATTAAATCATGAAGCTAAATCCCATAAGATCAAGTCAAAATTTGGAATACTATTATTCAGGCCATGAGGTGGATTGACTTTCAGCCGTTTAAATAATAATATTTATAAGACTAGAATTAATTCTGTAACTCCTTTCTTTGATTAATAGTTGCTGCCTGTAACTGCCAAACGATAGAGGGTGATAAGATGACTGATAAAATGCTGCCGCCTGTGTATGATCCCGATGCAGTAGAAATAGAAAGGTACCGCTTTTGGCTGGATGGAAATTATTTTCGCGCTTCAGGAGATCCTTCCCAAACTCCTTTTACCATAGTTATTCCGCCGCCCAATGTAACAGGTTCTTTGCACATGGGCCATGCTTTGAATAATACTGTCCAGGATGTTTTAATCCGCCGCCGCAGAATGCAGGGTTACGATACACTGTGGCTGCCGGGCTGTGATCATGCCGGAATAGCAACCCAGAATGTTGTTGAAAAGCATCTGGCCGAAGAAGGGACAGACAGCCGTAAACTGGGCCGGGAAAAATTCCTGGAAAAAGTTTGGGCCTGGAAAGACACCTACCAGGAAAGGATCACCAGGCAGCTTCACCGTCTCGGCTGCTCCTGTGACTGGTCAAGAGAACGTTTTACAATGGACGAAGGGTGTTCCCGGGCCGTCCGCAGAGTGTTCGTCGATCTATACCGGCAGGGTTTGATTTACCGCGGCGATTATATGATTAACTGGTGTGCGCGCTGCTCGACCGCTCTGTCTGATATAGAAGTAGAACATGAAAATGAAGCTTCCAAGATCACCCATATCAAGTATCCTCTCGCCGAAGGAGAGGGAGACATAACTGTCGCTACCACCCGTCCCGAGTCAATGCTCGGCGACAGCGCTGTTGCTGTCCACCCCGATGATGAACGGTACCGGGCCCTGGTGGGCAAGAAAGTTATCCTGCCCCTGCTTAATCGTGAAATTCCCATTGTTGCCGATGAATATGTCGATCCTGAATTCGGAAGCGGCGCTGTTAAGGTCACCCCCGGACACGACCCTAATGACTTTGCCATCGGCCAGCGCCACAATCTGGAAGTGATCAAGGTAATCGGGGAAGACGCAAAGATGACAGCTGAAACCGGCCCCTACGAGGGTATGGATCGCTTTGACTGCCGCAGGCAGGTGGTTGAAGATTTAAAGGCCAGGGGCCTGATCGAGAAGGTCGAAGATTATGATCATTCTGTCGGGCATTGCCAGCGGTGTAATACGGTGGTTGAACCGCTCATTTCCCGGCAGTGGTTTGTTAAAATGAGACCTCTGGCCGAACCGGCCATGGAAGCGGTTAAAGAGGGGCATACCAACTTTGTTCCGCCCCGGTTTAGCCGGGTCTATCATGACTGGCTGGAAAATATCCGTGACTGGTGCATTTCACGCCAGATCTGGTGGGGGCACCGTATACCGGCCTGGTACTGCGACTGCGGTGAAGTTATAGTCGATTACGAGGATCCTGAAAGCTGTCCTGCCTGCAGCAGCAGCGAACTCAAGCAGGATCCCGATGTCCTCGACACCTGGTTTAGCTCGGCCCTGTGGCCCTTTTCCACTCTCGGCTGGCCCGATAACACTGCTGATCTTAATCATTTCTATCCGACCAGCGTCCTGGTGACCGGGTATGATATTATCTTCTTCTGGGTCGCCCGGATGATGTTTATGGGCCTGGCCTTTATGAATGATGTTCCTTTTCAAACCGTATACATTACCGGACTGGTTCGTGATGCCCTGGGGCGCAAAATGAGCAAGTCGCTGGGCAACGGCATCGACCCCCTTGAAGTCATTGAAAATTACGGGGCTGATACACTGCGCTTTACCCTGGTTACCGGACAGGCGCCGGGCAATGACCAGCGCTTCAGGCAGGAAAGCGTCGAAGCGGGGCGTAATTTCGCCAACAAAATCTGGAACGCTTCCCGCTTTGTGCTGATGAATCTTGGCGAGCAGAAAGAGCCCGGAGAAAAACCGGCGCAGTTTGCTCCGGATCAGCTGCCGGAAAACCTGACCCGGGCCGATCGCTGGATCCTGCACCGCTTCAACGAAACCGTCAAAAAAACGGAAGAGCTGTTTGAAGGATATGAGCTGGGCGAAGCGGCCCGCCTGATTTATGAGTATTTATGGAATGATTTCTGTGACTGGTATGTCGAGATCAGCAAGTATTATATTTACCGTGATAATGGCAGCCCGGAAGCGGAAGAGGATCGCAACCGGACCCGGAGTATCCTGGTTTACCTGCTTGATGGGGTAATGCGGATCCTTCACCCCTTTATGCCCTTTATTTCTGAAGAAATATGGCAGCAGCTGCCGAACCGGAGAGAAGAGGCCCTGGTTATAGCAGCCTGGCCGCAGCCGTCTGAAAAACTGGATTTCCCCCGGGAAGCAGAAGAGATGACGCTTTTTCAGGAGGTGGTCAGGGCCATCAGGAACCTGCGCAGCCAGGTCAAGCTTCCTCCCGACCAGAAGGCTCCGGTCATCGTCAGGGCCGGAGGACCTTCAGCGGCCTGCTTGGAAGAGGAAGAGCACCAGGTTAAAAGGCTGGCCTCTGTCAGCAACCTGATTATCCACCCCGAGATAGAAAAGCCTAAACAGGCCCTGGCGGCCATAATTGGTGAAGACATTGAAGTATACCTGCCCCTGGAAGGTGTGATCGACCTCGAGGCAGAAAAAGAACGCCTGAAAAAAGAACAGGCCCAGGTGGAAGCTGAAATAAAAAGGACTGAAGGCAAACTAAACAGCGAAGGTTTTATAAAAAAAGCACCTGCTGAAGTGGTAGCCAAGGAAAAATCGCGCCGGGAAGAACAGGAAGCGAGATTGCAGAAATTACAGCAGAGGCTGCAGGAGTTAAACTAGTTGATGAACAATGAACAACTTTACCTGGATACCCTGGACTGGATTCACGGTCTGAGCCGGTTTGGGATGAAGCCCGGCCTGGAACGGATGGAAGCCATGCTCGAAAAGCTTGGCAACCCTCACCGGCAGGTCAATTACGTCCATATTGCCGGAACAAACGGGAAAGGTTCCACAGCGGCTATTCTGGCCTCAATTTACACTGCGGCCGGTTACAAGACCGGCCTTTATACGTCACCGTACCTTCTTTCTTTCACCAACCGGATGGCTATTAACGGATGCGATATTGATCCCGGAGATCTGGTCGAACTGGTCAGAAGAGTCCGTCCGGTAGTTGAAGAAGTAACTGCAGACGACCGCTACGGGCAGCCAACTGAGTTTGAAGTGGTCACTATCCTGGCCCTTACCTATTTTGCCCGGCAAAAAGTTGACCTGGTGGTTTTGGAAGTCGGTCTGGGAGGACGCCTCGATGCCACAAATGTAGTGACCCCCCTTTTAAGCATCATAACCAATGTCGACCTGGAACATACCGAAGTGCTGGGTCATACCGTGGAAGAAGTGGCTTTTGAAAAAGCGGGTATCATAAAAAAGGGCACTCCGATCCTGACGGCAAGTGAAGATCAAAAGGTGCTCAGAGTGATTAAAGAAAAGGCTTTAAGTCTTGACGCCCCCCTCTACAGCCTGTTTTCCCCTCAAGAAAATAGTAACTGTAAAATAAACCGGCCCGTTTTTGAAGACCTGATTATAAACGACCAGGGTCAATCTTTCGCCTATAACGGATTGAATCGTTCCTATAAAAATTTAATAACCCCTCTGCGGGGCCGCTATCAAATTTATAATGCAGTTACAGCCCTGGCAGCGGCGGAACTGCTTGAAGATAAGGGCTTAATGGTAGAGGAAGAAGCGGTGCGCAGGGGGCTGGCTGAAATGATCTGGCCGGGACGCCTGGAACTGCTTAAAAATAGCCCCAAGTTGGTCATAGACGGGGCTCACAATCCGGCGGCCATTAAGCACCTGGCAGAAGCAATTCCTGAATATTTTAGTTTTAAACATTTAATCCTGGTTTTTGGTATAATGGCCGATAAAGATGCATTGGCCATGATGTCTGCCATACTGCCGCTTGTTGACCGGGTTATTTTTACCAGGGCTTCCATTCCCCGGGCCGCAAATCCCTCCCTCTTATTAAAGATGGCCCTGGTTCAGCTGCAATTTAATAGCGAAAAGGCTCTAGTAATTGAGGATGTTGGGGCGGCGCTGGAAGAGGCGCTGCATAAAGCCGGGCCGGAGGACCTGGTCCTTGTAACCGGTTCTTTTTACACTGTCAGCGATGCCAGGGCTTACTGGTTTCAGCCGGTGAAATAAATGGCGGGTTAAGCTTTCGGCAAGTTTGGATATATGTGAATATTTATAAAAAGGTGATTTATTATATTTTTAATTGGAGCCATAAAAAACCACTCTTTTAGAAGGACTTTGCAATTATTTAACGAAAGTAAGTTAAGTTAATTTGTATAAATATATATTTTTATTTATACCTAAATTTTAGCTGCCATCAAGTAACAAAGCGGCAGTAAATTAGCTGGAAAGGGTGAATAAATTAATGGCCGAACCGTCTTTCAAGGGAGGCGTTCATCCAGCTTACAACAAAGAGGCTACCTCTACGCTGGCCATTGTGAAAATGCCATTACCGCAAAAAGTGGTTGTGCCGATGCAGCAGCATATTGGAGCCCCCTGTGAACTTTTAGCCGATGTGGAAAAGATTGAGAAAGGGTTCGAGGTGAAAGCGGGTCAAAAACTCGGCGATAATAAGGGTTTTGTATCTGCCCCCGTCCATGCCCCGATCTCGGGGACAGTGGTCGACATCGGTCCGTACAACCATCCCCTGGGCATGAAGATTAATGCGGTTACCATAGAGTCGGATGGCCGCGATGAGTGGATGGATAATACTAAACCGGCTGGCAGCCTGGATGATCTTTCTGTCGATGAGATCCGCAAAATAGTTCGCGAAGCGGGTATCGTCGGCCTGGGCGGAGCAACCTTCCCCGCTCATGTCAAGCTTTCGCCGCCGGAAGATAAACCGATCGATATCGTCATTATCAACGGCGCTGAATGCGAACCTTACTTAACTGCCGATCACCGCGTTATGCTCGAAAAAGCAGAAGAGATAATCTTCGGCTTAAGGGTGATGATGAAAGCTTTAGGCGCTTCTGAGGGAATTATCGGAGTTGAAAACAACAAGCCTGATGCATACAAACTAATGGAGCGCCTGGTGGCTGAAGAAGAAAATATCAGTGCGTTCTCCCTGCCGACCAAGTATCCCCAGGGCGCTGAAAAAATGCTTATTTATGTTGCTACCGGCCGGGTTGTCCCGGCGGGAGCTCTGCCCATGGAGGTTGGGGTAGTGAACCACAACGTCGGCACGGCGGTGGCCATTACTCAGGCTATTCGCGAAGGCAAACCTCTTGTGGAGCGAGTTTTAACCGTGACGGGGTCCGGAATAAATCAACCGGCTAACCTCCTGGTCAGGCTGGGGACCCTGGTTTCTGAAGTGCTTGAGTACTGCGGGGGGATAAGCGAGTCAACCCTGAAGCTGGTTGTGGGAGGGCCGATGATGGGCCTGGCCCAACCGACTGCAGATATTCCGGTCATTAAGGGGACCTCCGGCATCCTGGCCCTGACCGACGAAGATGTATATCTTGCCGAAAGCAGTCCCTGCATCAGGTGCGCCAAGTGCGTCAGCTCCTGCCCGATGAACCTGATGCCAACATCCATCGCCCAGGCTGCAGAACACGGCAATTACAAGCGGGCGGAAGAGCTCTATGCCCTTGATTGTTTTGAATGCGGCTGCTGTTCATATATTTGCCCTTCAAAAATCCCGCTGGTCCAGTGGATCAGGATTGGTAAAAATGAAATTATGAAAAGGAAAAATAAATAACTCCGCTATCCGGGAAAGGATGTGATGGTAATAAACGGCAAATTAATCGTATCATCATCACCGCATATAAAATCGGTTGAATCAATCCAGAGCGTGATGACTGATGTGTTGATTGCTCTTTTTCCTGCGGCCCTGATGGCAGTGCTCCTGTTTGGTTACCGGGCTCTTTTGACCATAATAATCGGTGTTTTCTCTGCTATGCTGGCAGAAGCGATCTGGCGGCGCAAGCGTGATTTATTTAGCGATGGTAGTGCAGCGGTTACCGGCTTGCTCCTGGCCCTGATTCTCCCGGCAGCCGTGCCGTGGTGGGTGGTGGTTATCGGCTCTTTCTCTGCCATCATTATCGGTAAGCAGGTTTTTGGCGGGATCGGTTACAATATTTTTAATCCGGCTTTGGTTGGCCGGGCCATCCTGGTTGTTTCATGGGGCGGACATATGGCCGGTGATATTTGGCCCTCGCCGCAGCCTTTTGCTTTTGGTTATGATGCGGCTATTGTAACCGGGGCCACAGTCCTTGCTTCTCGGGAATTAGCAGTTACTTTCAGCCTTCCGGAGATGTTCATCGGCAATATTCCCGGATCTCTGGGAGAAACCTCCGCCCTGGCCTTACTGATCGGAGGCATCTGGTTGGTTTATAAAGGCCATATTGATTACCGGATCCCGGGCGGTTTCATCGGCACTGTTTTCATTTTGGGTCTTTTATTCGGCGGAGGTTTTTATGCTAACAACCTCATGACCGGCCTTTTCCATGTTGTAGCAGGAGGGGTTATGATTGGCGCTATCTATATGGCTACCGACTTTGTCAGCACCCCTGTTACCCCGGTCGGCCGCCTTATCTTCGGTATCGGCTGCGGAGTTATTACGATGTTGATCAGGCTGTGGGGAACCCTGCCGGAAGGGGTTACTTTTGGCATTCTGCTCATGAATGCGGTGACCCCCATCATAGATAATTTTACGATTCCCAGGCAGTTTGGGGGGGTGAATAAGAGTGCGTGATGTCCTGCGTTTATCGATAACCCTGGCCCTGGTCGCCATTGCCTCGGCAGCTCTACTGACCGGGGTGCACAATGTTACCGAACCGGTTATCCAGGAAAGGGAAGAGCGGGATTATTTAGAAGCCCTTGAAAGATTTTTCCCGGAAATTGATCAATTTGAAACAGAAAAAATTAATGGTGATACTTATGACCTGGTTTATGATCAGGCTGGAGAAAAACTTGGGGTTATGGCTACGGTAAAGACCCAGGGTTATGACGGAACCATTACCTATAACCTGGCAATTAATACCGATGCTGAAATAATAGGAATTTTGGTAGTATCCCACACTGAAACACCTGGTATTGGCGATATTATTACCACCGACAACTTCCAGGAGCAGTTCATAGGAAAAAGTTTTGAGGATCCAATCGAGCCTGGCGAAGATGTTGATATAGTCAGCGGGGCCACCTTGAGTACGGGAGCGATGATCAGCTCAATCAGGCGTACCCTCAACACGGTCGGGGAAAATTTCCTGGACATGGAAAGGCAGGCTTTTGAATTCGAAGATCTGGATGACGGGTTCTACCGGGGCACTGTCGATGGCACCTACGGGCCCCTCACCGTTGAAGTCGAGTTCAGAGACGGGAGAATCCAAACTATAGAAATTATTGAACACAATGAAACTGAAGCTTATTTTGTCGATGCTTACCCGGAAATTCCTCAAAGAATAATCGAGGAGCAGAAGCTCGAAGTAGATGTGGAAACCGGTGCGACTTTGAGCGCCGAAAGAATTGTATCCGCTGTAAAAAATGCCCTGGAGGGCGCCCCCGAGGGTGAAAACGGAGGCGGTGATAACTGATGAGTGCCAATAATCCTTATCTGGATGATTTATCACGGGGGATAATCAGGGAAAACCCCGTATTCCGTTTACTGTTGGGAATGTGTCCTGTGCTCGGGGTAACCGGTTATTTGATAAACGGACTGGGAATGGGCCTGGCGGCTGCAGCAGTTTTAATTGCTTCCAACGTGGTCATAGCCAGCTTGAAGAACTTTATACCGCCCCAGGTCAGGATCCCCTGTTTTATCGTGGTCATTGCTACTTTTGTTACGGTAATAGAAATGTTGCTACAGGCTTTTCAACCGGCCCTTTATGAAGCGCTGGGAGTTTTTGTGCCCCTGATCGTGGTTAATTGTGTTATCCTGGGCCGGGCCGAGGCTTTCGCCAGCAAAAAACCTGTCCTGCGCTCGCTGGTGGATGGCATTGGAGTCGGCTTAGGCTTTACCCTGGCTCTTGGTATCCTGGCTTTGGTTCGTGAAGTATTTGGGCACGGCACTATTATGGGCCCCGGTCCGGACAGCGCCATCCTGCTTTTTGGAGAAGGCTTTGAGCCAATGGCCCTCTTTGGCCAACCGGCCGGAGCATTTATCGCCCTGGGCCTTTTGCTGGGGATAACCAATGTAATCTTTAAGAAGTTTAACATAAAATAAAAAAACCGGCTTTTGCAGGTCCAAGAATTGCTTGAGTGGAAAAAAGAACTACCGGTAGCGGGAGGTTTATATGGAACGACTGTTATCAATAATATTTATCTATATCCTGGTTGAAAACTTTGTTTTACAGCGTTTCTTCGGGATCTGCCCTTTCCTTGGAGTATCCAGGAAGATGGAAACTGCGATAGGCATGAGTATGGCGGTGGTTTTTGTGATGACCATGGCCACTATCGTCACCTGGCTTCTCTTTACCTTTGTGCTTGAACCGTTTAACCTGCAGTATCTGCAAATTGTTACCTTTATCCTGGTTATAGCTTCCCTGGTCCAGCTGGTGGAAACCACCTTGCGAAAAATCAGCCCTACCCTCTACCAGGGCCTGGGCATTTTTCTCCCTTTGATTACAACCAACTGCGCCATTATGGCTGTAGCTCTTCTGGCGGTAAGGGAAGAATTTGTTTTTGTTGAAGCGGTGGTGTTTGGGGTTGCAGCCTCGCTGGGCTTTTCTCTGGCGCTTGTTATTATGGCCGGGATCAGGGAGCGCCTGGAGCTGGCGGAGATACCGGACGTTTTACAGGGTTCGGCGGTTACACTAATAACGGCAGGAATCTTGTCCCTGGCTTTCATGGGCTTCAGGGGCATGCTGTCTTTATAGAACATTGTAAACTGTTTTTTGTGACAACTTGTTGGAGCAACTATTCGTTACGAGGTGAGTTGATACGTGCAAATATTTTATGCAATCATTGCCCTGGGCTTAATCGGGCTGCTGTTCGGGATTCTCCTTTCCATGGCAGCCAGAATCTTTTCCGTTAAAGTTGACCCCAGGGTGGATAAAGTCAAAGATGTTTTGCCCGGAGCTAATTGTGGAGCCTGCGGATATGCCGGTTGCGTCCAGTTTGCAGAGGCCGTGGTAAGAGGAGAAGCAGATCCCGGTGGATGTATTCCCGGGGCCGGCGATACAGCTGAAGCCCTGGCCGATGTGCTCAACCTGGAGGTTGGGAAAGCTGAAGCGCTGGTGGCGACTGTATTCTGTATCGGAGACAACACCAAAGCGGTTGATCTTTTTATCTATGACGGGGTGGAAGATTGTGCCGTGGCCGGGCGCTTTAACGGCGGGTTTAAGGCCTGCGGTTACGGCTGTTTGGGACTGGGCAACTGCGTCCGGGTCTGTCCCTTTGATGCGATTGAGATCGGTTCCCATGGTCTGCCGGTTGTTGATCAGCAAGCCTGCACCGGCTGCGGCCTATGTGTTAAAGCCTGTCCGCGGGATCTGATAAAAACCCTGCCCCGCCGTTCAAACCGGGGCCACCTGGTCTTATGCAGTTCGCATGACCGGGGCAAATCGGTATCGAAAGCCTGCTCTGTAGGCTGTATAGCCTGTAAGGCCTGTGTCAAGGCCTGCCCGCAGGAGGCTATTGATATGGAAGATAAGCTGGCTGTAATTGATCTTGACAAGTGCGATGACTGTGGAGCCTGTGTGCCTGTGTGCCCGCCGGAAACCATTTACCCGCGTACGGCCATACCGGCTAATCTGAAAGAACTCGAAAAGCAGCCTCTCGCTGCCGGGGCACCTGAAAGCAGCAGCTGAGGCATTTTGAATCTTAATAGTATCCGTATGTGAAATTATTAATTTAATATTGATAATCTTCAAAAGGGCACCATCTGATGGATTGAAATGGCAATATGGATTTTCAGAACAGCTGTCAGGTTCAAAATAAATTTCGGGTGGCTGATTATAATGAGCAAAAAGTGGTTAAATAACATTGGCATAACCCTGGTCCTGTTTGCTTTCTGGGTCGCCGTCAGCGGCGCTTTTAACTGGCCCCAGATGGTGGTCGGGTTTGCCGCTTCAGCTTTCGTGGTTTATTTTAACCGTAACCTGGTCATCACCGCTGAAGACAGGCCGCCTGTTAACATAAAAAATATTTTCTGGATATTCGGTTACTTCTTTAAACTGCTTCGGGATATTTTTATAGCCAATTTCCAGGTTGCCTATATTGTTTTGCACCCCAAGATGCCCATAGTGCCCAACCTGGTTCCTTTGAGAGTGGAAATAGATAGTGTGGCCAGCCGGGTGCTGCTGGGTAATTCAATCACTTTGTGTCCCGGAACCCTGACCGTCCTGGCGGATGAGAAAGATTTCCTGATCCACGCCCTGACCATCGAAAGTGGTGAAGAAGTTAAAACCTGGCATCCTATTGCCAGGCTGCAGCAGATGGAGCGTGATGTGGAATGATTTTTGAACAAATACTGGATTATACCTATACCATAGGGGCGATCCTGGTTATGCTCATGATTTTCTTTTCCATGATCAGGGCTCTGGTCGGCCCAACGGCACCGGACAGGGTAGTGGCCATTAATATTATTACCACTTATACTTTGATCATTATTACCCTGATCGCCCGCATTTATGAACAGGTTTATTTTCTTGACATTGCCATGGTTTATGCCCTGATGGGCTTTATTACCACTATTGGTGTGGCCAAATACCTGCAGAAAGGGGCCCTGGACTGATCGAAACTGTGCTGAATACAGGACTTTATATAATATCGATACTATCATTTATCGTGGGGATATTTTTCCTGGCCGTTGCCACTATCGGCCTGCTGCGCCTGCCTGATGTTTATAACCGCCTTCATGCCACGACCAAGTGTGACACCCTCGGTGCGGGCCTGGTTCTATTATCTCTCGCTCTGCAGAGTGAACTGGCTGTTGCTATCAGGCTGGCCCTTTTAATTATTTTTATTGTAATTACCAACCCGACGGCTGCCCATGTTATAGCCAGGGCTGCCTATTCAACCGGGATTACTCCCATTATCGGCAGGAGTGAGCCAGATGACCGAAGTGCTGACTGAAGCTTTAAATGTTTTGCTGTTACTGTTTCTTGTGGTTTGTGCTATCGCGGTGGCCCAGATTCGTGATATGCTGAGCGCGGTGATCGTTTTCGCCTCCTTTGGTTTGATCATGGCTATTGTCTGGCAGCAGCTCAGCTCGCCCGACGTGGCTATGGTCGAAGCGGCCCTGGGCACCGGGGTAACGACCCTGCTGCTGATAGCGGCTATCAGTAAAACCAGGCGCACTGAATAAGTATCCTGCAGGAGGGATATTTGAGTGGAAGATATTCTGTTTATCATAATCGCGGCCATCTTTGCCATGAGGTATCTTTTACGCCTTCAGGCCCGCGGTGTATTTACAATTTTGCTGGTCGGCCTGATTGGTTTTTTCTTCAGCTTTACTGTGGCGGAAATGCCACCTTTTGGCGATCCCAACAACCCTGTATTCAATGAAATACCGGCCCGTTATATGGGAGAGGGGATAGCCGATACAGGAGCAGTGAATATAGTAAGCAGTGTCATTATCGATTACCGCGCTTTCGATACCCTTGGCGAAGCGACGGTTCTTTTTGTGGCCATTGCCGCTGTAATAGCAACCCTGAAATCCCATTAAAGAGGGAGGAGAGCCAGCCCTTGGAAGATCAAATTGTCCGCATTACCAGCAGGCTTGTTGCGCCTTTTATCCAGGTTTACGGGATTTATGTGATCCTGCACGGGCACCTGTCTCCCGGCGGAGGTTTCTCAGGGGGAGCGATCTTTGGAGCCAGCCTGGTCCTGGTGGCCCTTTCCTTTAACCTGGAGGTTGGAGCCAAGCAGATTTCTCATGATACCGCTTCGGTCCTGGAAAGCGGAGGAGCGCTTGGATTTGTTATTACCGGCCTGGTGGGAGTTGCTGTTGGGGCCAATTTTTTGGCCAACCGGTCGGCCGGTTTTCCCCTGGGTGAAGTAGGGGAACTTTTCAGCGCCGGAGCAATTTTCATTATCACGGCTTTCTTAGGGGTTAAGGTGGCCAGCACCATTGTAACTTTATTCTATAACATTATCGAGGGGGAAGAGAAAAGTGGAAATGCTCATTAAGATTGCCCACAATTACTATTACATGGTGGCGATCCTGCTCTTTATCATCGGCATGCATACCATGCTTACTCACTCGAACCTGATCAAAAAAGTAATTGCCATGAACATTATGGATACCTCGGTATTTTTGTTGTTCGTGGCTATCGGATATACCTCTGGGGGAGCGGCTCCAATTCTTACAGCTCCGGCCAATGAGGTCCTGTATGTAAACCCTCTTCCCGGATCATTGATGCTGACCGGGATCGTGGTTGCCGTTAGTATCACCGCTTATGCTTTAAGCCTGGTCGTAAAAATATACCGCTATTACGGAACCGTTGATTACGACGAAATTTGCCTGATAAGGAGCCAGGAGTAGTGGAATTAACCAATCATTTTCCAGCATTGATCATGGCAGTTCTTTTAGGCATTTCATTTTTATCTCCGATTCTATACCGCTGGGCCAGAAAGGCCAGCGCACCGGCCTTGATCGCTTCCCTTTCCCTGGCCCTGGTGATGGCGATTTATCTGTTGTTCCAGGTCTTACAGGTTGGTGAATTTACTTATTACATGGGAGGCTGGCCTCCACCCTACGGCATTGAATTCCGCCTGGACCTGATCCGGGTTTATATGCTCCTGGTTGTCCTAGCCGTCAGCCTTTGGATCATGGTTTATGCCTTGAAAGACTTGGAACATGAGCTGAAAACGGAGGTTATGGGCTGGTATTATACCCTCTATGCCCTGGTGGTTGGCTCGATGGCCGGTATAGCCTTGACTAACGATCTTTTTAATCTCTTTGTATTGATGGAAATATGCGCTATCTCAGCCTGTGCCATCATTTCAGTGAAGGAAGATCGGGCCTGCCTGGAAGCCAGCTTCAAATATCTTATTCTCAGTGCCATGGGGACGGGTTGTTTTTTACTGGGGGTGGCCATGATCTATATGGTAACGGGGCAAATGAACTATGATCTGGTCAATGCGGCCCTGCCGGAAGCAGTTGAGCTTTACCCAAACAACATGTTTGCCGCTTCGGCCCTTTTCATAGTGGCTTTTGGAACCAAGGCAGCCCTGTTTCCTTTGCATGTATGGCTGCCTGATGCTCACGCTTCGGCGCCTTCACCTTCCAGCGCCATGCTCTCTGGCCTGGTGATCAAAATATATGCTTTTGCCCTGTTTATCATGTTTTACCAGTTATTTCCCCGGCCCCTGCTGGAGTCAATACCGTTGAATGAAATTTTGCTCTGGCTCGCCTCAATGGGAATTATGTTTGGTTCAATTTTTGCCATGGTCCAGGTGGACCTGAAAAAAATGCTTGCCTATTCCAGTATCGGCCAGATTGGCTATGTATTCTTAGGTATCGGCCTCGATGACACCATTGCTATAACCGGCGGATTCTATCATTTGCTGGTCCACGCTATTATGAAATCTATGCTGTTTATGTGTGCCGGGGTAATTATTTATTCTACCGGCATTCGCCAGATCAAGCAGCTGGGCGGGATCGGGCAGGTTTTGCCGATAACCATGTTTGCCTTCACCATTGGAAGCGCTTCCATGATTGGCATACCCGGGACTGGGGGCCTGATCAGCAAATGGTACCTCGCCCTGGGGGCCCTGGAAATCGGACGTCCTATTTTCGTGGTTATAATTCTGGCCAGCAGTTTGTTGAATGCTGTTTATTATATGCCCATTATCGTCAATGCTTTTATGCAGCAAGAACAATTTGAGTATCAAGTAAAACCGGTCCCCCGCCAGATGCTAATTCCGCTTTTTGTAGGGGTGGCAGCCCTTGTTTTCCTGGGTGTTTTTTCCAGGCCTTTTATAGTGTTGTTAGAAAACGCAGTGCAATTACTTTTTTAATAATAACCGGCCTGTATAAAATATTGCCGTAAAGAAAGTTGCACTATATAATGTATCCTGGAGGTGACTTCGGTGGGTGAAGCAACAGCAATTACAGTTATTCTTTTTGTAATCTTTTTCCCAATCATAATGACACCAGTTTTAATGTCGGTAAGTGCCCGTTCCGAAAAACTAAGGAACATCCTGGCCGTTATTACAAGCGCAGTTACTTTTCTGGCGGTCATCTCACTTTATTCAATGGTAGTGAGGGGCGATATATTACAACATACATTCTTCGAACTGCTGCCCAATCTCGAAATATCAATCAGGCTTGATGTGCTTAGCTTCAGTCTCGCCGTCATAGCTTCTTTTATCTGGTTTCTGTGCACAGTTTATTCCATCGATTACATGGCAGAAGAGCATGGAGGGAGCCGTTACTACCCGGTTTTGATGTTTACCCTGGGCAGCTGCCTGGGTATTTTCCTGGCCGGAGATTTTTTTACCCTGTTCGTGTTTTTTGAATTGATGTCCCTAATATCTTATATTCTGGTGGTCCACGAAGAAACCGAGCAGGCCCTCAAAGCCGGTTACAAGTACCTGGTTATGACCATAATAGGCGGTTTGGCTCTCTTTTTTGGGATCATCATTACTTTCGAGATCGGAGGGACCGTTTCACTTGGTGTCGGGAGCATAATCGATGAGGGCACCCTGCTGGGGCTCCTGGCTTTTGTCTGTTTCCTGATTGGTTTTGGAATGAAGGCCGGGATGTTTCCGCTGCATGTCTGGCTTCCGGACGCTCACCCGGTTGCGCCATCGCCCGCCAGCGCCCTCTTATCCGGGGTTATGCTAAAAACCGGAGCCTACGGCATGTTCAGGGTAGTGTTCAACGCATTTTCCGTTGAGGTTTTACAAACCACCAACTGGGATATAGTACTGGGTGTCCTGGCGGTAATAACAATTCTGCTGGGATCCGCCGTTGCTTTGACTCAAAACGATCTTAAGCGCCGACTGGCCTATTCCAGTGTCGGCCAGATGGGTTATGTGCTTTTAGGCTTGAGTGTCCTTAATGATAATGCCATCACCGGGGCCATGTTTCATATTTTCAGCCACGCAATTATGAAAAGCTGCCTCTTTCTTGCCGCCGGAGCTATTATATGGAAAACCGGCAAGCGGTCGATTTCCGAGCTTGGCGGTATCGGCCGGGAAATGCCTTATACTATGGCCTGTTTTTCTATAGCCGCCCTGGCTATGATCGGCATTCCTCCCCTGAATGGGTTCTTAAGCAAGTGGACCCTGGGCCTGGGGGCCCTTGATGCCAATGCCACAGTTTATGTCCTGGTGCTGTTGATCAGTAGTTTGCTAAATGCCCTTTACTACCTGCCTATTATTGTGCCTGCCTTTTTTGAAATGGTAGGAGAGAATGAGCATGGTCCTGCCCTGCGGTTTAATGTCCGTGATGCTAAACCGCTGATGTTAATACCCATGGTGATCCTGGCTATATTCACCGTTATTTTTGGCCTGTCGCCAATAAACTTCCCGTTTGACCTGTCCCAGATGACAATGGATTTCTTGTTACATGGAGGCAATCTTTAATCATCTGTTATATTAATTGAGGTGGTTTGGCCTGTGGAAACTACATTCAGCACCTTTATCCCTCTTTATCTGATTTTGATTCCCATGTTGACCGGGATAGTTTTGTACTTTTTACCTGAAAGCAAGATGCTGATCCGTAAAGCAGTTTCTATTACTGCTGCTCTGTTTTCGCTGGCCGGTGTGATCTGGCTTTTGCCTTACGTTCTGATGGGAGAAGTCTGCTGCGATCTGATCGAATTCATGCAGTTCGGGCTGTATTTAAGTATTGATGTGATCAGCTGGGTCTTTGCCCTTCTGATAACCATGGCCTATTTCCTGGCGGTTTTGTTTTCCTTTTCATATATGGATCATGAGCATAACCTCCGCCGCTACTACAGCTTTTTAATCTTTACCCTCGGAGCTTTACTGGGTGTGGTTTTTGCCGGCGACTTTTTTTCGCTCTTTATCTTTTTTGAAATCATGACCTTCAGTTCTTTTGTCCTGGTGATCCACAAGCAGGACCGGGAAGCGCTGCAGGCCGGTTCCCTGTACCTGTATATGGCAATTTTGGGCGGGCTTTCGCTTTTATTTGCCATCCTTCTTCTGTATGGCAATACCGGGCACCTGGATATGATTCCGGCCCTAGAGAACCTCGGCACTCAGCGCCTGGCAATTCTGGTCCTTTTCATGATCGGTTTCGGTATTAAAGCCGGCCTGGTGCCCCTGCATATCTGGCTTCCGCTGGCCCACCCCGTGGCCCCTTCGCCGGCCAGCGCCCTGCTGTCGGGGATCATGATTAAGGCCGGGGCTTATGGTATCTTGAGAGTCAGCCTGGTTCTTTTCCGGCCGGCAGGTGAGGGTAGCACCGCTGACTGGATCTTCATTTTTAACAGCGGCTATATCCTGATGTGGATCGGTATCGTAACCATGGTAGCCGGGGCCCTGATGGCCCTTTTGCAGAGCAATACCAAGAGGATCCTGGCCTACAGCAGTATCAGCCAGATGGGATACATAGCGGCCGGGTTTGGCGTGGCCGTGTTCATGGGGCTGGAAGGAGCGATGGGCTTTACCGGCTCTCTTTATCATATCGCCAACCACGCTGTTTTCAAGGCCGGGCTCTTTTCTATGATCGGGGTTGTTTACATGCTGACCCATGAACTGGACATGTCCCGCCTGGGCGGAATGGCCAAAAAAATGCCCCTGGTGACGGTCACATTTGTAATTGCTGCCCTGGGGATCGCCGGTATGCCGGGTTTTAACGGTTTTGCCAGTAAAACTCTCATTCATGATGCCATGCTGGAGTCCTACAAGCATTTTGATCTTTACGGTATCTTTATCGCTGAGCGCTTCTTTTTCATAACCAGCGCTTTAACAATTTGTTATTTCTTAAAGCTTTTCCAGGGAGTGTTTCTTGGCCCGGTGCCGGAAAAACTGGATCGGGACTACAAGCTTCCGATATCAGCCGGCTTTATCACGGTCGTTTTTGCCGCCCTGGTGCTGGTCGTGGGCATTTTCCCCAATCTGCTGTTAGAAAGGCTGCTGGTACCCGGGGCCCAGCTGCTGGGTTTCAGCGATTACAGCATTGCCGGCCTTTACGGGTTCGGTTATTTTGAATGGTATCCCCTGCGTAAAACGCTGCTGGTAACCCTGCTGGCCCTGTTTATTTACCTACCGGCATCGGCCAGGGGCTGGTTTGATTGGACTCCTCCACCCAGACTTTGTATTCAAAGACTTATTATACAACCCATTCCACAGCTGGTCCTATCGTTCTTCTTACGAGAAACAAGTATTAACGATATGGCCCTTGGTCAGTTTTACGAGCATAGCGCAAATGAAAATAAACACTCTGACTATTATTCAAGCGACGTGGATGAAGCTCCGGAACTGGCTCATGATGAAGCCGCTCAATCGGCTTATTACATGATCGGTAAAGGCCTGGATCGCGACAGGCAGATGAGGGAGCAGCTCAGAAGTTTTTTCTGGTGGGATCAACAGCAGTGGAATATTAAAAACTTAAACTTTGACAACCTGCTGCTGGCCATTGTGCTTGGGGTTGTTCTATTTATTGTTTTTTCATACGGTTCCTGATCGGCATTAGATCGAACATCCTAAAGTGATCATTTTTAGCTGTTTTAGAGCCGATTGACTTTTAAGCTTTAATCGTCTACAACTTTATTAGTTAATATATAAAATGCAGGTTACCTTAATAGTGGAGTGATTAGGATCGACATTTTTATTATAGCAGGCATAGCGCTACCATTATTGCTTGTTCCGGGTGTTTTATTAGGACCTAAAATAATGCGTTATATTTTAATGCTGATGGCAGTCGGGACTTTGCTTTTTCTGGCCTACTATGATTTGATCGCCGGCGCCCTGGGTACTGTAATTGTATTCGGAGATCTTGTTTTAGCCCCGGTATCGTTCAGTGATCACGAATACAGCAGGATCGTCGTTTTTGGATTTACCCTGGTAGGGTCTCTGGCGTTGTTGTACGGCCTGCAGCTATCGAGGCCCAGCGAACAGGCTGTTGCCCTGGTTGCCCTGGCCAGCGCGGTGGGCATTGTCTTTTCTGACAACTTTTTAACCCTTTTTATATTCTGGGAAATGCTTACTTTGTCAACGGCCGGTTTGATATTGCTGCGAAAAACACCCGAAGCCCTGATGGCGGGGTTATACTTCCTTTCTTTTCACCTGGCCGGGGGGCTGATCGTCCTGCTCGGGATTCTTCTCCATTATGAGGTAGCACAGAGTTTTGCTCTGACCACTCCAGAAGCGGGCCTGGCTTTCTTTATTGTCGGGTTCGGTTTTAAGGCGGCCTTTTTGCCCTTCCATTTATGGGTGGCCCGCGGCTATCCTTCTGCAAATTTCCCCTCCAGCGTGATACTGGCCGGCCTGACTACAAAGATCGGGGTCTACGCTATAGCCAGGATCCTGCCCCCGAGCGAGGTTATCATGTACATGGGCGCCTCCATGGCTTTAGCTGGGGTTACCATGGCCATGCTTCAGCACAACATGCGCCGCCTCCTTTCCTACCATATTATCAGCCAGGTTGGTTACATGGTGGCTGGAGTGGGGATAGCTACTGAACTGGCTACCGACGGGGCTTTACTGCACGTGGTCAATCACATGCTTTATAAGGCTTTGCTCTTTATGAGTGTGGGAGCTGTCTATTACGCTACTAAAACAGAAGACCTGCATGATTTAACCCACCAGGATTCAGAAGAAGAAGAAGCAAAAAAACAACCGGTGTGGAAAGCGATGCCGATAGCAACCATCGGCGGACTTGTGGGGGCTCTGGCCATTGCCGGCTTTCCCTTCTTTAACGGGTATGTCAGTAAGTTCTTGCTGAAATACGCCGTATACGGTATAGGCCCTGCAGAAACGATGTTGATGATAGCCAGTATCGGGACAGCAGCATCTTTTTCTAAATTACTGGGGTTCGGTTTTTTCCAGGCGAAGGCGCAGATCGTAAGTAAGCTGCCTTTGACCAGCCATTTAGCCATTATCGGTACAGCAGCTTTTTGCATTATTCTCGGGGTTTATCCGCAAATGATTTCCACCCTGCTGCCGTATGCTTCTGATGTTGTTCATATCTATTACCTTGACGCCATTTGGGCCTCGGTAAGGCTGGTTGTCGCAGGCCTCCTGCTGTTCTTGAATTTATCCGCCATACTGAAAAAAGGGATTCATCTTCCGCCCTGGGTCAGTGTGGAATATTTGATCTTCAATCCGTTGGGTAAGGTATTGTTCAAGCGCTTTTGCCAGTATGGGACATCTATTGATTCTTCGGTCGATAACTTTTATATGAAAACGGGCCGCAGCATGTACGAGTTTTGCCAGTATATAACGACCCTGGATAAAAGCATTGATACTGCCTTTGAAAAATCCGCTGAAGCCGGGCGCAGCCTGGCAGAACGCACCCGCTACCTGGACCAGGCCTTAGACGAGGGATATAGTAAGACCGGTGAGGCGGCCCGTAGATTTGCCGATCGTTCCAGGAAACTGGATGAGGCCATCGATGAAGGATATGCCAGAACCGGTGAGGCGGCCCGGAACTTTGCCGATCGTTCCAGAAGGTTTGATGAGAGTATTGATAGTGGTTACATGAAAACAGGCGAGGCGATGAGGCGAATGGCCGAGAAGCCGGGCGAGAGCTATGAAGAAAGAGAAGTAAAAGAGGGAGGCCCGGTAAGGCGCCGGTTCAGCTTTAACCCGGTCGAATGGACCACGAAAAACCTGAACTTCGACCAGCTGATTCTGGCCCTGTTGCTTGGCGGACTCCTGCTGGTTATATTCTACACCGGACGTTATTAGCGGCTCCGGCAATCGGTTTAACATTTATGTGGACAGGGCGGCAGATCCGGTTTATACCCTGTCCTTTCGTCTTCCAGTGAAATATTTCTAAAATATCCCTGGTTATGGAAGCTTTGAACTCTATAAACCGAGGAAGGAGAAGCAAAATTTGCCAGCCAGTATAATTCATGGCCCTGGAAAGAATGAAAAGGGCCGGCTCCTGAAGTTTATGAAACCAGTTTATGTAATTCCACTGATGGTAGCGCTCCTGTTATTTGGTTACCTGTATAGCCGAACATTTTATGCCGTTAACACTTTTACTTATACCCACATGACAATGGATACGGTCGTTGAACTCAGGTTTCAGGCCCCCGGGGTAAGGGCCGCTGAAGAGATCAGGGACAAAGTGTTTGACGAGATTGAGCGGCTGGAAAAATTGTTCAGCAGGAGTATTCCCGGCAGCGATGTGGTAGCCGTAAATGAACATGCCGGCCAGAGAGCAGTGAAAGTAAGCCCCGAAGTTTTTTATGTGACCGACCAGGCCCTCGAGTTTGCAGAGCTCAGTGAGGGGGCTTTCGATCCCACCGTGGCCCCTCTGACCGACCTGTGGGGATTTTTTTCTGATTATGAATACCGGGTGCCCGATCCGGAGGAGATAGAAGATACTTTACAGCTGGTAAACTATACTTTGGTGGAACTGGACCCCAATGACCAAACTATCTTTTTGCCCCTGTCAGGGATGGGGCTGGAACTGGGCGGCATCGCCAAGGGCTTCATTGTTGATCGGACCCTGGAGATTCTTTCAGAGGCGGGAGTGGAGAATGCTTTTGTCAATGCCGGCGATATCGGGCTTTTAGGGACCAGGCCCGATGGGGAGCCCTGGCGGATAGGGGTGCGTAACCCCAGGGATCAGAGAGATATGATTGCTGTCCTGCCCTTAAAAAATAAGGCGGTAGACACCTCGGGCGATTATGAGCGGGCCTTTGAAGAAGATGGTATCAGGTACCACCATATCCTCGATCCCGAAACCGGGATGCCGGCCAAGGCCCTGGCCAGTGTTACCGTAATTGCCGCTACTACCATGGAAGCCGATGTTTTATCGACGGCTGCCTTTGTCCTGGGGCCTGAGAAAGGGTTTGAACTGATAGAAGCACTACCCGCTGTCGATGGAATCTTTGTTACTCCCGATCTGGAAATAACCTATACCAGCGGTTTGGAAGATTCAATTGAAATGGAGTAAGTTTGACCGGCTGCGGGGTTTACTTGCGGAGCCGGCCCGGTTCCGGTTATATGCTAGTTTGAAAAGATGTTAGACTCTTTGAAGAACAGATTTAATCGAAAGGACTCTAGCCATGCAGAGCACCGGTTTCCAGGTAAGAAACCGTTTGAAATATTTGACCTACCTGGCTTTACTGATAACTTTTGCGGTAGTTATTCATACAGTCGAGGCTGCTTTGCCTTTGCCGATGCCGGTTCCGGGAGTAAGGATCGGTCTGGCCAATATAATTACCCTCCTGACCTTGATTTTGTTTGGCCTGCGCAGCGGTCTGCTGGTGGCTGTAATTCGCTCCGTGCTGGGCAGCATTTTTGTCGGTGGCCTGTTTGGATTTGGCTTTTGGTTAAGTATAACCGCCGGTATTATGAGCTGCCTGGCCATGGCCCTGGTCCTGGTGTTTCAAAAAAAAGGTTTGGTCAGCCTGATATCGGTCAGCGTAATCGGTGCAGCTGTGCACAATTTGACCCAGCTGACTATGGCCAGTATAATCATAGCCAGTTTTGATCTGCTCCGGGGATATTTTCCCTTTCTGCTGCTTTTATCAGTACCGACAGGTATATTTACCGGCCTCGCCGCTTACTACCTGGAAGGAGTGACCGAAAGGATGATCAGGCAGTCAAATGCAGGTGATTTTAGATGACCCTGGTTTTGGCCTCCGCATCGCCGCGCAGAGCTGAGCTTCTGAGGCAAATTGACATTCCCTTTACGGTGGTTGAGCCGGAGATTTCGGAAGAAATATCCGGGCCTGAAAAACCTGCCGATCTGGTAGTTGATTTGGCTCAAAGAAAGGCTTCGGCAGTAACCCGCCGCCTGGAAAGCGGTTTTGTTATCGGCGCCGATACAGTAGTTTTCTTTGAAGGTCAGAGTTTAGGCAAACCGGCAGATGAAGAGGATGCCCGCCGCATGCTGGAAATGCTGAGCGGAAAGGTCCATGAAGTTTTTACCGGGCTGGCTCTTTTTAATGCCGCGGGAGGAAACTTTGAAACCGGCCTCTCCAAAACAAAAGTCTGGATGAAGACCCTGGCAAAAAATAATATTGACCTTTATGTAAAAAGTGGAGAGCCGCTTGACAAGGCCGGCGCTTACGGCATCCAGGGCCGGGGGGCAGTTTTCATCGATAAAATTGAGGGCTGTTATTTTAACGTGGTTGGTTTGCCTTTGAGCCTACTTTTTGATTTGTTTATTAAAATGCAGGTCCCAACCTGGCTAACCAGAAAGGATGGCGGTAATGGAGAATGAATCCATCAAGATTAAAGATTTACCTCTTGAGGAAAGGCCCCGGGAGAAATTGATTGCTTTGGGGGCGGGTGCTCTATCCAACGCCGAACTTATAGCGATACTGCTGCGAGCCGGCAGTAAAAACGAGTCAGCTGTCCAGCTGGCGACCAAAATTATTACTAAAAGCGGAGGCCTGAGGCACCTGCCCCACCTCTCCCTGGAGGATCTCCAGGAAAATAAGGGCATAGGCCCCGATAAAGCAGTAACCATCAAAGCAGCCCTTGAACTGGGTTCCCGGCTGGCGACAGCTCCCCGGGAAGAGGCGGGCAGTATAACCACTCCCGGGCAGGCTGCCGAACTGTTCATGGAAGATCTGCGCTACAAGAAGAAAGAATATTTCAAGGTGCTGTTATTAAACACCAAGAACCATGTTATTTCCAGGGAAGAAATATCGGTGGGCAGTTTAAGCGCTTCCATTGTCCATCCCCGTGAAATATTTAGTCTGCCCCTCCGTAAAAGCGCAGCATCGGTGATTTTATTTCACAATCACCCCAGCGGAGATCCTACTCCCAGTCAGCAAGACTTAGAGGTAACCAGGCGCCTGGTCGATGCCGGGAATATTTTGGGGATAGCGGTTCGAGATCACATTATTATCGGGGACGGCTGTTTCTTTAGTTTCCGGGAAAAAGGGCTGCTCTAAGAAATGGTTATCAAAACAGTAATGATATGGTATCATGAATCTGGCTTGATTGCATAGCGGTAAATTGGTAATGATGGCGAAGTGTTAATATGCAGGCTTTAGATAAAAAAATACAGCGTCTTCTGCTGCAGGTGCAAAAACCGGCCCGTTACACGGGCAATGAGTGGAATGCCTATCGCAAAGATCACAGGGATGATTTGGTAAAAATGGTCCTGGCTTTTCCAGACCTGTATGAAGTCGGCATGTCCAACCAGGGTGTGAAAATACTTTACGAAAGCGTTAATAAACGGCCGGGCATGCTAATGGAAAGGGTTTTTGCTCCTGCTTCGGATATGGAAAACCTGATGCGGTCTCATGATCTGCCTCTTTTTGCCCTGGAGAGCAAAAAACCGCTCTCTGAGTTTGATCTGATTGGGTTTTCCCTGCAGTATGAGCTGAGCTATACTAATGTATTAAACATGCTTGATTTGGCCGGAATTCCCATCTATGCCGGGGAACGAGGTGAAGCAGATCCCCTGATTGTAGGCGGCGGCCCCTGTGCCTTTAATCCGGAACCGCTCGCTCCTTTTTTCGATCTTTTTGTCCTGGGTGAATCTGAAGAATATCTTCCTGAAATGCTTGCCGTCCTGGGTAACCTGAAAAAAGAAAAATTAGGCCGAAGTGAGCTCATAAGCCGCCTTTCTGAACAGGAAGGGGTCTATGTGCCCTCATTTTATGAACCGGTTTACAAAGCAGGAAAATTATGCGCTCTGAAAAGAACCGGGGACCGGGTTCCGGAAGTGATATATAAAAGAATGGTTCATGACCTTGACAGCGCTCCCTATCCCACCTCCCCGGTAGTCCCTTACCTGCAGGCGATCCATGACCGCGCCGTAGTCGAACTTTTCAGGGGTTGCAGCCGGGGCTGCCGTTTTTGCCAGGCCGGTTATATTTTCCGGCCGGTGAGGCGCCGCAGCCGCCGCCGCATTATTGAAACTGCCAAACAGCAGATTGCAGCAACCGGGTATGAAGAGCTTTCCCTGGCTTCTTTAAGCAGTACCGATTATCCGGGCCTTGAAGAATTGATCGGTGAGCTCGATCAGGCCCTGGCCGGAGAGCAGGTAAAATGCAATCTGCCTTCCCTGCGCCTCGATTCTTATTCGATCAAACTGGCGGACAGGCTGCACCGGGGCAGGCGGAGCAAGCTTACTTTTGCGCCGGAAGCAGCAACAGAGCGCCTGCGGAAAGTAATCAGAAAAAATATATCCGAAGCCGAAATTTTTTCGGCCCTCAACGATGCGGTCGAAGCTGGCTGGCAGGGGTTTAAACTTTACTTTATGATCGGCCTGCCCACGGAAAGAGTAGAAGATGTTGAAGCGATTGTTGATCTCTGTCAGAGGATCAGGCAGCATTTTCGCCATAAAGCAGGCAGCAGGATCGACATCTCAGTCAGCGTTTCCACCTTCGTTCCCAAAGCTCATACTCCTTTTCAGTGGGAGCCGCAGCTGCTGCTGCCGATGGTTACCGAGCGCCAGGAGATTTTGCAGAAAGGGTTTAAAAAAATGCCCGGGGTAGATTTGAGCTGGCACGATGCTGAAACCAGTTTTTTAGAAGCTGTTTTTGCGCGCGGGGATCGCCGCCTGGCTCCTGCCCTGGAGCGGGCCTGGAGCCTGGGGTGCCGTTTTGACGGCTGGACAGAAAATTTTTCCATGCCCTTATGGCAGCAGGCTTTTCAAGAAACGGGCATTGAACCGGGAGATTTTGCCTGGCGGCGCTTTGAGTATGATGATTTTCTGCCCTGGGATCACCTGCATTGCGGGATTGAGAAAGAAGTATTAATCAGGGAACACCAAAAAGCTTTTGCCTGCAGCGAAGCCAGGCCAGGAGCATCTTAATGACCCGGATTCGGTTTAGATTTGCCCGTTATGATTCTCTGAAGCACATATCTCACCTGGATATGATGCGCCTTTTTCAGAGGGCCCTGCGCAGAAGCGGGCTTCCTTTGGTTTTCAGCGAGGGGTATAATCCACACCTGCGCTTCAATCTTGCTGCGCCGATGCCGGTTAATGTGACCGCATCTGAAGAATACGGGGAGGTATTTTTGGCGCAAGAGGTAACCCCGGATCAGTTCATTTCAGCTTTGACTGAGCAGCTGCCGAAAGGGTTGATTGTTACCGGCGCCTTTGGGGTTGACCGCGACGAGCCCTCACTGCCTGCTCTGGTCAGCGCCGCTCTTTATAGGGCCAAGCCTGTTGCAGAACCGGGTTGCCGGGTTGAACCTAAAGACTACCGGGAAGCCCTGGAGCGCCTCCTGGCCCGGCAAGAACTTCTGGTTCCGAAGACCTCTAAGAAGAGGAAGAAAAAAGAGCAGGTTAACGTCAGGCCTTACATTTTCGAAGCATATTTTAAGGACGCTGAAGATGACAGGTCCCTGGAACTGTATATGCTGCTGCAGTCCGGCAGCAGGGGCGGAGTTTCGCCTTTTGTTGTTATCGAACAGCTGAAAAAAGAACTCAGGAGTGATTGTAATCATAAAGCGCACTGGGAATTGCACCGTGAAAAACTGTATCAAGAACAAAACCAATTCCTGCAGCCTTTGTCTGAAGGGATGTGAATAATTATCGATAAGAAGATCATTGTTAATTGTGATAACCGGGCCACCCGGGTAGCATTGCTTGAAAAAGGGAAATTGGTGGAACTCGATGTCGAAAGGCCCCTCCAGTACAGGGTGGTAGGCAACCTCTACAAGGGCATCGTGGCCAACGTACTGCCCGGCATGCAGGCCGCGTTTATCGATATCGGCCTGGAAAAAAATGCCTTTTTATATGTTGATGATGTCTTTACCGATGAAATGGAAGAAAGCCCCCCGCCCAACCGCATGGCGATAGAAAAACTGCTCCGGGCGGGAGAAGAAATAATGGTCCAGGTGATCAAAGAACCCTTTGGCAGTAAAGGAGCCCGGGTGACCGGGCAGATCACCATCCCCGGCCGCTACCTGGTTTTAGTGCCGGGAGCCGATTACATCGGCGTCTCAAGGAGGATCGAGAGCCAGACTGAACGGGAGAGACTGCGCCGGGAAGTGGAAAAATTAAAACCAAAAGAGCTGGGCCTGATCGTGCGGACCGTAGCCGAAGGGGTCGATACCGGGGTCATGGAGCAGGACCTGCAGTTTTTGGTCCAGCTCTGGAACCGGATTTTGAACCGTTTCCAGCAAAAAACTGCCCCGGCTATCCTCTACCAGGACTTATCCCTGACCTGCCGGATTGCCCGCGATCTTTTTGTGGAGGAATTTAGCAGTTTTCTGGTCGATGATCAGCATGAATACGATAAAGTGAGGGAAATTGTCGATTATATTTCACCCCACCTTAAATCAAAGGTCAAGCTTTATAAAGATGATGAACCGATCTTTGAACGGTACGGGGTGGAAAAAGAACTGGAAAGGGCTCTATCCCGCCAGGTCTGGTTAAAAAGCGGTGGTTACCTGGTTTTTGACGAGACCGAGGCCCTGACCGTGGTCGATGTTAATACCGGGCGCTATATTGGGCGCCGCAACTTAGCCGAGACAATTTTGAAGACCAATTTAGAGGCGGCCGAAGAGATAGCCCGCCAGGTGCGCCTGCGCGATATCGGCGGGATCATAATTATAGATTTTATCGATATGAGTGTGGATGACCACCGGCGCAAGGTTATTGACAGGCTGAACAACTCTATCAAGAATGATCGCACCAAAACCTATGTCCTGGGCCTAACCAACCTGGGCCTGGTGGAGATGACCAGGAAAAAGGTGCGCCAGGATTTGTCTGAATACCTCCAGCAGCCATGCCCTTATTGCGGCGGCTCAGGCAAGGTTCTGACGCCCCTGGTGGTCAGCACCAGGATCGAGAGCGAATTGAAGAGTCAGCTTCAGCAAGAAAAAAGTGAAGCGGTTTTAGTTGAGATGCACCAAGAAGTGGCGGCTATAATTATCGGCAGTGGAGGAGGCAATCTGAAGAAACTGGAGGAAGAATTAAACCGGCGTATTTTTATCCGCGGCGCTGAGGATGTTCACATCGAGCAATACCGGATCGTAGCCAGGGGCAGTCAAAAAGAAATCCAGAACTTGGCCCTGCCGGTCAAAATTGGGGAAGTCCTGGAACTGAACATTGAAGAACCCCATTCCACCAATCCAAATCACGGCATCGCCCGGATCCACGGTTTTGTGATTAACGTGGAAAAGGCCGGAGAAAAGGTAGGCCGGACGGTTAAAGTGGAAATCAAAGATGTCAACCGCACTTTTGCCCGGGG
>Ga0207421_10000470_pt1 | contig 51797 bp, 37 predicted proteins | sample SodLakKL_010_SED_4_FD_187542 | JGI IMG/M metagenome (GOLD analysis project Ga0207421, IMG submission 187542) | Alkaline sediment microbial communities from Lake Tanatar, Kulunda Steppe, Russia - 8KL_010_SED (SPAdes) (version 2) | ecosystem: Environmental > Aquatic > Non-marine Saline and...
CGCCCTTGCCCGCTATGGCCTCTTCCGCCCTAATGTCCCGTGTGTGGCCTGAGGCTGCGCACGGGGAACAGCCGATAGCACAGCGGTCATAGCCGCGCCGTCGGGTCGTCGTCTCCTTGCGGCACCGCTCCTGCCCGGGCGACCTGCAGCGCCTCCAGATCGAGGTACGTGGCGATGGCCTGGTTGACCTCGCCCAGCGTAGCCGCAGCCAGCGCCTCCCGGAAGCGGTCCAGATAGGCGGGGTCGTAGCCACGGACGGCGTTCAGGTGCAACACATTGGCCAGGGCCCGTGAGGAAGCCAGCCCAACGGTGAACGACCCGACCACCGTCTCCTTCTTCGCCTGCAGCTCCTCTGCCGACACGCCCTCCGCCACAAACTCCTTGATGACTTCTCGGGTGGCCGCTACCCCCTCCTCAAGGCGGTCGGCGCTGAGCGTGACGTCCACCTGCCAGTGCCCCTCCACCTCGGCGGTGAGGCCGGTAAGCGAAGAGCCAATACCGTAGGTGAGGCCCCGCTCGTCCCGCACTTCGTCCATCAGGCGGGCCGAGAAATCGCCCCCGAGCGCAAAGTTGGCGAGGTACAGCGCCACATAGTCGGGATCGGTGCGCTTGAGCGGTATAGCGTGCCCCATCCGTACGTCGATATTTTGCTTGCCCGGCATGAGGACATCGGTAACACCCGGCTCTTGCGGCTCAGCGGCTGACGCATACTGCGCCGGGGCATCGTGCGGGGCCCAGCCGTCAAAGGCGCCCGCCACAGCCTGCACGGCAGCGGCCTCGTCCACGTCACCGGCCAGGACCAGCCGGAGCTCGTTGCTGCCCACGTGGGCGGTGTAGTACGCCTGCACATCGGCCACCGTCAGCTCCTGCAGACGTCCGATGGTATCCTGCGTGGGCGGGGTGTAATTGGGATGTGCCCGGGTGTAGATGCGTCGCGAGAGTGCCGCCGAGGCCTGTCCGCCGGTACTTTCCAGCGACCGCTGCAGCGACGCGATAAGCTGGGAGCGCGCTTTCTCGAATTCGGCGGCCTCCAGCGCCGGCGCCCGAAACTCCTCCGCCAGCAGGTCCAGCACATCGGCCACGTGCGCCCGCAGCATCCGCCCGTAAAACTCGACACGCAGCCCCTCACTGGAGAAGTTTTGCTGCGCACCCCGCTCTTCCAGCGTCTCTGCAATCTGAAACCGATCGCGCTGCTGCGTGCCTTTGTCAAACATCCGCACGAGGAGCTCCTGCAGCAGCTCCTCGTCAGCGCCCACGTCAGGCTGCGTGACGAAGGAGCCTCGGTATGAGATCACCTCAGGCACGGCGGTCTGTATCGTGTAGAGGGTGCACGGCCCGGCGGTGTGCTGCGCGACGCGGTCGCCGAGGCGGGTAGAGGAAGCGGTGGACGGCATAGGGGGATCGGCAAGTGGAAAGAAAGTGCGACGCCGGACGGGCAGGCGGCGCTACGATGGGATGTAGTGGCCGACCGTACGGCCAGCCCGACGGAGGTACGTCTGTGCGACGCGCTGTACATCGGCCGGAGTTACGGCCTCGATGCGGTCCATGTACTCGGTGTACAGCGTCCAATCGCCCGCAGCGATCGCCTCGTTCAGCTGAGACACGATGGAGTACGGCCCATCGCGCCCGAAGGCCTCCTGCGCTTTAAGCTGGTTGACGGCGCGGCGGAGCTCATCGGGGGTGATGCCATCATCTTGCAGACGAGCGATCTCTTCGTGCAGTACAGCTTCTATGTCCGGTCCGTCCTTTTCGGGCGCGAGCAACGCCAGAATATAGAACAGGCCCGGATTACGCAGCCGGGGTGCCCCAGCGGAGACGCCCGCTGCCAGCCCTTTATCGACCAGCGCGCGGAAGAGCCGGCTCCCATTGCCCATGGCCAGCACGGAGGCCAGCACGTCCAGCGCGTCGCTATCTTGATGGCTGGCATCCGGCGCCTTGTAGCCCGCCAGCACCACGCCGGCCTGTCCGGGACGGCGCAGCTCCAGCCGCCGCTCCCCTTCCTGCTCAGGCTCTCGGGTCGTCACCTCCGGGATAGGATCAGGGGATGCGGGAATCGACCCAAAGTGGCGCTGCACCTCTGTCAGCACAGCCGCACGGTCTACGTCGCCCACAATGGACACTGTGGCGTTGTTAGGCCAGTAGAAGGTATCGTAGAAGCCCCGCAGGTCGTCCGGCGTGATGGTCTCGATGTCGCTCCGCCAGCCGATGGTGGGATGGCGGTACGGGTGCGCCAGGAAAGCCGTGGCCCAGAGCGCATGGTAAAGCGCGCGAATGGGCTCGTTCTCGCCGCGGTCGAACTCGTTCAGGATCACCGAGCGCTCAGAGGCTACATCCTGCGGATCCAGCAGCGCGCCCCGCATCCGATCGGCCTCGACCTCCATGGCCAGCGGCAGGTGCTCCACCGGCAACAGCTCGTAGTAGTTGGTGCGATCCAGCCAGGTGGAAGCGTTCACGCGGGCGCCCACCTGTTGCAGCGTGTTAAAGATGGACGTGCCGGCCCGCTTGTTGAAGCGCTCGGTGCCCTTGAACATTAGATGTTCGAGCATGTGCGTCGCACCTGTCAAGCCCGGGCCCTCGTTCCGGCTGCCGACGTGGTACGTCACCATAAACGCCGCTACCGGCGCCGTCCGCTCGGGCATAAAGAGGACCTGCAGGCCGTTCGCCTCCAGTTCGTAGGCTTCGATGCCGCCAGACTCCTTCACAAAGGAAAAGCCATCGGGCGGGGCGTCGGTGAGGGACTGCGTGGAAAGGGCCATGGGGGTGCGTTCGTATCGAAAAGGGGGCGGTGGAATCAGTGGGCGTCGAGCCAGGTGGGGCCGGTGTCGATCTCGACGGTGACGGGCACCTCCAGCGGCAGGGCGTCGACCATCTCTTCTTCTACCATGGTGCGCATCAGGTCCTGCTCGTCGGGCGCGACGTCCAGCACCAGCTCATCGTGCACCTGCAGCAGCAGCTTGCTCGCGACGTCTTCCGCCTGCATGCGCCGATGCAGGCGCACCATAGCGATCTTGATCATGTCGGCCTGCGTGCCCTGAATGGGCATGTTGACGGCCACGCGTTCGTAGAAGGAACGCTGCCGGCTGTTACGTGCCTTGATGCCCGGCACAAAGCGGCGACGGCCCAAGAGGGTTTCCACATAGCCTTGCTCGCGGGCGCGCTCCACCTGCGCGTTGAGCCAGCGCGAGATGCGCGGGTACGTCTTCTGGTACTCGTCGATTAGCTCCTGCGCCTCGCCCGGGGTAGACCGCAGCCGCTGCGCCAGCCCCCAGGCCGAGACGCCGTACGGGATGCCGTAGTTGACTTCCTTGGCCTTCCGTCGCTCATCAGGCACAATGTCGTCCGGATCTTTTTTGAAGACGCGCGCGGCCGTGGCGGTGTGGATGTCCTTGCCCTCCACAAAGTCCTGCGTGAGCGCCTCATCACCACTCATGGAGGCCAGGATGCGGAGTTCGATCTGCACATAATCGGCGGCCATGAGCGTCCATCCCTCCCGCGGCACAAAGGCGCGGCGGATCTCCCGCCCCTGCGCCGTACGCACCGGGATGTTTTGCAGGTTAGGATTGGACGAAGACAGCCGTCCGGTGGCGGTAATGGTCTGGTTGAAGGTGGTATGGATGCGGCCCGTCTCCTCGTCAATCAGGTCGCCCAAGCTATCCACGTACGTGCTTTTCAGCTTGGCCAGCTTGCGCCAGTCGAGAATCAGGCCCGGCAGCTCATGCTCGGTGGAGAGCTCTTCCAGCACGCTCTCTTTGGTGGACGGCCGACCGGTGGATGTTTTGGAGACCACCCGAAGCTCCAGCTTCTCAAACAGAATCTTCCCCAGTTGCTGTGTGGAGTTGATGTTGAATTCCTCGCCAGCGTGCTCGAAAATCTGTTGCTCCAGCGACTGAAGCTGCTCGGTGAGCTTGGCGTCGATATCCGCCAGAATCTCCGGATCCACACGGATGCCTTCGCGCTCCATCGCAACGAGCACATGGATCAGCGGAAACTCCATGTCCTCCGCGATCTCGAGCAGCTCGTGCTCCTCCAGCTCCTCGCGCAGCACCGCGGCCAGCTGCAGCGCAATGTCAGCATCCTCGCAGGCATACGGCCCCACCTCTTCGATGGGCACCTCGCGCATAGACCGCTGATTTTTGCCCTCACCAATCAGCTCTTCGATGGGCTGCATGCGGTAGTTGAGGTGCGCCCGGGCGATGCTGCCGAGGTCGTGGTCGTCCTCGGGCGTGACGAGGTAGTGCGCCACCATCGTGTCGAAGAGCGGTCCGTCGACGGCTACGCCATGCCGGGCCAGCACGAGCAGGTCGTACTTCAGGTTTTGCCCCACCTTGAGGCGGTCGTCGGTCAGATGCGGCTGCAATTGCTCTAGCACCTCGTCCGTGGGCGTGCCGTCGGGCAGCGGCGTAGGCACGTACCGGCCTTGCTGTGGCGCCCACGAGAACGCCACGCCCACAAGCTCCGCCTCGCGCGTGTTCAGCGACGTGGTTTCGGTGTCGAACGCAAAGGTATCCTGCAGGGCCAGCGCTTCGAAGAGCGCCTCCAGCTGCTCTTTTGTCTCCACCGTGGCATAGTCGACGGCGTCGGCGTCATAGGACGCCACCTCTTCGTAGGGCCCAAAGTCGAAGCTCAGCTCGGTGCCCTCGGCGGGGGTTTCATCTGATGTACCGTCACCTGAAGACGCGCTGCCGCTTTCGATGCCGACCACATCCCCGTTCTTGCGGAGCTTCCGCAGCAGGGAGGTAAACTCCAGCTCCTCAAAAAGCGTGATCAGTGCATCGGCGTCGGTTTCGTGGCGCTGCAGGTTCTCCCAGTCAATTTCAAGGTCCAGATCCGTTTTGATGGTCACCAGCTTTTTGCTAAGCAGCGCCTCGTCGGCGTGCTTGGCGAGCCCTTCGCTGGCGCGCTTGCCGGATACCTCGTCGCGGTGCTCCAGCAGGTTCTCCACCGAATCGTACTTCCGCATGAGCTTCACGGCCGTCTTCGGCCCGATGCCGTACACGCCCGGCACGTTGTCGCTGCTGTCGCCCATGAGCGCGAGCATGTCGATGAACTGCTTCGGCTCCAGCCCATGCTTTTCGCGGAAGCTCTCGTCGGTGATCGGATCGAACTCCTCCCCCTGCCGGGCGGGCTTGAAGATCGAGATCCGCGGGCTCAGCAGCTGCTGGAAGTCCTTGTCCGGTGAGACGATAACCACGTCCGCTTCCTCTTCCGCCGCGCGGCGGGCCAGCGTCCCGATGACATCGTCGGCTTCCACCCCGGCGCGTTCGATCACCGGAATATCGAGCGCGCGTACGATGTCCTTGATGATGGGGAGGTTCGCGAGCAGGTCCTCGGGCGGCGGCTCCCGGTTGGCCTTGTATTCCTCATAGAGCTCATCCCGAAAGGTATCCTCGCCGTCCATCTTATCGAACACCACGGCGATGTGCTTCATGTCGTGCTGCTCAATGAGCTTCAGCAATGCGTTGGTGAAGCCGTAGCTGGCAGAGGTGTTTTGACCTTTGGAGTTAATCAGCGGGCGGCTGATGAAGATGAAATGGGCCCGGTACGCCAGGGCCATGGCATCAATGAGGTAGAGGCAGTTGCCGTTGCCGGAAGCGGTGGAAGCGGCCATGCGGGAGTGGATAGGAGACGGGAGTATGAGGCGCAAAGGAACTGCAGAACGAAGGGTTGGCTACAACGCACAGCGGCACGGGTGTACGGCTGTGCTGCTCTTCATTTTCTGCCCTCCGTCTGACGTTCCGCCCTATGAATAGTTCGACACCAGAGCATCACCCCACCCGCGTGCTGGTAACCGGCGGTGCCGGCTTTATCGGTGCCAACTTTCTGCAGCACATGGTCCCGGCCTACCCGGACGTGGCGTTCGTCACGCTGGATGCGCTCACCTATGCGGGGCATCGGCGCAACATCGCTCCGGTTGCCGAGGCGGACAATTTCACGTTTGTGGAGGGCGACATCGCGGATGCCGCGCTCGTCGGCCGCCTTTTTGACGAGCACGCGTTCACGACGGTCGTGCACTTTGCGGCCGAGAGCCATGTGGACCGCTCCATTCAAGACCCGCTGGCGTTTGTCCGGACCAACGTGGTCGGCACCGCCACCTTGCTTGAGGCTGCCCGAACGGCCTGGCGCGACGATGGGGACTACCGTTTCCATCACATCTCTACCGATGAGGTATTTGGCGAGCTGGGGGCGGAGGGCACCTTCACCGAGGCCACCCCCTACGCCCCCCGGTCGCCCTATGCAGCGTCCAAGGCCGGCAGCGACCACCTCGTCCGGGCCTATGGCCACACCTACGGACTGCCGTTTACGCTCTCGAACACGTCGAATAACTACGGCCCGTACCAGCATCCCGAGAAGCTCATCCCGCTGGTGATTCTGCGCGCCCTGCGCGAGCAGCCCATTCCGGTGTACGGCGACGGGCAAAACGTCCGCGACTGGTTGCACGTGCAGGACCACGCGTTGGCGCTTGACTGCATCCTCCGCCACGGTCGCACGGGGCAAACGTATCTGGTGAGTGCTGAGGTGGAGCGCACCAACCTGCACCTGGTGGAGACCCTAACGGACTTGGTCGATGCCGCGCTGGATCGGCCAGCGGGTACGGCTCGTCAGCATATCACGTTTGTGACCGACCGCCCGGGGCACGACTTTCGGTACGCGGTGGATGCGTCTCGGGTCAGAGATGAGCTTAGCTGGCGCCCTCAGTACGATCTCCCCGCCGGGCTGGAGCAGACCGTCCGCTGGTACCTCGACCATCCCGACTGGCTGGAGGCCATCACCGACGAGGACTACGCCGCCTACATCGATGCCCAGTACGGCACGTAGCCTCGGCGTTTCGCCTGCGGTCAGATGCGGCAGGTGCGGATGTCGGTGATGATGATGCCTTTGGCGCCGATCGCTGAGAGCTCGTCCATAATGGTATTTACGTTGGCCTCTCGTGCCATAGCTTTCACGGCCACCCAGCCCTCCTTGCTGAGCGGAGCGACGGTGGGCGACTCGATGCCCGGGGTTATTTCAGTGGCCTGATCCAGCTGAGGTTCGGGCACGACGTACTCGACCATCACATATTCCCGCCCCAGAAGGATGCCGCGGAGCCGCTCGATGAAGAGCTGCACCCCGTTGACCGCTTGCGCCTCATCGGTGCGCCCTACCAGCACGGCTTCGGATTTCAGAATCGGCTCCCCCGTCGGCGTCAGCCCGGCCTGATCCAGCGTGCGTCCGGTCTGCACGACGTCGGCCACGGCATCGGCCACGCCCATCTTGATGGAGATCTCCACAGCGCCGTCCAGGTGCACGACCTCGGCGTCCACACCCCGCTCGGCCATATCCTCCCGGACCAGATTGCGGTACGACGTCGCGATGCGCATCCCATCAAAGGCGTCCGGCGTACGGCCATCTTCCTTCGGCACGGCATAGCAAAAGTTCGCCTTCCCGAAGTTGAGCGGCAGCAGTTCCTTCACGTCAGCGCCACTGTCCAGCATCAGGTCGCGCCCGGTAATACCCAGGTCGAGCACGCCGTTGCTCACGTAGATGGCGATGTCGCGGGGGCGCAGGAAGTAAAACTCGACGTTGTTGTGTACGTCCAGCACCGCAAGGTCACGGCGGCTGCGGTCGCAATGGTATCCGGCCTCTTGCACAAGGCGCAGGGCACCATCGGAGAGCGCACCTTTGTTGGGGAGAGCGATTTTCAGCATGTGGGGATCAGGGTCAGGCATTCGAAACGAAAGTCAGCAGTCAAAACAAAAGCGAGCAGGGTACGACCGTACGCCACCGTACTACAGATGCTCGTAGACGTCGTCCAGGTCGAGGTCGCAGGCCAGCATCATCACCTGGATGTGGTAGAGGAGCTGCGAGATCTCCTCTGCCGTGCGCTCGCGCCCCTCGTGCTCGGCGGCCATCCACACCTCGCCAGCCTCTTCGAGCAGCTTCTTCCCGATGGTGTGCGGCCCAGCAGCAACGGCGCGTACCGTGCCGGAGTCGGGATCCTGCGTGGCCACTTTCTGCTGCAATTCGGCAAAGAGCTCTTCGAAGCGTTTCATACGACGCGGGTGGGGCAACAAGTGGGAAGTGAACCGGGCTCAGGTCTGGATGACGCCCGGATTAAATGGTGGAGTCTCGGGGTTGTGGTCGGCCATGGCAATGCCTCGGCTGAGCCAGGCGCGGGTGGTTACCGGATCGATGATCTCGTCCACCCAAAGACGCGCGGCCGCGTAATAAGGCTTGGTTTGTTTCTCGTAGCGGTCCTCGATGGTATCCAGCAGCGCCTGCTGCTCCTCGTCGGTCAGCTCCTGGCCCTGCTTCTGCAGCTTGCGAACTTCGATTTGCAGCAACACCTTGGCCGCCTGCGAGCCGCCCATGACGGCGATCTTGGCCGTCGGCCAGGCCAGAATCAGGCGAGGATCGTAGGCGCGGCCGCACATGGCATAGTTACCGGCGCCGTACGAGTTACCGACCACCACCGTGAACTTCGGCACGACGGAGTTCGACACGGCATTCACCATCTTGGCGCCGTCCTTGATGATGCCGCCATGCTCAGCCCGGGCGCCGACCATGAAGCCGGTGACGTCCTGCAGGAAGACCAGCGGGATGCGTTTCTGGTTGCAGTTCATGATGAACCGCGCGGCTTTGTCGGCAGAGTCGGAGTAGATAACGCCACCGGCCTGCATTTCGTCGGAGCGGGAGCGCTTGCCGGTCCGGGCCCTCACCACCGAGCGCTGATTGGCCACGATGCCTACGCTCCAGCCGTCGATGCGCGCGTACCCCGTCAGGATGGTCTGGCCGTAGCCCTCCTTGTACTCGGTCCACGAGTCTGCATCCACCACGCGGGCCAGCACCTCACGCATATCGTAGGGCTGGTTGCTCCCTTCTGGAATGATGCCATACAGCTCCTCGGCATCGAAGGCCGGCGGCTCGGCCTCCGTGCGCGCGAACCCGGCCCGTTCGCGGGCGCCCAGGTGGGAGACGAGCTCGCGCACCTTGTCGAGGCACGCCTCGTCGTTGGGCACCTTGTAATCCGTGACGCCCGAGATGTCCGATTGCGTCTCGGCGCCGCCCAGGGTTTCCTTGTCGACCTTCTCCCCGATGGCGGCCTGCACCAGATACGGCCCGGCCAGGAATACCGAGCCGGTGCCTTCCACAATTAGCGCTTCGTCGCTCATGATGGGAAGGTAGGCCCCGCCAGCCACACACGAGCCCATGATGGCAGCAATCTGCGGCACCCCCAGGCTGGAGAGCCGGGCGTTGTTGCGAAAGATGCGACCAAAGTGCTCCTTGTCGGGGAAGATCTCATCCTGCATGGGCAAGTAGACACCCGCGGAGTCGACCAGGTAAAGAATTGGCACCCGGTTTTCGAGCGCGATCTCTTGGGCGCGCAGGTTCTTCTTGGCCGTGATCGGAAACCATGCGCCCGCTTTTACGGTGGCGTCGTTGGCTACGATCAGGCACAGCCGGTCGCTGACGTGCCCCAGCCCCATCACCGTGCCACCGGCCGGGCAGCCGCCCTCTTCTTCGTACATCTCGTACCCGGCAAACGCCCCCAGCTCCATGAAGTCGTCCGGGTCGTCGAGCAGGTGGGCGATGCGTTCGCGAACCGTCAGCTTGCCCCGCTCGTGCTCCCGCTGCCGCCGGCGCTCGCCGCCGCCCTCATGGACGGCCTGTAGCCGCTCGTTCCAGGTATGCAACAGGCGCTCATACGTGGCGGCGCGGTCGCTGTAGGATGAGGCGGCAGGGTCAACGGCAGAGCCAAGGGCGGCCGTGGAAGCGGTATCAGACATAGCACGGAAGGGGGAAATGACACAGAGTGATGCCGGGGGGTGCAGCACGGCAACCGGCGGCACGCCCGGCGTGCCAAATGTAGCGGCTATGCCCATCAAAAAAAAGCCCGATCCGAATGACGGACCGGGACTTTAAGACGCTGTACCCACAGCAAGGGGCACAGAGTACAGAACGAGGCCATCATCGTTAGATGATAGCGCTGATCTTCTGGAAGATTTCGCTCCGGGGCTCCCCTGTTTTCTCGTGGATCAGGTTGACCATCTTGTTCATGTCGCCCCGAGCTTTTTTCATTTCTTTGTCGCCAAACTCGGCATCACTCCAGATCGACTTGATCTGTGCGCGGATGCGATACCAGCTTTGGTCCATTCGCTCTGTTGCCATAAAAACCCTCAGCAAAGTTCGTCTTATTTTGGTAAGGGCTATATAACCAAATACAGCACGCACAGTTTCCATGAGGGCGTTAAGGGAAAGTCGATCCCAGCTTCATGGGAGACGTATAGGGCAGTGTACTTTTCCGCTATTGTTGACTAAACCGACGGACCGCTATGGCGCGTGTCGCAGTGCTGGGGGCAGGTATCGCAGGACTCTTAGGAGCCTATACGCTACAGCAGGCTGGCGTGGAGGTGCAGGTGCTGGAGGCCCGCCACACCCCCGGAGGGATGATCCAGACGTCAGAGGCGGGTGGGTACCTGGTGGAGCATGGCCCAAACACCATCCGCGCGAGCACGCCGCTGCTGGAGCGCCTCATTGAGGCCCTGGGCCTTACGCCCGATGTAATGGAAGCCAGCGACGCCGCCCGCAACCGGTACGTGGTGCGGGATGGCAAACCCGTGGCGCTCCCGATGTCCCCTCCCGGACTGCTGACCACCCGGGCCTTCTCTATCCCGGGCAAGCTGCGCCTCCTGCTGGAGCCTTTCGTGGATCCGGCGCCGGCCGGTGTGGAGGAAAGCGTAGCTACCTTTGTGCGCCGTCGCCTTGGAGCCGAAGCGCTCGCTTACGGTGCAGATCCGTTTGTGGCGGGCATCTTTTCCGGTGTGCCCGCCAATCTATCCGTACAGCACGCCTTCCCCGCACTGTATGAGATGGAGCAGACGCACGGCTCGTTGCTCCGTGCACAGTGGGCGCGCCGCGGCCAGCCTTCAGGTGACGCCCCACGCTATAAGGTCTTCAATTTCCGGAAGGGGCTTCAACAGTTCGTCACCGCGCTGGCGGAAGCCGTAGAGCCGATAGCGACCGACGAGGAGGTTCAACGCATCATGCCTAAGAACGGACGGTGGGCCGTGCACACGACACAGGGCTGGGAGCAAACGCCGCAGACGTACACGGTAGACGCCGTGCTGTCCACCCTGCCTCTCCCCCGCCTTGCCGCGCTGGAGGCCTCACCCGCTACCGAAGCGCCCGTGCTGGCGCAGGTGCCGCACCCGCCGGTGACGGTTGTCGCTTTGGGCTATCCACGCCGCAACGTGGAGCACCCGCTGGACGGCTTCGGGATGCTCGTGCCCAAAGCAGAATCGGACATCCGGATCCTGGGCACCATCTTCACCTCTACCATCTTTCCCGATCGAGCCCCTGACGACCATGTGCTGCTGACGTCGCTGGTGGGCGGCGCCCGGCGGCCCGCACTCACCCATCAGAACTTCCATGCGGTACGCGAACTGGTGGAGCGTGACCTCCGGCAACTCCTCGGCGTCCGTGGAGAACCGGTGCTGATGCACTACACCGAATGGACCACCGGTATTCCGCAATATACTGTGGGCTATGGCGCTGTGAAAGACGCCCTGCAGCAATTGGAGGATGCGAACGCTCGGTTTGCGCTGGCTGGCAATTACCGCGACGGGATTTCCGTGCCCGACGCGATGGCATCCGGTGAAAGTGCTGCGCAGCGCCTACTGCAGGCCCTGTAGCGCCCGGGTTAGCAACGCCAAGCAATCACGACAGCCCGCGGTGCCATGCATCACTCCCCATTCGGAAGCTCTGGAAATCCGCCAAGCACGTCCTCAATCGCTTCCACAATGTTGCCGGACCGGGCGTTGAACTGCCCCTCCACCTGCACAGTGGATCCGCTCAGTTCGCCGGTCTCAGGGTTGATCGTTTCAGCCGTAAGGTCAAAATTTCCCTCTACCGTGTCGCCAAACGCGTCCAGCGAAACAGTACCGGATCGGCTAACGGCTGCGGTGCCTTCGGGGGCTTCCGGCGTGCCGCCCATGGCCTGCGCGTAGAGGCCAAAGAAGCTTTGTAGCTCATCAACGCCCGGCGGATCGTCCGGGTCGATTTCCATGAGCAACGTGGCGGCGTCCCCCATCATGTAGCTACCCGGACCCGGCGCACCGAACGGCGCGGCGCGCGCAAGCAGTACCCCCTCGCCCCTGAGGTCCAAGGCGTCCGTATCTGGCAGGAGCGCAATCACGAAAAAGTTGACCGGCACGTCTTCAATCCCGACGGTGCTGCCTTCCACCTGATCGTACAGGGCCTCCCCGGTGATCTCTTGCCCATGAGGATTGGTGTAAACAAACGTGCCGGCGGACAAGCCCTCATCATCGCCGTCGAGGATATCGCAGCCGATCAGCAGCAGCGGCAAGACCCCCATAACGACGAGAGGCCAAAGGGGACGGAAAAGCAAAGACATAAAGAAACCGATGCGTCAATAAAAGAGAGCGCAGCAAACGTCGTCTGGAGTGCTCAGATTCACCGAGGCACGTTACAATGTCAACAGCACACCGTCACCGGTCCTCAGGCCTGCCCCTCCATCCGGGAGAGGTAGCGAATGAGCTTGCGCTTGGCGACGGGCAGCATCGTCGTATCGAACGGGAAGTCGAGCTCCGACTCAAATGCGTAGGTGGCCGGGTTGGGCAGGTCGCGCTTCTCGGAGAGGAGCTCCAGCTTGAGGCTCTGCGGCGAAGGGGTCACGTCGCGCCGAAAAACGCTCTTCACATGAACGGTCTTGAGGCTGCGGTAGCGCTCGCCCGCGTCCTTAAAGACGGACAGGCTGTACTGTAGCACGTGCAGGCTGCTCGTTTGCCGGTCGGGAACGAAGAGGTACCCTTCCTCCACATACGAGGGCACAATGCCGACCTCTTCCAGCTCCAGGTTGTCCTCCACAAACTCGTAGATCGTCCGGCCCTCCTCAATGGCCTGCTGCAGGTGCGGCAGGGCCCACCGGATGAGGTCCTCGACGAACGCGATCTGGTCGTCCGACAGGTCGCCCCGTTCGTACTGCAAGGCGCCCGCCTCCAGGTCAATGCCCGTTAATTCAGCCGGCGCCGCATCCCGCAGGTCATCGATTTGGCCTACGATGCTGTGCAGCGTGTGATACAGCTTTACGAGCCCGCCGAGGTACGGATAGATGTGATTGTTGGCGAACGCCTGCCGGGCCGTCTGCAGCCCGCCCAATACCTGATACTGCGCCGTCTCGAAGTCTGAGCCTGCGCTCAAGAAGTGTTCTAACGTGAGTGCTTGCATACCGCTACCAAGGGGATGTGTGAGAAGAGCACGTTAAACAGTACGACCTGTTGACGAGATCTTCAAGACAAAAATCTCGCCAAGTGTAGCATTACTATCGACTTGACCTCCTTCAACATAAATACATACAGGGGTACCCTCGAAAGGATACCCCTGTGATGGGTCGTCGATATGGCCTTTCGGCTGCGTCGGCGCAACCGAAAGCGGGGGCGTTAGGCTTCCACCTTCGGCTCTCCGGTAGCACCGTCGCCTTCGGTAGCAATGGACGGCGCCCCATCGCCACCTACAGTAGCTGTCGGCGCGTAAATCTTCTTGTACTCCTCCAGCGTGAAGCTGTCGACCTGCACCGCATCTTCGCGTGCCGCTTCCGCCTGGCGGATCTTGTCGGCCTCTTCCGCAGAGATCACGCCTGTTGCTTCGGCGTCGTCCACCAGTTGCGCCGGCTTCTTTTTCTGAAGGCGGCCCGCCTTAACGGCGTCCTTAATCTTACGCTCCACCGGCAGCGCTGCATGATGCAGCCGCAGGGCGTGCTCCAGCCGGCCGAGGGCGTCGGTGGGGTCATCGGATACGTGAATGCCCGCGGTGTGGCGGTCGCGCTGCGGTCCGGGGACCTGCATGGCCTGCGCCACCTTGTGGCCGAGGCGGTCGCTCGGGCCCGTGCTGAGCGGGTTGGCGCGCGACCAGAGGGCGAGGGGCCCACGGAAGAGCGCACCGCCCAGTGGCACGTCCATGTTATCGAACAGGCCATCGAAGCCTTCCTGCATCTGCTGCAGGGCGTATTCCATAGACCACTGGAAGAATGGCAGGTCTTCCTCCAGCCGGCCTTCCTTCTCGAAGCGCGTAAGCGTGGCATTGGCCAGGTACAGCCACGAGAAGATGTCGGCAAACCGGCCCGTCAGTTTCTCCTTCCGCTTGAGGTTACCGCCGAGCGTGCCCATGGCGATGTCCGCCAGGATGGCAAACGAAGCCGAGGCCCACGAGAGCTTCTTGTAGTAGTCGGCGGCCGGACCGTCCACAGGGGACGAGGCCAGCTTGCCGCGCGAGACGGACAGGTACACGGAGCGTGCCATGTTCTTCAGCACGTGCGTGATGTGGCCCCAGAAGGCACTGTCGAAGGCCTTCAGGTCGTCTTCTTCCAGCGCCTCAATCTCCTTCAGCGCGTACGGGTGGCAGCGTATGGCCCCTTGGCCAAACACCATCAGCGTGCGCGTGAGGATGTTGGCGCCCTCCACCGTAATGGAGATGGGGATGCCCTGGTAGGCGTGGGCGAGCGTATTGCGCGGGCCGCGGGAGATCGCGTTGCCGGCCAGGATGTCCATGCCGTCCGAAATGATGTCGCGCGCCATCTCGGTGGTGTTGTACTTCATGATGGCTGACACCACTGACGGCTTCGCACCGCTATCCAGCCCGCCATTGGTGTATTTGCGCGCGGCCTCCATCAGGTAGGTAAAGCCCCCGATGCGGGCCAGGGGCTCTTCGATGCCCTCGAACTTCCCGATGGAGAGGCCGAACTGCCGGCGAATGGCTGCGTGCGCACTGGTGGCCCGATAGACGCCTTTGGCGGCACCCACGCTGGAGGCGGGCAAGGAAATACCACGCCCGGCCGCGAGCGACTCCATCAGCATGCGCCAGCCATTGCCGGCTCCGTTGGCGCCGCCAATGATCGCATCAATCGGGACGATGACGTCGTGGCCCTGCGTCGGGCAGTTGTAGAAGGGCACGCCCAGCGGATCGTGGCGCTCGCCCAGCTCTACGCCCTCGGTATCGCTTGGAATGAGCGCACACGTGATGCCGAGGTCGGTACCCTTACCGAGCAGATTGTCGGGGTCGTATAGCTTGAAGGCCAGCCCCAGCACGGTAGAGATCGCCGCCAGCGTGATGTAGCGTTTCTTCCAGTTGAGGCGCACGTACAGTTCGCCGTCTTCGCCCTCAAACACTTCGCCGTGCGAGGACATGGCTCCAGCATCGGAGCCCGCCTGCGGCTCCGTCAGGGCAAACGCCGGGATCTCCTCCCCACGCGCGAGCCGCGGCAGGTAGTGATCCTGCTGCTCCTGCGTGCCGTAGTGGACGAGCAGCTCGGCCGGGCCCAGCGAGTTGGGGACCATCACGGTGATGCCGAGCCCCTGGCTCCGCGCGGCCATCTTGGCCACAACGGCGCTGTTCGCCGAGGCGCTAAAGCCCAGCCCGCCGTATTCCTCCGGGATGATCATGCCGAAGAAGCGCTCCTTTTTCAGATAGTCCCAGACCTCATCGGGGAGGCCGCGCTCCTGCCAGATCTCCCAGTCGTCGGCCATTGCGCAGACCTCCTCCACCGGGCCGTCCAAGAAGGCCTGTTCTTCGGGCGAGAGGTCGGGATAGGTCTCGTTCAGCAGCCGCTCCCAGTCAGGATCACCGGAAAAAAGCTCGCCATCGACCCAGACGCTCCCTGCATCGATCGCTGTTTTTTCGGTAGGGGAAATCGTGGGCAGAAAGCCCAGCTTGTTCATACCCGTCATGACGCCCTTGGAGAGCACCTGCCGGCGTACCTGCGGGACGCCAAACAGAACGCCGAGCGCGCCGGCACCGAGTAGTGCGTTTCGTAATTTCATGGGTCGATAGGGGATTGTGAGCAGAGAGGTTAACAGTGTTAATTACTTCGAAACAGCCCGGTGCCTTGGGCGTGGCGAGCTGCTATTTAAAAGGTTATCGTTGCAAGTTTTCGAGAACGGCTGCGGCACCCATGCCGCCTCCTACGCACATCGTGCAGATACCATACCGGATCTCGCGGCGGCGCATCTCGTGAAGCAACGTGGCCGTCAGCTTGGCGCCCGTGCAGCCGAGCGGGTGGCCAAGCGCGATGGCGCCGCCGTTGACGTTGACGATATCTTCGTCCAGCCCCACCTCCCGGATGACGGCAAGCGCCTGTGCGGCAAAGGCTTCATTCAGTTCTACCAGCCCAATATCATCCAGCGACAGGCCGGTTTGCGTGAGCACCTTCCGGATGGCATCCACCGGGCCGATACCCATCACCTCGGGGGCCACGCCAGCTACGGAGAAGCCCACAATGCGGGCCAGCGGGTCTACGCCGAGGTCCTGCATGCGTGCCTCGCTCATGACCACTGCAGCCGCGGCGCCATCCGAGGTTTGCGAGGCATTGCCGGCCGTCACGGTGCCGTTTTTCTTAAACACCGGGCGGAGGCCCTGAAGGGCGTCCAGGTTGGTATCGGCGCGTGGGCCTTCATCGGTGTCGAAGACCGTTTGCGTGGTCGTCGTAGCGCCATTGGTGCGCCGCGTCACGGCCACCTCCAGCGGCACAATTTCCTCATCGAACCGGCCACTTTCGATGGCGTCCAGCGCCCGCTCGTGCGAGCGCAGCGCAAACGCATCCTGATCTTCCCGGCTGATGCCATACTGCTCGGCTACATTTTCGGCCGTGATCCCCATGGACACGTACAGCTCAGACTGCTCATCAAGCACGAGCTCCGGATTGGGCTGAAAGTAGAATCCGCTCATCGGCACGAGGCTCATCGACTCCGTACCCCCGGCGACAATCACCTCGGCCTGTCCGGTAGCGATAGCCTGCGCGGCCATCACAATGGTCTGTAGGCCCGATGAGCAGAAACGGTTGACGGTGGCGCCAGGCACGCTGTCGGGCAGCCCGGCCTTCAAAGCCACCGCTCGCCCCACGTTCATGCCCTGTGGGCCTTCTGGGAAGGCGCACCCGATAATGGCATCGTCGATGTCTTCTTTGCTGAGGCCCTCCACCTGGTCGATGGCTCCGGCGACGGCATGCCCGCCCATCTCTTCCGGACGAAAATGACTCAGCGTGCCGCGCCCCGCTTTGCCAACGGGGGTGCGGACACTGCTTACGATATATGCTGCGTTTTGGGCTTCCATAGGTCAAGTAATGAGATCTGTAACAGGGCAACGGGCGATGGCAGGGCCACCGGGACGCGCAGGATCAGTTGCGGAGTGGTTTGTTATGCTCGAGGATGTGCATGATGCGCTGCTGCGTTTTTTCCTCACCCAGCAGGCGCATGAACACCTCGCGCTCCAGCTCCAGCAGGTAGTCCTCGTGCACCTCTTGCGGATGGCTCAGGTTACCGCCGGCCAGCACGTACGCCAGCTCTTCGGCCAGGTAGGCGTCGTAGGCGGAGATGTACCCCCCCTGCAGGTATTGCTGCGCGCCGACCTTCATAGCGGCCAGCGCCGGGCGTCCGAGCACCTTCACGTGGGTATTGACGGGCGGCGGCAGGTAGCCCTCGTTCGAGAGGCGGAGGACCTCTTCCTTGGCCACGTACAGGCGCCGGTTGTCATCCATCACGATCCGTGCGTTATCGCTCAGGTAGTGCATCTGCTGCGCCTGCCGTGCGCTCTCGGCCACCTCGGCCATGGCAATTTGCTCGAAGTACTTGCGCAGCCACGGTTGGATTTCGCTGGGGTTGCCGTTGGGTGACTGCGCTGCGGCGCGTGTGGCCAGCAGGGTGCTGCCCGTCCCGGCCGGGATCAGGCCCACGCCCAGCTCCACGAGGCCCATGTAGGTCTCTGCCGAGGCCACAGGGTGCGGGCAGGCCATGGCCATCTCGCATCCACCGCCGAGCACCCGCTGATGCACGGCTACCACCACAGGCTTCTCAGCATAGCGGATGCGTTGCACAACGTCCTGGAAGCGTTTCAGAAAGCGCTCGATCTGATCGAACTCGCCCTGCGCGGCACCCATGGCCACTTCGCCCAGGTTGGCGCCCACGGAGAAGTTTTTGCCTTCGTTGCCAATCACAAGCCCACGGAGGTCGGGGTCGTGCTCTACCTTGTCGAGCACCTCGTGCAACCCACCCATGACCTCGGAGCCCAGCGAGTTCGACTTCGACCGAAACTCGTAGAGCGCCACACCATCGCCGATATCCAGCAGGGCGGCATCTGCGTTTTCCCAGAGCACGTTCGATGTCTCCGTCTTGATGGCCGGCAGGTCGAGCTGGTCGGCCGGCGGGGCATCGTCGATGTAGCCGCCCGCGGTGGGGGCATAGACCTGCTGCCCACCATCAGTGGTGCGGTAGAAGGTGGTATTGCCGGCCGAGGCCATCGTGTCGACCCAGTCAGGTAGCTGGAGGTCGTGCGCCGCCATGGCTTCGCGGACAGCCTCAAAGCCGAGCGTGTCCCAGATCTCGAACGGCCCCATCTCCCACGCAAAGCCCCACCGGATGGCCCGATCCACATCCGCCGGGCTGTCCGTGATTTCGGGAATACGGCGGGCGCTGTAGGCCAGGAGGTCCAGCGTGGTCTCGCGGAAGAAGTCCCCTGCACGGCCTTCCGCCTCGAACAGCGCGCGCAGACGCTCCTGAAGCCCACCGGCCTTCTTGACGTCACTGAGCGCGGGCAGGTCTTTCGCTTCCGGCGATTGGTAGGCGAGCGTCTCGGGGTTTACGGAGCGAATTTCGCCGTCTACTTTCTTGTAGAACCCTGCGCCGGTTTTGGCGCCCTTCCGGCCCTCTTCCAGGAGTTGGTCGAGCAGGTCAGGAATCGCAAAGGCGTCCCGGCTCTCATCCTCCGGCAGCTTCTCGTAGAGGTTTTTTGCCACGTCGCGGAGTACATCCAGCCCTACCACATCGGCCGTACGGAACGTGGCCGACTTCGGGTGGCCCACCAGCGGGCCGGTGAGCGCATCGATTTCCTCAATGGTGTAATCGCCATCCGTGAAGTACCGCATCGCCCGAAACATGGCGTAGGTGCCGATGCGATTGCCGACGAAGTACGGCACATCCTTCGCCACCACGATGCCCTTGCCGAGATGCAGGCGACCGAACTGTGCGACCCGCTCCAGCACGTCCGGCGCTGTGTCGGGCGTCGGGATGAGCTCCAGCAGCTTCAGGTACCGCGGCGGATTGAAAAAGTGCGTGCCCAAGAACCGACGCTTGAAGTCCTCGCTGCGGCCTTCCGTGATCTCATGGATGGGAATGCCGCTGGTGTTGGTCGAGATGACAGCATCAGGCCCCGCGGTGGCCTCCACGCGTTCCATCACCTGCTGTTTGATGTCGAGCCGTTCCACCACCGCCTCAATGATCCAATCCACGTCAGCGAGGCGATCGAAGTGATCGTCAAAGTTGCCGAGGGTGATGCGGTCGGCCACCGCGTCGGTAAAGAACGGATCGGGCTTCGTCTTCTGCGTCTGCTTAAATTGCTTCTTGACGATAGCGTCCGGGTCCTTCCCATCGCTATCGGCGATGTCGAGCAGGTGCACTTCGAGGCCGATGTTGGCCAGGTGCGCAGCGATCTGAGCGCCCATGGTGCCGGCGCCCAGCACCGCGGCCGTCCGAAACGGGCGGTGCGTGGCCGGGGCAGCAAGGCGCAGGGAGCGGGTATCTACAGGAGGGGCTTCCATAAGCTTAGGGACAGGTTAACGGTGTTATGTTCGGTCGAAAAAAAGCAGCAGGGGGTACGGGTTGAAGGTGGGATTACACAAACGCGCTTTGGCCGGTGATGGCACGACCCACAACCAGTGAGTTGATTTCGTTGGTGCCTTCGTAGGAGTAGATCGCCTCCGTATCGCAGAAAAAGCGGGCCACGTCGTGCTCCAGCAGGATGCCATTGCCGCCGTGCAGGTCCCGCGCCAGGGCCACGGTGTCGCGGCAGCGGGCGGCGGTGAACACCTTTGCGAGGGAGGCATGCTCGTCGCGCATGGTGCCAGCGTCCTGCATCTCCGCCAGGCGGAGGCACATCGTCTGCATGGCCGTCACGTTGCCCAACATGAAGACGAGTTTATCCTGAATCAGCTGAAAGGCGCCGATCGGGCGGCCAAACTGCTTCCGCTTCCGGGCGTAGCGGGCCGAGTGCTCGTACGCGCCCATCGCGCAGCCCACCCCCTGCCAGGCCACCCCCGCCCGCGTCTGCCGCAGGATCTCTGCCACCGTGGACCAGCCGTTCATCGCGCTCAGGTGGTCCGACTCTGGCACCGCGCAGTCGGTGAGGGTAACGTGTCCGTTCTCCACCATGCGGAGGGCGATCTTGTTTTCGATCTTATCCACATGGTACCCGGGATTCTCCGGCCGCACCAGGAAGCCCCGTACCTCGTCGGTGTCCTCATCGCGCGCCCAGATGATAATCATGTCGGCAAACGTGGCATTGCCGATCCATTTTTTCTCGCCATTGAGGACCCAGGTGTCGCCCTCCCGGCGGCAGGTCGTGCGCATGCCCTGGGAGATGGCCGAGCCCACCTTAGGCTCGGTCAGCCCGAAGGCGCCGATCACGTCCAGGTTGAGCATCTTCGGAAGCCATTCCTGCTTTTGCTCCTCAGTGCCCGCCATCACCATCGACCAGAGAGCCAGCCCGCCATGCACGCCGAAGAAGGTGGCGGTAGACACGTCGATGCGCGCCATTTCCATGGTCACGATGCCTTCCATGACGGCCGCATCGTGGGTACGGGTGCCGTCGGCATGAAAGATTTTGGGCAGAATATGTAGCTTCCGCATCTCGTCGATGAGATGGCGTGGGAAGGTATCCTTTTGCCAGTATTCGTTTGCAATAGGTTGCACGTGAGTCTCCATGAAGTCACGCACCGTATCCTGTACGGCCCGTTGCTCATCGGAGAAGGTGGAGCGCAGGTCGAAAAAATCACCCGTCACAGGCGGTAGCTCGCGGCCATCGCCGTTTTTCGCGCGTTTTTGCTTCCGCATGAAGTTCGTCATCTGCGCGAGCGTTCGCTCGTCCATCGACGAAACCATGCCGATGAGCTCCTCCAGGTTCACCTTCTCTGACAGGTTCGCCAGCTGCTTCATGTCGATGTTCTGTGCCAGCTTCATGAGCTGGCCCAGATCGTTAAAATTTGCGGCCATAACAACTGCCTCGTGGGTTAAATGAAAACTCCGGGTCATCGCGACCCAGCGCACTATGTTAGCTGGCAACCGTAGCTGCCGGTGCATCTTGCGTCTCAACGGGCGGTGCCCAGTCGTCGCTGTACAGCTCTTCGATGTGCTCCTCGTATTGGGTGCGAACCTTCGGCCGGCGCACCTTCATGGTCGGCGTCAGCATCCCATTCTCGATGGTAAGTTCCCCCGGCACCAGCGCAAAGCGCTTGATGGTCGACCAGTGGTCCATGCCTTCATTGGCTTCCTCTACCAATTCCTGGAACCGACCAAAAATGGCTGGCTCCTTCAACAACTGCTCGAAGGGGGCCTGCGCGTCGAGATCATGCTTCTCAGCCAACGTGCGCACGGTCTCCTCTTCTGGGAAGATGAGCGCCGCGCAGAACTTGCGGGCATTGCCGATCACCACGGCGTGCTCGATGATGCCGTGCATAGCCAGCTTATTCTCCAGCGGCTGCGGGGTGACGTACTTGCCCGTGGAGAGCTTGAAGAGGTCCTTCTTGCGATCTGTGATTTTGAGGTAGCCTTCGTCCGTCATCTCCCCGATGTCGCCGGTGTGGAACCAGCCATCATCGGTGAGCACCTCGGCGGTTTGCTCTTTGTTTTTGTAGTAGCCCTTCATCACATGAGGCCCGCGCGTGAGGATCTCGCCATCGTCAGCGATCTTGACCTCCACCCCCGGAATGGGCTCCCCAACCGTACCCGCACGGTTGTGGCTGACGCGATTGAACGCAATCACCGGGCTCGTTTCCGTCAGGCCATAGCCCTGAAGAATCGGTACCCCAGCAGCGTTGAAGACATTGCAGATGGTTGGGTTGAGCGCGGCTCCGCCGGCCACCACGAAGCGCACGCGTCCACCCAGCGCCTCGCGCCACTTCGCGAAAACCAGCTTGTTGGCGAGCGTCAGCTGTAGTTTGAACAACCCCGAGGGCTCTTCCCCCAGCTCATACTGGGCCGCGAGGTCCAGCGCCCAGTTGCCGAGCGTTTTCTTCAGCCCCGTGTTTGCTTCAGTTTTCGTCTGGATCTTGGCGTACACCTTCTCCAGCAAACGCGGGACCGAGGCAAATACTGTGGGCTGCACCTTTTTGAGGTCTTCGGCCAAGTCATCGGGCGTGGTGAAGTAGACGCTCGTACCGCGCGACATAAAGCCGTAGTGCAGCGTACGCGCGAAGATGTGCGTGAGCGGCAAGAACGAGATCGCCACCTCACCGGAGGCGCCTTCCCGATAGCCTTCCAGCTCATTGTAACAGGTGAGTGCATTCGATGAGATGTTTTCGTGCGTCAGGATGACGCCCTTCGGCTGCCCTGTGGTGCCGCTGGTGTAGATGAGCGTGGCGGTGTCATCCGGGTCGATTTTGCTCACAAGTTGCGGGATCGCGCCAGCGTCGGTCTGCAGCCGGTCGCGTCCGCGCTCTCGTAGCTCGTCCAGCGTCATGAGCTCAATGCCGCCCGCGCCTGCTGGCAACGACGGCGTACCCGATGGATCGGCCATCACAATCGTCTCGAGATGGTCAACCTCCGGCAGAACGGGTGCCAACTCCTCCAGACGCTCGGCGGTGGAGACAAAGAGTACCTTTGACTCCGAGTGATTCAGCACAAACGTGATCGCCTCGGCAGCGTGGGTCACGTAAATGGGCACATCGATAAAGCCGCCGATGAGGCAGCCCATGTCCGCGATGCCAAAGTACGCATCGCTCTCCAGATACAGCCCTACCCGATCTTTTCGCTCCAGGCCAAGCGACTGCAGCCCCATGGCGGCCTCCTCTGCAGCAGTAGCAAACTCGCGCAGCGAAATAGGACGCCAGGTGTCTCCCGTAGGCTGATTCAAGAAGCGTGGATTGTTATACTTTTCCACCGAGTCGTACAGAATCTCGGGGAGGGTCTTCCCAAGCACGAGGTGATTCGGATTGCGGGGGGCAGTGTAAATGGGACTCGACATGGCGATCAGGCGGCAGGTTAGAAGTAGCGAGACCGTTGGGATAAGCCAACGGTGAGGGGGGCCGAGCGGGCGTTACAACGCGTGGTGGCGCATCAGCACGGTACGGTTGCTACCATGTAATGTAGCTGATAGCGGAACGGGTAGAAAGCGCTTCCGGATGAAAACGACCGTCATGTTTTGGGAACGGCAGGGTCGGCATGCGTGCGGGGCAACAGGCCGTATAGCGCCTGGTCAATGGCAGCGGTGATGAAGGCCTCGTGGTCGATGCGGGCGTCTACCCGTTGGGCAATGAGCAGGGTTACCGTCCCATGAAGCGCGGCCCACGTCGAGCTGGCTGCAACACGGCTGTTTTGCACCGCCATCACCCCTTCGGTTACGCCATCCTCTAAGGCCTGCGCGAAGAGGTCTAAATTGCGACGAGCCCGCCGGTACTTCGCTGCCGGATAGCGTTCCATGTGTTCGGGATGCAGCATAAACATTACCTCGTAATACTCGGGCTCATCCAACCCGAACTGAATGTACTGCCGACACAGGGCCCGCAACCGCTCCACCGGAGCATCGGAATACTGCGTATGTACGCTGTAAAGCGATTCATACAACCGATGCATGCCCTCATCAATGAGGGCATGAAAAAGGGCGTCCTTGTTTTCAAAGTGCAGGTAGATGGTCGTGGCACTGTAGCCGATCTTCTTTGCAATCTTGCGCATCGACAGATTGGTGTACCCGTTACGGGCCAACAAATTGCGCGTCGCGTCTAAGATTACACGCTGCAAATCAGTGGGGCGGTCTGGCATGCTGTTGCGTAATTTTCGTAAGTTAACACTGTTAACTACTGTGAGTTTCCCACAGCGCTGTTCGGCCGTTTTTGAGTGCGGGATAGGTTCTCATGAGGCGCGTGTAGGAATACTTGGCCGTTGTAACGATAACTCAATTGTCGACGGTTGATGGCACTCCTACCGGGCCACAGGGTATGTGTGCATACGATCACCAAAAACAAATTTTCAACCCCCTATGGCTTCGTATAGCTCAGATGCAACATGGAAAGGTGGCCTCCCCGACGGTAGTGGAACGATGACGGTCGGTGACAACCACTACACCGGACCGTACACGTTTGCCTCTCGCTTCGAAGATGGTGACGGCACCAACCCGGAGGAACTGATCGCTGCAGCACACGCCGGTTGCTTTTCGATGGCTTTTTCTAACGAGCTGGCACAGGCCGGATTTACGCCCGACCAGGTGGACACCGACGCGGAGGTGCATTTGGAGGAAGACGGCGAGGGCGGGTTTCACATCCCTCGTATCAAGCTCACCACTAAGGCGTCCGTTCCTGGTATTGACAACGATACGTTTCAGGAGATTGCCACGGGCGCGAAGGAGAATTGTCCCGTCTCCAAGCTGTACGCTGGCGCTAACATCACCTTGGATGCCTCGCTGGTATAAATCCAACACGGTGCAGCAAAAGTTAAAGCCTCACCGGGCTTGTCCGGTGAGGCTTTTGGTATGGCTGAGCTTGTGGCACGGGAGCACGCGCCTCTATCACTACGCAGCCATTCGGGCTACGGTCGCATAGTCACGCATCATCCTCATCCGCCGCGTCGAAGTCGAGCGCTGCAGAGTTGATGCAGTAGCGTTGGCCCGTCGGCTGGGGACCATCGGCAAAGACGTGGCCGAGGTGTGCATCGCAGCGGGCACAGAGCACTTCCGTGCGGCGCATACCCAGCGAGTGGTCGTCCTCCGTCTTTACATGGTCGGTGTCGGCCGGCTCGTAAAAGCTGGGCCAGCCACTGCCCGACTCGTACTTGGTGTCCGATGCAAACAGGGGCGTCCCGCAGCACACGCATCGGTACACGCCCGCTTCCTTATGATCCCAATACTTGCCGGTGAAGGCGGGCTCTGTACCCTTCTGGCGTGCGATCCGGTACTGCTCCGGCGTGAGCTCTTGCTTCCACTGCTCCTCGGTCTTTGAAACGGTATCTGACATGTGGTGCAACGATAGATTTTCGAAGGCTTTATGCGATGTCTACACCTGCAGATGCGGCGGGCCGTTCCCCCCTTTGGGTGCTTCGACCGGCATCGTTACAGCGCTGGCGCGTCAGGTGCTCGCCAGGAGCAAATCGCTGTACGAGGCCGCGACAAGGTCGCTGGCCTGCACGCCCAGCAGTTGCATCGTCTCCTTACAGTCGCGCAACAGCGCCTCGTGCGCCTCGGCCTCTCCAATAGCCTCTACCTCTACAAAGGCGCCCAATCCCTCCACCTGGTCGAGATGGACTTTCACGTGGTCCAAGAAGTAAATTTCCCGCCGCTTATCCACTACGACGAGTTGTGGCAGGACATGCGACAGGGTATGCAGCAAGGCGTCAGCGTCCGCTGGGGCGTAGAGTTGCACCGCAGAGGAAGCCGGTCCTTGCTGGTCGCTACGGTGATACGCGATGAGGTGGGTTTCGATGGACCCCTGCCGCAGCTTCAGGCGGCCGGTAGGTACGCGGAAGTAGGTATCGACCTGATGATCGGTGCCTACAAAGCGATGGGGAACGGCTATGAGGCGCTCTCGGGCCGCCATGAGATCGGTGCATCGGGCTTTGATTTCGACATTGTATGCGTCGGGCATAGGTGATTCTCGTGGAGGTGAGACTGATGAGGGAGGGACGGAAACGTGCGGAGCTTTGCGGGGGACCCATGCGTACGCCTTGCAGCGCCAATCGTTATGGGCACGATCCCGGCAGGAAGCCTGTTCGCTTTCAGTAACGAAGCAGGTTCTTGCATTCCCGATTGAACCTCGTAGCTACATTGCCGATATTACAGTAAGTCCTGTGTAACATTCGCTTACACCGCCCGATTTTATGCTCCAGCTGATCATCCTGCTGTTTAGTATCGCCCCGTTGCTGGCGGGGATCTATGCGCTGCGCACCATGCGCGACAGCTCGCCCGGGTCATCTGACGATCCACCTCCACCCCCCGACGGTGGCGACCCCTTGCCTGACGGTCCGGATGCTCCGGCACCGCACAAAGAGCGTCCATCGGTTCCTGGGAACCGAGGTCCTGTTACGCGGCGGCGGCATCGCCCGGTAGGCACCCCCACACGGGTCCGTTCGTAGCGGTGCCGGCCGGTCAGCACGCAGCCCTTCGGCACCTCCCTCCTGCCCTTCCGTGCCCCTGTGTCCGCTACCAATCGCGACAGCCAGTTCAAGCTCTTCTCAGACCCGGTCCATGGGTTCATCTCCGTACCCAAGGCCACGCTGTTACCGTTGGTTCAGACCCCCGAGGTGCAACGCCTCCGGCGCATTCGCCAACTGGGCGTAGGGTATCTTGTGTTTCCCGGCGCGGAGCATACCCGCTTCAACCACGCCCTGGGCGCGATGGCGCTGATGCAGCGCACCCTGTCGACCCTGGCGGACAAGGGGACACCGATCGCGCCTGAAGAGCGCGAGGCGGCACTTGTCGCGGCTCTGGTGCACGACATCGGGCATGGTCCCTTTTCCCACACCCTGGAGCATACGCTCATCCAGGACTTCCACCACGAAGCCATGAGCCGGGCATTGTTGGTACGGCTTAACGAGCGCTTTGATGGTAGGCTGCAGCGGGCGCTGGCCATCTTCGATAACACGTACAAGCGGCCGTTCTTTCACCAGCTCGTGGCCAGCCAGTTGGATATGGACCGGCTGGACTACCTCCGCCGCGATTCCTTTCACACCGGCGTGGTAGAGGGGCGCGTAGGGGTCGACCGGCTGCTCAAGACGATGCGGGTGGTGCCGGCCGCCGGTGGCCCGGGCGCCCGCGTCGTGGTTGAGGCCAAAGGCATGTACGCGGTAGAGAACTTTCTTATCTCGCGGCGGCTCATGTACTGGCAGGTGTACCTCCACAAAACCGTGCTGGCCGGCGACAAGCTGCTGCACGCGGCCTTCCGCCGGGCGCGGACGCACTTTCAGGCCAACCGATTGGATATGGTTGCTGGAGCTTCCCCTGCCCTCTCGTTCTTTCTCTCGCAGGAGCTTCACGCCGATGACATTGCGCGGCCCGAGGTGTGCGCGCAGTATGTGGCGCTGGATGACACCGACGTGCTCTTCACGCTGAAGCAGTGGATGGAGAGCCCGGATCTGATCTTGCGCGACCTGAGTCGCCGCTTCATCAATCGCGACTTTTTGCGGACGACGTTCCTCACGGAGGACCCACCGCCCGAGGCCCTGGCCGATTGGCAGGCAGCCATCGCTGAACGCCTGGTGCACGCCGGCCTCAGCACGCCCGATGCTGCCGCTGATGACGCTACCTACTACCTCACACTGGACCATTCCCGCCACTCGGCTTACGAGCAGGTGGATGACTCCATCCAGATTTTGCGGCGCGACGGCTCCGTGGTCGAACTGTCGGAGATGGCGGACATCTCGTCATCTATCAACAGCCTTACCGGCTACGTAGAGAAGTCCTATGTGTGCGCGCCGAAATTCCTTGCCCTTGAACCGTCCGTTTGCTCGTAGGTATGGCCACCGCTTTTGCTGCAAACCAGGCTCATGACGCGCATGCCAAGGCCGGCCATGCCGAGCGGCCCGAGCGGCTGGAGCGCGTGCTGGAGGTGGTATCGGCCGATGCACAGCTCCAGGAGGCACTCCGAGCGGTAGACGTAGCGACGGCCGACCTCGAACTCCCTGCTCTCGTCCATTCGGAACGGTACATCCAAACGATTGTGGACCAGGTGGAAAGTGGCGGGGGGATGCTGGACGCCGACACGTACACAACGGCGGATAGTGTACAGGTAGGGTTGGAGACGCTGGCGGTGCAACGCGCCCTGGCTGATGCTGTGCTCTCGGGCCGCGCCACCAACAGCTTTGCCGCCACGCGCCCGCCGGGGCACCACGCCACGCCACGCCAGCCGATGGGCTTCTGCCTGTTTTCCAACGTAGCCATCATCGCGGCATGGATGCGGCACCAGCACGGCGTGGAGCGCATCGCAATCGTGGATTTTGACGTGCACCATGGTAACGGCACACAGGATGTGTTTTACCACGATCCCGACACCCTCTTCCTGAGTCTTCATCAACACCCCCTCTACCCAGGTACGGGCGGGGTCAAGGAAACCGGCAGCGGGGCCGGTACGGGCACGACCATCAATGTGCCGCTTCCGGCCCGCGCGGGGGATGCGGCCTATCGCTACGCCTTCGAGCAGGTCGTGGCCCCGGCGCTGGAGGCCTTCGAGCCGGAGGTGCTCCTGGTTTCGGCAGGCTACGACGCCCACACCGACGACCCGCTGGCTCAGATGCAGCTTTCCGCGGAGGGCTTTGCCCTTCTGTTCTACCGGCTGCGCGACATAGCCGACCGGGCCTGCAGCGAGCGGCTCATCGCGGCCCTGGAGGGTGGGTACGACGCCGATGCGTTGGCTGCCAGTGTGCAAGCCTCGCTCCACGTCTTAACCGGAATCGGAGCCCCGCCTGCAGTTGACGAATCTGCACCCGACGCTACGACCAAGCAGCAGATTGACGATGTAGCCCGCCTGTACCAGCTGGATTAAACTGCGGATCAGGGCTACGCGTCGTTCTGGTGGTTCTCTTCTGCCTCGTCGAGGATGTAGATGTCGGGCAGGTTGCGCGCCAACTGGCCGTAGTCCAACCCGTAGCCGATCACAAACAGGTTGTCGATCTCAAAGCCGACGTAGTCCAGCGTCAAGTCGTCGACTTCTGTCGAAGCTGGTTTGTGTAGCAGCGTAGCCACACGGAGCGACGCAGGGTTGTGCTGCTGCAGACGGTTCAGGATGAACTCCATCGACAGGCCGGTGTCGACGATGTCCTCCACCACGATGACGTGGCGGTCTGTGACGTTGGCATCAATCTTTTTGAGCTCGTGCACCTGCCCGGAGGAGACCTTCTCCGCGCCGTACGAGGAGAGCTTCAAGAAGTCGATTTCGCAGTCGATGTTGATGGCGCGCATCAGGTCGGCGGTGAACATAAACGCGCCGTTCAGCACGCTAATGAGGATAGGCGATTTGCCGGCGTAGGCCTCGCTGATTTCCTGGCCGAGCTCGCGGATGCGGGCTTGCAGGCGATTCCGGTCCAGGTACAGACGGAAGCGCTCGTCGCGGCACGTGATGGTAGGGGGGGCGGTGGAGGTGTGAGGAGCGGCCATGAGTCGGGGGCGCTGGAAAGAGAACGAGCCGGAAGGTACAAGACGCCCTGCAGGAAAGGAAGGGCTACCGGGCCATGGAGGGGGTCGGAGCGTCAGAATTATACGTTATCTTCGCAAAGGCATGGGTATCGTCCTGCACGCGCACGGGATCGGCCAGGCGCAGGCCTACCACCCAGACGATGCGCGCAACATCGGCCACGACCAGCACGCGGGCGCGGATGTGCGGCGGCACCTTGGTGTCGGTTAGCAGGTCGCTCACCTTTTTGTGGCCCCTCATGCCGAGGGGCTGCAGCGTGTCCCCGGGCTGCCAGGGCCTTACGGTAAGCGGCCATGCCAGGCGATCGGCGTCGACGATGACGGTGTAGGGGTCGATGGTATGCAGCGTATCGGGCCGTCCGGTCAGGCGCGTGACCTCGAGGCGGCCCTGCGGAAGGTCGACGGCGTCGGGCAGGGTGGCCAGCGTGCCGGTGGCGGTGGGCGTCCCTGGGGTGGGGTCAAACCGCAGGGCGGCCCGCTCGCGCCACACGGTGCCTCCGGGCCACGGGATGGAACGCCCCACCTGGGCATCGCACAGGCTGTACACCTCGTCGGCGGTGGCGGCCGACCGGGGTACGCCGGGAAGCCAGCGGCGCAGCGCAACCAGGATGAGCCGCGTTTGCCAGACGGGGGGCAGCGTGGTCAGCGGGTCTAACCGCAGGCGGCCCCCACCCTCCTCCTCATCGGGCACGGCTACCTCTGCCCAGTATTCCGATAGCGCAGGGGTCACGGTCGCGTCCACGTAGGCCCGCATCAGGTCGGCGGTGCGGGCCATGGCCGGCACGGCGTCGCGCGCGAGGTGCTCCTCGATGGCCGGCAGCACCTCGGCCCGTAGTGCCCCGCGTTCGTACGAGAGGCTCTGGTTGGAAGGGTCCTCGCGCCAGGACAGGTGGTGATGCCGGGCATACGCGCGGATGGCGCGCCGGCGGGAGTGCAGCAGCGGGCGCAGCAGGCGTACGGTGCCATGCTCCTGCAGCGGGCGCTCAACCGGCATGCCAGCCAGCCCCTCTGGCCCACAGCCTCGCAGTAGGTTGAGGAGCACCGTCTCGGCCTGGTCGTCGCGGTGGTGAGCCACGGCTACCACGGCAGCCCCTACAGCAGCGGCAACCTCACCGAAGAACGCGTACCGCACGTCCCGGGCCGCTGCCTGCACGGAGGTCCCCTGCCGCTCGGCCTCTACCGCGCCATCGACGTGGTGCACCTGCAGGGGGAGCCCCCGCTTCTCACAAAACGTCCGCACGAGGGCCTCGTCGTCAGCCGCGCCCGGCCGAAGGTTATAGTTGACGTGCGCCGCATGCACCGTCAGGCCCAGCGCATCCAGCACATGGGCCAGCACGATGGAGTCGCACCCGCCGCTCACCCCCACGACGACGGCCGTGCCGGACGGTACATCGGCAGCCTCAAGCGCTGCAGTCACGTCATCACGAATGGGGTTCATCGCGGGGTGTCTTGGTGGAAGCGGTGGGCCAGGTCATCCATCGCGATACGAATGATGGTACGGTCGCCCCGGGGGGAACGCAGGGGGTCGCTGCACTGAAAGAGCTCGTTGATAAGGCCGCGCATGGCCTTCATGGACAACCGGGTACCCGCGGGGATGGCACTGCGTTGCGCCATGCTGCGGGCCAGCCGCTTGCGGGCCGGCGCTTCATGGGGCGCCCCCGCGGCGCGGTACTGCTCAATGACATCCGCCAGGATGGTCTCCTCATCACCCGGACGGATGTCAGTGGGGACACCGCGAATTTCGACCGCTTCTTGCTGCTCCAGCGATACATCGAAGCCGAGCGCGCGCAGGTGCGGCAACAGCTCCTGGACGAGGTCGTGATCGGCTGGGTTGAGCGTGACGCGATGTGGAAAGAGGAGCTGCTGCGAGAGCCCGAACCCATTCTCCATGCTGGCCAAGGCCCGCTCGTAGAGGATGCGCTCGTGCGCCGCTGTCTGGTCCACCACCATGAGGCCCGAGTGGATCTGGGTGAGGATATAACGCTCGTGCAGTTGCCAAAGGGGCGTTTCATCCTCATCCAGGTCCGGCGTATCAGTTTGCTGTGGCACGGCGGCGGAGGCGATCTCGGTCTGCGGCGCGGGCTCGGGGGGCGCTGCCGCATCGTCTGCAGACCAATCGTAGAGCCGCTGCGACAGGTCGCCCGGAGCTTCAGCGCCCGACGGACCGGTCCATGGACGCTGCGGTGGCGTGGTGGCGCCCCTACCGCCTCCAGACCCGACTCCGCGCGAGGGGCTACCCGATGCAGTACCTTCCCCAGAGGACGGGGCAAACGGGCTCCCCTCGAATGAAGGCGTAGAAGCAGCGGGCGACGCAGCGTCGGTGCCCAGCGCGCCGGTGTCGGGATCGTCGGTCTTCCAATCTATCATGCCCAGGGCGCGCCGTGCTACGGTCTTCAGCATACCATACACGCCGCTTTCATCGTCAAACTTAACCTCCGCCTTGGTCGGGTGCACGTTTACATCTACGTGCTGCGGGTCGAGGCGCAGAAACAGCGCGTAGAACGGGTAGGCGCCGGACGGGATCATGCCCTCGTAGGCGTCCTTCAGGGCGTGGTCCAGGTAGTAGTGCTTCACATAGCGCCCGTTCACAAACAGGAACTGCTCGCCGCGCGTACGGCGGTGCACCGACGGATCCCCGATAAAGCCCGAAACGCTGAGGTAGCTCGTCTCCTCTGCTACTCGCACAAGATGCGCCTTGCGGTCGTCCCCAAAGAGCTCCCCGATGCGGTGGCGCAGCTGCGTGGGCTGGTCCTCCTCGCGCCGGGCGACGAGCCGGTAGACCTCGTTGCCATTGTGCGTCAGGCGAAAGCTGACGTCTGGATTGGCAAGGCTCAAGAACTGAAACGTCTCCACGAGATGCTTGAACTCCGTAGCCGGCGTCTTCAAGAAGTTGCGGCGGGCGGGGACGTTGTAGAACAGGTTGCGCACGGCCATGGAGGTGCCGCTGGGCGTAGCGCACGGTGCTTCGTGCGTGACCTCTCCTCCCTCCAGCCGCAATTCGAGCCCGGCGTCGTCGCCTACCCGCCGGGTCTTCAGCTCCACCTGCGCCACCGCCGCGATGGACGCCAGCGCTTCGCCGCGGAAGCCAAGCGTGTGGAGCCGGTCGAGGTCTTTAGCCGAGCGAATCTTGCTGGTCGCGTGCCGCTTGAAGGAAGCGCGGGCATCGGCTGGCCCCATCCCCGAGCCATTATCGATCACCTGCACGAGCGCACTGCCCGACGCCTTGATGATCACATCGATATCTGTCGCGCCAGCGTCCAGCGCATTTTCGACAAGTTCTTTCAGTACAGAGGCAGGACGCTGTACCACCTCTCCGGCAGCAATCTTGTTGGCTAATGCTTCCGGCATCACGTGAATGATACCATCCTGCTGCGTGGATACGTCGGTCACGCGGGGATTACCTCTAATGGATAGATCGAAGGAGCGCCAGACCTGCAACCGCCGTTTGCCCGTGGCCACCGGATGGGTGCGCACGGGACGCCGAGGGGAAGTCCCTGCTACAACAGATAGTACAGATAGGCGGCAAACGCCAGGAGCAGGGAGAGGTAGATGAGCCCAGACTTGTCGCGGCGCTTATGGCGCGACTTCCGCTTGATGCGCATGCGGTACTTCAGGTCATCTTCCTTCTCTGGATTGTAGTACCGGGGTTCGTAGTCAAACCGCTTATGTTTTCGGCGTTTACCCGTGGAAAAAAGGCCCATACAGCGTCGGTGTGTCGGTTGCAATCACCAGAGGGTATAGACCGGGAAGGCCGGGCGATCGTTCCAGCCTGCGCCAGCGGGTTCAGATCAGGTTGGCCATCCAACGGAGGTACAGGAGGAAGAGCGGAGCCGCCAGAATCATGGCATCGAACCGATCCAGCACGCCGCCGTGCCCAGGCAGGATGGCCCCGGCGTCCTTCACGCCTACCGAGCGCTTGAGGCCGCTCTGTGCAAGGTCGCCGAGCTGGCTCACCACGCCACAAATAAACGCCAGCACGAGCAGATGCCCCCAGGGCACAAACCCAAGCACCGTCAGCTTCATGGCGATGGCTACAGCCACGGCCCCCAGCGCCCCGCCAATCGATCCCTCCCATGTTTTGTTGGGCGAAATGGCCGGCGCCAGTTTATGCCGCCCGATGCCTTTACCCACAAAGTAGGCGGCCGTATCGGTGGCCCAGATAAAGAGAAAGAGGGCCACGACAAGGTAGAACGCATCCAGGTCGCCCACGACCGGCGTGCGGGCCACGCGGAGTTCGACCAGCGTCATGAGGAGCGCGGTGGGATAGAAAGCGCCCAACAGGGTACCACTCAGGCGCTCCAGCGGACGCTCGGGGGCAACAAACGGGAGCACCGCCACGAGTGCTACCAGTAGCGCAAGCGCCACGCCAGCCATCGCCGGGGCCAGGGCTTGCACGCTGAAGCAGGCGCCGATGGCCAGCCCGGTGAGCCGAAACGGCTTCACGCCGGAGCGGTCCAGCATGCTGTACAGCTCTTGCTGCCCGATCAGGGCAATGGCCAGCATCAGCGCCGCGAAGATCCAGCCGCCCAGGTAGGCGCCACCCAGCAAGACAGGAACGCCAACGAGGGCAGTAAGCACGCGCTTGGCAAGCGTGGACATGGGCGGTGGGGTGGGAATGAAGGGGGCTGCGCTATCACACAAAAACGTGTGATGCAATCTACACGGTGCACCTTAAAAATGGAAGGGCCCTCTCACGGACGCCCCGTCCACCCCTCTCGTAACCGCTATGCCTCGGAGTCTTCCTCATCCGCCATCCGGCCCGCCGCTTCATCCGTGTCCGGATGCCGAGCGGCCAGCGCGGCCGCGGTCAGCTCCTCATCGGACACCGGCTCGATGTCTTCGATCAGGGCTTGTGCCGCTTCCACATCCTCCCAGCGCACCATCACCTTCACCGAGGAGATGGTGCCCACGTTTAGGCTGTGGGCGTGGTCGCGCTGCGAGAACACCACCGCGGGGATACCGGCGTCGTCCAGACGGTCGCGCAAGATGTCAGCTTCGAAGTCGGTGCCATACTCCTGTACGGCCACCCAGTCTTGGTCGCGTGGCGTGCTCATGAGCGTTTCGGTTGGTCGGCAGATGGTGTGTCTTCCCCTACATCGTCTTCACGTACGAGACTGCGCGCGCGGTGCTCCATGGCCAGCGTGACGATTCCGAAGAACACGGCCCCGGCCAGCACCAGGTACCACGGGATGGGCACCTGCTCGATGCTTCTGAGCGATACGTCCTCCTGCCCGCGGGCCCACATCCCAATCATAACAGCATAGCCATTGTTCAGAAAGTGGATGACGATGGGGACCCACAGGCTACCCGTGCGCCAGGCCACGTACGCCAGGAAGATACCGAGGAGCGTGAGCGGCAGAAGCTGCGTCAGCCGCAAATGAAAAAGACCGAAGACAATGCCAGAGAAGAGGATCCCGGCTGCCACGCCCATGCCCCGCTCCGCCTGTCGCTGCGCGTACCCACGAAACAGGATTTCCTCGCACAAGGCCGGCGTTACAGCCAGCATGACCAGGCTGAAGGCGATGGTCAGATCTCCCAGCAGCACCTGCTCTACCAGCGCCATCTGCTGCGCATCCCACAGCTCCACCGCCTCGGGCATGGGGAGCAGCTGGTTTAACTCGCCTACCCAGGACACGACCGGCAGCAGGGCCATCCAGCCCAGAATGGCGAAGGCCAGCAGCCGAGCATCCGGCGCGCGAAACCGCAGGAAGGCGCCCCAGCGTGAGGAATGCAGCCACGCCAACAGCAAGGCCGGCAGGGCCAGCCCCAGGACCTGACCGGCTGTATTGGCGAGGATCAGCGACCGGGCGTGCTCCTGAATGAGCGTCTCAAAGTCCGCCATGCCCCCTGTAAAGTCAACGCCCTCCCACAGGAGCAGTCCGACGGAGGCGAAGTTGGAGATCAAGAAAAATATGATGAATGCCACTACCGGGAAGAACGCCAGCAGCAGGGGCGACACGTTGTGGCGCTCCAGCACGCCGTCGAGCGGCACGCCGCCACGGGTGTCCCACGCGTCCGGTAGTGTGGGCGGCGGGGCAGGGTCGTTCGAGGGGTCGGCCATGGGCGAGCGGTCGGAAGAGGAAAGCGTTGCTAAAACCGGTCGGGCTTACGAAGGGAAGAGCCCGGAGATTCAGCACCGGCCGGCAGGTCTTCACCCGACTTGCATCGAACGCACGCCCTCGCGGCGGAAACATTTCCGCGCACCAGGTGATTCAGTACGGCAGATGCGCTCGTAGCTCAGTTGGATAGAGCGTTGGATTCCGGTTCCAAAGGCCGGGGGTTCGAATCCCTCCGAGCGCACCGGGCCCGAACGGCCCCGCATCCGGGCAGAATCGCCGAGTTATGGGATTCTGGCCGGATTTTTTGTTTTGTGGCTTTGCGGGGCCTCACAGTACACGACGCGACGTCGGGCAGCACACCTGCGCCTGTTCGGCACACGGCCGTTATCCGTCGAAGTCGTCCATCTCGGACATATCACCGCCGCCTGCTCCACCACGGTCCCCTCGATCCCGCCGATCGCGCTGCTGCTGACCGAACGTGTAGGAAAAGGAAAGCGATACCGACTGCGCATTCCACGAGCGGGTCGTCTCTTGATAGAACCGTTCATCGTCGCGCCAGAGGCTGAAGTTCATCGTGTTGAACAGATCCCGTGCGCTGAGGCTCAGGTTGGCCCGGTCGTTCAGGAAGGTATAGCGCGCGCCCAGCGTAGCCATGGAGCGGCCGGAGCTTCGCCCCTGCTCGATCTGCATGGGGGCCCGGTAGAAGTACGACGCCTGCACATTGAGGGACGGCAGGACGCGGTAGTTGACGTTTGCGCGCGTTGACCAGCCGTAGGAGCCACTCGTGAGGTCGGTGTCCACGTTGCTGCCGTCGGTATCGACCCGGTAGAGGTTAAAGTTGACAAAGGCGTTGAACGTCCGGCCCATACGGAGCGTGCCCACGAACTCACTCCCGTAGGAGGATTGCGTGGCAAGGTTACCGTACGTCAGCACTGAGACGCCCTCGGGGGTGACCTCCTGGTTGCGCCGGATCACGTCGGTGGTGTAGCGCACGTACGGCGAAACCGAGAGCGAGGTCAGCCGGCCAAGGCGCGTGTAGCTGAGCTCCATGTTGTGGGTGTATTCGGGCAGCAGAAACGGATTGCCCACCCGCCGGAAAAGCGGATCGCTCAGGTCGTCAAACGGGTTAAGTGCGCGGGTGCGTGGACGGCTGATGCGCTTGCCGTAGCTGGCTTTCACCTGATGCCCGTCGGTGGGGCTGTACGTGAGGTACGCGTTGGGAAAGAAGCTGAAGTAATTATTGTCAAACGCCTCGCCGGTTGTTTCGAGATCGAAGGTGCTAAAGGTCTGCTCCAGGCGCACCCCCACCTGTGCCCCCAGCCGCCCCGTCTCACCCTGTACGATGCCATAAAGGGCATGCACCTGCCGGTCGTAACGGAAACGATTGTTCAGGTTCTCCTGCGGGAGGAATTGCTCGAGATCGGGATCAAAGGAAGCGGCAAAGAAGGTGTTGTCCTGCGTGCGAATATCGCCACGGTAGCCCGTTTCCATCTTGCCCCAGTCGGCCAGCGGTCGTTCGTAGTCAATCCGCAGCGATGCATTGCTCCGTTCGCGGTCGCGGCTTGAGGACTCCTCCAGCAACGCCACCGCATCAACGATGTCGGCGGAGGCCAGCGTCTCTTCCCGGTACAGGTTCAGTCCATCGTTCCGGTTCATCCCCCAGCGCACCTCCGCCGAAAACTCGTGGCGGTTGCGCTCCAGGACACGGGTAAAGCCCAGCCGGTAGTTCATGTTGAACCGATCGCTGCTGTTCTCCGTGACCCGGTCGTACCGCCGGAGCAACAGGTCATTTCCGTTTTCCAACGTGTTGGCGTTCAGGGAGTAATTGGCGCCATCGCGCAGGCTGAAGCGACCGCTGAAGCGGAGCTCATTTTTGTCGCTGAGGTCGTACCGCAGCGAGGTGTTGACGTTGTGTGATATGCTCTCGCGGTTGCCGTTGGTAAACTGGGTGAGCGCTGTTTGGGGCGACTGGAAACGGTTGAGGCGGTAGCGGCTGCCTTCGCTATCGCGGTCGCTGGACCGGAAGCCGTAGCTGGCCGTGCCGCTCCACCGGCCGTAGTTGATGTTGACGCCGGTGGAGGCGTTATAGCCGCCACGCGAGTCCGCCCCTGTCGACACGTTCGCGCTCCAGCCCAGCTCTACGTTCTCCTTCAACACGATATTCAGAATACCGCTCATGCCGGAGGGATCGTAGCGCACGGACGGGTTGGGCATCACCTCTACGGCTTCGATGGATTCTGACTGTAGCCCCTGTAGAAAGGCAGTCAGCATATCCCCACTCATCTGCGTGGGCCGGCCGTTGATGTGGATGGCCACGTTTTGGCTTCCGCGGAGGCTTACCGCGCCGTCTACATCTACCTCCACCGAGGGCACCGTCTCGAGGGCATCCAGCGCCGAACCGCCGGCCGTCACCACTTGGTCGCGGAGCGTGTAGCGGGTGCGGTCGATGCCAAACTGGATGTCGTCGCGCCGGGCCGAAACCTCGATCTCGTCGAGCTGAGCCGTGTCAGCGACCAGCGCGATGGTGCCGAGGTCTACGCGCCGGCTATCGCGACTGATGGTGATATCATCGATTACCTCGGGGATCATGCCGATGAAGCTGACGCGCACGTAGTAGGTGCCCGGCCGCACGCCCGTCAGTTCGAAGCGCCCTTCATCGCGTGTGATGGTGCCGGTGACAAGGCTGGAATCGGCGGCATTCCAGAGCGCCACCGACGCCCCGATCAGCGTGTCATCGGTGTCCGCCTCCATCACCTGCCCGAGGACTTCGCCCCCCATGCGCTGTCCGCGATCCTGCGCTTCAGCCAGTAATGGAAACCCTATCAGAAGTGCTACAAGAAACAGTAACCGTGTGTACATGCGATACAGAAGATTAGGCGGACGTGTAGTGGTGCGCTTGAATAGTTGTTTAAACGAATCAACGATGCATAATCGTATATCTGTGCCTCTTCTAAATGCAGAACCAGGCAAAATACTGCTACATCTCATGCAACATGCCTTTCGGGAGGGAGGGCTGCCTGCAGGGCGGACGATGACGCGTCAGCAGGCGGCTATTTTCGCTATGCCCCCCTACTCAACACCCAACATGCAAACGCCCTCCCCCGAGGTGTACATGGGGAAGGGCGCTTCCTGTGTCGTCGTGTTTGCTGCCAGTACCGTAGGTAGGTGGCTATTTAAGGAACGTAGGTGATGCGGTCGCTGCGGGTCTCGCCGTTGACGGTAAGCCGTGCGATGTAGACGCCACTGGCCAGCGGATGCCCGGCATCGCTGCGGCCGTCCCACTGCACGTCGTAGCGTCCCGGCGGCTGCACCTCATCGACAAGCGTTGCCACCCGCTGCCCGAGCACGTTGAACACTTCCAACTGCACAGCAGCCCGCTCGGGAATCGCGTATTCAATCGTCGTCTCCGTGCTAAACGGGTTGGGGTAGTTTCCACGCAGCTCCACCGCGTCCGGGCGGTCTGTGGCCACGAGCTCGTCCGCATCTGCCAACACCAGTTGAAGCGACGTGTGGTCCTGCTCCAGCGTAAGCGTATAGTCGTCGTGGTGCCGCAAATCCACGGTTTCACCATCAGGAAGGTGAAGCGTAAGCCCATAATCGTCGAGGCCGGTCTGACGCGCAGGACGGAGCGTGACGTGGTTGCCTGCAGCACCTTCCACGACCAGGTCGAACGTATAGGGGCCGGAGCGATCGGCGGCTTGGACGTGCGTGGCGAGGCGGCGGTCGTCTTCGTCTACAGCATGCAGCATAGCGCCCCCAAACGGTGCTCGCGGCGCCACAAAGGAACGAGGCTGCGCCGCTGTGCCCAGCTCCACCCGTCCGCGCCGCTCACCAGCCACATGGGCCTCCAGGGTGAGCATGCGCTCATCGGCGCGCAGCGTAGCGGCTGCCTGGCTGGCCTGCTGCGCGTCTGGGGTAAGCGTCAGGCGCGGCTGATTTGTTGCATTCAGATAGTAGTAGGCCTCACCCGTGGTGCCTTCAGTAAAGGTGAACGTGCTTTCAAAGTCGCCATCGAACGCCCACAGCGGCTGGGGGTCGTTTACCTCGTTGTCTGCCTGTACCTGATTCCAATCGAGTGCGGTGTCAAACGGGTTGACAATAATATTCCAGCCCGACTGCAGCGGCAGGTCAAACGCCCCATCCGCAGTAAGCTGTGGCGCCAGCACGTCGGCCTCTACCGTCCAGTTGTCGCGTGCCAGCGCCCAGTAACCTCGGCCCAGCACAAAGACGTCGCTCCCATCTTGCTCTTCCAGGTATGTGTTCGGCGCCCCCTCTAAACCATTGTCAGCAAAGATGCGGTAGCTGGTGCCTGAAGTGCCACCAAACGTGTTTTCAAACGCGACCCCGGCCAGCCCTGGAACGCCAATGAGGCGGTAGCTGCTGGGGTCCGTAAAGTCAGCAAACGATTGATCGATCGATACCGTCACCTCCTCATCCTCGGCAGCCGTGAGGTCGACCAGCATCGCCATACCGTCGTGATCAGAGGACGTAAACGGCGTCGTGGCGTCGCTGATGAAGTCGTACGGAGCGTCGGTGTTGGCGCGGATGTAGGCGCGATCGGTGACAAGCGGGGTCAGCCGGTCATTCGTCAGGATATGGTCGAGCACCTGTGCGGACCCCTCGAAGATGAACGAGTAGCGGTCCAGCGAATCGACCTCCAGCACCTGGTTCACGAAAGGGCGATCCAGAATGAACGGGCCTTCCAGTTCCTGCTCACCGGGTACGGTGGTGTTGGTCAGTTCGCCCAGGACATGGGCCCGGCCGTCGGTAAACTCAAAGGCATTGAAATCCCCAAGTGCTGCCAGGCGGATGCCCGGATCGGCGGTCTGCAGGTCCTGTGCCATCTGCGCGATGGAGCGGGCCTGCTCAAAGCGCTTGCCGCGGACGAAGTCGGTGTTGCCGTCCTCAATGCCAATGCGCGAGCGGTTATGAACCACGAGCACACTCAGCGGAACGGTTGCCCCGCCTCTACTGACCTCGCCCTGAACGAGCAGCGGGGGGCGATCGTGCACGCGCTGATTGGGGCGGAAGCTGAGGGTTTCATCAGCACCCAGTTCTTGCACTTCCACATTAGCGATGTCCGTTTGCACCAGGGCCCCGTTCCGAATCCCGCGGTTGTCTGGCGTTCCGGTGAAGGTATCATACGCCGTGCCGCAGGTAGCCTGGATCCGGTCGGCCAGATCCTGCATGGAGCCGTCGCCCCCGGATTCCTGCACACCGAGGATATCCGGTGACTGCATGAGATCGCAGACGTAGAGTGACAGTTTGTCCAGACGGTTCTGGTATCCGCCGGGCGTGGAATCGCCTTCCCCCGGCCCAAAGAGATCGAACAGGTTGAGCGTGCCAAGAATGGCTTCGCCCTGCTCCCGTTCGCGAATGCCGCGCAAGACCTCCTCTTCGGCCGGATTTTCGATCGTCAGGTCCGTCGGCCAGAGCACGTGCTCATCGAAGGAGAACACGAGCGGCCCAGTGGCTGAGACGGTAGCGCCCCGGAAGGCTTCCGCGTCGAAATCGGACGGGAAGTTGTTCGGACTGGGTTCGATCTCGAACAGATGCTGGTTGCCATCCCACATAGGGAAGGGCGCCTCGCCGGGGTACGGAACGCCGGGCTGCCGGAAGTTGCGGTCAAGCGCAAACGTCCCGTTAGCATCGACCACGAAGTTGCCAAACCGATCCGTTGGACTGGTCACAATGGCGTTGTTTACTTGCACCACCATGCTCTGGTACCGGTAAAGGGCCGGTACGTCGAACGGCCCCGGGTCCGGGGTGGTGGCGTTGAAGGTGATGGGCTCGGGGAGCGAGGCGGTGCCGGTGACGTCCACCTCGGGGCTGCTGCTGAGCTGCGTCCACCCGAAGCGATCCTCCGGCGTGGCCGAGACCGTCACCTCATCGCCTGTCGTGACGGTAGGAGCACCTCCCTGAAACACAAAGACACCCTGTGAGGCCGTCTCGGGGCACTCCTCTTGCCGGGTGGCCATCTGCATGAAAAAGCCGTTGGTGGCAAGCGCCGTGACGACGTTTTCGCGGGTAGTTACTCGTTGGTCGACCAGGGGCGACACAAAGCCGGTTCCCTGTATTTCACACACAAGGATGTCATCCAGGTCAAAGTCGTCATCACCCACGCTCACGTCGGTTGCACGGACCGGGGTGAGCTGCGGGTTGCCGTTAAAGCTTCCCAACACGCCCAAAAAGGTGAACGCCTCCTGTGGTACGGGTTGGCCCACCAGCCCGCTGTCGCTGGGACGCTGCACACGAAGTTCGCCGGTATCCGTGCCATCACTGACGTCGTAGCTGGTATCCCGCTCGAAAATGGTGTCGTCAGTATCCACTGTCAGATCGGTAATGCGCACCAGTTGCGACTCGAATTCAAGGCCGTCTGCGTTTACTTCGCTCATGGTTAGCTCTACCGGCTCGGGCAACTCGTTTCCGCTGGAGAGCACCAGAGAATCATCAATATTTGACAGCTGCACCTGCTCGTTGAAGTCGTCGCGTTCTGCCGTGACGCGCACCAGGTCGCCCTGATTTACGCTGCTCGCAAAGTCTTCGGAGCCATCAAACACCGCAATCGCCGCGGTCTCATCCTGAATGCGGGTGAGGCGGCCGCGGGCCCGCGTGACGATGCCCTCAACCGTTACCGTCGAGCCCTCCCCCAGCGCGCGGGCCTCTGCAATCGTAACGATATCCGCATCGCCCGGATCTTCGAGGTCTTCGTCCGTGATCAGGTCAGAGACAAGCACTGGGTTCAGCCGTGCCTCGTCGTTACGTATCCCAACTACTCCCTCATACGTAAACGGCTCAGAGGGAATGAATAGATTGATCAGCTCCGTCTCGGCCGGCCGCTGGATCCGAAAGGGAAGGGTACCGGTGGCATCGTCAGCCGTGTACGTCTGTGCCTCACCAAAACGCCCGGACTCCTGAATAGACACATCCTCTACCCGAACGAGAATGCTCTCGTAGTCCGGCCCATCCGATGAGAGTGTGGACAGCGTTACGTCTAACGGCTCCGGGACGTCCGTCGTGCCTTCTACCGAAAAGCTCGCAAGGTCCTCGTTATTAATCTGCTGGAGGGTAAAGAATTCCGAGATTTCGCCCTCGACCTGCAGGATCGTCCCCGGCCCGATGGTACCGTCTTCAATCTGCGCGCGGAAGTCCTCGGAGAGCGGCCCCTCTTGCTGCCGCACCACCATGCCGCTGGCCCCGAGGTCACCACTGGTGTCCTGCAGCCGGACGAAGTCACCAAACGCACGGGTGACGACGCCTTCGATCAGCACAGTAGCGCCCTCGCCCTGGGCCCGGGCGTCGGCGATGGAGATGGGGTCGTCTGCGGCATGCGCCGGCGCCGGCCACAGCATCAGCAGCAGGAGAAGCGGAGCTGCCAGGGGAAGGGAAAAGCGGTACCAGTAAGACATATAGGCCGGGTGCGTCAGGGGAGCATTGTAAATATCAGAGTGAAGATAGCCGTTCAACAGAACACATACCACGCGCCGAACGGCTGTTAGGCCGGATTAGCAGGAGCATAACATTTGTGTCGCCCCGGGTCCGTACTATGCCATCGTTTGTCGCGAGCCCAACTGTTTGCTTCGACTGGTTTTCATCCTTTTTCGTGTGGCCCATGATGCTCCCGCCCTTCCCTGAGCAGATTCCCGAGCGCTTCGCGGTAGCGTGGAACCGCGGCGACGCGGAGGGCATCGCGGCCCTGTTTACGGACGACGCCGACTTCGTCAACGTCGTGGGCCTGTGGTGGGAACGTCGCGCACGCATCCGGCAGGCGCATGCGATCGGGCTTCAGACGTTCTTTCGCGATTCATCGGTGACGATGGAGCGGGTGAAGGTGCGGTATGTGACGGAGGAGGTGGCGACCGTGCATGCCCGCTGGCGGATCACGGGGCAGTACGCGCCCGACAGCACGACGGCCAGCCCCCGGACGGGCATCTTTGTTTTCGTCGCACGGCGAGTGGCGGAGGGCTGGATCTGCACGACCGCGCAGAACACGGACATCGTACCCGGTAAAGAGTCCATCGTGGTAGATGATGAGGGCCACGCGTACGGGGCGGCCTACACCCTGCCGGATGCCTGACCGCCCCGTAGTACGCGGATGTGTGTGAAGCTAATAGCTCTCCAGGAAGATCTCCAAGAGCTCCCAGCCGCCCCGCCGGTCCTTGATGACCAACTCAAAGTCCTCGCGTAGCCAGCCGCGGAAGCCCGGCTCCCGGACGCGCATCGTGCCAGCAATGAAATACTCCCCGGCGCCAAGGTATTCCACAACCAGGGAGCGGCTGTTCGGCCGGAAACGTGGGAAGCGCACGCGGGCGTTGCGCGGAAGGAAGTCGCGCACGAACTCCTGCCCGATCTCGTAGGCAAAGGCGCGCTGATCAAACGTCCGCACGATGACGCGTGGCCGCTGCGTAATCACCCGGTTGATGTAAATGCTGAGGTTGAACGACGAAAAGTATGCCTTCCGGGGTCGCAACGTGGTGTACTGAACCACGCGCGGGGGCGGGGGGGCAGGGCGGCGGGGCACGACGACGCGCGACGACCGCCGAGCCGGCGCCGCTGATCCCCGAGGCGATGTTACCCCGCGGTTGGTTGCTCGCGGCGCTGAGGAACTGCTGCGCTGACCCGTGCGGCTACGTGGCGTACTGCGGGCCGATCGTCCGGTGGTCGCCTGGCCACGTGAGGACTGGGCGCGATCCCGACTCCCCCGCTGGGCTGCCCGCGCATCCCGACCGCGCTGCTGCGTCCGCGCCTCGCTGCGGTTTTGCGTGCGGGACGGCCGACGGTCTTGCGTCCGGGCTTCACTCCGGTTCTGGGTGCGGGCCTGCCGACGCTCCTGCGTCCGAGCATCGCTGCGATTCTGCGACCGCGCTTGACGACTTTCCTGTGTGCGCGCTTCGCTGCGGCTCTGTGTGCGCGCCTGGCGACGCTCCTGCGTTCGGGAATCACTGCGACGTTGCGTCCGTGCCTGACGCTGCGTGCTGCGCTGTCGAGCATCGCTTGAGCGATTGCGGTCCTGCCCTGTCCGCTCGCGCGACTGCTGCAAGGCCTCTGCCTGTGCGGTAGGCAGCACCTGACCGCCCCACCCCGGTGCGATAAGCAGCAGCGCTGCGATGCCCCATGTGGCAATCCATTGTCGGTGCTTTTTCATGCGATACCCCCGGCCAAATACGTGTGCTATCGTGAACGCAGCGTGGAGGATAGTGGGCAACTTGCTGGTTTAGACGGCACACCGCCTGCGCTGTGCGCCAGCCCAGCCCCTCCATGCTATGCATCCCTACATAGCGCAACAGGCATGCCTTTTTGGCTTACGCTGCGTTGTGCTGTGGCATACGACGCGGTAGCCGCACGGTAAAGGTAGTCCCTACTCCTTTCTCCGAAGCTACGTCAATGGTACCTCCCAGCAACCCTACCAACTGGTGCGTAATCGACAGGCCCAGCCCAGACCCTTCAAAATTCCGATGCAGCCCGTCTGACTCCTGCGCAAACGGTACAAAGAGACGCGGCAGAAACGCCTCGTCGATCCCTACCCCCGTATCGTGCACGTGCACCAGCATGTCATCGGATGAGGTCTCAAGCTCCACCGTGACCGAACCCTCGGACGTGAACTTCACCGCATTGGACAGGAGGTTGGTCAGGATCCGGTGCAGCGCGTTACGGTCGGTACGCACCTCCACCGGATGTTCGGGAAGGACCACGCTGAGTTGTAGTCCCTTCCCGGCCGCCCGCACCTGCAGATCTTCCTGCACCGCCTGGATGCTTGCGCGGGCGTCGAATCTGGTCGCCCCCAGCGCTATGGCGCCAGCCTCTAACTGCGATAGGTCGAGCAGTGACGACAGCGTGCGTAGCAGGCGCTGGCCCGACCGGTTGATGGCCCGGGCAAATTCGGCGGCCTCAGGGCCCGGATCGACGTCATCCAGCAACTCCGCATACCCGATGATGCCGGTGAGCGGCGTGCGGATTTCGTGGCTCATGTTGGTGAGCAGGGCCGTCTTGAGCCGATTGAGCGTTTCAGCCTCTTCTTTCGCCGCGCGTAGCGCCTCCTCCGCCGCTTTTTGCTCGGTGATCTCATACCCAATCCCGATAATCCGCGGGCCGCGCCCCTTGCTGGCTGGTACACGGGACACATCCTCACGCACCCACTGCACCGGTCCGTTGGCCGGGTGGGTGCGAAACTCGACCTGCATGGCCTCGATCGTTCCCTGCCTCAGCGCGTCTGCCTTGGCACGCACACGCTGCTGATCGTCAGGGTGAATGACGGTCTCGTAGAACGACCGGCCCGAGGAAAGATCGGCCGGGTCAACCTGATATACGTCCTGTATAGCCCCCGTCCGTGAAGCTGTCCCTGTGGTGAGGTCCAGATCAAACACGACGGCCCGCGTGCGATCAAGGGCCAGTTGCATCCGCTCCCGCATTGCTTCCCGGGCATGCTCTTCGTTCTTCCGCTGGGTGATGTCAATCATCACCCCATTGAACACCACCCCCTCGTCCGTTTCGACCGGCATGGCGGTGCCCTGCAACCAGAGGCGGGTGCCGTCGGGATGGTCAAACGGAAACTCGGAGTGCCACGGTGCCAACGTTTTGAGCGCATGCCGCCCCCGCTCGTCGTGCGCGGTCCGATACGGCTCAGGAATGCGGCTTTTGATCCAGGCGTTGAGATCATCTACCTCTGGAGGATAGCCCAATATGTTGCGCGCCTGGCCAAAGACAACCAGCTCCCCCAGGCCCGTCTCGTCCCCGGTCACGTACTGGAAAATGATGCCCGGCATGCTGTCGGCGATGCCCCGCAGACGGGCTTCGCTGGCTCTGAGTCGACGCTGGCTCTCATAGCGCACCGTCACGTCCTGAACAGCGCCCCCTACCATGCGAATCTTGTTTTCCGCCTCCACAATAGGCCCGCCGACGGTCCGTACCCACCGTGGCCGGCCGGTGGCCGTAGTGATGGGGAGCTCCAGATCATACGTCTCCCCCCGTTCTATGCATGCAGCAAACGCCTCTTGAAGTATGGCCCGCGCCTCCTCGGTGTAGAACCCAATAGCCTGGTCGACGGTGATCTGGGTGTCGGGGGATAGCTCATGGATGCGATAGACTTCCTCTGACCACTCCACCGTGTTCGATTCAAGGTTTACCTGCCAGGCGCCGGCCAGGCGCTGGGTTTGGTGCAGCAGGTTGTGCTTGCGCTCCAGCCGCACCTCCTGTTCGGCCTGCCAGCGGCGGGCCTCCTCGGCCTCGGTAACATCCTCAAAGTAGACAGAAAGCCCGTCCTTGTACGGAAAAGCTTTAACCTTAAACCACGTGTGCAGGGGTGGATAGAAGATGGTGATCTGCTGGGGCTCTCCTTGCGCTACAGCCTCCTCATACGCTGGGCGAAGCAGGGGTTCGGCCTCAGGGAACGCCGCCCAGACATAAGCCCCGAGGAGGTCCTCCCGGGGGCGCTGCAGGAGACGCTCGGCTTCTTTGTTTAGAAACGTAAAACGCCCATTTGCATCGAGTGCGTAAAACGCATCGGTGATGCTTTCGAGCATCTTTCCGCGCGCGCGATCACGTCGGTGCAAGTTCAATTCATCCATCACCAGCGCAGCGAAATCCTGCAGCGCCGCCTCGTCAGCGGCTGACAGGCGGCGCGGCTCCGCATCCATAACACAGAGCGCCCCCAGGACCGCGCCATTAGCGGCAACGAGCGGCGCTCCGGCATAGAAGCGCACGCCGGGAGCGTCGGTAACCAGCGGCAGCGCAGAAAACCGGGGGTCCGCGGTAGCATCCTCGACGACCAGCACCTCGGCATCCGCAAGGGTGTGGGCACAGAACGACTCCTCGGCCGGCATGGACGTCACCTCCAGTCCCACGTGCGCCTTACACCATACCGTCGCTTCGTCTATCAACGTCACGAGTGCAAACGGGGCACCGGTACATTGTGCCGCCAGCCGGGCAATCCGTTCAAACGCAGGCTCCGGTGCCATGCCTACCGTATGGTAGGGCTGAAGCGTGGCCAGCCGCGTATGGTCGCGGAGCATAGCCATGGGTGACGGTCGGGCGTTCGAATAGGTCATGCGCGGAGCTTGTATCAGCGGTGGAGCACAGAGTTATACATACAGTGATGTATCGACAATTCATACCCCCTTCGTTCCCCCCGGTGCCGCATGGGTACAACTGCACCTTGCGTAATGGAATGCCTTACGTGAGCACGGTACAATTGCGGTGACCTGTAACCGCGGAGATTTGCGAGCAAAGGGCATGCCGCTCCCCCACGTACTGAACATCTATGACCAGTGCGCCGGACTGAAACTATTTCATCGCGCCTTCGAACAGCATCCATGGGGCGTTCTGCCACGCTACATGTCTCTCTCCTATCCTCCCACCACCCATGGATCCACGGATGCTCTCCTCACCACTCGCCCTTCCTGGCGCCCGCCGCGAAGCTCTACTCCGGCTTCTAACCCTTCTCCTGCTGCTGATCGCTTTCCTGGGCTTGAGGTCCGCCACGCCGAACGTCCCGGGCACGACCTCAGCCACAGCTTCACCCGCGGTATCCGACACGCTCACGCGTACGTTTGACGTAGCGCCTGGCGGCCTACTTGATCTGTCAGGCCAGATGGCCAACATCCGGGTGCAGCCGGGAGACAACAGCACAGTGAGGGTGCAGGCCATCATTGAGGACCGGGCGGCCGACTGGTACACGGTTTCGTTCGCGCAGGAGGGCAACACCGTGCGGGTGGAAGGCGAGCGCCGGGAGTCGGGCTGGTTCTCGTCCTGGTTTGGCTCCAGCAACCGGTCGGTGGCCTTTATGGTGGAGGTGCCAGCAGTATTTGATGTGGACCTCGCCACAAGCTCCGGCCGCATTGACGTGGCCGACCTGACGGGCCGGGTACAGACGCGGTCGTCCAGCGGCTCGCAGAGCATTGGCCGCATCAATGGGACCGTAGACGCCCGGGCCTCCAGTGGGCGTCTGCGGATTGGCGGGGCCACGCAGGCGGTGGATGCGCGCACGTCCAGCGGCAGCATGGAGATTGGCGCAGTGGACGGGCCGGTGAGCGTCCGTTCCAGCAGCGGCCGCATCACGCTGCAGGGCGTGGCCGGCGCCATCGACGCCCGGGCCTCCAGCGGGAGTATCACGGCCTCGCTCACGGCACAGCCCGCTGCGGATTCCCACATCCGGGCGTCCAGCGGCTCCGTACGCGTCTATCTGCCCGCCGATGTAAATTTGGACATCCACGCACAGGCCAGCTCGGGCCGTGTGCGCACCGACCTCCCCGTGGTGGTCGACGGCGAACAGGGTCGCAACCAGATGCGGGGCACCCTCAACGCCGGCGGGCCTCGCCTCTCCATCCAGACGAGCTCAGGCGGTATCCGCTTGCTTCCGCTGGAGAATACGTCCCCGTCGAACGGGCGGCCCTGACGCCGACCTCCCCCGATATCGGGCAGCACACAGAGCCCGTGGCACGCGCAGCCAGCTCGTGGCTTTCCTGCACATCCCATCCGGCTCGCCGTACGCATCCCGGGCATGGCGCAACCTCGGTTCCCTGCCTGGCCCATGCCAGCGGGGGCATCATGCAAACGTGCCCGAAGCGCCCGAAACAAAAAAAGCCCCTCCACGCCAGTACGGCATGAGGGGGCTTTGTCGGTGCCCTGGAGAGGAATCGAACCTCCACGAGCGTTAGCTCACAGCATCCTGAATGCTGCGCGTCTACCAGTTCCGCCACCAGGGCATCGGATACCGAGCGTCAATATATGCGACGCCACCCCCCAAGTTCAAGCCCCCCGCCGTCTCCACCATCGTTTCATGAAGCGCCGACGGCCGGGGCGCGAACTGGAGCACCGGGCTGTCGTATTGCACCCTGTTGTCGTTTTCCTCCGCTTCCTCCTTTGCACATGCACCCTCGCCTGCTTCTGCTGTTCCTGCTGCCGCTTCTCCTGCTAACCGCTCCCCTCGCTGCGCAGGAGCAGGACCGGCCGGTGCCCTACCCGGTGGACCTGCCACCAGCGTTTGAGCGGGCGCTGAACCTGGAGACACGCACCCTCACCGGAGCGCCAGGGCTGGCCTACTGGACCAACACGGCCGCCTATGACATCGACGCCACCCTCTCCCCGGCCACACGGACGCTGCGAGGGACGCAGACCATCACCTACCAGAACAACGCCCCCGAGGCCCTTCCGCAACTCTATGTGCACCTGCGACAAAACCTGCATCGGGAAGGCATGATCAGAAACCGTGAGGTCGAAGTGACCAACGGCATGCAGATCGGCCGTGTGGCGGTGGACGGCCAGCCGCTGGTGGAGGAGCCCGGCCGTGGCGCGGCGGGCTACCGCATGGATGGCACCGTGATGCGCATTGACTTGGCCGAACCCCTGGCCGCCGGGGCTTCGGTGGAGCTTGCCATGGACTGGCAATTCACCGTGCCGCGCCAGGCCCCCCGGATGGGCACGGAGGCCGGCAACGAGGTCTTCTATCTGGGCTACTGGTACCCACAGATGGCCGTCTACAACGACCTCGAAGGCTGGCGCGCCGAGCTGTATCAGGGCAACGGTGAGTTCTACATGGGCTTCGCCGACTACGACGTGCGGCTGACCCTGCCGGAGGGGTGGCTGGTGGCCGCTACCGGAGAGCTTCAAAATGCGGACGAGGTCCTCCCTGCCACGGTCCGCGACCGCCTGGATGCCGCAGCCGCTACGTCAAAAACGGTTACTATCGTCGGGGAAGACGAACGCGGACCCGGCACATCCACCGCCACCAGTGACACGGGCACCCTCACGTGGCATTTCGCCGCTGATCAGGTGCGCGACGTGGCCATCGGCGCCTCCGACCGCTACGTGTGGGATGCCACCACCGCCGACACCGGCGCGGGCACGTCGATGATCCACGCCCTCTACCGCCCCGACGCGGCTTCCTGGGACCGGTCCGCTGAGTTTTCTCAGTTCGCCATCGAGCACCTGTCGGAATACTTCACGCCGTATCCCTGGCCGCACATGACCGCCGTGGAAGGGGTGGTGGGCGGCGGGATGGAGTATCCCATGATGACCATCATCGGGGGCAATCGGACCGACGCGTCGCTGTTTGGCGTCACCTATCATGAGATCGCCCACATGTGGTTTCCAATGATCGTAAGCCAGGATGAGAAGTCGTACACCTGGATGGATGAGGGCCCCGTCTCGTTTGCCACCAACGAGGGCCGGGCGGCCTTCTTCGACCAGGACGCGTGGGACCCGCTGCGGCAGGCCTACTATCAGATTGCCGGCAGTGGGCTGGAGCAGCCTGCCATGCGCCATGGCGACGAGTATGCCCACGGCACCCGGGCCCGCGTGATCGCCGGCTACAGTAAACCAGCGGTGGCCCTCCATGCCCTGCGAGGCCTTGTGGGTCAGGACGCCTTTCAGGAGGCGTTCCGCACGTACATCAACCACTGGGCTTATAAGCACCCCGAGCCGTACGACCTTTTTCATACGTTCAACGACGTGCTGGACCAGGACCTCGACTGGTTCTGGCGCGGCCTCTTCTACGAGACATGGACGCTACAGCATGCCATCGGCGCGGTGGACACCACAGCAGATGGGGTGACGGTGACGATCCTGGATGAGGACCGCCTCCCGATGCCCGCGCCGGTGCGGGTTACCTACGCCGACGGCCGCACAGAAGAGCAGACCGCGCCCGTGACACCCTGGCTAAACGGCGAGCGCACGCAAACGCTAACGTTCCCGCCCGGTACCGTTACGCGCGTTGCCATCGATCCGGACCGCTTCCTGCCCCACCTTGACCGTACCCGCCTCACCTATACCCCATAGCCGACCTGGGCAGTGATCATCGCACGCTGTCGGCGGCCATCTGGCCAGATGGGGGGCGAAACAGACCGATAGACGACAGGGCAGTTTTCTCTTTTGGATGGCCTGCTTCTTGAAAAGGCTGTCAAGGGGTTGATTCGTGGCGGCGGATGCGTTTATCTTCGGGATCCGTTGCCGATAGTACAAGTAGCAGCGGACACAGAAGCAAATCCTCGGTAGCTCAACGGTAGAGCATGCGGCTGTTAACCGCAAGGTTGTAGGTTCGAATCCTACCCGGGGAGCATGCGTTGCACCATGATAGCTCGAAATAGCAACGCTTGACCTCATAGAGAACGCTGGCGTAGCTCCTCCAGCCCTCCCCACGTCAGTGTTCTCTACGCCCCCGACCCGTCTGGTCGGGGGCATTTTTTGTTTTATGGCTGCGCGTCCGTATTGTGGGCGTACCGCTCTCTCGCTGGCTACGCCTGTACCATGCCCATTCTTCTTGCTGTGCTCGCCCTCTTCGTACCCCGCATCGTCATTGTGGGGCTGTGGCTCTTCACCACCTGGTTTGTTGGGGTATTTAGCACGCTCCTCTGGCCTATCCTCGGCTTTCTCTTTGCGCCCACCACCATGCTCTGGTACAGCGTGGTCACCAACGTCTTCGGGGGCACATGGGACGTGGTTGCCCTGGCCGGACTGGCTGTGGCGGTTGTGCTGGACCTCTCGCCAGCCGCGGGACGCCGGAAGTAAATGCGACCGCCTTTGAGCTGCGTGCAACATCGGCCGCGGCGATCCGAAAGAACAGGCGATGGCACTGCGCGTTGCTCGCGGGTATGCCGTCAT
>Ga0207421_10000471_pt1 | contig 51787 bp, 43 predicted proteins | sample SodLakKL_010_SED_4_FD_187542 | JGI IMG/M metagenome (GOLD analysis project Ga0207421, IMG submission 187542) | Alkaline sediment microbial communities from Lake Tanatar, Kulunda Steppe, Russia - 8KL_010_SED (SPAdes) (version 2) | ecosystem: Environmental > Aquatic > Non-marine Saline and...
GAATACCTTGTTGGAACACCGGCTCGGGCGGCAGTTCGGCCGGCAGTGAGATCGTCATCGCGGAACGAATAGCGTCGTTTGTCATAGCATTACCCTTGCAATATTCCCGCACCCAGCAACAGGTGCATAATCAGCGCAATAAGCGGGATCTGAATCGCCGTCCGGATCAAGAACAATGCAACCAGCTGATATAGCTTGATTGGAACGTCACGGAACATATCGAGCATCATGGGGCCAACCGCTGAGAAAAAGATAAGCTGCGAGATCGAAAGTACCGCGATGAAGAACCTCGCAGGCTCCGCGGCTTCACGCACCAGCAAAGCCGGTATATACATCTCGGTGATGCCGATCAACGTAGCAGGCCCCAACATCTCCGCATCAGGGATGCCGAAGAGGCTCAAAACCGGTGCGATAGGACGCCCGAGCCAGGCAAAGATTGGAGTGAACTCAGCTAGAAGAATCGCCGCGGTTCCTACCGCGAGGATGGTTCCAATGATGAGGGACGCCAGTTTTAGTCCGTCGATGAACCCGCGCGCAGCCACTCGAAAGATACTCTGTTCCTCTTGGACTTTCTTCACCGCTTCCGAAATCGCGAGCTTCACATAGTCAGGCGGCGTACCTTTGATAGGACGCTCGGGATCCGGTGGCGCAACGTATGCCTCTGATACACGCGACAGCGGCCATATCCGTACCGTCACAAAGGCGGTCACGATAATCGCGATGAAGTACGACCCCATGATGTACGGAAAGAGATGCAGGAGGTCCAGAGTGGAGGCAACCACCCCCACGAAACCGACCGAAACGGTCGCAAAGCAGGTTGCGTTTATGTAGACATGTCGCTTCGAGTAGCCGCCCTTGCGGTACACCAAGTTGGTGACATACAGACCGACCGAGTACGAGCCTACCCAGGACGCAAGTGCGTCGAGAGCTGCCCTGCCGGGAACCTTGAACAACGGCTTCATGAGCGGACGCGCGATGGTTCCTACGAACTCGAGACCACCCATTAAGATGAACAACGACAAGAACAGCGCTCCGATCGGAATGATCACCGCAACCGAGAATGCGAGGGTGCCCCACATCAGTCCCCCGATGTCCGGCCGATGCAACACGTCCGGGCCAAGCTCCCAAAACATCATGACCGCGAGCCCCGCTCCTACTATTCTCAGAAGCCAGAACGAGATCCCGGATTCGAAGTAGCGTGTGAACTCGCCGTCGAGAACTTTGCTCTCGGCACGTTTGTTGTAGAGCGCGAGCGTTGTAAAGATAGCCCCGATCCAGATGATCGCGAGAACATATACGGCTACCGCCTCCGAAAACTCGCCGGTAATAAACGAGACCACGACATCGAACGCAACCGTCTGACGTCCTTGGTAATTTATCGGAACGATGAAGAAAAACGCACCGATAGCGAACGAAACCAAGAACTTCAAGAACGGAACCGTCGAGAACGGAGTGAGTTCAAGCTCACCGATCGGCTTCGGTTGTGGCTCTTGCTCGAGGTAATACAACTCATCGCCCGAAGAATGCATACTGGACATGGTTAACTCTCCTTAATCAAAGTTCTTAACCGCTCGCACGTCGCGGGACCGATTATACATCACCGGTACGCTCATCAATGATCTGCTCAACCTCGAGCAACCTTTGCTCCGCCCGTTCGCGGATCTCTTCCGCCTGGAGCCGAACGTCGTTCTTGAACTCCTCGTCCTCAACCGCGGGCAGATTGATCAACACGTTTTGATACCCCCCATAGACCGCGGTTTCTAAGGCTTTGGCGCCTACAAGCACGTCCGAAGCCGAGGAGTACTGACCGATGCGCGCAACCGTGATCAGCGCCTCCCAGGCGTGGTCGGCGAGCCGCATCGTCTCGAGCGGCACCTGCGTCGCGTTCTTGAGCCCGGCCTGCATGGCCTCGGTGCGAGCCGCCTGCTGCTCCGGAGTGGCCTTCGGCATTCCCATCGCGGCGACGTAGTCGCTGAAGGCTGCGGTGTCGCGGTCTACCATAGTGGTGAGCTCTTTACGAATCTCCTCCAGCGGAGGGATCGCACCGCGCACCTCGCCGTCGAGATGCTCGAACTTTCTCTTTCCGTAGGTGAGCCAGCCCACCATCGCGCCGAGCGCCGCGCCGAGCGCACCGACCGCGGCCGCCACCGAGCCGCCGCCCGGCGCGGTTGTGCGCGCGGCAACGCTCGAGACGAACTCTGCGAGGCTCTGGTCTACGAGCTTCTCGCCGTCGTCCTCGATCATGTACTCGATAACGCGCTCTTCCGGCACAAAGGGTGTGATGGAAGACAGGCCGAGGCGCTCGATCGCGAGGCGCACCTTCGCGCGCTCCTCGGTTATCAGCAGGTTCTCGGTCTCGATGTAGTACTCGGCCGCCGCGAGCAGCGCCTCGCGGGGCACCAGTCCTACGACTTCGCTTCCAACCACCGCGACATTCAGCTCCTCGGCGTCTCTCTTGACCTCCTCGAATACTTGGTGCAGGCCGGTCACGCGGTAGTTGTCGAGGTTGACCGAGACCTGCGCCAGCTCGTACTGGTCGAGGTACCAGCCGATGCCTTTTAAAGCCTTGAGGCGGCCGGGCTGATCCGGCCCCCGGCCCTGTTCGCGAAGGTTCAGCGCGATGCGGTGCGCCTGGTTCTTGGTTCCGAGCAGATTGACGTTGTAAGCGATCAAGAAGAAGCGCGCGCCGGTTACGGTGGCGCCGGAGCGCGGCACAAACTCGGCCGGGCCGTAATCGGGGTTCCATTCAGGCTTCGAGATCTTCTCGGACAACCCTTCGTACTCGCCGGAGCGGATTTGACGCATGGATTTACGGTGTTCCTGCGTTTGCGCTTCCTCGTAGAGGTACACCGGCACGCCAAGTTCCTCGCCGACGCGTCGGGCGAACTCTTTCGAGCACTCGACACAGTCTTCCATCGAGACACCGGTAACCGGGACAAACGGCACAACATCCACCGCTCCGAGCCTGGGATGTTCGCCGGTGTGTTTCTGCATATCAATCAGCTCGTAGCCGCGCTTAGCGGCCTGAAACGCCGCCTCGACGATAGACTCCGGCGTTCCCACGAAGGTGTACACCGTGCGATTGGTGGACTCGCCGGGATCTACGCTCAAAAGTGTTACATCGGGGACGCTTCGCACCGCATCGGCTATCGCCTCTATCGTCGCGGAGTTTTGCCCTTCCGAGAAGTTCGGTACACATTCAACAATTCTTGCCATAGCGTTCTCCTACAGTCTCCTACAGCAGCATCTTTGCCGGCTTGTTATACTACGGCCGGCAGAAACCGAGAACTCAAAAGGTAGCAGAGGTACAGCCCGTTGTCCAGAAAGAACGTATGGAGGACGCATGAACGAGTTCTACCGCTTGCTCTCACAGTACTACGACGAACTCTTTCCGGCTGAGCCGGCTACAACGCGCTTCTTATTGGATGAGTTCAAGTCGCGATGCGACGACACCGCCGACGGAGGCGCATCCACATTGGTAGACGCCGGATGCGGCACCGGGAACTACACCGAGGCGCTAAACGCAGCAGGCTGTCGCTGCGTGGGGTTCGACAATGATCCGGCGATGATCACCCGCGCTCACACCGCAGAGAAACGCGGCCGGTTCTTCGTGCTCGATCTGCTCGAACTTGCTTCACTTTCCGAGCGCATCACCGACGAACGCTCACGCGTCGGGTTTTCGCAATCGTCGGCTCTTTCCGAGTTCGCGGGCGTATTCTGCATCGGAAACACGCTCCCGCATCTGCCCGACCGTGGCGCGGTAAGCCGGTTCTTCTGCGCCGCAGCCGAGATTCTTCTGCAGGACGACGAGCCACGGCAACTCGTGGTACAAACCGTCAACTTCTCACGTTTTGAGCGAGGGGGAGACCTCCCGTCGATCGCTGCTCCGCAGGTGGCGATGCACCGAAGCTACATCGAATCCGGTCGAAAGGACTCGCTCATCTTTCGGGTAGAGATCGAGACTGCTCACGGCGAACACGCAAGCGCCGAAACGCCGCTACTCGCGCTGCGAGCCCAAGAGCTTAAGGCGCTCGCCCGAGACGCCGGCTTTCAAGAGACCACCCTGTATGGAAACTTCGACCGCACCCGGTTCCAACGCAGGGAGTCGTTTCTCTCGGTTCTCGTGGCTCGCTAACCTCCGTCCGCGCCCACATGCGCCCGCAGAGCTCGCGTTGACATCAAAATTCGGATAGTGGTATCCTACCTGCACCTCACAACTTAAGGAAAGAGTTCCAGTAATGCCGAGTAACACCCCCGATCAGAGCAGCAGTTCGCAAAAGCCGCGGCCCCAGAAGAAGGGCCTCCTCTATATTTTTAGCGTCGCGATTCTCGTAATTATCGCGATCAGCTTCGTCGGAGGGCCGGCCCTGACCGGTTTCATGGACGACGGCGCCCCGCGCATCGTAGTCGGATACTACGACGGCGAACCCATTGAGTTTGCTCAAGGCACGTTTTTCGAGCGTCAGTTTCGGACTCTTGCTCAGCAGCAGCCCGAAAGCCAAGCGCAGAACCCCGAGTTGCACCGTTATCAACTCCTCGAGCAGGCCTTCAACCAAGCCGTATTCCATGAAGCCGTACAACAAACCGCCCGCAAGAGCGGCATGACGGTCTCCTCGGAACGCATCGATCAAGAGTTGGCTCAGCATCCGGCGTTTCTAGAGAACGGGCGGTTCAGCAGCGAGCGCTATCGAGAGATGCCGTCCTCGGAGCGACAAGGATTACGTGACTTCCTGCGAGCAAGCATCCTTCAACAGAAGTACCTCGAAGACATCGTTCAGTCACCGCACTTCAGCGAGCGCGAGCGCGACGCGCTCAAGCATGCCGCCAGGACCGAACGCCGCTTTCAGTTCGCCGAGTTTCGCTTCGACGATATATCGGATGACGACCTCGAACGCTACTTCTCCGAGCACGCTGAGGAGTTCGCCGAGCTCAGTATTTCGCAGATTACCGTCGTCGGCGAAGAAGACGCCGCCTCGGTCTACGGCCAGTTAGACGCCGAGAGCGCTCCGTTCGAGGAACTTGCCCAGACCTATTCCGATGATCCCTGGGCGGCCGCCGGGGGCGAGCGCGGTTGGGTCGCGCGGCAACAGCTCGAACAGGAACTCGGCGCCGAGACCACCGCGGAGTTATTCGACGCAGTCCCCGGCACCGTCGTTGGTCCGCTCGAGACCGAGGAAGGCTACCGCATTGTGCGCGTCAACGAACCCGCCCGTGACCTCGACATAGCAAACGAAGAACACCGGGAGCGCGTTCGCGAGCAGATGCTCACCGTGGCGCCCGATGCGCTCGAGGAACGCGCGCTCGAACGCGCCGAGGAGTTCGCCGGCGCGGCCTCGGGCGAGTTTCTCGCCGCCGCCGAGCAGTACGGGGTGGAGCTCGGGGCCACCGAGTACTTTCCGGTGAACTATGGGAACTCGCAGCTGTTTGGGCGGGTTCGCACAGTTGACGGCGGCGGCATCGCCGACGCGGCGCAACGCGAGTCGTTCTTTGAAGCCGCGTTTAAACTGCAACCTGGAGAAACCTCGGCACCTATTGAGCTCGAGGACCGCTACGTGATACTTCGCTTTGAGGATGAACGCACGCTCGAGCCCGGGGAAGACGACATACTCGAGACGCAGTATGCCGCGCTTCTGCAGGACTGGAAGTGGCGCGAGCTGGACCGCACCTTGTTTGATCCGGAACGCGTGGAAAGCCGTGTCGTTGAGGTCTTCTTCCAGTACTTCAGCTCCCAAGGACAGTGAGTGACGCACCGGAGTTAGCCTCACGCCCCGACGGGATGCAGGTTCGCTTCCGCGGGCGCTTTCTTTACTCCGATCGCACGCCGCGCAGCGGGGCCGAGCGCCGCGCTGCCGCGGCAGCCCTTCCCCCCCGACACCTTATCATCGTTCCGTCGCCGCTGCTGTGGTACGGTGTAGAGCAGCTGTTGCAGCGAAGCGATGCGCCGGGCGCGCTGCTGTGCGTGGAGCTCGATCCCGCGCTCGCCGCGTTGTCGCGCCGCTATCTGCCGCCTTCGCTCGCACAGGATTCCCGCGTACGCTTCATAACCCTCGACGATCCTGCCACGCTCGACGCCTCGATCACCGAGCTCGGCTGCGAGGCGTTTTCCGGTTGCGATATCGTATCGCTCTCCGGCGGCTACCTGCTGCACCGCTCGCGCTACCGCGCGCTCGAGAGCTACCTGCGCGCGGTCCTACGACGAAACTGGCAAAACCGTCTCAGCCTGATTCGTCTCGGCAGGCGCTGGCTTCTCAACACCTTCACAAACCTGCCGGATCTCGCCGAGAGTCGCGCGTTGTCCGAGTACCGTTTTGAGCGTCCGGTGGTGTTGGTTGCTGCCGGCGAGTCGCTTGAGGCGCACCTTCCGAGCCTCCGGGCGCATCGAGGCGCTATCTGCATCGTGGCGGCCGACACCGCGCTCGGGCCGCTTGTAGAGGGCGGTGTTACGCCGGACCTTGTGGTGGTCCTCGAGGCGCAGTTGATTAACCTGGAGCACGTGTTGGGGTTCCTGAACACCGGCGCTGCGTTCGCGTTTGAGCTCAGCAGTGCCCCGCAACTCCTCAGGCGCATCCCGCCGGAGCGGCGCTACTTTTTCGCTTCGCGTTTCACCGAGACCGCGGCGCTTCGCCGACTCGAGCAAACCGCGCCGGTAAAACCCTGGATCGCGCCGCGCGGGTCGGTGGCTGTTGCAGCGCTCGAGGCGGTTGCGCGCGCGGCACCCGAAGACATCGCGGTGCATCTGGTGGGGACCGACTTTGCGTTTCGCCTTGGCAAGCCGCATGCCCGCGGCAGCGGTTCGCATCGCTGGTACCTACGCTACACCGAGCGCTTGGCTCCTGATGCGTTGTACGATCAAGCGATTGCCCGTCCGTTGCTAACCCTGCAAGACGAATCCGGGCAGACGGTGCGCAGCGACACGATCCTCGCCGGATACCGAGACCAACTGCTCCACGCGATCGCCGTGTCCGGCGTGAGCGCGCTCGAGATCGCGGCCGACGGCCCGTTCACCGGCTTGCCCACCGGCCTGCCCCGCAGCACCTACACCGGCATCAGCGCCGAGGAGGTCACCGGCGATGCCCCGCAGCCCGCGCCCGTGAGCACCGCCGCCGCAACCGAACGGAGACGCAGCGTGTTAACCTTTCTTAAAGCCGAGCTCGCGCGCCTTGAGGACGCGGTGGGGCACCTCGAGCGGATATCCGAGGGTGCGGACAGCGGCGGCAGTACACGCGGGGACGGGGCCTCGCTCTCGCGCATTCTCGCCGAGTGCGACTATATAGAGATAGACTTCCCGTCGCCTTCTGCTGCAGGCGAGACGACAACGCCGCAACATCTACGCCGGTTGATTGTGTCTGCTCGACATTTCCGGAGGGTCACGAGAAACGCGTACCGGCGAGCGCTCCGCGCCGCCGAACCGTAGCGCCGCGGCGGCGCGGCGGCGTGGCGCGCCGGCGTTAATCGGAGTCGCTGCGTAGCGCCGAGAGGAACGCCGACTGCGGCAACTCCACCCCGCCGACGGTCTTCATCCGCTTCTTGCCCTGCTTCTGCTTCTCGAGCAGCTTGCGCTTGCGCGTGATGTCACCGCCGTAACACTTTGCGGTGACGTCTTTGCGGTAGGCCGAGATGGTTTCGCGAGCGATGATCTGACTGCCGATTGCACCTTGAATTGGAATCTTGAACTGATGGCGCGGGATCTCTTCGGTAAGCTTTTTGCAGATCTGCCGTGCGCGCGCCGCCGCTTGCTCACGCACCACAAGCTGCGCGAGCGCGTCGACGCCCTTTCCGTTCACGAGGATATCTACCCGCACGAGATTTACCGGCCGATAGTCGCTCAGCTCGTAATCAAACGAGGCGTAGCCCCGGCTCACCGACTTCAGGTTGTCGTAGAACTCGTAAAGCACCTCGGCAAGGGGCATTTGATAGACAACCTCAACGCGCGTTTCGTCAAGATAGATGAGGTTCTCCTGCACGCCGCGCTTGTTATTGCACAGCGACAGCACATTTCCGAGATAGGTAGACGGCGTGATGATCGAAGCTCGGATGTAGGGTTCCTGAGCCTCGGCGATCTGACCCTGCTCCGGTAGCTCGAGCGGGTTGTTCACGATCATGGTGCTCCCGTCGGTCAAGGTCAGGTGATACTCTACCGACGGCGCGGTCAGTACAATGCTCAGCCCAAACTCCCGCTCGAGCCGCTCCTGTACAACCTCGAGGTGCAGCAGCCCAAGAAACCCGCATCGAAACCCGAACCCTAACGCAGCGGAGTTGTCCTTCTCGTAGATCAATGACGCGTCGTTGAGCTTGAGTTTTTCGATCGCCTTCACGAGCTCTTCGTAGTCGTTGGTGTCGACCGAGTAGATGGAGGAGAACACCACCGGCTTGACCTCGCGAAAACCCGGCAGGGCCGTGTCACACGGGCGATGCTCGTTGGTGATGGTGTCGCCGACACGTACGTCGGCGAGGTTCTTGATGCCGGCGATGAGATAGCCGACCTCACCGGTACCGAGCTTCTCGGTACGGGAGAGACGGATACGAAAGTTGCCGATCTCCTCAACGGCGTGGACCGAGTTGTTCCACCACATACGCACCTCGTCGCCGCTCTTGATCGAGCCGTCGACTACGCGCAAATGCACCACAACGCCGCGATACGGATCGTAGTTGGAGTCGAAGATCAGTGCCTTAAGGGGCGCCTCGGGGTCGCCGGCCGGAGGGGGTACACGAGCCACGATTGCCTCGAGCAACTCGTCTATCCCGATGCCGTTCTTCGCCGAGATCGCGAGCGCGTTCTCGCCGTCTAGCCCGAGATCATGATCTATCTGATGACGCACGGCGTCTAAATCGGCGCTCGGCAGATCGATCTTGTTGATCACCGGGATGACCTCAAGATCATGATCCATCGCCATATACAGGTTTGAGAGCGTCTGTGCCTCTACGCCTTGTGAGGCGTCCACCAGCAGCAAGGCACCCTCGCAGGACGAGATTGCACGCGAGACCTCGTACGAGAAATCGACGTGTCCCGGCGTATCTACGAGGTTGAGGTGGTACGAGGTTCCGTCGATCGCCGGATACGGCATGCTGACCGCGTGCGACTTGATCGTGATTCCACGCTCGCGCTCAATATCCATTGAGTCCAGCAACTGGTCGTGAAACTCTCGCGCGGTGATGATCTTGGCTTTCTCGATGAGACGATCGGCCAAGGTAGACTTTCCGTGATCTATGTGTGCAATGATGCAGAAGTTGCGAATGAACGATTGATGCATAGCTCTATACTGTGTACTACGGAGTGGCCGGCTGTTTCAAGCGGAGCAACGGGACGGCAGCAACGGGGTTGGGTCTTGAGAATCGCAACGGTGCCGCCTGTTGATCACTTCAGCCGGAAATCAAGCCGAGCTTCATGAGCTGCGTCTCTATGTCCTCACGCGCCACCGGTTTCACGATATACGATGCCGCCCCGCCGCGGTAGTAGGCCTCGATGACGTTTTTCGGATCCTCGAGCGCGGTGATCATAACCACCGGAACCTGGTCGAGCTCTTCTATGCCGATCTCACGCTCTATCTCCCTAATGCGTTTGAGCGCGGTCTGTCCGTCCATACGAGGCATCATGATATCGAGAAACAGCACGTCGTACGGTGCGGTCTCTTCCCAGGCCAGGCGGAACGCCTCAATGGCTTCCTCGCCGTCGACCACAACGTCACAGGTTCCCCATTCGCGTAACAGAGCCTGCAACAATCGCCGACTACCGAAATCATCTTCTGCTACCAAAAACCGCATCGTATCTCCCCCTGAGGTCTAGTCGTCTACCATTTCATCGCACAGCCGCTCGACGTACTGCAGCAATCGCCGAACCGTTTGGTTGTCGTCGCGCCGCAGCGCAATCATGAGCCGAAACAGGTGCTCCGAAAGCTCGCTTAGCCCCTCGTTTTCCGCCGCGGCCCGAAACCGTTTCACGACCGGCGCAAGCGTTTCGGAATCGATTCGGTCACCGCTCAGCCACTCCACGTCTCGTCCGGCGGCCTCCAAGAACGCTCTAAGCAGTCTGCCCTCTGCGTACGCTTTGTCGCTGAGACCATCGTTGCGCCCACCCTCCCGGTGCTGTGACCGTCGATCGTGTTTCTCCCGATCATGGTTACTCTCTTTGGTGTCGTGCTCCGCGGCAAGCCCGGTGAGAACATTGCGAAGCTGCTCAACGCGCAGTGGTTCGAGCACACTTCGGGTGTTACCGCAAGCCGGGAAGCTTCGCGAACGATCGTCACGCTCGATCGAGCGGATCGTGACGACCCCGAGCACCGGCGATGCGCCGGCGCCGTCCGCGCTCTCGCGGCCTACCCCGCATTGGAGCTCATGTCGAAGCGCTTCGTATCCGGGTATACCGGTCTCGAGGCAGAGCACCGCACCCGGCCGCGCCGTTTGCAGTGCCTGCAGTATGGCCTCTTTGGAGTCGTGGCCGGTAAAGGCAACGCCCCATAACTCGCACCACTCGGCGAGGTGCCGGATACGCCCGGGCGAAGCCGAAAGCAGATGGAGCGACGTAATGCGCTCCGGCAGCGCGGCGTGCAGGCGGTGTTCGTGCGGGTCGGCAACCGTGTTGAAAGCGAGTCGCACGCGCGCCTCGCTACCCGCACCGAGATCGCTCTGAAGCTCTATCGTGCCACCCATGACCTCTACCATCTCGCGCACCAGGGTTAGCCCGATCCCGGTGCCGCCTTGCTTTCGGGTAGACCCTTGATTCATCTGCGCGAAGGGTCGAAACACCTCTTCAATCTGGGCCGCCGGAATCCCGATGCCGGTATCGGAAACCTCGAACTCAAACACCGGCGCAGCCGATGCGGCCGAGAGAGCAGAGACGGCCGAGAGGCCCGAGGCGGACTCGCCTGCAGGCGCGTTGTCTCCTTTATGGCGCGCGCGCCGCACCACCAGCCGCACGCGCCCTTCTTCGGTGAACTTCACCGCGTTAGAGAGCAGGTTCACGAGTATCTGCTGTAGCTTGTGCTCGTCGCCCCACAGCTCGCAGGCGCAATCGGGACTCAACTCGCACTCGAGACGAAGGCCTTGGTTAGCGGCTTGTACCGCAACCTGATCGAGCACTCGCGACAACAGTGCCGGCAGGTCGAAACGGCGCTCGTGTCGCTGCATCTTGCCGTCTTCGACCTTGGAAAAATCGAGGACACCGTTGATGATCGAGAGCAAAGTAGTGCTCGACTGTCTGAGAATATCGAGATACTCGCCGGCCTCGCGGTCTTGAATACGTGAGCGCAGCAGCTCGGCCATGCCGATGATGCTGTTGAGCGGCGTACGCAGCTCGTGCGTCATGTTTGCAACAAACTCGTTCTGAGCCTTTACCGCCTTGAGCGCGGCCTCACGCGAGCGCCTAAGCTCACGATCGGCCTGATGCTTGGAAAGCGCCATCTCGATGATGACCTCGATCTCGCGCTCGTTGAAAGGCTTGAGGATGTATCCCGACGCCTGGCTGGTCTTGGCGCGCGCGCGCGTCTCGTCGTCGGTGTTTGCAGTGACGAAAATCACCGGTGCGTCGATCTGATGTCGAATCTCCTCGGCGGCATCGATGCCGTCCATCTCGCCTTCCAACTGAATATCCATCAACACCACGTCCGGCCGAAGCTCTTTCGCCGTTGAGACCGCCTCTTCGCCGGTACGCGCATCCGCCACCACTTGATAGCCAAGCTTCCTGAGTCGAGACTTCATGTCGAGAACTACAATCGGCTCATCCTCTACGATGAGAACGCTCTCTCCGGCCATCGATACACCTTACGTTCGACCTATCGCTCATCACGATTCATAACATGCCCGGCGATCTCGCCGAGCGGTAGCTCCTTCATGACCGCACCGCGTTTGTAGGCTTCGTGCGGCATGCCGTAGACAATGCAACTCGCCTCGTTTTGCCCTACGGTGTAGGCACCGGCTTCTTTGAGCTCGAGCATACCGGCGGCCCCATCGTCGCCCATCCCGGTCATGATGACCGCGATCGCGTTCTTTCCGGCGTAGCGCGCGGTAGACCGGAACAGTACATCGACCGACGGGCGGTGGCGGCTCACCAACGGCCCGTCGCGCACCTCCACGTAGTAACGCGCGCCGGCACGCTTCAGTAAGGTGTGACGGTTCCCGGGGGCGATGAGAGCGCGCCCACGAATCACGCTGTCGTTGTGCTCGGCTTCCTTGACGGTGAGCGCGCAAAGCTCGTTCAGGCGCCTGGCGAAAGCCGCGGTGAAGTTTTCCGGCATGTGCTGCACAATCACGATGCCGGGCGCATCGCCCGGGAGCGCCCTTAGGAACTCTCGTAACGCCTCGGTACCGCCGGTGGACGCGCCGACCACAACCACTCGTTCGGTTGTTTCGATCGCTGTGGGCGCCTTGGCGCGCGGTATGACGGCGTCGGCGGTGAGTTTGGGGGCAATATCCCGCTCGGCCGGCGTGGCCTTCTCGGGCGCAATCTTTTTGACCTTCGAAAGATGCGCGGCCTTAACCACATCGATGATCTCGACCTTCGACTCCTCAATGAACTGTTTCGCGCCCATCTTGGGTTTTTGCACGATATCGATCGCACCGTACTCGAGTGCACGCAGCGCGTTATCGGACCCGGCGCCGGCTTGCGACGAGCAGATCACCACCGGCAGCGGATGCTGCGCCATCAGTCGCCGAAGGAAGCTCAGCCCGTCCATCCGCGGCATCTCGATGTCCAGCGTGATCACGTCCGGCACTACTTTGCGAAGCTTCTCGGCCGCTACGTAGGGGTCGGATGCAGTTCCGACTACTTCTATTCCGCTGTCGGTCTCGAGAATCGAACGCAGTGCCTCGCGCACCACCGCTGAGTCGTCCACTATCATCACGCCGATCTTGCTCTTCAGTTCGTTCATCCTCGATCCTTTATGACGATCCGTTATGCAGGCTTCTGGTATACCGTTGGCGCTACCGAGAGCAACGGCAGCTCGAGCCCGGCCAGCGTTTCGGAATGCCCCAGCAAAAGATAACCGCCCGGCACAAGGTACTGATACAGATGATGCAACAGCCTGGACTGATTGGGACGGTCAAAATAGATAATCACGTTGCGGCAGAAGATAATCTCGAACTGATTGCGAATATTGAAGTCGTCGGACATGAGATTCAAGCGATGCAGTCGAACGCGATTGCGAAGCTCGCTTTTCACCCGCACCGTCTTCTTGCTGCGATCCTTGTTCCGAAGTAGATACTTGCGCCGATACGCATCGGGCACCGGGGCGATGCGCTCTTCGGGATAGATTCCCGAGCGTGCGCGCTCGAGCATCGCCGATGATAGATCGGTACCGAGAATAACGTACTCAAAATCCGAATGCTGACTACGAAACTCCTCGAAGGTCATCGCGAGAGTATAGATTTCTTCACCGCTCGAGCAGGCGCTCGACCACGCGCGCAACGGATTACGCCGCGAGCGTCCCCAGCCGGCTTCGGAATACTGGCGTGGCAGGGCTTGCTGAAGCACAAACTCGAAGTGATCGGCCTCGCGGAAAAAGTCGGTCTTGTTGGTAGTAACCGCGTCGATCATGTGTACCAACTCCGACTCGCGTTGATGGTCCGAGAAGACGTGTTCGAGGTACTCTTCGAAGTTGCTCATCTTGAGCGTCCGCAGGCGTTTCTGGAGCCGAGACTCGAGCATAATCCGCTTGGTGTCGGGCATACGGATCCCGAGCTCGCTCTCTATAAATGTGGCGAGACGCCTGAACTGTTCGTCGGAAAGGCCGGTGCGCGTCTGACGCTGTGTGTCGCTCATGTGTACTCTGCAATGGTGACGGTGGCAAGTCGCTGGGTATCCAGAATGAGCGCAACCGACCCATCGCCGAGGATGGTTGCGCCGGAGATGCCGTCGGTCTCGCGGTACAGGCGCCCGAGGTTCTTGATGACGGTCTGATAGTGGCCGATCACCTCGTCGACCACAAAGCCGATTAAGTCGTCTTGATTGTGCACAACCACGATCTGCTCGATATCCGGGCGTTCCCCGGCCGCTTTGAAAACCCGCCGCAGCTCTACGTACGGCAACACCTCACCGCGGTTGTTGAGCATTCGTCGACCGCCGTCCAGCTGCCGTTGCTCCTTACGGAGCTCGATGCATTCCTCCACCGCCGAGAGTGGAACAACGTATTTGTCTCCGCCAAGACGCACGAGCAACCCGTCTATAATCGCGAGCGTAAGCGGTATCGCAAGCCGCATCGTAGTTCCTTCACCCGGGGCGCTCTCGATAGCCACCGAGCCGCCGAGGGCCTCGATCTCGCGCTTCACAACGTCCATGCCGACGCCGCGCCCCGAGACATTGCTCACCGACTCGGCCGTTGAGAACCCGGGGGCGAAGATCAACTCGTAGCACTCTTGCGTACTAAGCTCTTCGCTGCCGCTGATCACGCCGCGCTCAACCGCCACCTGCCGTACGCGCTCGGCATCCAACCCGGCACCGTCGTCGGCCACGGTAATCAAGACGTGCGCTCCCGAGTGCTCGGCCGCGAGCCTAATCACCCCGGTTTCGGGCTTGCCGCGCGCGCTGCGCGCGGCCGGTTTCTCGATGCCGTGGTCGAGACTGTTGCGGATGATATGTACCAGCGGATCGTTGAGTCGCTCGATCACGGTTTTGTCGAGCTCGGTTTCGCCGCCGATCGTCTCGATCACGGCAAGCTTCCCGAGATCGTTCGCGAGATCTCGCACAAGGCGCTTGAACTTGCTGAAGGTGGTGCCGATCGGGAGCATTCGAACGCTCATGGTGTTGTCGCGGAGGTCGTCGGTGACACGCTCGAAACTCTCTACCACGGTGTTGAGTTCCGGACTCGCAAACACTGACGCAGTTTGCGCTAAGCGCGCCTGCAGCGTTACGAGCTCGCCGACGAGATCGACGAGACTGTCGAGCTTCTCTGAACTCACACGAATGCTCTGCGCCTGCAACTCATGCTGCAGTTTTTGGCGCGAGCGCTGCACGTGCTCCTGCTCCTCTACCGCGGCTTTCACGTAATGGGGATCAACCCCGCCGTCGACGAGCATCTCACCGATGCGCCGCTGGTTGCGTACCGCAGCCTCGATGTCTTCCGGCTTGGCTACCCCGCGCTCGGTGAGGATTTCGCCGAGACGCTTATACGGCTCTTCCTGCAGCGTCTCGGGGTCATCTATTTCGTCTATCACCACCTTACTGTCGCCTTCAACAAACATAAAGACGTCGCGAATCGCGCTCATGCCCTCGCGCGTTGTGATGAATGCGTCGAAGCGGATAAGACAGCGCTCGGGTTCAAACTCCGATAGCTTTGGAACGCGGTCTAGATACGGTATGAGGGTGCAGTCGCCGAGCTCGTGCAGCTCCGCGACGAGCTGCAGCGGGTTGGTGCCGTTACGGTAGATCTCGGGGTGCGGCTCGAACTGGATGCGGTAGGTGGCGGCGTGCCCGACATCGGCCTCCGAGCGCGGCGGCACCGCAGAGCCACCGGGCGCCTGCCCCGCACCGGGTGCCTCCTGGCCGGGCGCCTCCTGGCCGGGTGCAACGCGACCCGCCGACGCGGCGACGCCCGCGTCCTCGGCGGTGGATGCTGCGAGGTCGGGCACCGAGTCGGGGTCGAGCGTCTCGGCCGCTCGGGCTTCCGCCCCCACCGACGCGCCGGCGCGTAGCTCCTCGAGACGTTCGATTAACTGCTGGGATTGCGCACGTTCCTCGGCGCCGGGCTCATCGTCGAGCGCGAGGAGCGTGCGAATATGATCGCGTGCCGACAACGTGAGGTCGATCAGCTCCTGCGTGACCGTGAGCTTCTCGGCACGCACATCGTCGAGCACCGTCTCGACGCTGTGGGCAAACTCCGAGACGTGTAGGAAACCAAACATCCCGGCCGAACCCTTGATCGTGTGCATGCAGCGAAACACGCTCGATATCTCGTCGGCATCGCGCGGGTTGTCCTCGAGCCGCAGCAAGGCCTCCTCGAGGTTGTTCAGCAGCTCCTCGGCTTCTTCTCGGAAGTTGTCTCGAAACTTGTCGATCATGAGAACCCCTCGCGCTTATCCTTCAAACTCAACCAGTGCCTGTTCAAGCTCTTGACCGTTGGCCGGAACCTGCTTGCAAAACCCGCCCCGCTGCAGCAGCTCCGCCGGTTCGCGCGATAGGCGCCCGTTGAGTCGCAAAACGACGCCACGGGCCTCGGCCTCGCGTTTGGCGGCGTACAACAGATGCACAAAGGCTAGGTCGATGCGCTCGATTCGCGAGAGGTTTAGTACCACTTTAGGGTAGCGTTTGAAGGCGTCTAGGATGTGCTCCTGCAGCTCTGCGATGCGCGCTACCGACACATCGCCCCGCGGAGTGAGAACTGTTACTGTCTCTGCCATTACAGTTCACAGTATAACCGAAATCCGCGGTTTTACCATAGGCGCTACACCCGCAGTCACTGTCCGTTACAGGAAGTTGTGAGTTTCCAATAGAGCCGCGAGTTGCAGTCCGCTTTCAAGAAAACCCTCGGTGCGTTTGCGCACGACGATCTGCAGCAGAGCAACCCGGTGGTCCTCGTTTACCTCAAAACTGCGCAGCGAAAACGGGTCGTTCTCCGATAATCCGGTTTCATCGGCCACCCCGTTCGCGTAGACGCGGTCTATAACGTAGTTGCGCTGCCACGGAAGCGTGCTTGTGTTTCTCACCGACATTCCGAACAACGGTGGAAAGAGATCGACCTCGTCAACGTACTCGAGTTGCTCCTCGATGGGGCTGAACGGGCGCTTATCGAGCGCCGTCAACCCCGAGTGCTCCTCGCCGTCTCTACGCCACTGCACCCGCACCAGCGTGTCCGGCGTCATCCCGAGCAGTAGATGCTGCGCATCGGCTATACTGTCGGGCTCTACACCGTTGATCGAAACCAAGCGGTCGCCTTTGCGTATACCGAGATCGGCCGCAGGGCTGCGCCGTGCCACGTAGGTGACCTCAAAGCCGCGCCTGCTCTCGTGTACCGAGAGCCCCAGCCAGGCGTGTTTCACCTCTTCTTCTTCGTAGAGATGCGCGAGAAACTGCTTAATCCAGAACGAAGGGACAGCGAAGTTCACGCCCTCAAACTGCTCGAGCCCGGCGAACACAACCCCGACGAGTTCACCGTCGGCGTCGAGAACCGGCCCCCCCGAGTTGCCCGGATTGAGCGGGACGTCGACCTGCAACACGTCACCGAGCTGCAGGAAGCGGCGTCCGGTAGCCGAGATGATACCGGAGCTGATACTCGAGTATAGTCCGCCCGGCGAACCAATCGCGTATATCTGGGTTCCGGGCCGCAGCTCGCGTATATCCGACAACGAGAACACGAACTCCGGCTCCACCTCCACCTTGAGTAACGCCATGTCAAACACGCGATCGTAGCCCACCACGCGCGCCGGAACACGTTGCTCCGGGTTCTCGGCGAGCCGCACGTACAGCCGTGAGTATCCCCGGTAGCTTGGATCCACCTCGCTCTCGATCACGTGGTAGTTCGTGAGCATGTAGCCGCGCTTGTCGATGAAAAAACCGCTGCCGATTACCCGATCGGGCCGGCCCACGCCGCGCTGCAGCCGTATGCCGCGATCCACCCAGACCGTTGCCGTGCCCTGCACCATGTCGGCGGGATCGGGTATGCGCTCGGCGAACTCGGTAAGGTCCTCCGGCACCTCGGCGTCGCGCTCCTGCAGCGCCTCAATCACCCGCCTCACGACGTGACGGTTGTTGTGCTCGCGTCCAAGCTCGCCGTAGTTCAACAGACGCTCGCTCTCAAGCTCACCCAGATCCTCTATAAGGAGCAGCGTGGTGAGCGCGGCAACAATGTGGCCCTCCTCGCGATGTTGTTCGGCGACTCGATACAGCAAACGCTCCTCAGTCCAGTCGCCGACCGCCTCGGTGCGCTCGAGCACCTCGAGGCTGCGAAAGGCCGAGAGCGCGCTCTGAAACCGCTCCTCATCCACCGCCGCAGAAAAGCGCTGCTCGATGGCCTCGAGTGCCTGCCCCCGATAGCGCTCGAGCTCCTGTGGCTCGAACACTTCGTCGTTGCGTAAGCTTTCGAGCTTCTGAAGCGCTCGCGCAGGGCTTTCGCTCTCTATCAGGCGTTCCAGCTCGGCCTCTAGATGCTCGCGCCGGCGCTCCGGTGGAACCGGCTCGCCGAGCGGCCCGGCACACGCACCGAGCACCACCACAAGCAAGAGCGCCCCAAAAAAAGCGCGCCTGAGATCTCGATGCTTTTGTGAGTTATAAACGCGATTACTCGCTCGTACCATGCAAACTCCAGGGGGAAATCTCTCGAACATCGGGCCATACGCTCGGGGCCACGTGATACTCACGTCGCACGAGTACATCGTTCTCGTAGGTATCGCGCACCTCTATGCGACCGTCGTGCAACAGATCCCACGATACACGAAGCGGCGGCCCCGGCTCCTCGAAGTACGTGTAGACGCCGTCCCGGTTTTCGTCTACCGCGACCTCAGCCAACACCCCGGCGTGATAGCGCTTGAACGACTCGAAGTAGCCGTCGCCGTTTGAGTCGCGCAATCCGAACAAGGGTTCGTTGCCGCTGTACTCCACGATTAAGTCTATGCGCCCATCGCGGTTGTTGTCGGCAGTAACCCGATACACCTCACCGTCGTCTAGATAGGTTATCTCATGAGCGCGTTCGGTATCAGGGCGTCGCTCCTCAATGCGAGCCGCATGCCGAGTGAGTACCGCAGGGCGAGGGAGCTCGAGGTCGAACGCAAGGCTAAGCTCGGCTATCGCTTGAGGATAGTCGGAAAACCAGTTTTCTCCGAAGCCCAGCGCCGGAAAGCGAAAGCGTCCCGGAACCATAACGAACCGGAACTCGTTCTCATCGGGTTCACCCCGAACCACAGACGCCACCTCGGGGTAGGCGTGATACTCAATGCGCACCACGACGCCGTTTGATTGCTCCCGGCGATAGAAGCGAGGTAACGACTCGGAAAACCACAGGTCGTGCTCGAACCTACCGTCGCGGTCGCGATCAAACTGGTAACGCGCCACCTGCCCGCGTTCAAGGCTGATACGCTCGCGCGGGTAGCCGTAATCGTCGCGATCGCCGTACACCACGCCGCTGTAGGTCTGGAGCTCGAGCGCAAGCGCCTCTCGCGCCGCTCCGTCCGGCAGCGATTCAAAGAATCGCGCGATGTGTTCTTTCGTTTCGAATCCACCGAACGTGCGGAAACGCTCTAGCTCCGCCTGCGGGTCATCGCTGTAGCGAAGGTATTCCGAAACCGCCTGCGGAGAGGTGCCCCCGTACTCGAAGTACTGTGCGAGCCTTCTCCGCTGCTTCTCGCCGGGCTCGAGCGAGCCCGCGTAGTGGCGGAGCGCTCTGAGATACTCGCGTTCGTTTCGCGCTGCGCGATACTCATCGAGTAGGCGCGCGACCGAGAAGCCCGGAAGCGGGTCGCGCTCAACCGCGAGCCGCATGAAGCGCGGATCCTCGGGATAGCGGCGAAGACCGAGCGCGATGCGCCGATCGGCGGCCTCATACTGCTGCAGCCTTAGATGAGCGCGCGCCTCGTGATACAGCAGATCGGGCGCTGCACGATCCCGAGCGTGATCGGCGATCCAGCCCAGAGCGCTACGGTAATCACCGGTACGCACCAAGAGCGAAGCAAGCAACGATAAGCCCGCGTCGGGGCTCACGCGCTCGAACGTCCCGTACAGAACCGCGCGCTCGAGCAGCTCAACGGCGTAGCGCGTCTCGGCGGGGTCCTGAAGCAACAGCTCGGCGTACAGGGTAAGAAGATCAGCGTTGAGGTCGTCGTGCTGAAGGCCGACCTCCACGACACGGAGGCTCTCTTCGAGGCGCCCTTCCAGCTGCAGGCGCTCAGCCTGGCGGTAGTAGAGATCGCCGAGCTCCGAGTCGGGTGACTGGGCTGCGGCCGAGAACGCGAACATCATCATAATCGCGACCGCAGTCGCAACCGCCGCCGTTCGCTTCATGCTCGACCCTCAGCTCTCCGGCTCACCCCGATCTTGCGTGTCTTCGTGCGTTTCGGTGCCGTCTCCCTCGGCGGCGTGCCCCTCGGCGGAGGGCTGCAGTTGAGCACCCTGTTTTGCTTGCTCCAGCTGTGACGCGGCGTGTGCATCATGCCCGTCATCGGAATGTGGTGGAGGGCTGAACCCCAGTAACTCACGCACCTCGCGATCCGAGAGCGTTTCTTTCTCCTGAAGCTCGGCGGAGAGGGAGTCCAACTGGTCGCGGTGCTCACTGAGAATGCCACGGGTCTCGTTGATCGCATCGGTGAGAATACGCTTAATCTCGGCGTCGATCGCCTGCGCGGTGCTCTCGGAGTACTCCTTGTGCTGCGCAATCTCTTTGCCGATGAAGATAGGCTCGTCTTCCTGGCCGAACGCGATCGGACCGATCTCGCTCATACCCCACTCAGTCACCATGCGGCGTGCGAGGTCTGTCGCCTGCTGCAGGTCGTTTTGCACGCCGGTGGTTGTTTCCTCGTAGACAAGCTGCTCGGCGACGTAACCGCCGTAGGCGATCTTGATGCGATCCTCGAGCCAGCCGCGCGCTTTGCTGTATTCGTCGCGTTCAGGCAACGACAGCGCCAGCCCCAGCGCTCTCCCACGCGGCACGATCGTGACCTTGTGCAGCGGGTCGGCGTGCTTGCAGTAGTAATGCATCAGCGCATGCCCGCTTTCGTGATAGGCGGTCTTGCGTTTGTCTTCCTCGGTGATGAGACGAGACTTCCGCTCAACCCCCATCAGGAGCTTGTCGCGGGCCTGCTCGAAATCTTCCATCTCGATATGCGTCTTGTCCTTACGCGCTGCGTACAACGCCGCCTCATTCGCCAAGTTGGCGAGATCGGCACCGGAGGAGCCCGGGGTTGCGCGCGCAACGCGCCGCAGGTCTACATCAACTCCCATGGGGAGCTTAGAGCAGTGCAGGCGTAGAATGTCCTCACGCTCCTTCATGTCGGGCATGTCGACGACGACCTGGCGGTCGAAGCGCCCGGGGCGGAGTAGTGCAGGATCGAGGACGTCGGGCCGGTTGGTCGCGGCGATGATGATTACGCCTTCCTTGGACTCGAAGCCGTCCATCTCCACAAGCATCTGGTTGAGCGTCTGCTCGCGCTCATCGTGCCCGCCGCCGTACCCGGCACCGCGGGTACGCCCAACCGCGTCGAGCTCATCGATGAACAATAGGCACGGCGCGTTCTTGCGGCCCTGGTCGAAGAGGTCGCGCACGCGGCTCGCCCCCACGCCTACAAACATCTCCACGAAGTCGGACCCCGACATATGGAAGAACGCGACGTTGGCCTCGCCGGCGCAGGCCTTCGCGAGCAAGGTCTTACCGGTACCGGGACCGCCGACGAGCAGCACGCCCTTCGGGATTTTGGCTCCCATCTTGGAGAACTTGTCAGGGTGCTTGAGAAACTCAACCACCTCTTGGAGCTCATACTTTGCCTCACGATGACCCGCTACGTCATCGAAGGTGAGCTTTGACCCTTCATCGACAAAGCGCTTAGCCTTACTCTTACCGAACGAGAACGCCTTGTTGCCGCTTCCTTGAACCTGGCGAAACATAAAGAAAATGAAGAAGAAGATGATAAACCACGGTAAGAACTCGAGTACCATGCGAAACGGAGAGACCGGGCGCTCCATTCCGGTGAACCGCACGTCGTATTCACGGAGCTGGCGCACCAGCTCGGAATCGAAATACGGGATATGAGTTTGGAAATCGCTGCGTTCACCGTCTGCGGTTCGAAAGGTGCCGTTGATCTCGGTCTCGTCCATGATGGTGACGCTCTCGATCTCGCCGGCCTCAAGGTGTGACAAGAACTGAGAATACGGAATTTCGTCCGGGGTTTCGGCTGTGTCGGAGAACAACAGCACGACGAACATGCTGACGATAGCTACGAGAAAGAACAGCGCAAACCGGTTGTTCTTGAAGTTGAAGCTCATGTTCCCCGGTTCACGTGGTTCCGGGTTCTGCTTGTTGTCGCTGCCGTTGCGATCGTTATTCTGCATATAGCGATTAGACTCCGTCAAAAGTAATTCGAACTGCCCGCGCCGTAGGGCCGAGCGCTGCTCCCGAACTCGCCGCCCGCGCGGATAAAAGATTGGGCCGCCCAAACGGGGCTCCGACTACCGCGAGCACCCCCTCGCGATCTTCTAAAACCGGAACAAGACTCTTTTGTTCCTCATTCAAGCCCCACTCTGAAAAGATATTCTTGATCTTCTTGGTGCCGGCCACGGTCTGTACCGTGTCTCCGTGACGGCGCGAGCGCACGATCAACGGCTCTTTCACCACGGTGCGATCAACGACAAGCTCTATGCCTGCGTCGCGGCCTTCGGTGCTTGCCGTGGCAAGCGAAAGCACCCCGAGGGCACCAATCGGCACGGACATATCTTTCAATCCAACAAAAACATACCCTTTTTTTGCGTTTAGGACAACATCGGGCGCGCAGAAAAGGCTTTCTCCGGAGAGCCACAGATGCACACCGGCGCCGCGCAGCACCGTCCCGTTGCGCCGAGGACGCGACGACCTCGCCGTCGCCTCTAGAAAGCGGCTTGGAAGCGGCGCGCCGCCGGGAAACAGACGGTTGTACGCTTGCAGAAGCGCTTCCCGACGCAGCGGCGGCGCCAATGCGTAGAACTGAGCGCTGTCGCAGCGCAGCGCCGTACCGTCCTTGTCCGCCGGGTACCACGGGCAACGCGACGCGGCTTCCCCGCTCAGAAAGGCCGCGAGCTCCGCGTGTCGTAGAGCCGCGGCAGTCACCGCGCCTCGATACCCCGGGAACTCACGCTCGAGCAACGGCGTGAGCTGAGAGCGTACACGGTTGCGCGCGAACCGGCAAGAGCGGTTGCTTTCGTCCTCTATGTACTCGAGCCCAACCTCGGTTAGGTACGCGTTGACCTCGGCGCGGCTCACGGCCAGCAAAGGCCGTAGTACCCGCAGCTCGTTCGAGTACGGCAGCGGCGCGAGCTCAGGGATCCCGGCGAGGCCGCCCGGGCCGCTTCCGTTCAGGAAGCGGTAGAGGCAGGTCTCGAGTTGGTCGTCTAGGTGGTGCCCGGTCGCAATGTAGCGAGCGTTGCACTCGGCGGCCGCATCGGCAAGCGCACGGTAGCGAAGCCGCCGCGCGGCGGACTCTACCCCGGAGCGGGCGCTGCGCGCATCGGCTTCGACTGTTCCCGGAGGAATACGTCGCACCAGCAGCGGCACCTCGAGCTCGGCACAGAGGCGTTCAACAAAGCGTTGCTCGTGGTGCCCGCTCTCGCGGCTGCGCAGGCCGTGACTCACGTGCGCCGCGTATAGCTCGAGCCGAAGCGCGGGAGCCGCGCTGCACAGCGCGTGCAGAAGCGCGACGCTATCGCGTCCGCCCGAGATGGCTACTAGAACCGCGGCGCCCTGCCTCGGAAGGCATCTGCTACAGAACGCGGTAACGCGTTCAGTTACCGCCCGGCAATCTTGTGTTGAACTCATTCATGACCTGCGAAAGATCAGCCTCGGCAAGTCGCACGATCGCCTGCGCGGCCCGTACGCACGCGCGCTGAACTCGCTCGGCCTCGTCTTGCTCGGGGACGCCGAGTACATGCTCCACCACCGATTGTCCCGGCTGCGGACGCCCGATTCCGATGTAGACGCGAACGAACTCCTCCGAGCCGAGTATCTCGATAATGGATTTCAGCCCGTTGTGCCCGGCCGAGGAACCACCCCGCTTCACGCGAACGAGGCCCGCCTCGAGATCGAGATTGTCGCAGGCAACCACCACCTGCGACGGCTCGAGGCCGCTGAGCATTACCGCTCTCGCAACCGCACGGCCGCTGCGGTTCATATAAGTTAGCGGACGCAGAAGCCCAATCCGGACCGCGCCTGCATCGTACACCCCGTACTCGAACTGATTGCACCACGGCTTTCGAAGCCGAACGCCGAGTTCCTCCAACGCACGAAACCCGACGTTGTGTCGGGTTTCGAGGTACCGAGGTCCAGGGTTGCCTAGGCCGGCTGCAAGCAGGGACACCGAGCCCCTACTCTTCCGATTCTTCCTCACCTTCGCCTTCGGCTTCTTCGCCTTCGAGCTCGCCTTCCTCAGCGCCCTCTTCTTCTTCAGCCTCAACCTCGAGCTGCTGATGCTCGACAAGCGCGAGAACTTGATCCTCGTTGCTGAGAATCTCGACGCCCGGCGGAGGGGTGATGTCGGAGACGTGCACGGCATCGCCGATATTGAGCTCCGAGATATCGATCATGATCTCCTCGGGAATATCCTTCGGCAGACACTCGATATCGAGCTCGCGCGTTGGAAGACTCAGGACGCCACCCTCGCGAACGCCGACCGGTGTGCCGGTGTGGTGTACCGCGACATGCGTTTTGAGCTTCTTGCCGCGCTCGATCTCGAAGAAATCGAGATGCAGCATCTGCCCGCTGAGCGTATCCATTTGATAGTCTTTAATGAGAACGTCAAAGCCTTTTCCGTCGAGATCGATATGGATAATCGCGCTCTCCGCGACGCTCTTCACTGTTTCGCGGAACTCGCGCGCGTCGATCGTGATGACTTCCGGGTCATGATGCCCGTAAATCACGGCAGGAATTTTGCCGGAGTTTCGCAAGCGGCGTGCCGGACCGGTTCCGGCGGCCTTGCGTGGCTCGGCCTGTAGTGTTTTAGCCTCCATCAGGTTGCTACTCCTTCTTACTGATACTGAAACGGCAGGCGTGAAACCTGCGATTACGGGGCGAAAGCACCAAGCGAAAAGTTGCCCCGGATGTTATAGATGGTAGATACGTATAGCACAGAGAGCGCCGAGACGCAAGAGGGTCTCGGTGCTGGGTTGGTGCTGGGTCGGTGCCGGCGTGGTTGTCCGCGTGGTGCCGCCGCCGGCTGACCGCGCTACTCATCGCTCACGGTTTTGTCGAGTGCGTCGGCAACCTCTTCCTCGCCGCGCACATCATATCCGTGAAGAAACGCATGCAGATAGGTCTGCAGCAGCGCCCAGTTTTCTCCGTGCGGTCGGAGGATCCAGTGCCCTCGCTGCTCGAGCAGCATCTGCCGTGCGACCCGCTCCGAATACAGCTGTGTTCGAAACGCGCTGTACTCAGCAAGCGGCGTGACGGCTTCGCGCACCGCTTCTTCATCTTCCGGATCGGGGCGCGGAAACAACGGATTGCGCCGGCTCCGCACGCTATCGCGCACCGCACGGACAGCCTCGAGGTCGACCTCGTTCTCGCCCGGCTCGCTTACCCCCAAGCGCAAGAACTCGAACCGAGGTTCGTCGGGCTCGGGTGCGCTATGCCGGCCGCGGCGCAGCTCCTCCGGGAGTTGCATGGTGTAGGTGTCGTACAGCACGTTATCGGTGGAGATAACCATGCGCCGCATCGGCTCCTCGGGAGCAAACCGGCGATAGTACTCCACCATCTCGGTAACCGCAATATCGGTGTGTACGTGATCTCGCAGATCACGCAGAAGGCTCGCGAGCGCGCCGACGTCACGCACGCTTAGGTCGTTGAACCGTCGCCGGACGCCGTCGATAATCAACTGTTGCCGATCGGCGCGATCGAAATCGCTTGTCGTTTGCCGCGAGCGCGCGAACGCGAGCGCTTCCCAACCGCTAAGCTCGTGGCGCCCTTCACCGAGCGATAGACCGAAACGGTGCTCGCCGTCGTCATCCTCACCGACGTATATGTCGTGGTCTTCGAACTTCTGGTCCAGCTCCACCTTCACGCCACCGAGCGCATCCACCGCGTCGGTAAAGGCCGACATCTGAATCACGATGTAATGGTCGATCGGGATATCGAGCAGATTTCCTATCTCCTTCATCCAGTACTCAGCGCCGTACGAGGCCAACAGCGCGTTGATTTTGTTTCCTTCAAACCAGATATCTCGCGGTATACTGACTAATACCGGAACGCCGCCGTCTAACGGTACCACCAGCAGCATCATCGAGTCGGTAAGGGCTCCGTCGGCGCCCGCGAGCAGAACCGTCAGCGAGCCGTTGGGCCCGCGCTCGCGGACGTCCGGTCGGCTCTCGGCGCTTTGAGCCTCGCGTTCGAGCGCGGCCGAGCGTAACGCGGGCGGTCGTGCGAACCGATAGCCGAGCACAGCTCCGCCGGCGGCGAGAATGAGCGCGGTAACGAGAGCCGTGATGATGATTGCTGCAGGTTTCTTGCGTGACGACATGATTAAATTCGTTGGGAAGGAGGATCTGGGACGGCAGGATTCGAACCTGCGAATGCCGGGATCAAAACCCGGTGGCTTACCGCTTGCCGACGTCCCAAAGATTTAGCTCTAGCTATACTGTGTGCGTACTTATTACCCGAAAACCCTTTGGGGGTCAAGAGGCGAGCAACGCCACTAGGGGGTATGCTTTCAGGACCGCAGGGAATTAGCCCTCGTTTCCGTCGTCTCCCGGCGTGTGATCCGGCGCCTCCCGCCCCTCGCCGCCGTCGTCTTCGCCAAGCGCTTCGTAGGCGTCGAGGATGCGAGACTGTAGCTCGGTTCGAAAGTCCGAGTTGATCGGATGGGCTACGTCTTTGTACTCGCCGGTCTTGGTTTTTCGGCTCGGCATCGCGATGAAGACGCCGCTCTTCCCTTCGATGATCTTGACATTGTGAATCACAAAGCAGTCATCGAACGTTACCGTTACGTAGGCCTTCAGTTTGCCTTCGCCGCTTACTCGCCGGATCCGAATGTCTGTGATCTGCATCAGGCTGCTCCTTCGACGTTGTCCCAAGATCGCTTCACTTAACGGAAACCTGCGCTTCGCCCTCCCGTGTCCCGGTCGAAAACCACAGTTCCTCCATATTAACTGAAACTTATACGCAAACACCGAGCGCTGTCAAACCATGATTGCGCGCATTTGCAGGTTTATGCCGAGTTTGAGCCGTTCGTAGCCTGAAACACCACCTCACCGTCCAGCCACAGCCGCTCGAGCTCATAAAACTCGCGCAGCTCCGCCAGCATCACGTGCACCACCACGAAACCGCAGTCGAACAACACCCATCCGGAGTCGTCGCTACGCTTCTGTGACTGAGCCGTCTCGATCTCCAGCTCGCCGAGTACCTCGCGAAGACGTCGGACCAATCCGTGCAGGTGCGTAAGACTGCGCGCGCCGGTGATCACGAAGTAATCGGTGACCGTTGAGACCGCGCCGATCTGCAGCGCAACGGTCTGCAAACCGCCTTCATCCACAATGCGTTGCGCCAGAGCAAGCACCTGCGCCTTCTGACGCTCACTAGTTTGTATTTCGTCTACCATAGGCTTATCCTTGCATCGGTTCATGCGCGGGTTCTATCGAACATATCGTCCGTCGAAGTCGTTTCCGAGAATCACCGTGACGTCGACATTCGGCAAAGTGGAAAGCGTACTCTCGGTCATAATACGCGAGCTTCCCACAATCTCCGCCGCGCGCTCGGCGTATGCGGGGTCTCCGGTTCTGCTGATGAACACCGTGTTTTCTACCTCGGCAGTCTCGGCGTTTCCGATTGAGACCACCTCAAAGCCGTAGCCTTCGTATAACTCGCGCGTGCGGCGCGCAAGCCCGTTCACGGTGGTGCCGTTGAGGATCTCAAGCCGCACGGTAGCCCCGTCGAGCAGCAGTGTCTCCTCGGAGCGCAGTGTTTCACGCAGTTGTCGCACCGTCTCGCGCAACCATCGCCCCTCGAAGTGCGGGAACAACAGCTCTTGCGCCTCGCCGTCGGCCTCCACCGTTCTGGTCACGCCCTGCACACGCCGATACACCATCTGCTCCGAGGCGAGCTCACCGAGCGCATCGGCCAACGCGATAAGAGCGCGGCGGTCCAGGTTGGTGTCGACGCGCTCCGCGAAATACGGAGCCACCTCGGACCGACCGAGGTACTCGCTGCGCTCGCCGAGGCGCAACAGCAGCCGTTGAATGAAGCGCTGCGCCCGGGTGACGCGCTCCACGCCGCTTTTGTGCTCGAGCGTGGCGGTGAAGTACTGCCGCGCCTTATGACCGTCGAGCACCACGTTACCGGCCGGAAAAACCTGTCCGTCGCCGAGCGCTTCCACCACGGTGTCCGAGAGAAACAGCTCGACCCCTTCGGCGAGGTCGATAATCTCGGTTAGCCGATCCTCCTCGATCGCGAGGTGGAACTCGATCTCGAGGTCGAGCATCTCGGAGATCTCCTCGCGGTAGCGCTCCGGGCCGTACTCGCCGAACAGGCGGTCTATGCGGTCTACGCGCTGTAGCTCGCCGATCATGACACCGAGATTTCCCGGCACGTCGATCAAGCTCGCGCGCCGCGTCTCGGGCTGATAGAGCAACACTTGCGTACTGAGCGGGCTGCCTTCGCGCGTAATTGTGATTACGGTCGCGAACTCTTCGTTTGCGGCAACGAGATCGGTTATGCGGTCTGTCTGGATCTGGAGGCGTATGAGAATGACACTGCCGACTATCGTAATCAGGATCAACACCCCGAAAAAAATACCGGCATCAAGTTTCAGTTTGTTGTTTCCGTTCCCCACGCTAACGGTACCCGACCTCACGGTACAACGATTGTGCGGTGATTATGGCGTGCACCGCGTCCGGGACCAAGTAGCGAAAGTTACGCCCGCTACGAATGCGCGCCCTCACTTCAGATGATGACACCGGCAACGGCGCGTTGTCAATACGCCGGTGCGGCCCGAAACCCCTGAGGTCGTCGCTCCCTTCGCGGCGCGCTACTAGCAGTTCGACGAGACGCCGGAGCTCTTCCACGCGCTCCCATTTGGAAAAGTTCTCGGTAAGGTCATCGCCGATTATGAGACCGGGCCGAGGCTCGTCGGGGTAACGGCTCAAGAGATACTCCACGGTGTTGATGGTATAGGACGTACCTTTCTGCTCGAGCTCGTACTCCTCCACCTCGAACTCGAGCCGATCGGCGACCGCGGCCTGCAGCATCACCAGCCGGTCTTCCTCGTCGGCCGAAGGGCACTGCTCCTTGTGTGGGTTACGGTACGCCGGTACAAAGATCACGCGATCGTAGCCGAACGCGTTGATAACCTCATCGGCGATAAAGAGGTGCCCGTGATGCACCGGATCGAAGCTGCCACCAAAAACCGCGTAGCTCATTACTCAAGGCCTCGCCCGTCCGGTCCACCGCGCTCGTGTTGTTCGTGTTGTTCGTGTTGTTCGCCGAGCTGCAGCAGGATATTGCGGAGGTCGTCTAAGCCCTCACCCGTGGCGGTGGAGATTGCAATTACGCGAACGCCCGGCTCCGACTCGAGCGCGCTCGTGAACTCGCCGAGTTCTTCGTGATCGGGATCGAGGTCAAGCTTATTCGCAACTACAAGGCGCCGTTTGCGCGTGAGCTCGCTCGAGTATTGCTCGAGCTCGTGCTCGAGCAGGCGGTAGCTCTCGAGCGCTACGCCGCTTCCAAGCTCCACCACAAACGCGATCGCCGCGGTGCGCGCGAGGTGCTTGAGAAAGGTAGTGCCGAGACCGGCCCCGCCGGCCGCACCTTCGATAATCCCGGGAACGTCGGCGAGCACCACGTCGCGCTCGTGGCGACGAAACACCCCGAGGTACGGTGTGCGTGTCGTGAATTGGTAGGCGGCGACCTTCGGGCGCGCGGCGGTTAAGGCTCGAAGGAGGCTCGACTTCCCGGCGTTAGGGCGGCCGAGGAAGCCGATATCGGCTATCAGTTGCAGCTCGAACCGTGCGATCATCTCATCGCCGGGCTCGCCGGGTTGCGCAAAGCGCGGAGCTCTATTATGTGCGGTCTTGAAATGAGCGTTGCCGCGACCGCCGCGACCGCCGCGCAGGAGCGCGACTTCTTCGCCCTCGGCGAGCAGCTCGGCGCGTATCTCGCCGCTTTCGTGATCGTACACCACGGTGCCGGGCGGCACCTCTACCCGGACCGCGCCGCCGGCGCGCCCATCACGGTTCGAGCCCGCGCCGGACTCGCCGTTCTCGGCCGCCATGCGGTCGCGCAACGCGAGCTGCGATAATGTCTTGAGGTTGGGTTTACAAACGAGTATTACGTCGCCGCCGCGACCGCCGTCTCCACCGTCGGGCCCGCCCCGTGGCTTGTACTTGGCCCGCAGAAACGAGACCGCGCCCGCACCGCCGTGCCCGGCCGTAAGCCGCAGCACGACTTCGTCGACGAAGCGGTTCACCTAAGCCGGGTCTATCGAGACGAGCTTACGGCCTGCGCGTTCATGAAACAGCACGCTGCCGTCGGCCTTGGCGAACAAGGTGTCGTCCTTGCCGATGCCGACGAACCGGCCGGGGTGGAACTTGGTTCCGCGCTGGCGTACGATGATGGTACCGGCCTGTACAATTTCCCCGCCGAAGCGCTTCACGCCGAGTCGTTTCGCCTCGGAATCACGTCCGTTCTTGGAACTACCGCCGCCTTTCTTATGTGCCATCTTGCGTTCTCCTCATCGTGAATTACGCGCCGAGTTGTTTCCGCCGGCGCAGGCCCCGGCACCTCCCAGGATGCCGGTCTTGGTGTTTTCTACCTGTGGTCCGCCGCCGCAGACTCCGAGAGCACTATCTCGTCGGGAAACTCGGCGGCGAGCTCGCGCAGCCCCTGCATCAACAGCTCCGTAACGCCGCATACATACTCGCGGTCGCGCTCTTGCGGCGTCCCCAGCTCGATCTGCATCATGCCGGGATGCGGCGCGCTGCCGTTCAACGCGATGCTCGGCCGCGTAGCGTACGCCCGCGCCGAAGACTTAAGAAGCGTTGAGACTGCGACGCAGGCGGCGCTCTGCGCTGCGCTTGCGTGGCCTACCGAGCTCAGCCGTGCCAACGCGCCGGCTGCGTCACGCTCAACGCGAACCTCGATCATCGCGCCGCACGCTCCCGACCACCGGTTACCGCCCGGCCGTGTTAGCCGGTAATCTCTTTTACCCGCAGCATGGAGTACGACTGGCGATGCCCGTACTTGCGCGAGTAGTTCTTCCGTCGCTTAAACTTCAACACCGTGACTTTCTTATCACGACCGTGTTCCTCGAGCACACCCTTAACCGAGGCGCCCTCGAGATACGGCTGCCCGATGCGCGGCGTATCACCGTCCTGCATCATCAGGACCGAGTCGAACTGGACGACGTCGCCCTTCTCACCGTTGAGCTTGTCGACTTTGAGAAGCGCGCCTTCCTCGACCTTATACTGTTTGCCTTGAATCTCTACCAATGCGTACATCAGCTATATCCTTCTTCGCGTTGCGTAATTTTGCTCGCTCGTATAGACCGAACTATATAGCATATGCGCACCCGAGGGTCAAGACACGCTGCAGTGTCAAGACGCGCTGCGCTGCGAGTTCGGCCGCGGAACGGGAGAAGCACGACCGCTCTCTATGCTGATATCGTCTCGAGTTCCGAGCGCCGTGCCGAATCGCCGTCCGCCTCGCCGAGTCTCACGATGATGCTCTTGGTCCAGGGTGGCGCAATCAGCTCAAAGAAGATCACTGCGGAGATCATCACGGTCAGGATTTCATCCGAGACCTGCGGCAGTTGCTGTGCCACGATCATGGTGAGTCCAAGAGTCGTGCCGGCCTGCGACAGCAAGCATTTCGGCATCTCACGATAAACCTCGGGTGCAAGGCCGACGTGTTTCGCATACGCCCGGGTGCCGGTAAGTTTCGCGACGATGCGAGCCGCGATATACACCACAACCGCGACTCCGGCCTGCGGGATGAGCGCCGGCTGCAACGCAGCGCCTGCGAGGGTGAAGAACAGCAGCATGATCGGAGTCGACAACGTATCGATCGAACGGAACAGCTCTGTGGTGTGTCGGCCGAAGTTCAACACCACGAACCCGATCGTGAGAACCGAGATCAATGACGATAGTCCCATCGCTGAGCTGAGGCCGGTGGCAAGCAGAATCGTGGTGGCGCTCAGCAACAGCTCGGCAGTGCCGCGCAGTCTAACAAGAGCGGTACGCAATGCAAACCCCATTACCGCTCCAAACCCTACCGACCCACCGATCTCCACCAGACTGATCCACACCGCGCCCACCGAGAACGCGCCTCCGGCGAGCATTGGCGCTACGATCGCGATAGAGATCGAGATGAGGATCACACAGGTGATGTCTTCAAGCGCACTGGTCATCAACAGCGCCGACGTGAACGGACCTCCCGCGCGTAACTCCTTGACGATCGGCACCACCACTGTAGGGGCCGGTGAGGCCGCCAACGCGGCGAGCGGCAAAGCGACGCCAAGCGACTGCGACGCAACCGCGATGAGGCCGACCGCGACCAATGCGTAGGTCCAGATCGAATCGAGTCGAGCAACTGCTGGGGAATCGAACCGACGACGTTCGGGCCGAATACCAGCCCCGCGACGATGTATCCGGTCAACGCCGGTAGCTTCGCCACGGTCGCGACACGACCACCGGCGAAGCCGATCAACATAACCGCACCAAGCCCTAACACCGGGTCTGCAATCAATAGCTCCACAGGCATACTCCTCGCATAGGTGTAAAACAATGAGCTGAGAAAACTACAACTGTGTGATAGGAGCCATTAGCGACACGCGCGCGGTAGGCGAGCTCCATCGCCGTGAGCAGAGAAGCCTGGGCCCGCACAAGCTCGGCGTATGACCACCGACCGGACCTCTTGGGCGCTACTCACAATGGATTTCCGAGACGGTACTAGTCCTGCAAAGAATTGTCAACGCACTGCTGTGTCGCTGTGTCGCTGTGTCGCTGTTTGGTTGACAGCTTCGAACGGGCCGTGATTCGATGACACCAACACATTATGAACACCGGCGACCTCGTAACACATATCACTCATGAGTTCAGAAAAGGCGGCGATGCGGTGCCGGCCGGCAAGGCGCCCGAGGCCGCTCCTGCTCCAAGCGCCAAGCAGATTGAGGCGACGCTGCGGCTGTTCGACGACGGCGCGACGGTGCCGTTTATCGCGCGCTACCGCAAAGAGCGCACCGGAGGGCTCGACGAGGTTGCGCTTCGCGCGATCGAGCACGCGCGCGAAACCGTTACTACCCGCGAGAGCCGGCGTGCAACGATCCGCGCGTCGCTCGAGAAGCAAGGCGTACTAACACCCGAGCTCGAGAAACGGCTCACGGCCGCCAAGACGGTAACCGAGCTCGAGGACATCTACACCCCCTACCGGCCGAAACGCAAGACACGCGCCTCGGTGGCCGCAGGCGCCGGGCTCACTCCGCTCGCCGCGGCGATACTCCTCAACCGTGTCAGCGACCCTCACAGCCTCGCTGAGCAGCACCTCAATTTTGATGCCGGCATTACCGACGGGGCCGCGGCGCTTCACGGTGCCGAGGACATCATCGCCGAGGCCGTCGCCGAGCACCCCGATATTCGCGCGGCGGTGCGCGAGCTGTTTGAGGCCGAAGCGGTGCTGAGCGCGGCGCGCAAGCGCGGGGTGAAGGCCGAGGGCGAAGCGCTACAGTTTCAGGACTACTTCGAGCACAGCGAGCGCGCCGCGCGCGCGCCCTCGCACCGCGTGCTCGCTATGCTTCGGGGCGAGAAGGCCGGGTTCCTGCGGTTGAGCGCGCAACCGCGCGCCGCCGCGGTGCACGACGTCGCGCTCGCGCTGGTGCTACGGCGCAAGGTCGGCTACGAGCACCTCGGGGCGGAGTTCGGTGCCACCCGCCCCGATAACGGCGCTACGGCCACGGCCGACGGCGGGCGTGCAGACACGGCCGCGGGAAACGTCGTGGACGCCGCCGGGGGGCGCGCGGCCGGCGAACGCGCAGCTGAGAGGCACGTAGACAGCGGCTACAACCCGCAGTGCCGCGAGATCGTTCAGCGCGCGGTTCTCGACGGCTGCGACCGGCTACTCATACCGAGCCTCGAGACCGAGCTGCGCGCCTCGCTCAGACGGCGCGCCGAGCAGACCGCGATCGCGGTGTTTGCGCGCAACCTCGAGGAGCTCCTGATGTCTCCCCCGCTCCCCGAAACCGCGATCATCGCGATAGACCCCGGGCTACGCACCGGAAGCAAGGTTGCCTGCCTCAACCGGCACGGTGACCTCGTTGCCACCACGACGGTCTATCCGCTTGCGCCGCACCACAAAACCGCCCAGGCGGCGGCGAAGCTTCGCGAGCTCGTGGGGCAACACGAGATCGGCGCGGTCGCGGTTGGAAACGGCACCGGAGGGCGCGAGATGCAACAGTTTGTAGAGGAGCTTGCGCTCGAGGTTCCCGCCGTGATGGTGAACGAAAGCGGCGCCTCGGTGTACTCCGCCTCGCAGCTCGCACGCGAGGAGTTTCCGGAACAAGACGTCGCGATGCGCGGCGCGATCTCGATCGGCCGCCGCCTCGCCGACCCGCTCTCGGAGCTGGTTAAGATAGATCCCAAATCTATCGGGGTTGGGCAGTATCAGCACGATGTCGACCAGAAGGCGCTCAAACGCTCGCTCGATGAAACGGTACTCTCATGCGTCAACCGCGTTGGGGTGGACCTCGCGGCCGCCGGGGCACCGCTTTTGAGCTACGTATCGGGCCTCACACCGCGCCTTGCCGAGGCCATTGTCCGGCACCGCGCCTCGATCGGTGGATTTCGCAACCGGCGCGAACTGCTCGAGGTGCCGGGCTTCGGCGCCAAAACCTTCGAGCAAGCCGCAGGGTTCCTGCGCATTCGCGGCGGCGATGAGCCGCTCGATGCCGGTGCGGTGCATCCCGAACGCTACGAGCTCGTCCGCCGCATGGCCGCAGACCTGGAGGTCACGGTAGAGGAGCTCATCGCGCGCCCTGAGGTTCGCTCGCGCATTGATCTCGAGCGGTATCAAGACCACGAGGTTGGACTGCCGACGCTACGAGACATCCTTGCCGAGCTCGAGAAGCCCGGCCGCGACCCGCGCGGCGTGTTGGAGCCGGTGCGTTTCGCTGATGTTCACCGCTTGGAGGACCTCGAGCCGGGCATGAAACTACCCGGAGTGGTCACCAATATCGCGGCGTTCGGCGCGTTTGTGGATATCGGCGTGCACCAGGACGGCCTCGTGCATATCAGTAAGCTCGCCGACCGCTACGTGCGCGACCCGCACGAGATCGTGAAGATCGGTATGCAGGTCTCGGTCACGGTACTGGAGATAGACACCGCCCGCCGACGGATCTCGCTCGCGATGGCGTAACCCGCGCAAACAACGGTGCGGCGCCTGCGGAAACGCGGGCCGACGACACGGCGCCCGCGGCGCCGAGACCGCGGCCAGGCGCACTACGCAGTCGCACGCGCACTACGGTAGCAGCGTCTCGCCCATGAGGTAGCGGTCTACCTCGCGCGCCGCGAGGCGGCCCTCCTTGATCGCCCAGACCACGAGCGACTGACCGCGCCGCGCGTCGCCGGCCGCGAACACGCCGGGAACCGAGGTCGCGTGCCGGCCGAACTCGGCGCGGATGTTCGTGCGCTCATCGGTCTCGAGCCGCATCGAGTCCACCAGCTCCTGCTCCGGCCCAAGGAACCCCAGCGCCAACAGCACGAGGTCGACCGGCCACTCCTCCTCGCTCCCGGGAATCTCAACCGGGCGAGGGCGGTCGCCGGGAGGCTTCTCCCATCTTACCCGCACCGTGCGCGCCGCGCGCACGCGCCGGTGCTCGTCGCCGAGAAACTCCTTGGTCATGATACCGAACTCACGCGGATCGGCACCGTGATTGGTTTCAACCTCGGTGTGACCGTAGTCGCTCTTAAAGAGGCGCGGGTAGACCGGCCAGGGATACTCGGCGGTGCGGGTGGAAGCGGGCTTCGCGAGCAACTCGAAGTTCTTGAGTCCGCTACAGCCGTGACGAACCGCGGTGCCGATGCAGTCGTTGCCGGTGTCGCCCCCGCCGATCACAAGCACGCGCCGGCCGCGCGCCGAGATCGGCGCCGCGAGCCCCACGCCGTCAGCCGCGGTTGCGCCCGCCTCGGTGTGAGCAGCGCCGTTGCCGTTGCCGCCGGCACCACCACCACCGCCGGCACCACCACCGCCGACGCCGCTGCCGTTTTGGCCTGGGGCGCCGTTTGCGAGCAGCTGCCTGGTGTTGGCGGTGAGAAACTCCATCGCGAAATGAATGCCTTGCAGCTCGCGCCCGGGCACCGGAAGATCACGCGGTTTGGTGGCGCCGGTAGCCACGATCACCGCGTCGAAGTTCGCACGCAGCTCTTTGGGTTCGAGGTCGCGCCCCACCCAGACACCGGGCTTGAAGGTGATGCCTTCAGCCGCCATGAGATCGTTGCGCTTCTGTACGAGGTCCTTATCGAGCTTCATATTGGGGATGCCGTACATCAGAAGCCCACCGATGCGGTCGGCGCGCTCATACACCGTAACGAGATGGCCCGCCTGGTTGAGTTGGTCGGCGGCTGCGAGCCCGGCGGGCCCGCTCCCGATCACCGCAACGCGCTTTCCGGTGCGAAGCGCCGGGATACGCGGCGTCATGAGACCGTTGTCGTAGGCGCGGTCTATGATCGCGCACTCGTTGTCCTTGATCGTGACCGCGGGCTCGTTTATCGCCAAGACGCAGGCGCTTTCGCACGGCGCCGGGCAGACGCGGCCGGTGTACTCCGGGAAGTTGTTGGTCTTCATCAGCCGCTCGAAGGCCTCTTCCCAACGCCCCTGATACACCAGATCGTTCCATTCCGGGATGAGGTTATCAACCGGACAGCCGAAGCTCGATTGACAGAACGGCACGCCGCAGTCCATGCAGCGTGCCCCTTGCGCCCGGCGTTCGTCTTCATCTAGCTCGATATGAAACTCGTTGAAATCCCGCACGCGCTCCTCGGCGCCGCGGTCGCGGACGGTTTGCCGTTGGTACTCCATAAAACCGGTAGGCTTACCCATAGACGACCTCCTTTGCTGCAGTATCACGCTGTACGTTCAGCATCCGGCGAAACTCCGGTGAGATTACCTTCACGAAGCGTGCGGCTTCCTGCTCCCAGTTCTCGAGCACGTGCTCGGCCACCGCCGAGCCGGTGAACGCAAGATGCTCTCGCAAGAGATCGGCGACGGTTGCCGCGTCGTACTCGTCGAGCTCGTCGGGCTCCACCAGTTCGCGATTGAGCCGCGTGAGAAAATCGCCTTCACGATCCCAGACGTAGGCGATACCGCCGCTCATCCCGGCGGCGAAGTTGCGGCCGGTAGGGCCGAGGATCACCGCGCGGCCTCCGGTCATGTACTCGCAGCCGTGGTCGCCGACGCCCTCCACCACCACCTGCGCGCCGGAGTTGCGCACGCAGAAACGCTCGGCCGCGATACCGCGGAAGAACGCTTTTCCCATGAGTGCGCCGTAGAGCGCAACGTTTCCGATGATGATGTTCTCCTCGGCGCGGAACGCAGCGTCGCGCGGCGGGTACACCACGATACGGCCGCCCGAGAGGCCCTTGCCGACGTAGTCGTTGCTGTCGCCCTCGAGCTCGAACGAAACGCCGTGCGTGAGCCACGCGCCGAAGCTCTGCCCGGCCGAGCCGGTGAACTTAAGCTGTACGCAGTCGCTCGGGAGCCCGGCCGGCCCATGCTGCTTGGTAATGGTGTGGCTCAGCATCGTGCCGACCGCGCGGTCGGTGTTCGCGATCGGCAACTCGAGCGAGACCGGTTGCTTCCGCTCTATAGCGGGCGCGCAGCGCTCGATCAGCCGTCGGTCGAGCACCTGCTCGATGCCGTGCTCCTGCGGAATACAGCAGATTACCTTACTCGGTGCCTCGGCGGTCATCGGCGAACGGGGCTCTGCGCCCGACGGCACCGCCCGCGTGAGCACGCTCGAGAGATCTATCCCCTTGCTCTTCCAGTTCAACACTTCTTCGTCGGGTACGAGCAGGTCGGTGCGCCCCACCATCTCCTCGACGCGGCGAAACCCGAGCCTGGCCATGACCTCGCGCAGGTCCTCGGCGACGAACCGAAAGAACGCCACCACGTCCTCGGGTCTGCCGATGAACTTGCGGCGCAAGGTGTCGTCCTGTGTAGCGACTCCCACCGGGCAGGTGTTCTTCTCGCATTTGCGCATCATAATGCACCCGATCGAGACCAGCGCCGAGGTCGCAAAGCCGAACTCCTCGGCGCCCAGGAGTGCCGCGATAGCAACGTCGCGCCCGGTCTTGAGCTGCCCGTCGGTCTGCAGCACCACTCGGCTACGCAGGTCGTTCATCACGAGCGTTTGGTGCGTCTCGGCCAGCCCCAGCTCCCACGGAACGCCGGAGTGCTTGATGCCGGTGAGCGGCGAGGCGCCGGTGCCGCCGTCGTGCCCCGAGATGAGGATATGATCGGCGTGCGCCTTTGCGACACCGGCCGCGACCGTGCCGACCCCCACCTCGCTTACGAGTTTCACACTGATGCGCGCGGTGGGGTTGGCGTTCTTGAGGTCGAAGATCAGCTGCGCGAGGTCCTCTATCGAGTAGATGTCGTGGTGCGGCGGCGGACTGATGAGCCCCACGCCGGGCGTGGAGTAGCGCGTTTTCGCGATCACCTCAAACACTTTGCGACCCGGAAGCTCACCGCCCTCGCCCGGCTTTGCGCCCTGCGCCATCTTGATCTGAATCTCGTCGGCCTCGGTGAGGTACTCGATGGTGGCGCCGAAGCGACCTGAAGCGATCTGCTTGATCGCCGAACGCTTTGAGCTTCCGTCCGGAAGCGGCGTGTAGCGCTCCGGCATCTCGCCGCCCTCCCCGGTGTTGGACTTTCCTCCGATTGCGTTCATCGCGAGCGCGAGCGTCTCGTGCGCTTCCTGCGAGATCGAGCCGAAGCTCATCGCGCCGGTTGCGAAGCGCCTCATGATTGACTCGGCCGGCTCCACTTCCTCGAGCGGCACCGCAAACTCCACGGAGCCCGGTGCAAAGCGCATGAGCCCGCGCAGGGTTGCCTGCCGCGCCGAGCGCTGGTTCTGCGCGTCTCTGAAGCGGTTATAGGCGCTGCGGTCGTTGTGCTTGACCGCGATCTGCAGGTTCGCGATCGACTCCGGATCCCACATATGCTTCTCGCCGTCGACCCTCCACTGGTACTCGCCGAAGTTCAGCAGCCGGTTTCCGATCGGCGCGTTGCGCGGCGGGTACGCGAGGCGGTGTCGCAGCAGCGCTTCGGTCCCGAGTTCCTCGAAGCCGACGCCCTGCACGCGACTTGCGGTGCCGGCGAAACAAAGCGCCACCACCTCGTCGGCAAGCCCCACCGCCTCGAAAATCTGGGCACCCTTGTAGCTCTCGAGCGTCGAGATCCCCATCTTGCCGAAGACCTTGCGCATGCCGTACGCGAGTGCCGAGAGATAGCGCTCAACGAGTTCTTCGTCGCCGAAGTCCTGCTTAACGTAGCCCTCGCGCGCGAGGTGCTGAATCGCCTCGAACGCGAGGTACGGGTTAACCGCGTCGGCGCCGAAGCCGAACAGGCTGCAGAAATGATGCACCTCGCGCGGCTCACCGCTTTCGAGCACGATCCCGATACGCGTTCGCTTGAATCGGCGGATCAAATGGTGGTGCACCGCGCCGACCGCCGCGAGCGCCGCGGCCGGGGCGCGCTCGGCACCGGCGGCACGATCGCTTAAGACTACGAGCTGATAGCCTTCCTCGATCGCTTCTTCGGCCTCGCGAGCGATGCGGCGCAAGCACCGCTCGAGCCCGGACGCTCCGGCAGAGACCGGGAAGGTAATGTCGATGCTGCGCGCACGCCATCCGCGGTGGTTCATCTGCTTGAGCCGCGCGAGCGCGTCGTTGGTAAGCACCGGGTGGTCCAACTGCAGGCGGTGCGCGTGCTCCGGTCCTACCTCGAGCAGGTTGCCCTCGGGGCCGATGTACGACGAGATGCTCATGATGATGTCTTCGCGAATCGAGTCGATCGGCGGGTTTGTTACCTGGGCGAACAGCTGCTTGAAGTAATCGAACAGCAGCCGCGGCTGCTCCGAGAGGCATGCGAGCGCGGCGTCGTTACCCATCGAGCCGAGCGGCTCTTTGCCGTGCTCGGCCATCGGCGCGAGAATCAAGTTGAGGTGCTCGATGCTGTAGCCGAACAGTCGCAAGCGCTCGAGAATCGTTTCTTCGTCGAGCGCGGGAACCGATCCCGGGTCGGCGAGGTGCTCGAGGCGAATACGTTGCTCGCTGAGCCACGTTCCGTACGGCTTCGCGACCGCGATGCTGTTTTTGAGCTCCACGTCGTCATAGATGCGGCCTTCCTCGAAGTTCACGAGAAACATGCGCCCCGGCTGCAAGCGGCCTTTCGCGCGAATGCGACTGCTCGGCAGGTTGAGCACGCCCACCTCGCTCGCCATGATCACCACGTCGTCGTCGGTTACGTAGTAACGGCTCGGGCGTAGGCCGTTGCGATCGAGCACCGCGCCGATATAGCGCCCGTCGGTGAACGCTATGGAGGCCGGTCCGTCCCATGGCTCCATGTAACAGCCCATGAACTCGTACATATCGCGCCCGATCTGCGGCATGCGCTCGTGGCGCTCCCAGGCTTCCGGCACCATCATCATCACCGCTTCGTGAAGCTCGCGGCCGGACATCAGCAAGAGCTCGAGCACGTTGTCGAAGTTGCCGGAGTCGGAGCAGTCGGGCTCCACAATCGGGAAGGTCTCGCAGATTTCCTCGCCGAACAAACTGCTCGAGAGCACCCCCTCGCGCGAGCGCATTTTGTTCAGGTTGCCTTGTAAGGTGTTGATCTCACCGTTGTGACTCATGAATCGGTTCGGCTGTGCGCGGTCCCAGCTCGGGAAGGTGTTGGTGGAGAAGCGCGAATGCACCATCGCGATATGCGTCTCGAAGCGGGGGTCCTGCAGATCGAGAAAGTAGCGAAAGAGCTGCTCCGGCATGAGCATGCCTTTGTGTACGATCACACGGCTCGAGAGCGAGCAGAAGTAGCAGAAGCTCTCCGGGTCGTGCTCGTCTACGCGCAGCTCGCGCGTGGCGCGCTTTCGGATAAGGTAGAGCTTGCGCTCGAACGCGTTCTGATCGACCCCGTCGGCGGCTCCTACAAACAACTGCTCCATCGCGGGCTCCGAAGCGAGTGCGGTGGGACCGATTATGCTGTTGTCGGTGGGAACACGGCGCCAGCCGAGCAGCCGCCGGCCGAAATGCTCCACAACCGCGCCGATTTGTTGCTTCAGACGCTCGCGCCTCGCCTCGTCCTGCGGGAGAAACACGATTCCGGCGGCGTACCGGCCGGGCGGCGGAAGCTCCAGGCCGAGCTCGCTCGCCGCCACCTCCGAGAGAAAGCGGTGCGGCAAGGTAGTGAGGATTCCGGCGCCGTCGCCGGAGTTTTTGTCGCTCCCGACCGCTCCGCGGTGCGTCATGTTGGTGAGCAGTTCGCAGGCGTCGTCGATAATGCCGTGACTCTGCCGGCCCTTGAGGTGCGCTACAAACCCTACGCCGCAGGCGTCGTGCTCGAAGCGCGGGTCGTAGAGGCCGGTCTTCTGTGGACGTTGATGATACATAGTGGTCCCCTCGTGTACGGTTGCGGACGGCGAAACCCTCATCCGTACCCCACATAGTTGCAATCCATGTGCCAGAAGCGGAGTATTGCGGTAAGTTATGCTAATCTCACGACTTAGCAAACCGTTCCATTCAGATATTGAAACAAGAATCTTACATAGAGGTAGAATGGAGGCGCGAAGAGCCTACATAGATGTAGACTTGAGTGTGGGTGGGCGGGTGCTCGCGGGCTCGCGGGTGCGTTCCCGCAGCGGGTGTGCGCGCTACATGCGCTCGAGGAACGGCACGTCTATCAGGCGCAGAGCGTTCGCGATCACCTGCCGCACCGCGAGCGCGAGCGCGAGGCGCGCGCGAACCTGCTCGGGACTCTCGGCGCGCAGCACCGGCACCTCGTGATAGTAGCCCGAGAAGGTTTTTGCGAGCTCGTAGACGTAGGTGGTTACGACGGTGGGGTTGAGCCCCTCGGCCGCCTGCGCCACCACCTCGGGAAAGGCGCCAAGTTGCTTAACGAGTTGCCACTCGTCGGCGTGTGCGAGCAGCCCCGCGAGGTCTTCCGGCAGCGACTCGGCGCTCGGCAGCTCGATTCCGGCGGCCTCGGCCTTGCGCAGAATGCTCGAGATGCGCGCGCAGGTATACTGTAGGTACGGGCCGGTGTTGCCGTTAAACGAGAGCGAGGCGGCGGGGTCGAACACCATGTCTTTGTTTGGGCTTGTCTGCAGGAGAAAGTAATGCAGCGCGCCGAGCGCGATTCTCTCGGCGGTACCGTGTAGATCGCTTATCTCGTCCTCGCGCGCCTTCGAGGTGATCTCGCTCACCGCCATCTCGTTTAGTTTGTCGAGCAACAGGTCGGCGTCTACCACGGTCCCCTCGCGCGACTTCATCTTTCCTTCCGGCAGGTTCACCATCCCGTACGAAAGGTGATAGAGGTTGCGAGCCCAGTTGAAGCCGAGGCGCTCGAGTACCGAGAACAGCACCTTGAAGTGATAGTTCTGCTCCGAGGCCACGACGTAGATCATGCGCTCAAACGGCCAGTCGTGGTGTCGCTGAATCGCGGTGCCGATGTCTTGAGTAAGATAGAGCGAGGTGCCGTCGCTACGCAACAGCACCTTCTGGTCGAGGTCGATATCGGTGAGGTCCACCCAGACCGAGCCGTCCTCGGCCTGATAGAACACGCCGCGCTCGAGTCCTTTGAGGACTTCATCACGCCCGGCCTTGTAGGTCTCGCTCTCGAAGTAGATTGCGTCGAAGCCGACTCCGGTGCGCTTGTAGGTCTCCTCGATGCCGTCTATCGCCCAGCGGTTCATCTGTAGCCAGAGATCAACCGTCTCAGGATCGCCCTGCTCCCAGCGCTGCAACAGTTCTTTGGCCTGACGTTCGGCATCGGGCTCCTCGGCTTCCCATTGGCTGTAGCGCACGTAGTAGTCGCCCACAAAATGGTCGGACTTTGTGCCCTCGGACTCGGGCGTCGCACCCTCGCCGAACGTGCGATAGGCGAGCATCGATTTGCAGATATGCACGCCGCGGTCGTTGATAAGGTTCACCTTGCGGACCTCGGAGCCCGCAAACTTCAGAATGCGCGAGACGCTCTCGCCGAGCGCGTCGTTTCGCAGATGCCCGAGGTGCAGCGGCTTGTTGGTGTTGGGGCACGAGAACTCCACCACGGTGCGAACGCCGTTCAGAGTATCGGCGCGCCCGTACTCCTCGCCGGCCTTGAAGACCTCCGCCAGCGCCGGCTCGATGAGCTGATCGCGGTTCAGCCGCAGATTGAGGTATCCTCCGGCGGTTTCGGCGGTTCCGAGTTCCTGAGCGGCCGCGGCGGCGTTTACGCGCTCGCACAACTGCGCCGCGATCTTCGGCGGGGCGTTTCGAAGCACCTTTGCGTACGGAAAGAGCGGTAACGCGAGATCGCCGAGCTTCTCCTCCGGCGGCGTAGAGACGACCAGATGCGTTCCATCGATCAGCTCCGGGTCGAGGTTATACTCCTCGCGCGCGAGCTCTTTGAGCTCCTCGAGCACCAGATCGCGCCACCGCCCTTTGATCCTCTGCATCGGCTGCATCGCTTGTTGCATCGCTCTTCCTCGTTATGTGTTTTGTGGTCTACTCGTCGGTGTTTCCAGACGGAGCCTGAACAGCCGCGAGCATCCGCCTGTAGCCCTCGGGCCCTTCGCGCCGGTACGAGAACAACCCCTCACCGCAGCAGGTGCAGTTGGTGCAGACCGAGATCTCGGCCACCCCGGCGCGCTCGGCGAGCGCTCGGTTGGCGGTCTGCAGGTCTAGATACCACGCGCCCGCGCGCTGCACCGCGGACTCCTCGCCGAACTCGGTTTGGAACCCGCGCGCCCGCTCGGCGTCCACCTCGTAGCAGCAGGCCTGAATCGCCGGGCCTAGCAGCACGCTCACCTCGCTCGGCGTGCTTCCCCAGCGTCGGCACATCAGCTCGAGCGCGCCGAGCAGAATGCCGGTGCCCTTCCACCCGGAGTGCAGCATCCCGACGGCGCCGCGCCGGCGGTCGTGCAGATAGATCGGCATGCAGTCGGCCACCGTTACCGCTAGCAGGAGCTCGGGATCATCACCCACGATACCGTCGGCCTCCGGCCTGGAGCCCGCCCCATGCTCGAGCGCGTACGCGGCTACCTCCTCGGCTGTGAGCACCTCGCGGGTGTGCTCCTGCTTCACCGAAAGCAGCCGCTTCCCGGCCGCCCCCGCCGCCGCAAACACCTGCCCTCGCGGGTCTCCCTGCGGTGTTTCGCCCGCCGGTATTTCGCCGCCGGCCCCCGGCGCATGCAGCGGCTCCTGCGGCTTCATATCGCCTGCGGCCGCGCAGGTGAGAAATGCCGGCGCGCTGAACGGAAGTCTCTCCACCGCCGTGCGTGCCTCGATCGAAAAACGTGATACGCGGGTCTGCTGCGCCTTCGGCATGTGCGCCGAATCATACAGACTGTCTGAACCGTCGTCAACTCCGCGGCGCTTCAGCGAGCGCAGGCGGCTCGGCTCTACGCCGAGGCATTGCGCGCCGTCATCCCGCCCAACCTTATCGAGTTCCTGGTTCATGGAGTACGCTACGCCTTTCCGGCCGAGATCGGTCCTCCGGTTTGCGGTATGCCGACGGCTCATGCAGCGTCACCACTTAACTCACTCATCGTGGGCGATGAGCCACTTCCACCGGTTTGGCCGGACCCGCACGGCAATCTAAATGGTGTGACGGTCTCGCCGCTCTACAAATCGGTACCGTATGCGGCACGCCGCGACGAAAAATTGTATCAGCTCCTTGCGGCAGTGGACGGACTCCGCATCGGACGCGTGCGGGAACGCGCGGTAGCTACAAGCTTTCTGCAATCACGTGTCGCCCCCGACGAGGCCGTGGCGTGAACCAGTCCATCGAGATGATTGAGCGCGTTGCGGAGGCCCGCGCGACCTCCCGGAAACGAAACAGCGCCGCCGGGTTCGGAATCCCCCGGCGGCGCCGCACATTTGTAACAACCGAATCGGTGCGCGATGTCGCCTGCGCTTAGTTCTGCGTCACCTCCAGGTCTGTGACGATCCATTTGTTATTACCGCCGATTCCCGGAAAGTGCAACTCGTAGCGGTTTCCTGCTTCGAGCGCATCAAGCGTTAAGGAAACTTCTTTGGTATCACCGCTTCCTCCTAGCGTCGCCTGTACTATGTCTTCCAGCAAGTCACCTTCAGCATCGAGGGTCTTGAGCGTTATGTCACGCTCTCCGCCTTGTACACCGGACAACTCAACCGTGAAGCTCACCATAACACCACGGGAGCCCACGATCGCGCTGTCGAAGACAACCGTCGCGGAGCCATCAGATTCATAAATCCCGTCTTCCTCGTCCGAAGAAACGTCTTCGAACGCGGCTTCAGTCTCTTCGTCGCCGGTGATAAACGCCTGCTCGATGGCTTCTACGTCGGCCTCCTCGTTCTCTCCCGAACCGGAGTCACCTTCAGTCGTCTCACTTTCCTCGTCTGAGTCGGACTCATTGCCCTCATCGGCACCGTCGTCGATCGTGTCTTCCGACGACTCATCATCGCTGCCGTTATCGTTCTCGTCGTCGCTGCCGTCTTCGCTGGCGCCGTCGGAGCTATCCGAACCGTCCGATGCGCCGGACTCTTCTGACGCTTCGCCGTCATCGCTTGTCTCACCGGTACCGTCGTCCTCGGGAGCTTCGCCATCGAGTGAGGATTCAGTGTGATCCTCACCGTCCGACCCGGAGGAACTGTCGGAGCCGGCGAGCGGGTTCGCGCACCCGGATACGAACACCACCAGCACAATGGCCGCGATCATCAATACAATCTTTGTTTTCACGTTCTGCAGAGTCATGGGACCCTCCTTCATTCTATGTCTTGCACACTGTTTCTACGCTCACGGTGATCTCCGCTGCGTGTGCTACGGTTTGATCACAACAATAAATTAGCAATTTGCATGCCAACTCTTACGTACGCAGTTACTGAACCAAACCCCGACCGGCCGAACCGAGGTCGGGGTGTCGCTTGCGCACTCAGTTCCTGCAATTCACCACATGAAATAGAATTACGCGCGCGCCTCTTTGCCGCGGGGTGGAACCCCATAGCCAACCGCCTGCACAACCGCTTGCATTCCTTACCACCGAGGCCGGCGCGTAGGTATGCAGTTTGCATAAGGCCTGCAAATCGCATAGAACCGGTCTTGCATAATGCATACAGACAAACTCAGATATAAGCATCCGTATAAGCGTACAAGTCTCGGCTTGACGACAGAAACGACCATCTATTATCGTTTTATTAGGATCTATTCTCGTTCAGCAGGGGAAACTAGCCCGGGCAAGGAGGAGGTGGTCATGTCGGTAACGGAAACACGAACTCGCGATACACAGTCACGCTTAGGAAAACGTGGAGCAAAATCGAAGGAAATCGTCGAACAAGCACTGGAGCACGCCGGAGTGCGGATCGGCGGCGACAACCCCTGGGACATCCAAGTCTACAACGAGGATCTGTACGACCGGGTGGTGCGCGACGGTGAGCTCGGCGCAGGCGAGGCTTACATGGACGGCTGGTGGGACGCTCCGGAGCTCGACCGGTTCTTTGACCGCGTGCTTGGCGCCGACCTGCTGCGCTACTTCCAGAACAACTGGACCACCACCCTGCACCTTGCGAAAGCTCGCATGCTCAACTTACAGAACGGTTCGCGTGCCTCGGAGGTCGCGGAGCAGCACTATGACGTAGGTAACGATCTTTACCGTGACATGCTCGACAGTCGCATGGTCTACACCTGCGGCTACTGGAGCGGCGGTGCCCGAACGCTCGCCGAAGCCCAGGAAGCAAAGCTCGACCTGGTCTGCCGAAAGCTCGAGCTCGAGCCCGGTATGACGGTACTCGACCTCGGCTGCGGCTGGGGCAGCTTCGCGAAGTACGCCGCCGAGAACTACGGAGTGGAGGTCACCGCGATGAACGTCTCGCGCGAACAGGTTGAGTACGCGCGAGAGACCTGCGAAGGACTTCCGGTGACCGTACTGCTCGAGGACTACCGAAACGCCGCCGGCCGTTACGACCGCGTGGTCTCGATTGGGCTGATGGAGCACGTCGGCTACAAGAACTACCGCAGCTATATGGAAACCGTCGACCGCTGCCTCAAGGAAGACGGCATCGCGTTTATCCATACTATTGGGGGCAACGTCAGCACGCAGTCCGCCAATCCATGGACCACCAAGTACATCTTTCCGAACGGTGTGCTCCCGTCGATCACACAGCTCGGTGAGGCGATGGAGGGCCTGTTCGTGATGGAGGACTGGCACAACTTCGGCCCCGACTACGACAAGACGCTGATGGCGTGGCACGAAAACTTCGAGAAGAACTGGCACAAGCACCGTGAGCGCTACGGCGACCGGTTCTACCGCATGTGGAAGTTCTACCTCATGAGCTCCGCGGGCGCGTTCCGATCGCGCAGCATTCAGCTGTGGCAGATCGTGATGACCAAACCGGGCCGCGCACAACCGCGCTGCCGGGTGTCGTAGCTGTGGTTGCTGTGGTAGCCGTGGTAGCTTTCGGAGAGGCGCCGCGATGACGACCGCAACGGTGATTATCGTGGGCGGCGGGCCGGCCGGCTCGAGCTGCGCCGCCGAGCTGCGCCGGCACGGGCTCGATGCAGTGGTGATCGATCAGGCAACCTTCCCGCGCGAAAAACTCTGCGCCGGGTGGATCACACCGCAGGTACTCGCAGAGCTCGAACTCTCGCCGGAAGACTACCCCCGTCCGCTGACCCGGCACACGCGGCTTCGCTTCTCGTTCCGTGGGGTGCCGCTCACGGTTCCGACCCGTCAGTACGCCGTGCGCCGCAGCGAGTTCGACGCCTTCTTGCTCGAGCGCGCCGGTGTGCCGGTACACCGGCACCGCGTACACCACATTGAGCGCGCCGGCGATGAGTACGTGGTCGACGGCGCCTATCGCTGCCGTTATTTGGTGGGAGCAGGCGGCACGCACTGCCCGGTTTACCGTGCGCTGTTCGCCGCCCGCCTCCCGCGCCGGCCGGACGACCTCATCGTTACACTCGAAGAGGAGTTCCGCTACGACTGGAAGGACGGAACCTGCCGTCTCGCCTACTTCGACCGTGGTCTCCCCGGCTACGCCTGGTACCTACCCAAGCGCGACGGCTATCTTACGGTAGGGATCGGAGGCAAGCAGGCTGCGCTCCGGCGCCGAGGCACCACGATCAAGGCGCACTGGCGGCGTTGGGTGGAACGGTTGGCGTCTAAAGGCTGGGTACGCGAACACGAGTTCCGTCCGAGCGGGCACAGCTACTATATTCGCCCCGCCGCCGGCCGCGGCGCAACCGCCGGCGGAGCCGCAGGCGTCCCGGAAGAGCCCGCGCGACACGGTAACGTATTCATTGTGGGCGACGCCGCCGCCCTCGCCACCCGCGACATGGGTGAAGGCATCGGCCCCGCGGTTGCAAGCGGCCGCCGCGCGGCGCGCGCCATTGCCGGCCTTGAACCGTACTCGCTCGAGGATATCGGGCGTTGGAGCATTCCGCAGATTCTCAGACCGCGAAGCGGCGAACCCAACGGGGTCCGCCGCCCGGAATGAACTCCCTCCGACACAGCCGGCTCGCGGTTACTCTGCTCGCGGTTACTCGGGGATGCCGGCGATGCACTCGACCTCGAGCAAGACGCCCTCGCCGAGGTCCGAGACCGCGACGCATGAACGCGCCGGCGGGTCCACCGAGAAGTACTCGCGGTAGACTTCGTTGAAGACATCGCGGTCTTTGAGGTCTACCACAAACGCCAGAACCTTCAGCGAGTTCTCGATCGAGGTGCCGGCGTCCTCGAGCAGCGCTTTCAACTGCTCCATGCAGATGCGGGCCTGGCTGCGGATATCGGGCGCCGGTTTCCCGTCGGCACCGAGCCCGATGATGCCGCGCGTGAACACCAGATTACCAAAGCGAATCGCGGGCGAAAATATCGCCCCTTTTTCGGGATTGACGGTTTCTCTTTTCGCCATCTCTATGCTCCTCCACTGCGGGCGCCGCTTAGACGCGGACCTTGATGCAGGCCTTGCGCACCTTACTGCCCACGAGCGCACGCTTCTGCGGCATGTGAACGTCCTGCGGAAGCACAATCGCTATGTCGCCTGCCTGCAGCAGGACATACTGACACTCCTTCTCGTAGAACGAGGCGTCGGACTCCGGGTTGTACGGGACGGTTTCTTTACAGCGCGAGATATGCGCATAACCGAGGTACTCGAACCCTTCCGCCACGTAGTGGACGTCGGCATACTTCTTGTGTGCTTCGAAGCCGCAGTCGTCGATCGTCTTTGAGGTGTAGTCCTGAACCAGGATGAACACCTCGTCTCCGTCGATATCGTGCCGCCCGAGCTCCATCTCGCGAATATCGTTGGCTTCGAGGAACTCAAACGCCTTCCGAAAGCGGTCGCCGAACACATAATACGTCTCGCGATTCGAAAAATGATCTACTACCATATTCTTCCCCTTCCTTCCTGCATTGCAGACACACAGCACGCCGGCTGCGCGCGGTAGTTGCATATTATGAAACTGCGTCTCATTATACAAGCAAAGCACACCGCCGTCAAGCACGGCCTGGTGACAGGTCTGGTGACAGCGCAAGCTCAACCGCGCGCTCGGCGTGCAGATCGGTGGTGTCGAACAGTGGCAGCTCGGCGTCGGCCTGTTTGATAAGGAGCGTGATCTCGGTACAGCCGAGGACGATGCCCTCGGCCCCGCGTTGCTCGAGCCGCGCGATGACCTCACGGTAGGCCGCGCGCGACGCATCGTTGCACTCGCCGCGGCAAAGCTCCTCGAATATGACGCGGTCTACCAGCGTTCGATCTTCCTCTCCGGGCACAATCACCTCGATGCCGTGCCGCGCGCCGAGCCGTTCGGCGTAAAACGGCTGCTCCATCGTGAAGCGCGTGCCGAGGAGCCCCACCCTCCGGAGCCCGGCCTCCCTGATTGCGGCCGCGGCGGCGCCGGCGATATGCAGAAACGGGATCGAGACCGCCTGCTCTATCTCGGGCGCCACCTTGTGCATGGTGTTGGTACACAGCAGGAGCAGCTCGGCGCCGGCCCGCTCAACCGCGCCGGCGGCCGCCGCGAGCTCGGCCCCGGCGCGCCGCCAGTCGCCGCTGCGCTGCAGCGCCTCAATCGGCTGAAAGTCTACGCTGTAGAGCACAATCGGCGCCGAGTGCAGCCCTCCGAGCCGCTCGCGCACGAGCTCGTTTATGCGCCGATAGTACAGCGCGGTAGACTCCCAACTCATCCCGCCGATCATCCCGATGGTTTTCATCTCGTGCCTCCAAGACAGCCTGTAGTGTATCTGCTCGACACCAACACCTGCATTTACATCAACAACCGAAAGCCTCACTCGGTTGTTGAGCCGATCAAGACGCTCCGCCCGCACCACGTGAAGCTCTCCGCCGTTTCGCTCGCCGAACTGCAGTACGGGGTAGCGCAAAGCAGCGCAACAGAAAAGAACCGAGCTGCGCTGCTGCAGTTTGCTTCGGCGTTTGAAATCGTGCCGTTCGACGACACCGATGCGGAGGTCTTCGCACTCGTCTGCGCAGCCCTCGGGCGCAAGTGGCACCCCATGGGGCCCTCCGATATGCAGATCGACAACATCGATCGGGAAATCCTGTTGTGCTAATGCGCCAGGATTAGAATTGCCGGCCACCCGAGCGGAACGTCCCAGTTTATGTAATGAGACGCCAACTTCTCGGTTACAGAGTAACGATACAACCAAGAATTCGTATAGCGCTGAAAGGAGTTGAGTTCATGAAAACTATGCTCAAAAGCCTAGCAGGCGTTCCCGCGGAGCCGGTCAGAACTGTTTTGGGAGGCCGGCTTGTCGTAGCACAGCGTTTGCGGTGTGCCGGGACTTGATCTTGCCGTCTACCGGGAAATGTTTGTTGCTGAGGGGCGAGAACCAGATCTGGTGGTCACCTTTTCCTTCGCGTACGAGCCTGCACCCGGCGCGTCGGAGGACTTCCTTGAGTTCGCCGGATAAGTTTGAGCTCATTAGGCGAATGCACGTGACGTCTTGGTGGAGACCAGCGTAAAACGAATCGGACGGGGAAGGTCGAGTCCGTTGAGCTCGGCAAGCTCGGGAATCATCTCCTGCAGCTTGTACTCGAGCAGATCGATCGTCGCAGCCTCGGTCGCTAAGCCCAACTCGTCATTGCTCGCAACCCAGACCTGTGCTTCTTCGTCGTACGAGGCGTTGATGACCAGCGATTCCATGGGTAAAGAATACCACTTCGGTTGGGGTCTGGAAAGGTGGTCTCGGTAATGTGTTGCTCAACGGATGGCGATGGTAGTTTGGTGGGTAGCCATTGCGTCGGCCGACCGCCGATTCCAGATCGGCGCGCTGCCAGTTGCCGCTGCGCTGCTGCAGTTTGCTTCGGCGTTTGAAATCGTGCCGTTCGACGACACCGATGCGGAGGTCTTCGGAGTCGTCCGCGCAATCCTTGAACGCGCGGGGCGGCTCATTGGGCCTTACGATATGCAGTTCGCCGCGCAGGCGCTTGCGCGCGAGCTGGTGCTGGTAACCAACAACACCGGCGGGTTCGCAAGACTGCCGGGTCTGCGGCTCGAGGATTGGACTGAGTGAACCTCCGGCAGCGTACTCTCATCCTCGTTCATACACCACACGCCCCTCTCGTTGAACACGTTCGCGAATGTTTGGATAGAGTTCGTGCAGATCCACGACATCGATCGGCAGGTCCTGACGCAGCAGCCACGCCGCGGCGCGCAAAAACTCTGGGCTGTCGAGCGCGAGGTCGATATCACGCACCGGAATCTTGCCGGGCTGAGCCAAAGAGCCGAACAGCGTCACGCTTCTAACCTCAGGGTCCGCCGCGAGGATACCTTCCACAAGCCTCGGAAGCTCGGTCTCAAACGCGCGGCGCCCCGCCTCGGCCTCGGAGCGCAGCCGTGTGGCCCGTCGCTTGTGAAACGCCCGGAGCGTAGCGAGATCGTCCATGCTCAAAGCATAGCCCCCGCCTCACCCCCGGTCAAGCATGCACCCACAAGCATACACCGGGCGCCTATTACGGCTCCTCCAGTGGTTC
>Ga0207421_10000473_pt1 | contig 51624 bp, 70 predicted proteins | sample SodLakKL_010_SED_4_FD_187542 | JGI IMG/M metagenome (GOLD analysis project Ga0207421, IMG submission 187542) | Alkaline sediment microbial communities from Lake Tanatar, Kulunda Steppe, Russia - 8KL_010_SED (SPAdes) (version 2) | ecosystem: Environmental > Aquatic > Non-marine Saline and...
GATCACATAGTCAATGGGTTCTTCCCTTTCAGAGTCTATGGACTCTAAGAAAGGATTGTTTTCTATTTCAAAATGTGTATATTCCCCAGGATGGTAATCATGGGTACAATATAATCCAAAACCCATCATCTCACCAAAATCCATTCCCATTGAATATATTTCCTCTGGTTTCTTCAACCCGAACTGTTCGCATATATTATAAACCACAGTGTGACCCCAGAACCAAGAAAGCATATACAGCTTATGTAATTCATCCCTTTCTAAGAAATATTTCATAAAGACAGCGGTAGTATTTGCAGGAAGGATGTTCATTTTCATGCCTTTGACGTCAATGGTACCCTCTTCAAATTTCAACTGCTTTGTCATTAGCAACTTACTTATTAGTTTAAGAACCATGTTAATTCCATCATTTCAATTTAGTAGTTTCGTCCTCTACGTGAAGCCCATCCTCCTTGATTACTGTTTCATAAAGTCCTTTATCTATATCTGTCCTTCTCATCTTTCTTATTTCTAAGTTCCCAAAGGTTTCAGCACCCATTTGAAGGTAATAGAGAACTATGACACCATCCACAAGAAATTCCTCGACACCGAATCTTGTGAGTTTGTCCTCGTTTGGTGCCTCTGTAGTCAGAACTGCTGTAACATCGGCTTCTTCTATCGTTCTCACAATCTTAAAGAGACTCTCTCTGACTTTGTATGGATCATCGTAATATAGAGAAAGTATTGAGGTGGAATCCATGGCAATTCTGTCGACATCGTGTTTTTCAAGCTCGTTGCGGAACCAGAAGAGTTCATCGCCCTCCGCGGTGTCGAAGGGATCCTTCTGTCTGAGGATTAGCTGTCCACTTTCCTCGTACTTTCTGAAGTCCCAGCCAAAGTCCTCAGCTGAATCTCTGATTTTTTCAGGTCTCTCCTCAAAGGTTATGAACATACAGTTTTCTCCGTTCTGCAGACCCTCCCAGATGAACTGTGAGCAAAAGATGGTCTTGCCTGTACCCGTGGAACCGGTTACCAGGATCGCGTTGTCCTTGACAAATCCGCCTTCGATGAGTTCATCGAGACCAGGTACTCCAGTACTTATACGCTCAATACTTTGAGACATTAATTAGTTATTTGGTTTTATGTTTTATAAGCTTTCTGAGGTCGGCGATGTCTTCTACCTCCTAGAAACCATGACAAGCGTTTGAGAATAGACCCGGAGAAAGGGAAAAAAACGGGAGAAGGTTCGACCGGATCGGGGAACGAATAGACGTGGACACGAAGACGTCCCAGGACCTTGAAAACCCCATCTTATGTGTTTGGACTGATCACGGCAAAGTTTTAAATATTATTATCACTATAGTGATAACTAAGACAGCTTACAGTTTTGTGGTGTGGGAATATGTTGGACATGATCAACAAGCATGTGGCGAAGATCGCCTTGGTCTTGAAAGACGGAGACTCGATTTTATCCGTCTCAAAGAGAACAGGATCCTCCTACGGATGGACGCACAGGTGGATAAAGAGCTTGGAGGAGATAGGTGCTGTTGAAAGAGAAGGAGGAACAGGTATAAGGATAAAGGACGAGGAATTGATAGATGGGGTGAGAGGGTTGGCACGGTCTTTTTTGAGAAGAAAGTTACAGTTGAAGGACGCCTACTTGTTACCCAACTTTTCTCGGATGAAATACGCATTTACGAAGACGGACGCGGTCTTTTTCTGGACTAAGGACGGATATCAGATAGGCAGGAGCAGAGAAAGCTATCCTATATTCATCAAGGTCTTGGAAGACGATTTGGATGACTGGAAGAGTTTCTTCGAGGAATACTCCGTAGACTGTGAAGTCGGGGGGAAGGGAGGAAGCGGTATACACTACGTTTTGTTTCCCTGTGAGGACTTTGAAACCGAGTGGTTGGATAACGCTTCGGTGGCACCCTTGGAAGAAACTGTGAAGTGGGCAATGGAACACAAACCAAACTTTCAGCCGGCCTTGGAGATGTTGGATGAGATGTATGACTTGGGCTTGGAGGTTGAGTATTCGTGATAGACAGGATGATCGAAAGGGAAAACGAGATATTCGCCGTTCTCGAGGGTTTGAGAGAAAAGGAACTGGACTTCGTTCTCGTTGGTGGCTACGCAGTTTCCGCATTTTCTCATAGGTTTTCTGTAGACGCAGACATCGTGGTCGACGAAGGTGACCTCGATAAATTTAAGGCCTTCCTGGAAGACTAACGTGAAAGCTGCAGAATAGTAATTAAATATTAAAGTCTGTAGTATCAATTAACAACTGTGGTAAAATGCCCGAGATGGTAAAGGTCCGGAAGAAAGACTTCGAAGAGATGGAAAAGGGTTTAGAAGAAATGAAGAAAGAAATAGAAAGCTGGAAGGCTACCCTCGAAACTCTCAAAGACGAAGAAGTCATGGAACAGATCAGACGCAGCGAAGAGGAAATTAAAGAAGGGAAAGGAGAGTCCTGGAGGAAAGTAAAGAAAGATTTATAGATGTTCAATAGTATTTTTCAGCCTCTTCTTTTTGTTTGATTGCTTCTAACCAGAGGATGTCGTTTTCTTTATCCTCTTTGAACCAAAGCCGCCAGTCTCCCACTCTCTGCTGAAGTATAGGATGCAATGGTCCTCTTAGTCTCTTTTCCACAACTTTTTTCGGCTCTATCCCAATGGAAAGCTTTCTGTCTATTTTATCAAGCTTTTTCTTTACCCTTTCTCTCACCGATTTTTCCAAATTCTTCAACTTTTCTTTCTGGCTCGGTGGGACTTTTAGCTCCATAAACTAAAATAAGTAGATAAGGGTTATTTAAACTTCACCATGGAACTAACAGGTATACTTTGATAATATGGTGGATTGGAAAGATGACGGAGAGCAGACGGCGACAGGAGAACCTATAACCAAGATTGCTAAAAGGTTCTCAGGATACGAAGGCCTTGATTTTATTTACAAAGCCTTGCAGTGGCTCAAAGAAAACTTAGAATTTGATAAGAAGGAGAAAGAAAATATCTTTAGAAAGAGAAAATCATCGGAGATACTCAAAGACGGTTTTGTAACAGGTTGTACCGACTACGTCCTTGCTTATATACCACTGGCTAGATATAATGGGATACCAACTAAGTATGTCGAAGCTCTAGACAGGCATTGGCTAAAAAACCTTGATAGGAAGGGTGAAATTTCAAGAATTAGGGGCCATGTGGTCGCAAGAAGCAAAATCAACGATGAATGGTTAATAGTGGATGTCGACGGCGGTAACATAGATTTAAATATAAACAGCGAAGATAGGAGAAGCTCCAGCTACTTTCACAGAAGATTCGAGATAATAGGTGAAGGAAAGGACAGCTGGGATTTAGGTATAAGGTCCCTGGAGGATTTGAAGGAGTATATAAAGAATTTAGGATAGAATCCTCACAACCTGTTCTCAACGTCATCCTTCTTGTAGTCGAACAATATCGCCCATGCTCGCCCGTATTTCGAGGCTTGGTCGCTGTTCAGGTATCTCTGGAAGGAACTCCTCCAAAATTCCTCTCTTTGTCCAAGGCCAGTCCTTCATCTTTAGAACGCTTCTCAAGAAAAAGGCAAAAGAAATGTCTTTCTCAGAAACAACTTTTACATCCATATTTAGCAAGCTTAGTTTGATTTAAATAAAAAACTTACACACAGATGAAGAAATCGGAATCTTAAAAACTTCTCAAAACCTTTAAAGCTTCGCCGTGAAATAAGGGTGGTAGTGTTGAGACCCTGTAATTATCTCCATAAATACTCGCTTGGAAATCCAAGGGCGAAGATATTACTTATAGAATTTTGTTTCGAGGTCTCCGATCTTACGGAAGTGTTCATCGTCAGTGATGAGAGTTGCTTCTTCGCCTTTGGCAACTCCAGCAATAAGTGCATCAAGGGCTGGAATCCTTTGACCTCTGTCCATAAGCCTCTTCTGTATCTCGGCCGCTTCCCCTACATGCTTTTCCTTTACTTCCTTAACCTGAAAATCTCTCCTCATTTCCTTAGCATCTGAAAGTCCTTTTCCAACGATCATTTCCCCTAGGTAGAGCTCGTAGAGATTTATAGTTGTCAATATAACCTCGGAGAGCTTAAGCTCAGAAGCCAGTTCTACTGCTTCCTCTTCGCCATGAAGGAGATCTATAAGGAAATTTGTGTCGACACAAAACATTCAGGCCACTCTCCCGGCACTTTCATCCCTCATTTCCCTTATTCTCTTCTTCATTTCCTCCACCTCATCGGCGGATAAATCTTTCCATCTTCCAGAAAACTTCTCTAGCGACTCGTCCTTGCTTTTCTTCTCCTTCTCCATATCTTCAAGTATTTTCCCGTAAGTCTCATCGCTAACCTCGAGAGTAGGCATGATATCACACAAGTATTGTCTCTTGAAATATTTAAAGTTCAAAGAAGCTTCAGGACCAAAATGATCAGGAAATCGGTGAACTCCGGAGAATCTCAAAACCTTTAAAGGTTCGCCATGAAATAAAGGTGGTAGTATGGAGATGTGGGGAAGAGTCGAGAAGATACTGAAGAAGGGATATGTGTGCGACCACTGTCTTGGTCGGCAGTTCGCGCAGCTACTCACAGGTATGTCCAACCGGGAGCGTGGTCGCGTGGTTCGGAGGTTCGCGGCTATGATGATGGACGGAGGGGAGGAGGTGGATGTTGAAGATGTAAATTTCTCGGAAGTGGATTTTAGGCACTACAGTCCTGAAGAAGAGGAAGAAAGGGATTGTGCAGTCTGCGATGGGCTTTTCGGAGAGCTGGATGAATGGTCTGGGAAGGTTATGATAGAGCTGCAGGGATACGAGTTCGAGAACTTTTTGATAGGGACCAGGCTGCCCGACAGTTTGGTTAAAAGGGAGGAGGAGCTTTGGGAGGAGATCGGCATCGAACACTGCGAGGAGATGAAGGCAGAGTTCAACCGGGAGCTAGGAAAAAAACTAGAGGAGAAGACCGGGAAGGAGGTGGAGTTCGAGCTGCCGGAGATACAGGTTCTGGTGGACGTGGAGGAGGAAGAGGTAAGGCTTAATGTTAACTCGCTCTGCGTTTACGGCGAGTACCAGAAAACGGAGAGAGGTATTCCACAGACGGAGTGGCCTTCAGGTAAGTACGAGATCTCTCTGGAGGAGATAATCGCACCCGCGTTTTTAAGAGCTGCGGACTCTGCAGACGAGAAGTTCCACGGCGCCGGAAGGGAGGACATAGATGCGCGCTGCTTGGGCTGGCGACCGTTTATCCTGGAACTCCTGGAACCGAAGAGAAGGGACCTGGATCTGGAAAAGGTGGAGGGAGAGGTGAACGAAAATGACGAGGTGAACGTCAGGAACCTGCAGATTGTCGGGAGAGACAGGATAGAAGAACTGAAGAGCTGGCAGCCCGACAAGAGTTACCGGGCGCTGGTGGAACTGGAGGAGGACGTGGACGAGGATGAGCTGGAAAGGTTGAAGGAACTGGAAGGAGTGACGCTGACGCAGAGGACTCCGCAGAGGGTGGAGCACAGGAGGTCGGACAGGTACAGGAAGAGGGAGGTGAAGGAGCTGGATTGGGAGAAGACAGCTGAAGGAGAAATAGAACTCACGGTGAAGGCCGAGGCCGGTACATACATCAAGGAGATGATATCCGGGGACGATGGTAGAACGGAGCCGTCCGTTGCCTCAGTTCTTGGTGTGGGAGCAGAATGCACGGAGCTGGACGTCATCGAGATCCACGGGAAGGAGGATCTGGGGTTTCTGAGCAAAGACAGCTGAAATGGAGATAAATTTTTATAAGTTGGACTACAGGAATGTATAAGGTATATAAACCTGAAAGAGTAATGGGTATCGGGTGTGGAATATGAAAGGATCCAAGGGGAAGATGCACGGAACCAGGAGAAAGTTAAAGAAGGACGGAGACGTATCTCCGAATGATTTTCTCAAGGAGTTCGAAAACGGAGAAAAGGTACAGATAAACATAGAGCCTTCTTCACACGGTGGCATGCCGCACCCACGGTTCCAGGGACAGATCGCAGAAGTAGAGGGTAAGAAAGGGGCCTCTTACAGGGTGAAGCTGGCGGAAGGAGGAAAGAAAAAGATATTGAATGTAAATCCTGAACATCTGAAAAGGATAGAAAACGAGGATTAGGTAAGATATTATGGAAGTCGTAGATGAAGAACCTGTTCCCGCTGCCGAGGCGAGGAACACCATGTCAAAGAAGAAGGGAGAGGAGCTTGCCTACGAGCAGAAAATATGCATGGACTTTCTGGAGAAAAACGTAGATATGAATGTCACAGACGCAAGGAAGGCCATGAAAGAACTACAGGAAGTCGGCAGGATCAAGCCCAGACAGGCGGCCATACTTATAAACATAATGCCTGAGGAAAAAGGTGGAGTAAGATTAATATTCTCCAAGGAAAGGATCAGCCCATCAGAGGAGGAGATGGAAAAGGTCCTTGAAATCCTGGACAAATACAGAAACTACTGAAAACCTCTAATTCTCAAGGTGTTAAAGATGCCCAAAGAAAAAAAGGACGAAAATGCGGTAGTGCTTGATTTCCTACCTACCGGCAAGGTTTCCGATAGCAGAAGTGAACCCATGGCACAGGTTCTTGGCAACAGATATTTCTCACTGCTAGAGGTTATTCTGAGAAATGGAGAAGAGGTAGAGCCAGGTGATATTGTATACATAGGAAGTGGTAAGAGAGACAAGGTAAAGTACATAAAGAAGAGTGTGACCGTTGACGAGTTGTCGACTGTAGCAAAGGAAGAGCTCGAGGAGAGACTTGACGATCTCATAGAGGAAAACGAAGATCGCTTCGTGGAATTCTTCAACAGCTCGGGACCGATAACGCCGCGGATGCATCAGCTGGAAGCACTTCCCGGAGTTGGTAAAAAACACATGTGGAATGTCCTTGACGAGAGAAAGATCGAGGAGTTCGAGTCCCTGGAAGACCTGAAAGAAAGAGTTTCACTGCTTCCCAACCCCAAGGAAATAATAAAGGAGAGGATCACAAACGAGTTATGGGGAGATACAAAACATCATCTCTTCACCGTACCAAAGAGCACGAAGGACGAAAGATAGTTACTTTCCGAATCTTCTTTCCCTTTTTCTGTAGTTTTCCACCGCCCGTTCAAAGTCCTCAGCACCGAAGTCAGGCCACAGCTTTTCTGTAAAATAGTACTGTGAATCTGCGATATCCCACATCATAAAACCCGTGCTGTTATGCGGCTCGCCACCTGTCCTTATCATGAGATCCACTTCAGGGAAATCAGACGTGAACAGATTCTCCTTGATCAGGTCCGGAGTTACTTCACTTCCATTGTCTCTGTCCTCGACTATATTCCTTATAGCACGTAGCATCTCATCCTTACCTGAGTAGGCTATCAGAAGATTGAGGTGGTAATCAGAGTAGTCCTTGGTGGCCTCCACCGCCTTTTCTATTGAACCAACTACCTTGTCAGGGAGTGTCTCCTTCCATCTGCCGAGGACATTTATCCTGACCTTGTTTTCATGTATCCTCTCGTCCTCTCTGATCTTCTCAAAGTTCTTCTTGAAGAGATCCATAAGTTCCTCGACCTCTTCTTTGGACCTCTTCTCCACGTTGTCGAGAGACAGGGCCCAGAAGGTCACGTACTTTACGCCCATATCAAGGGCCTTCTCAAGAACCTCCTCCACGGAATCCTCGCCTTCCTCGTGACCTCTGTTCGGTTCAAGAGACCTCTTCTCCGCCCACCTTCTGTTTCCGTCCATTATAACTGCGACATGATCCGGTATTGGTAACAAACTAACACCTAAAGTTTGTATTGGATAAAGATTTTTATAAGCTTTCAGTGAACCCAAACTATATTTAAGGCTCACGACAATTTAAGGTTATGTTTCCCTACATCAGTGTTTCTGTTGCGGTTGTGGGTTCGGCCCTCGCCGGAGCTTTTGACCTGAAGACAACGGAAATACCTGATGAGATTTCACTGGGAATGGTCGCAGCCGGGCTGATAATAAACCTTGTCTGGTCGATTGTGGAGTGGAATCCCGTCCATATATTCAGATCCGCCTCAATAGGCTCTGCTTTCTTTACCTTTGGTCTCGTGATGTACATGGCCGGACAGTGGGGAGGAGGCGATGCAAAGGTTCTGACAGGAATAGGGGCACTGATACCATCGGCTCCTGTCTTCGCAGCACAAACTCCCCTATTCCCTTTCAGTGCAGTGATACTGATAAACACCTTCTTGATCGGTGCTGTATATATGCTGATATACGCCCTGGGCATAACCATCCGGAAAGGCGATGTGGTGGACGACTTTATGTCAAGGGCAAGCTCGGACTGGAAAAGAATTGTGGCTATATCATCCCTACCCATCATCATAACCCTTGCATCGGTCGCAGCTGTGGGATGGGGTACATACGTATTTTATTTTCTCATGTTGGCACCTGCAGTGGCCCTCCTGCTTCTGCTGCTCCGGTTTTTGAAGGCAGTGGAAGACACGGGCTTCACGAAGAAGATAGATGTAGACAAGCTCAGGGTAGGTGATATGCTGGCAGAGGAGATCGAAGAGATCGATGCAACCCACGACCCGATCGAGGAACTCAAGGGCCTATCAAAGTTTCTGATGGGTTTCGGTGTCCTTCCATTGACCATGTACGCCTTTGGTTTCACCGAAGGACTTTACTTTTACCTGAGTTTTCCGGCTCCGATCCTGGGTGTTATGATCGGCTTTATCTACCTTTTATACTCCCGGTCGTTTGAAATTTTCGGATCCGTCTTCAATCAGTCAAGTACCCGGATCAGAGGTCTAGAAGAGGAGGAAGTTGGAAAGATAAGAGAAAACTACAAAACCGTAACTATAAGAGAGGGTGTAAGGTTTGCACCTGTATTTCCTATAGCAATAGCAGTGACAGTATACTACGGAAACGTTCTGATGCTACTTTTCTGAGAGAAACGAAGCTTTTTAAAATATGATGTTATTAAGAATATAGGTGTGAAAATATGGGAAGGTATGATTTTCTCGATGAAGAGCTGAAGAAGAAGCTTGAGGAGAAGCAGAAAAGAATCATAAGCGAGAGGAAGAAGGAAGAGGTAAAGAAGGGTAAAAAGAAGACGGAGGAAGAAAAGGGAGGTCCCACTGTCTATACCAAAGATGATGGACAGATAGGCGGAGTCATCTACCCTGAAGGTGAAGACAAGCCCAGAAAAAGAACGGAAAGTACAGCGGACAAAATAATGGGCTCGGAAGATGAGAAAAAAGAGGAGAAGAAAAAAGATGCAGAAGAGGATCTTCCTGTAGAACTTCACCATACCAAGGACACGAAGGTAGGTGTAAAGGACAGGCCAAAGCCAAAAAAGAAAGATAACCCCGGCGTCAAGAAGAAAGACAAAAAGAAAGAAAAAGAAGATGCCAAAGAAGCAAGAGAAAGTATCTGGCAGTGAATCTACCTGTTGTAATGATCTCGTGAATTAACTGTACTCTCTCCAGCGATGGCCACATTTCTTACATTTGTAAAATCTTGTAGGTGCCTCATCGCCTGATCTTGTCTGCTGGGTCCACCATCCGGCTTTCTCGTGGCCACACTCAGGACAGTTTTTTTCAGCAACAGGCAGGGAATCTGCCTCCTTCTTACTTTTCTCATCCATAACCACAATTCCCTCGCCCTCCTTATCATGGTTCTTACTTACCTTGAAATTTTTCCCGGATGTTTTCTCCTTTGCCCCACAGCCTCTGCATATCAAATACTTTTCCTTACCCTTCTTCTTGGGGGACATTACCGAACCACACTCATCACAGTATTTCATCTTATCATCTCCGAAAGTATAAGCGGCTTATATGTTTCCGAAAGTCGTATTTAAATGTTTCGGTTCTTCTTCCCGTCGATTTAAGCAGTAACAACGCCAACAAACCTCATGCTTGCGAGCTTTATCCAGCCAAGGTAGGGAACCCTGAAAACCTGCTTGCCGTGGACATGACGGTTCAAGACCATCTCTCTCGTTGCCTGACACTGGTCACAGGTTGGATTGTTGTCGCCCTTGGTCACGTAAATGAAATCCTCGTCCTTCAACTCCAGATGCCGGTCCCTCATTTCCTCCTCGGTTATCTCATCGAAGTCCTGCCACACATCTATCTCGAAGGTTCCGTCGGTTCTCCTTGACCTCGAGACCACTCTATGGATTATAGGCGTCTGTTTCCAGCCATCAAAGACTATGATATCACCGGGTTCGTACTCCTCGACACTTCTCACGAAGACTATATCACCAGGATACAGAACCGGCTCCATGGAGTCAGACTCAACGGTGACCACGGGATAGTCCGTAGAAAGAATAAGGGAAAGGCCTGAATTTAAAGCGATCGCAAGGGCTACACCCAGGGCTATGTATATTACCCATCCAAGAGGACCCTTTGTGACCTCTCTCCACCAGTTTTTTATGTTTTCAAGCTCCACCAATTGATTCACCTGTTTTTATTGCCGACGCTATCAGATGTGAGATCCGAATCGGCTCGGGCGTCAGACTTTTCGAGGCCGTCAGCTCAAGTACCTTTCTAGCGCTCTCTTCTTTTATACCTTTGTACTGGAAGTACAGACTCCCATCGGGAAGAGGAAGCTCCTTTAGATCCCCGGCTTTCTTTATACACTTCCATCTTTTTTCAAACCCCGGAAGCTCTTTCATGGCCGCCTTGAACCCCTCAAAATCCGTGTCCTTTCTCGTGACAACTATAACCGGAAGGTCCGTTTCGGTATAGACCTTTTCTATATCCACGGTATTAAAGCCCGCAAAGGTTATTCCATCAAGCATTATTACACGGAGCTGGCCTCTGTGCCTGGTCTTGCTGGAGGCTTCGATTATCGTCTCGGTGGCATCAAAACCGTCCACAGTTATTTCTTCAACAAGGACACCGTCCAGGTAGGGCTTCCCTCCCCTGACAATACTACCCACAAGAGGAATCCTTTCATCATTTTCACTGTCGAAGGGCGAGTCGTCCCACCCAAGGACCCTTATCTCATCCTTCACTTTTCTGATCGTCATCAAAAATCAAGCCAGAAGACAAAAAAAGTTAGAAATCTTTTACCTGCTCGGCCAGGTCCTCTGCTTCGGACTTTATCTCCTCAGCGGCCTTTATTACCTCATCGACCGGATCGCTGTCCTTGGTCTCCACAAGAAGACTTATGTTGTCAAGGTATGTATGGTCCTTCCTGTACTCTGCCTTATCTATTTCTGCACCTGAGTCCCACAGTTTCTGCCTTAGCAGGTTGACAAGGGAAAAGCCCTCGTCCTCGAACTCCAGCTTAAGTTTGTTCTTACCCTTGCCTCTAATCTTTATGCTCATATTACCACAGGTTTATTTTAAGGACAATCCTTTTAAAGTTTATTACTTCTGGCCGATCTTTTCAAGCAGTTCCTCCAGTTCTCCCGGATTCAAAACAGGCTGATCGAAGTCCGTCCTGTGCTCAACCGCAACCCTGGGGCAGGCCGTGTTGACCAGACAGTCTGCTTTTACTCCACTCAGTTTCTCAGGTCTTATCTCATCCATAACCAGTATGTAGGCGTCCCTGTCGATACTCTTGATCTTCTCCTTTAGATCCAGCGCAAGACCAGTCTTCATCTGTCCCTTCTTTGTGGAAACAAGCACCCCGAACTCCTCTGCACCCCTCGCCTTCTCCATAGCCACTATTTTTTGCCTCTGGAACCTGTCGAAGTCCAGTTCAGAAATCTCACCCTTTTCGAAGTCCAGCTTGAAAACAGGTTTATCGGTCTGCAAGGCAAGACCAAGTGGGTGGAAAACGCCCGAACCTATATAGAGATAACAGTCCACGCTTTCCTCCACGGACAGTGCTCCGGATATATCACATCCCAGAATCTGACCCCTTTCTGTTTTCTCTCCCTTTCCGGCAAAAACCTCGTGACCCTCCGAAGACAAAAATCTCTCAGCTTCATCGAGCGCAGGAAGGAAGTTGATCGAAGCCACGAGGCCTATACTCCCATAGTCTTCCAGAACACCATGCGAGTCCCGGAGAACGGGAACCGGATCCCTGTCATAATACCAGGGAAAGTAAAGGGTATCGATTTCTTCATCCTCGCAGAAACCTGTATGACCTACGTGTACTAGTAGATCGCAATCCAACCTACTGGCATCACCGTCCCTGATATCACATGCCCCGTAACAGGGCTCCAGGGAGACAAAGGTCTCGATTCCCTCCTCTCCGAGTTTTTCCTGTATATCATCCAGCCTTGGCCTCAGTCCTTCAGGAATCTGAAGGAAAATCCTATCGGGACCCTCTTCTATAATCCGTGAAACCAGTTTATCGATGTTTTCCATTTTATCCCAGAAATTCCCTTATCAGAGGAAGATACGAAATTTCAGTCAATACTGGCCAGATGTGCGGCATAACGAGGATCGCCATAAGTATGAGGGCTATGATAAGAATTCCTGTCTTGCTGCCGCCTTCCCTGAATCCGAATGCAAGACCCGCAGTAAGTCCTCCCACATGGGCTATATGGGCAACATTAGGATAGCCGCCTGTAAGTAAGCTTATGATCTCAGAGACAGCTATGAAAACTCCTATAAGTGCCAGGGGAAGAGGTATCGGAACAGGATAGGGTATGAAATCAAAGGGGGAAAGTACTATTGCCGTACCCATAACGGCGAAAACTGCACCCGAGGCACCTATAACTATCTGCCCCATGGGGTATGTGAAAAGTACAAAGAGGTTTCCGACAATTCCCCCCACAAAGAATATTATAAGAAATGTTCTTATGTCGAGCTCACTCTCAAGTGCACGGCCGAAGAAGAAAAGAGCGATAATGTTCAGGATGAGATGCTGCACATTCCCGTGAAGAAATATAGAAGTCACCAGAGTCCATACCCTTCCCCTCACAAGATTGTCGCCTGAGAAGCCGAACTCTTGGTTGATATCTTCAGGCGAAGAAAACATCCACACGGAGAAGGATACCATTACCAAGACTAAAATCATCAGATAAGTCGCTCTCAGTTTCATGGAGTTACCTCATGCGCTCCAAGAGAAGCTTTTTTTCGACCCTTGCAAGTGTACCCTTTACTTTATTTAGATCCTCCGGTCCCACTAGAACTGCATCAACGCCGCTCTCCACGAGCTTCTTGAGGAATCTCTTGTCTGAAACTCCAGAAACGGACACCCTGGACCCTGAATTCCTGCAGGCTTCACAGAAGTCCTTGACCGAACTCCAGAACGGATCCGATCCCATCATCTTTCCTCTCCTGTCATGACCAAAGAAAAGCTTGGCCATGCTCTCAAAGTCTAAAAGGAATAGATCTATGTCGTAACCGGATACCTCATCTTCCGAAAGCAGTAGCTCCGGAGTATCAACCACAACACCTGCTTCGGCACTTTCGGAGATACCAACTGAGTTCACAAGGGACTTGAACTCATCGAAGCTTGATACAGTAAACAAGACCCCGGTACCTTCGAATCCCTTGTTATGGAGTTCCTTTAATATCTCCGAGGTCTTTTCCAGGGCCCCCTGAGAGTTACTGGGCTTAAGCCACACGTCTTTTCCTGGAAGACAGTCAGCAAGTTTATCCGTAATGTCCCTACTTCTGGTCATCCCAAATCCTCCGCCTCCAATTCTCTCGTCGCCCTGTACCACAACAACACAACCCTCTGCCTCGCTGAACCTGTCGGGTTCGAAGTTCTCCGACCGACCCAGTAACATCAGTTCGGTGGCTGTGACTGAATCCACATTCTGTACAAGAAAATCATCGTTCCCCATGATACTTTCTTTTTGCTCATAACCTTCATCGGAAAACCCCTGAACAACCTCTGAGAACACTACTCCGTTGTAGGCATCGACAGAAATTTCTTCGTCCTCTCTCATAGACGAGTATCCTGTACCCTCTAGAATCAAGGAAGGGATCTCTAGCTCCCTTGCAAGTTTTGCATAGTTGGAGGAAAAACCACCTGAAGCCGCAAGAAGAGCTTCTGGAACCTGGAAAAGAATCCCGTTCACCGAGGGCACGTTTTTCATCAATACATTACCCTTCGAATTTCTTTCGGATCTGGTTATTCTTCCCGAAGCCTTGCCGGGACTTACACCAAGCCCCTCAGAAACGATATCCTTCTGTGATCCATCTTCTTCAAACCTTCCGGAACTTCGTAGAGAGGCTATATCCATTATAAATATATCACCATTTCTCACCAACAACTCAACAAGGGCATGCGAACCAAACCTCGAAGCAATTCTCTCAACGTTAGACTTGATCTCCCTTGCCTCCGCTCTATCGAGAACCGGTTCATCTTTTTTACTTGAAGGAGCGGGCTGCTTTTCTATCTCACCTGTGGAGGGATTTTTCTCCTGTATCCACTCACCACTACCTTTCATAATCTCCTGGAGGGAGCCGTCCTGACCAAAGAAATATCTATCGGGAACCACCTCTCCACCGGACATAAGTTCTCCCATACCTCTGACACCCTCTAAAACCGATCTCTCCGGGTTACATGGATCTGCCTCAAGAAAGGCAAGGGTCTTATCGGGTGAAACCATTTTCTGGACGAGTGTACCAAAGGGTGCATCGTGGGCATAACCTCTCTTCTCCCTGTAGTATATGGCCTCGGGAGTGTAGAAGCTCTTCCACACCTCTTTAATCTCCTTAACTAGGTTCTCATCACCCTTGACATTGAGCGTACTCCGATATATCCCAGGAGACGAACCACTATCACGCTGTGGAGAAGATCTAACTACGACAGGAGGTTTCTCCCTGCCTGCCTTTATGAGTTCCATGGCCTTTCTACCGGCCTTCTTTGCCTCTGAAGATATGACAAAGTTCTTGTAGGCCTCTGTTATCTCCTCCTTCAACTCATCGGAGAGGTACGCCTCTTCAAAGAGTTCCTTTATCTCCCTACTGGCGTCCTTAAGTTCTCTCCTATCGTCTATCCTGGTCCTAGCCAATATAGAAAGTATCTTGTCATCCAATCCATTTCTCTCCAGAAACTCTCGAAATGCCTGATCTGTAACTACAAAGCCCTGTGGTACCTTGGCTACATCAGAAATTGCAGCCAGAGAGGCCGCCTTGCTTCCAACCTCGTCCTCGTCTCTAGCCTCCTCAAGAGAAACTGTCTTCTTCATGTTATCTATACTTGAGTCTGTTAATTAAATATGTTAGGAAAGATCGGGAATAATATCAAGCGTAGTTCTCCAGACCCTTTACCTTGCAGGAACATGGAAGTTTGTGCATCGCTCTTCTAAGAGTCTCTTTGGCAACATCCAGGTTGTTTTCGGGAACTCTGACCAGTAGGAAGTCCTGTCCCTTGTCCATCCTCGCTGCCTTTCCTATCGGGTTACCAAAGGCCTTGGTCATACCCTCCTGGAAACGGTCGGCCCCGGCCCCTGTAGCCAGTGGATTCTCCCGTAAAACGTGATGCGGATAGACAAGAACCTTCAGGAAATAGTTCTTTTCACCGAGATTGTCTTTGAGGTACTTGTTGGCATTAAGCCTCGCAGCCTCTATGGCATTGTGTCTGATCTGAACGTCTTCCTCTACAGCAAGCTTCAGCTCTATCTCGTAGTCGTCCTTGTTCTTCAGATCACCGTTCTCAAAGTCCCTGGTCTTTATAGCTGGAACTCCCTTGATGTAGCTCTTCCTGGGCCTTCTTTCACTCACCCTAGTGTAGGGCTTGTTGTCCTTGTCCCGATAACATCTTCCTGGTCTATCTCCCATATCAAATCACCTATTACCCTGAGAAGTTTACTGGGTACATTTAAATATTTTTTGTCTACTGGTTTTCGTACTCCTCGACTTCGTTGTCCATGATTTCCAGGGCAACACCTGCCTTCTGGAATATTCTCTTGGTATCCTCGGAAGCGTGGTAGTCCTTCTCACAGACTACTCTTTCGATGCCGGCATTTATTATCATCTTGGCACATGTGTAACAGGGTGTCATCCTGCAGTAAAGGGTTGCACCATCTATCGATACACCAAGTTTTGCAGCCTGTACAATTGCGTTTTCCTCCGCATGACTTGTTCTGACACAGTGCTGGCTCGTAGAGCCATCCTCGTGTTTTACCTCTTTGAATTCATGACCTACTTCATCACAGTGGGGCATTCCAGAGGGGGCTCCGACATAACCAGTTGTTAGTATCCTCTTGTTCCTGGCTATTACACATCCGCTTCTACCACGATCGCAGGTCGCCCTATCGGCGACAACATCGGCTACTTTAAGAAAGTACTCGTCCCAGCTCGGTCTTTCATGGGTCATAGTATCGTCCTCCCCTTATCAATATGGTGTCAACCAGTCCGAAATCTTCTCTCCTAGGCCTCTTTCTTCCTCCTCCTCCTTCCTCTTTTCTTCCATCTTCTTTATGTTCTTCTCTATTATTTCCTCCGCCTCTTCGACGGCCTCGGCATTATTACCCACGCCTACTGAGATCCCAACGCCAACTACAATTATGTTACATCCTTCGGAAGACCTCTTTATGGCTCTCTCCACAGCTTCCTTGACTTCGGGTACAGCCTCGTATATTTCCCTCTTCATGGGCCTGATCACATCCTCCATTGGATCCTGGTTGATCCCTATGGATTCTATGGTTATATCCTGTTCTACGGCGATGTCTTCTATCCAGTGCCTCTCTGCTTTTCCTCTGGGTCCCATCGCAAAGCCTATACCCTCGACGACACTGCCTCTCTTCTCGCCCTTGAGCATCCCCTTTGCATCTATAGGTATTATCTTTTCTATATCGTTTTCTTCCGTTATCTTCTTCACGGCATCGTGGACCTCACCGAGCACCGCTGCAGGGCCATCCGGCTTTATTATAAACACATTCCTGCCTTCTATCTCTCTCTCCGCACAAACCTGATCCTCGGCTATCTCCTCCACTTCAGAGTCTCCTATAAGGGAGGCAGCACACATCGGGCCTATCGAATCGCCTACTGGCTCTTCTTTAGCCAGGCACGGTACACTCTCCTTCAGCATCTTTATCTGTTTCTCTATGAAGGGCATCTGCATCTTTAGAAGCATCCCTATCTGAAGGTTGTTGGTTTCCTTTATGAGTTCCAGCATGTGTCTCACGATCTTAGATATTTGCTGTACTGCGGTTGCATGAACGGTCGCCGCTGCAAAGCTCTTTCTCTCATTGTCCTCCAGATCAGCTATGTTTCCTATAAAGTTTCTGTATCTCTCATCGTGGACGTCGTACATACTCTTTATTTTCTTCATGACACCCGAGGGATCTGTCTGTTCAGGAGGAACTGTAAACATATCAACTATCCTGTCCATATTCTCGCGTATCTTCTCACGGGGAAGATCGCTGCTGTCCTTCAACATATCGACTAGTTCTTCCCTTGCCCCGTCGGACATCTTTTCGAACTTCTGAACCTTCTGTTGGAGTTTCTGGACCAGTTGATATATCATGAGCTTGGGATAAAACATGAAGAAAGATATGATTAATGCGAACCATAATATACGGGTCCACCAGTCTCCATTTCCGAAGAACTGAGCTAGTAACTCCAACATTTAACCCACGAAGTTATACTTTGTAGTCACACCTTTTAAAAGTTGAGACCTTCTGCCGAGCCGGATATACAAAAATCAGAAAACAACAAAAAACCTTTACCTTTCTTCAAAATATCTGTCAATCAAACCAGGGTCCCGGCCGGAGCTTTCAAGTAGATCTCTCATCTGTTGCCTACTATATCCTCTGTCAAGGTTCTTCTCTATCCACTCTTCGATCTCGGGTGGCACACTACCCCCTGTTCTTCTGTCTAATTTCGCACCGGTACCCTCTGCATTGTTTTCGGAAAAATCACCAGAGTGCCCTCTTTCAACTGATCTTCCTTTGAAGAAAAAGGTTGCAAATACAATAATTACAACCACGAGAACAACAAAAAAACTTATCCATAACCACGGTATTCCATCCCCTGTCCCTGAGAAGCCTGAGAAGCCTTCGTCCTCGTAGCCCGAAAAACTTAGAAAGGGGTAACCATCATCCGAAATGATGTTCCAGGTAAATTCTTGATCTACGTCACCGGGCTCTACGACCGTTATTTCCCAACCAGCCTCATCAAAGGTGAGGAAGTTCTTCATGTCTTCCATGGTTTCTCCGGTGCCACCATCACTTTCCTCCACACCAGAAGCACTAATATCCCAAAATGAACCGTCTATTTCACCTCTGTTACCCCCAACCAGACCACCGATCTGTCCCCCGCCCTGGACCTGGCTATAGGAATAGGAATGGATTATTGTACCAGTATTACCACCTATCAAACCACCGATATAATCTCCCTCGCCCCGAACAGTACCAGAGGCGTACGAATTAGACACTAAACCCGAGCTAAGCCCTACCAAGCCACCGACGAAATCCCCTTCACCTCGGACTCGGCCAGAGGCATATGATTCTGATATCTCACAGCGGTTCATGCCCACTAGCCCACCAACCTCACTACTGCCTACTACATCGAAGTTTTCTAGACCTATTTCCTCCAAGGATCCATCGTCATCTGTATATGAGAAGAGGCCTACATTTTCATCATCGGGTCTGTCTATGTAAAAGTCCCTTATCACATGGCCTCGGCCATATAATGTTCCACCGAAACGCTTATAGGTTCCACCGATAGGGTTCCAGCCTTTACCGTCATTGGCATCTTCCCCGGCAAGTTCCTGGTAGCCATCGCTTGTTTTATCCAGGTCATCTACAAGCTCGAAATTAGAATCGAGGTTATATCTAACAGAATCAAGGTGGTACCAGTTACCTATCTTGTACGGACTTTCTTCCGTACCATCGCCTCCAGCAAAATCAGCACACACACCATTTGTAAGGGTCAGAAAAACGAGTGCAAATGCAGTAAATATTAACAGAATTCCATTCCGAGTCTCCAGGAATTTTAGGTATTCCATACCAATCCTCTGGTCTCCAAGAATCTCATAAAATCATCCGTATGGTTACAATCTTGTTCTGATTATTTAAAAAACTCACAAAAGTTCCTCAAAGAAAGGGATCAAGAAATGTTTTCCTTCACTTTACGGAAAAAGCCTATAAGCGTGTTTGCCTCCTTCTTTGCTAGCATGGACCTGCCGAAGCTATTTTTCAGAGACTGTCTCAGTGAACGGCGTCGATAGTTTTCAACATCGACCTTCTCGATAACTGCATCAAGCTGCTCCATAAGGACCTCTTTCTCCTTCTTTGAAGCAAGTTCGTATGAATTTCTGTCCTCGGATCTGCTCAACTCATAGAGTACGATAGCCACAGCGTGCGAGAGATTGAAAACAGGATAGTCCTCGCTGGCAGGTATATGACAGAGAAAGTCCGCCTTCTCGATTTCATCATTTCTCATGCCCTTGGATTCAGGGCCGAAAACAAGACCAATACTCCCCTCGGCCTCTTCCGCCCTTTCACGAAGAACGTCAGGGGTGAGTGCATTTCTAGTAACGTTGTAGTCTCCACCGGTCTCGGATGAGGTCGAAACCGTCGTATCAAATCCATCCCACTTCATCTCTTTCCATACCTTTGCATCACCGAGAACATCCTTCGCATGTTTAGCCCTCTTCCTGGCCTCTTCTGTGACATCACACGGATCTACAAGAACGAGATCCTTGAAGCCAAAGTTCTTCATAACCCTCGCAACGGCTCCGACGTTTCCGGGTGTTTCAGGCCTTAAAAGGACCACACTGAGCATAGATAGATTATTTAAACCTTCAGAAATAAAAAGTATTGTATGCATAGGAAGGCAGTGACCACTCAGATACTTCTAGCCATAATAGCTGCAGCCCTCTTACTAGGAGGAGGTCTATTGAGAGATCTAGGAGAGAGACTGCCTGGAGAAATGGAAGACGGAACCGAGATTATTGAAAAGATCAAAGATTTCGTCGGCGAAATCATTTCTCCCCAGGTAACGGTCACCAGAAACGTCGAAATAAACGGTAGTGTTACCCACGATGATCTGTTTGAGTTCGAAAAAATAGCTCCAGAGAAAATGGAGATAGAGTACCTGCCTGCAGAAACGAACATAACAGCAGATGACAAGAGTATAACCGTACAGAGAGAGACATCCAATCTTACACTGGAGAATTTCGTCGGCTATGCGTCATTCGGCCGGGGAACGATTGATATGGAAGGAGAGGTGAGATCACTACTATCCGAAGGGACAAAAATGGACGGAACAGCTATAAGCACCGCCATCCAGGGAAAACAGAACTATGTAAATGTAGTCGACGTAGAGATAAAAGAGCTCATTGTGGAAGGTATAACAGGGAGCATGGATGTGGGTGATTCTGCAACCCTCTCGCTGGACGAGAAACCTGTGAAGGTACACGCCTTTTACGGAAACCTGATGTTCGAGGACGATGAACTCCGTGTCGTTGGAAAGGCAAATAGAGTATCAGCAGGAAACACCACTATAAGTGCATAAGTACGATGCGATCACTCTTCCTCTTCAAGCATTTCTTCGACTTCGTCTCTGCTTAGTTTTTCTTTTCCTCTTGAAAACAGTTTTCTCAGAGGCCATGTAACCACCCTTAGTATCTTTGTTATGGTACCCAGAAAAACGTATCCGAGATACGCTAAGAGAGCTATGGCACCGTAAGAAACCATAGAATCAAGCCCCAGCTGTATACCGGCATCAAAGAAGTGGTTGGCAAAGAGAGGAAAGAGAGCACCGGCCACAAATACCATCATACCGTGGAAAGCTATCTTAAGAGATTTGTAGATAAGATAGACAAAAACTGCGAAAACCACGAGAGGAACCAGACTGTAGAGCTGCGAACCGAGGGACGCAAATTCATCCGGTAATAGGGAGGATAACAGGGACAGGATCGCGTCCACAATACCCGATAGAGGCATACATAGAAATTGACACCTGGTAAATAAAAATGTTACCAGTTCTCACCTATCCTGTCTTTGAGGCTTTAACAACATATAGTGTTTCCCACGGAATCTTTTCTTCGTCCTCCACTTCCGAAACAAAACCACCGTCTTCTAGAATCGTCATAACATCATCGAGGCCTGTTAGAGAAGATACCATGAGAAGGATTTTCCCATCTTCAGAGAGATGATTCATGGCTTCATCAGAGAACCTCGACACGATCTCTGTTCCACTCTCACCACCCAGCCACTGCTCACTTCCGATCAGACCCTCATGGCTCTCCGAGGGTGGTAGGTATGGTGCATTGAAAACTATCAGGTCGAACTCACCGTCTACGTCCTGAAAAAGATCGCTCTTGATGAACTCGATGTTCTCTAGACCGTTGGCAGAAGCGTTCTTCTCTGCAAGCTCAACCGCGCTCTCATTTATATCAACACCAACTACTTGCTCACATACCTCGGAAGCTATCAAAGCAAGTATACCGGAGCCCGTTCCCATGTCCAGAACCCTGTCCTCTTCCTCTATCTCTTCTCGGATGGCTCTGACCATGAGATATGTATCCTCTCTGGGAACGTAGACATCCTCCGAGAACGCCATCTCGAAACCAAAAAACTGCATAGGAGTCTAGACCCCCGTGGATTCAATGACCGCTGCAATTACAAGTACTATGAATCCTATTACGAGGAAAAGAACAGAATCCCTCATGAGCTTTATGGCCCGGGACTTGTCCTCCCATTCCAAAACCAATCCGACCTCGTGTGAAAGGAAGAAGCCGGACAGTCCTGCAATTATGTAGGCAGCTATCTCCAAGATGCCATGAGGTAGATAGGAAAGGGCAACAAGGGGCACGTCAACGATGCCTTTCGTTATCTCTGATATAAATATACCGAGAATAGAGGCGTTCCATACAAGTATGAAGACCATGCCTGCCGTGAGGAAGAAGGAAAGTAAAAAAGTAACGAAGAACACAGATATGTTGTTCGTTATTATCTCTGTGAAGAAGCCCGGTGAAAAAACCCTGCCTGCTGCTACATCGGGCCTTATAGAACCGATAACCTCATGCTGAACCTCGAACACTTCAGCCGGTAAAACTACGCTTGAAATTCCAAATGCAAGTGTTACACCGAGGAAAAATGCCAGATAAACTTTCAGTTCCGTACTATGTCTTTCAAGAAGGTCGAACGTGTCCTTGAGGTTTTTCTCATCTTTCTCAAATACATCTTCTTCGTCCTCAAGATACTTTATCAGAGGATATGAGGCAGCAAGAGAAGCAAACATCACAGCTATGAGACCGGTAAGCTTCATACCGGCGACCCGGAAAGGTACGAAATAATGGGCTATAAATATGGAAAGAAGGGTGAAAATCAAGGAAAAAGCAAAACAACAACCAAAGTGCTTTTCTTCCTCCTGTTTGACCCAAAGCCTTTCAAGCATCCTACTCGTCCTCCAGGTCTATCTTATCTTTGACGCCCAGTCTCTTTATCTTACCGTTCTTGGAGAGCACTACGCTCAGAGTGGCCCTGTCGGCAGCATGTTTCTTCATATTGAACACGTTACCACATTCGTAGCACTCCACATCTGATTCCATATCAATGCCATACCATCCGGACTCGGCAACCGGTGTCCCACAGTCGGGACAGATGGCCACAGCCATATCAAAAAAGGTGATATCTTCAGACTCCGAAATTGACATGTTCAATCATCCATCCTATCCCTTACTTTTTCTAAAAGATCCTTTCTGGTTTCCTCGAGAGAACCGCTGTTGTCAACAACCACATTGTAATATTTTTCGTCCTTTACGTCTATACCATACTTCTGCCTGTAGGTTTTAATATCTTGTGAGTTCCTTTTACGGAGCACTTTCAACGCCTTCCGAGGATCCAGGTCTTCCCTCTTCGCCAGCCTCTCTGCAGCTATCTCCTCATCACACCTTACAAGAACACGAACCTCTGCTATATCACAGAGCAAGGGTCCGGTCATCCTTCCTTCAAGGATCAGATCGTTCTTGGTGTAGGCAAGGTTCAGTGCCCTTCTGTCCCACATGAGATCCGGGTCGGGCCCGCCTTCAGGACTCCGGTGCTTATCAAAAAACTCCGTGAGTTCCATGTCCTTTTCTTCGGCCTTGTTCCGAAAAAACTTTCCCGAAGAGACGTGTTCAAACTCCAGCTCATCGGAGAGTATATCCGCAACTGTACTGCTCCCTACACCTACAAGACCGGAGACGGTTACAACCCTTTCAGAAGGAGCACCATGTTCTTTTATGAGCTTCTCCTCATACTCTTCGAGCCTTTCGACACAGGTCAAGTGCTACACCCTATGTCCATTTAAAGAGGGCACGATATAAAAACCCATACCTCCGGATAAGATTTAAATAGATACTTCTTGCATATTCTTCATACATAAGGAGGTAGTTTTCTTGATATTGACGCTAAGAGACCTTGCGAAGTGTAAAAGATGCGGTTCGGCAAACACCGTTGCAGAAATGGTTATTCCTTCCAGAAATATGGACAAGCTCAGAGGTAAAAAGGACGAGGAAATCGTGGAAGTAATGTGCAAGGAGTGTGGAAAGATAGATCGCAAGGAACTGAAGATTGAGATAGAGTAACTTCGTATAGAACGCATAGTTGGGGTGAAAGTTTGGGAAAAATAACTATCAGAGAACCAGAGGTGAGGATAAGTGAGGTTCCTTTCCACCCGGAATACGGGAACTGGGGTCCCAAGGAATCGGTAGTATACAATACAAGGATCTCTGGAGACCCGGATGGACGGGCTGCCGTAAAAATCTGGCAGGACAAGAGAGGAGAGATGGGCGAGGAAGAGCTGAAAAAAGAGGAAAAGGAGTTTCTCGAGTTTCTTGCCGAGAGGGGTCACATATCCGCATTCTACCAGGCAAATGTTGGGATAACCTACGAAGTTCCGAGACATACAACCCTGTTCCTCTGTGCCTTTGACCACCCAAAATACCTACAGCAGTCACAGAGATACACGAAGGCAAGGGATTTCATAAGTTACACTGACTCCAAAAAAGTGAAAGAGATGTTTTCCAAGCAGAGCGACCTGTACAACAGGATGCTGGAGAGCGACGATGTTCCTAAGGAGGACGCAAGGTATATTTTGCCTCTGGGGACCGCCGCAACGCATATACATCAGAACACAAACCTTGCGGGACTTATGAACATACACCGTGTCCTGGAGTCCGAAAAGAATGTAGTGCCTAAAATAACAGAGGACACCTTTTACGATGCGATACAAAAACTCGAAACCATAGAGCCCGAACTGTTTAACAGGGAGATAATGGATGCACTGATAAAGGCCGACAAGGGCTACCCAGTGGCCAATATGTTCTGCAGCAAAAACAGGTGGGTCAACGAAGTTTTAGAGGACTTGGAAAAGGAGACAATCGTATCCCGTTTTTCTTATAAAGTAAATTCTGAGCTGGAAAGGAGAGCCGACGAGTTCGACGACGAGGCATTGAGCTTCATAAGTCTCAGCAACAACCCGGAAAAGGTCGATGGATATATAACAACCATGTCGATATCGGCGTGGCATCAGTTCATGAGGAATGACACCGTCAAGGAGTCTGTCGAGTCCGTCTACGACGCTGCAGAGAGAGGTGAGATGATAGTCCCGCCGAAGGTAGAGAACTCCGATTTCAAGGAAGAGTACGTAAATTTGTTTAAAGAGGCGCTGGAACTGTATCAGAAGATAAAGAAAAAACAGGGCAAGGAGAACGCCATGGAGGTTCTTCCCCATGGTCTAGGCCTTGGAGTAGCCTTCGTCCTGGACGGCTTCAACCTCAACAAAGGCTTCCTGCCCGACAGAACACAGGAAGCTGCCCAGTGGGAGATCAGAGACATAGCAAGGCATATAGAAAATGAACTGTAAAAAACTAGGAATTTTTATTCGATCAATGCTTCTTTAATTTCCTTGATCTTTTCCTGCTCGTCATAATCAATAAATTCTATGGCTTCGGGTTCCGTTTGCTTGGTCTTTCTGTCCATGGACTCCAAAAAATCTTTTTCACTCCCGTATCTTTCATTCGGAGCCTTTTTTACCTTGTATTTAAGGAACATCTCGTCAGTAGATTCTATGTCGATGTAATGCTCTTCAAAAAAGTCATTTCTATCTAAAATTTCACAGGGACCAAGCATCGATCTAAGCTTCTCCTTGACCGGTTCGTTTAAAAGGATCCTTTTCTCAACGGTTACTTTACCTTCTTCGTCTGCCCTTGGCTCGTAAACAAGGGTAGATTTAGTTAAATATCCATCGGCTTCGTTCTTCCACATCCCTTCCCCCTCAGACACTACCAGTTCGTAAGAAACACCTTCTTCCATGGCCTTCTTTATATCTTCGGGTGTTGATATCACAGACATTTTTACCACACAGTAGTAACAATAGTTCTTATGGTATTTATATTTTTCGAATGGTGCTGGCTCTCCAGATTAAGATTTATAACAGTTCACAAAGAACATTTAATTGTTAGAATGTCGGGTGAAGGTGTGGACCCTCGTGACAGGATGCTTCCAGTGGAAAATCTAAGTCTGGATTACCCCCAGATATATGATCTCCAGAGTATAGCAGATGCATACGAACCCGTGAAGAAAAGTTTTCAGAAAGCCGCGGAAGAAGATGGTTACAGGGATATCCTGGGACGCTCCGCAGAGGTCGAAAAAGCTGTAAGGAAGGAACATGGCTCTGTATGTGATCCCCACAACAACTATCTTGACAGGATAAAATACAAAATCAGAAGTATTAAGGACTACTTCGGTCCCTATTCGGATGAACTTTTCTCCATGTTGATGAAAAAACTGCCTTACAAAAAAGGCGCTGCAGCAAACAAAGTCTGCAAACGTGCACTGGAAGACTTTGAAATCAATACATGGAATAATATGATAAACGAGGAATACGAAGACGAAAGAAAAATAGCGGACCTTTCCATCGGTGTCCAAGGAACGGATGAAAAGGACTTGAAAATATACGAGGAACCTGAAGCAAAGAAACTTCTAAGCAATTGTAACAATACAATGGATTCTGTCCTCATTACAAGGATACTCTCACACTATCCGGATGCCATAGAAAATTTTGAGAGGTTTTGGGGATTGAGTGATGTAGTCTACAATAAGGAAAACATAGATCCTATGCTTGACTCGGTAACAGATCTATTTTATATGGCAACAAAAAACGATGACACCGACCTCGAACGTTTTTCAGAAAATGTAAACGGCATGAACAAGGTTTTCAGGGGGCTGGAACACTACAGAAAAAACGATGAGGTCAAGAAGAAACGTAAGAAATACGCACTACGTAATATGTTTGATCTATGCAACGAAAACCTCGATCCTAAGGAAAGAGATTTAATTGAAAATACGATCACCGCTTTCCCTGATGTTATAAACGTAAGTCCAAAGATCATTCACGAGAGATATAATAGAAAAACTGTAGACAGTCCACCAGGAAGTATAAACAAAGGAGATTACATGGATCTTGTCGAGGAACTAAGGTATAAGGAAGCGAAGCGGGAAATGGGAGTTTTCTGACACATTAAAATCCTCCGTCCAGTTTCTTATTACACAAAAAGTCCGCCCTGCTTATCATCTCATGTTCCCGGTTCCTGTGGGAAAAGCTTACGGAGTCGAAGTTCCTAGTGAGCTCCTTGACCTTCTTGAATAGAGGCCGTATGTTCTCACTCTTCACCTTCCACTCGCCCTGGAGCTGCCTGACAAGTAGCTTGCTATCCGAGAAAACCTTGACTCTTCCGTCCGTATAGTTCGTCGCCATCTCCATGGCCTTTATAACAGCCTCGTACTCAGCACGGTTGTTCGTCGTTTCTCCCAGAAACTCCGCACCCTCATTGAGCACGTTACCATCCTCATCGGCTACAACAAAGGCCGCAGAAGCAGGTCCGGGATTCCCGCGCGAGGCTCCGTCCGTATAAATTCTCAACTCATCCGGCATTTTCCTTCAACTCCTCTGCAAACTTCTTCGCCTCCTTTAAATCCTTTTCGTTCGGTCTGTTTCTGTACATACCACCGACAAATCTCAGTGGGCCAAACTCATCGTGTCCGCGGCAGGTAAACGAACCCAGAACCTCGAAACCGTTCTCCTCAAGCCTTTTCTCCATCTTCTCTTCGTAGTTGTTGAAGAAAGGTAAAGGCCTTAGACCACTGGTAGAAAGTAAAAAAGCACTTTTTCCGGTACCCTCCAGATCCTCCACGAGATCCACGACACTGTCATGGAAGCCGCCGTAGTATATACCGGAAGCAAACCCCACAATATCGTAGCCTTCCAGACTTTCCAACTCCTCCGGTTCAACAACCTCACAGTCCAGAACCTCTGCAACAGCCTCCGCAATCTTTTTTGTGTTGTTCTTGTGGACTGACTTGCAGATTATAATTGGATTCATGAAACCATCTCAGCATAAGTTTGTGAGAGCGTGGAGAACTGTTCTTGCAGCCAGATGTGCCGTCCTGTTGTTCAGCTCCTTGGAGGCTACCTCACATACGTCCATCCCGACCACTTCCCTTTCGAATACTGTATCTATAAGCTCAAAAACTTCCTCCGGAGAGAGACCATTTTCCTCGGGGAAGCCTACGTGCGGTGCGTACCTTGGATCGAAGACATCCATATCCACTGTCAGGTAGACAGGCTCTTCAGCGTTCTCTATCTCGGCCTTCCCTTCCTCGATGTCCATGTAATTCTTCTGAGTCTCCTGCTCTTCGGTATAGCTCCTGCAGCCTACGCGAATAAAATCCGTATCTCCGAGCTTGCTTGTCCAGGTGTTGTGGGCATACTCGTTACCCTGGTATTCATCGGCTCTGTCGAGGTGCGCATCCAGCTGTACGACCGTTTTCGGTTCCAGTTGCTCGATTACAGGCAGGCTTATCAGGTGCTCACCGCCCAGGAATACAGGAAATACATCTCCGTTAGTCTGAAAAATAGAATCTACGGTGTCCTTAAGCCTTTCGGAGGTTATACCGTAGGAACCAGGGACCCAGTCCAGATCGCCGAGGTCACATATCTTCAGCTCCCTGAAAGGATTCTTTCCCTTCTGCGGCACGTAGCTGATCTTTGTTTTGAGAGCTTCACGGATGAGAACGGGACCGAAGCGCTGATTGCCCTCGGCCAAGGCCGTTGAGTCGAAGGGAACACCTAGAAAACATACGTCCGCTTCTTCGAGGTCGTAGCTTGTCGAAAATGATTCTCTGACGTAGAGCATATCTAAAAGAAGTAATGGGAAGAATAAAAATCTAATCTCTGGGTTAGATTTATCCAAACTATAAAAGTTTTACTTTCAAACACTGATTTATGTCTATACCTTATTCCCTCATAAAAGTGCTGGGCGATGAAGAAGACCCCAGCCTTGATAGGAAAGACCGTGATATCAGGGAACAGAAAAAATTCTTGCTGAAGGACGGAAATATGACCGGAAAGTATCTCGGAGCTGTTCTAGATTCGGTACGTTGGGGTGGCCAGACTTCTGTAGCATATCCAATGGATGTAAAAGAGCTCACGGGATTTATAGAAAGCTGGATGGAACAAAACGAGGACAACTTCGAGGAACTGTTCCACCAAGAATCTGTGGAGGAATTATACGAAAAACTGGAGCTCCCGAAGAGAGAGTACGAAAAATGCCCTAGAAAAGACAGTCACAAAGGTACTACAACCGACCTCCATGGCAGAGTGAGATGTACAGAAACAATTGAAAGAAAAGTAAAACCAAACTTTCACGATAAATTTGAAGGTTTCGACGAACTTTCAGAAACGGAAAAAACGGAATATCTTGAACTGATTCCTCACGACCCAATACCATCTGATATCCGAGAAACAATAGAAAGAAGAGGTCCAGGGGCTGTCTCCGAGCACTGGAAAGATATCTACGAGGGCGAAGAGGAAAGGATACGAAGAGAATACGAGGAGGAAGATGAAAAGGTGATGGAAAGAGACATGTGTATGGCTATAATATCCGAACAGGGTTACATAATGCCATTGGAAAAGGTCGTTGAACGGTTGGATGTATCCAGCCGGTTATCCGGAAACAGAAACTACATAGAACATCCCTTTGATGGATGGACCCTTGCAAGCCTCACGGAAAAATGGTACAATCAGCTTCCCGGCGAAGAAACTCCGCCACTATATTCCAAAGAAGCGGATGAAATACTTCTACAAAATCTTTAAAATTTAAGTCGATGTGGTAGAAATAAAATAGAAAGTTGGAGGGAAATTTACTTTTTCCCTTTAAGAATCTTGCTTCCCATGACCTTCCAGTACTCTACTTCATCTCCTTCTGTTAGTTCTTCTTCGTAGTCATCAGGAATAGCCATCTCAAAAGTATCATAGGATTGGAGGTCCATGAGCTGGACAGAGTTTCCGGAAACCGAAATAACCTGACCTACCTTCTTGTCTATTATCGGAATCTTGACCTTTGCATCCGAAGGCTTCACTATCTGTCTCTTTTTTCCGTCTATAACTCCCTTGGTTCTCAGTCTGACCTTAGTAGAACCATGCTTTCCTGCTGAAGAAGTTTTTCTTTTGGTCGCTATACAAGGCTCACCGTCAACAACGATGTAGTCCCCTTCTTTGACGTTTCTTATCTGATCCTGCTTCGTTGGCATACTTCACTACCCCGTGACCAGATCAACGTCCTCCTTTTTCACTGTGACTCTTCCTGCGTGCTTTGTAGCAGTTACCGCGTCTTTGGCTAGATCCTCAGCTATGTCCTCGACAACGTCCCTGAGCTCCTCGACAGCCTCTTCAGAAATTCTATCGGCTCCGGAGTTTTTTGCAATCCTTTTAAGCGGTGCTAATGGTAATTCAGCCATATTTTCACCCCGTTGTATTGTTTGGAGGGAAGCCCTTAAAAAGCTTACCTATTACTCTTGTTAGGATTTAGATAAGTTTCCTGGCAGACTTTATCATCTTCGGCCTCTTCATCAGGAGCTTACCGAGCTTGGAAAGCCTCTTCCCTCTGGTAAAATCCATGAGATCCTCTCCCTCCAGCTTTTTCGCAAGATAGTTGAGATCATCATCATCGAGATCCTCGAGCACTTCCCTGAGATTTTCAACTTTAACAAGATCTCTTCCTCTCCTATCCCACCACATATCGTTGTATTCCTTGAGATTCTCTTTTGAAGTATCGTCCTCACTGAGACATCTAGAAGCAACCTCTGAGGCTATCTTACCCGCCTTTATACCTTCCCTGATGCCGCCACCGTGTATAGGATTGACCTGGTTCGCTGCATCACCTACTACCAGGAAGTTTTCCGCGGCCATGTCACCGAGGAAGCCTCCCACAGGAATCATACCTGAATTAACCTCTACTATGGATGCATCGTCAAATCGATCGCTTTTCTCCAAAAATTTATCCAAGTAATACTTAGCCGTCTCTTCCATCTCACCAGAAATACCTATACCAACGTTTGCAACGTTATCCCCCTTCGGAAAGACCCAAACATAGCCCCTGGGAGCAATTTCATCGCCAAAATAAAGTTCAAGTTTATTCTTATCCTTGAGTTCTAGGTTTGCCATCTCGTACTGGTACCCTGAATCCACAAGGCTTGTATAAGACTGGTCTCTTACACCGGCCTTTCTTGCTATAATAGATTCAACACCACCTGCAGCTATGACCATTTTGGATTCGATTTCCTCCCTCCCTTCGTATGTATTGACGACCACACCCTTGTTGTCCGGAAGTAGATCGACCACTTCCGACTTGGCACGAATCTCAGCACCGGACTCGGCAGCCCTTACCGCCATCCATTTATCGAACATCTTCCTCTCTACAATCCAACCGACTGTTTGACCCGAGTCTATAACTACATTATCTCCGTTTGGAGAAAATACAAGAGCACCGTTTATAGACTGCATCCTGCAGTTTTCCGGAATATCCAGAGCCAGGTCGTCCATAGCACTTGTCGATATGCCTTCGCCGCATCTCTTTGGTGCACCTATCTCCTGCCTTTTTTCGAATACAACGACGTCATGACCATCGTCTGCCAACTCCTTTGCAACCGAACAACCGGCCGGGCCAGCACCTACAACAACGACATCTCTCATTCTTCATCACCATCCAAACTTATAGCTCCAACAGGACAGATCTTTTCACAGTTACCGCACTCAACACACCTTTCTTCATCTATTATCACACCGTTCTCGGTCAGATGCAGTGCTTGTACAGGGCAGACACCAACACAACCCCCGCATCTAAGGCACCTGTCTCTGTTTATTTTCCATACCATATTTCACAAACCTCTGGAAACTTTTATTTATTTATTACGGTTGAAGCCTATCCGGTGTCCTGGGGAAGAGAACGGCTTCCTTGATATTTTCTATATCGAGTATGGATGCAACGAACCTGTCGAGCCCCATCCCAAAACCTCCATGAGGAGGCATACCGTACCGGAATGCATCCAGGTAGAACTTCATCTCGCTTGGATCCATCCCCTGCTCCTCTATCCTCTTCTTCAAAAGATCCAGATCATGTATCCTCTGGCCTCCGGAAGAAAGCTCCCAGGACCTGTAGTTCAGATCGAAGGTCTGTGTGTACTTCCCGTCCTCCGGATCAGGTCTGTAGTAGAAGGCTCTCTCGCCAACGGGCCATCTCTTTATGAAGTAAAAGTCGTGCCCCTCCTCTTCCAGTTTCTCAGCAATATTACGCATGGCCTTTATGTTAATATCCTCTCCCCACTGTATCTCTTCACCCTTCTCCCCTGCGATTTCCAGCGCCTCGTCGTAGGTCAACCTCTTCAGAGGGAGCTCGGGCACCTTCAGATCTATATCCAGCTCGTCCAGGGCGTCGCTTGCACTGTCCTTGATCTCCTCAACCATTGCTTTGACCACCTTCTCCTGGACCTCCATAACGTCCTCCTGGTCCTCTATGAAAGACATCTCCATGTCGACGGAAAAGGACTCCGTTAGGTGCCTGGGGGTCCTGCTCTTCTCTGCCCTCCACTGGGGTGTTATCTCGTATACCTTCTCGGCACCTGCAGCCTGCATAAGTTGTTTGTACAGCTGCGCAGACTGAACCAAAAAGGCCTCCTTTTCATAATATATTATAGGAAATACTTCGGCGCCTCCCTCCGTTCCAGAAACGGTTATCTTTGGCGTATGGACCTCCATGAAGCCGTTTTCCTCAAACCACCCCCTGGCTCCTGAACAGGCAGCGTTCCTGACTTCGAATATAGCCCTCCTCTTACTGTTCCTCAGATCCATGAAACGGTTGTCGAGCCTGGTGGAAAGGCTTGCATCCTGCTTTCCACGTGGATCCATCGGGAGAGGCTTCTCTGATTCCGAGAGCACGTCAAGACTATCGGGGTGTACCTCCCTGCCTCCCGGTGCCTGTTCGTTCTCCTCGACCTTTCCCGTAACAGTTATAACCGACTCGCGGTTGAGACTTTCCGCCCTATCCATTATCTCTTCGCCAATCTCATCCTCCTTAACGGTTATCTGTATCTCTCCTGTCCTGTCCGCCAGTACAAGGAACATTATGCTGCCAAGATCTCTCTTGTCTCTTACCCAGCCCTGCACCTTAACCTCTCCAGAACTTCCATCGACTTCAGAAGTATATTTCCTCTCCATATTAAAACCTCACAGATTGTAGAATAAAACAGAGAAAACAAGCCACATAAAAATATATGGTGCTGCACCATTGCCAATCCACCATTTGGAGCCATCGCCTTCTACGACCTGCTTCATCACGTTTCCTACCACTAATAGAAGTATTACTGCAACTCCGAGTGCATGAAGCGGGCTACCCGTAAAGTTCGACAGGTATCCAGCCACGGCACCTGCTACGGAGTGAACGGATGTTGATAGTTTCTCTTCGTCCATGTTACCCCCACTGTTTAGGTTACACTGGTTTTTATAGTTTGTATTTAAATAAGTTATTTAAATCTGGACAAGTAACTCGGTATTAATGAAAAGACTCCTGGTTTCTGCCGCCGTACTGATACTTTCACTGTCCTTATTTGCCGGTACCGGCACATCGGATGAATTCGAGAGAGACCTCATTCTTACCGTCGAACCCAGCATACATGTGAACGTTTCGGTTACCGACTGCACCGGTTCCGGAGAAAAAACTATCAGCAAGTCTGCAGGTGAAACAGGAACCTGCCGTATATACATGGAGAACTTCGGCAACACCGAATACGACATCGAACTAAGAGGCCCGGTCGAAGGCAACACGGAAACTTGGCTGCACTGGTGGTTTGAGTGTGAGGACTATGGAGACTGTCACGAGTCCCACGCCGACTCGGAAAACGAAATACCGCCGGAGATCAGGGACATAAACCTCCCCGCAGGCGAAGAGACCTATTTCTACCTTGGGGCTGTACATCCTCTCACGAACTCACAGGAAGAAGTGAATATTCAAGTGAGAAGGATAGAGGAGGATGAAGACGGTGAAGCATGGGTAAATGTTGATAGTATAACGATAATAACAGAAGATGAAAGATCCGACGACTACGGACCGTTTGTGGCCCCGGCATTTACCGATCTATCCCTTGCAATTCTCGTACTTATCTCGACCTCGGTGTTTGCTCTAACAAAAATCAGATAAACTTCCCTGGTCTCTTTCTTCTAACAATCTCTCCACAGTAACCCAACTCTCTCTGACCTCATCAGGAAAACTTCCATTTTCTTTTAGGAAACGTCTCAGGAAACCTTTCGTCCTTTCATCACTTGGATAGCCATTACCTATCTCCTCGCCCAGTTTTTTTTCTATCCCTACAACGGCATTGTCCCTCGTTACCTTGGCAAGAATGGAAGCTGCAGATACCACAGGGTAGTTCTCATCGGCCTTGTTCTCCGCGACTATCTCCATCTTTTCTTTCGCATCATCGCTGATCAAGCTCTCTAGGGTCCTTTTCACGTTTTCCGTCTTCGCCTCTGTTGCATCCACTATTGCTCTATCCGGCCTAAACGTCTCTATAAACTCGGCCATCCTCTCGGCCTCTATTAGGTTCAGGCTTTTCCGTTTCATCTCCTCGTCTATGGTCTCCGCAGATATTTTCACCACGGCAAAATCCTCCACCAGTTCCTTTATCTTTTTCTCCAGCTCCTCTCGCCTCTCTCTGCTCAGCTTTTTCGAGTCGTCGACGCCCATTTTATCCAGCTCATTTTCCTTGTTCTCCTCAACAACAACAGCAGCTATGCAAAGAGGACCTACGACGGCTCCGCGTCCCGCCTCATCCGTACCTAGAACAAGCTTCACCATGAAGAAAAGTTCCGGCTCCAAGCTTATAAAGCTGAAAGTTCCTGGATAGTTGTCCGACGCAACCGCAAGATTTAAATTAGCTTTCGTCAAAAATAGGTACAGCGGGGTAGAGCAGCCTGGAGATTTGACGTGGTTTCAATTTACAAGGCCATGCTTACCTGACTGCTCGTCGGGCTCATAACCCGGAGGCCGGTGGTTCAAATCCACCCCCCGCTACCATTTTTATTCTAAAAACAACAAATTAGTACTATGCTCACCGATGAACAGGGCGGAGAGCTCGTGGGGTACGCTCGTGAAGTCCTAGAAAACTATGTCAGAGATGAGGAACTGCCCGAAGTCCCGGAAGAGGATTTTCTAGAGGAGAAAAAAGGCGTATTTGTAACTCTGAAGAAGAACGATGAGTTGAGAGGGTGTGTCGGCCTACCGCTTCCCAGATTCCCGTTAGGTGAAGCCGTTAAGAAATCTGCCCAGTCCGCAGCCGACGACAGGAGATTTCCTCCGATACAGAAAGAAGAACTGGAAGAGATAGATGTGGAGGTAACGGTTCTCACAGTACCTGAAAGGATAGAGGTGGATGATCCAGAGGAATACCTGGAAGAGATTGAAGTCGGGAAACATGGCTTAATAATAAAATGCCATGGGAAACAGGGTCTACTGCTACCACAGGTTCCTGAGGAACAAGACTGGGACTGTGAGGAATATCTAAAAGGCCTCTGTAGAAAGGCTATGTTACCTTCCGGAGCCTGGAGGAACGGTTCCGCAGAAATAAAATGCTTCGAAGGCCAGGTATTCAAGGAGTAAATTCAAGGTAGCGGACCATATCACACTATATATGCTGTTTATCGACACACATCGAGGTCACCTTTATATACATTGTATATCATTTGATATCATACGTGATAAACCATGGAAATATTCATTTTGGTTTGCCTCCTGGCTCCTGTACTTGCTAAGTACGCGGGTCTGATGGACAGAGCAAAGAGGGGATTTTCACTGATCGCCGGAGCAGGTGTACTTTACCTGCTTGCTCACTCCTTTGGACAAACGGAGCTTGTAGTCGATGAGGCAGCACAGATGGCAACCTATGGTTCCTATCTCTTTGGTCTTATTGGATGGATCTTCGTACTTGTGGGAACCTTACTGGTAGCCTACAAGTTAGCGATGGAAGAGTAGGGAATCAAAAACCCCCACCACATCTTTCTTATTTTTTATTATTCTTTATCCCTGACTATGCAGTCCAGACACACCTTCCATTTACCCGGAGCATAGGGCAGAACCTTTCTTTTTCTTACTATTTCAACCTCTCTCCCTTCCTCCTCGGCAACCCCTTCTATTATTTCGATATCTTCATCATAAAGCTCCTCTTCCTCACCCCAGCTGTAGTAGTTTATCACACCCTCCTTCTTTAGACATTTCATAGCCAGATCAAGAAACTCCTCGGAGCCTTTGGGTAGAGGCATGATAACCCTGTCACACTGTCCAAAGTACTCCGGACAAACGTCCCGTACATTTCCCTGTATGGGTAATACTTTATCATCAAGCTTGTTCATAGAAACGTTTTCCTCTAGATACTCATAGGCTTCTGGATTTAGTTCCACGGCATATATTTTTTCGACATCCTTCTTCTTGGCTATAATTATTGGGAACGGACCAATGCCAGCAAACATCGTCATAATCACTTCTCCGTCCTCCACCTGTTCAACTATCCTCTGTCTCTCTTTGGCCTCCCTCTCCGAAAAGTACACGTTCGATATATCAAGACCGAAGCGACAACCATGCTCCTTGTGGACTGTTTCGGTACCTTTCTCACCAGCTATAAGCTCATAGTCCCTTGTACGGAACTCTCCTTTCCTGCCAGAAACTTCACGAAGAACCGTATTGATATGCTTGTTCAGCCCCAGGAGCTTCTCACCTATAAGATTCTTCCTGTGCTCCAGTTCATCGGGAACCTCTATTATGGCTATGTCACCTACAACCTCGAAGGACTTGACCAGATGCTCTAGTTCTTCTTCTCCCAGATCGTCCTTCAGAGCTTCCTTGAGATCCATACAGAAAAACCTCCAAAGAAATCTTTAATCGTTGAAAACATATTTTCAAGTAAAAGAGTTAGCCCGTCCAACGAATCTTGTTCCTCGAGGACACGTCTCTCGCCAATCTCTATCTCCTCTCTTTCGTCCTCGAAGGTATGGTTGAGATCAATGTATTCCAAATCAAAGCTCTGTTCGTTTATCTCTTCAAGGCAGAGTTCGAACTCCGTCTTGTTTTCACTGTAACAGGGTCTGAGATCAAAAAAGACTCCTATTACCTCCGCCTTTTCCTCGGGATCGTCGATTCTCCTATCGATATCCGAAAGCTCACTATAAACCTCCTGTAAAGACTCTATACCTCTGTCTCCTACTCTTTTCCGGACTATTAGCTCCGACAGAACGTAACCAAATGTCCTCACCTCGGAGAACTCCTCTCTCCGCGGCGACCAGTACTTTATCCAGTCTTCCCCTTCCTTGTAGTAGTTCCAGAGCTCCTCGGGAGAGGATCTGGACGGAAGGCGATACCTACTCCCATCCTCCTCAAATAGAACGTCCTCACCGAATATCTCGGCCCTCGGCGAATCCAGTACCTCTGAAGCCAGTAACTCCACAAACTGTGCAGCTCCTTCATCGTAGTAGGCAGTTTCCGTTCTATCCCACTTAAGGGCACGATCGTTGAATCCGTGCACAGTTTCGTGTAAAAGTGTCCTGATCCTGTCCGTTTTCGGCAACGCCTCTCTCAGAACTATGAGGCCACCGGTTTTGTATGTTCCATCGCTCCACGGACTGAAATCCTCGTCGTAACTCTCGTCATCTAGAAACACAACAGGAAATCTCCTCTGAGGATTTGTACTACCGGTCATGTACTCAACCAACGTTACAAGTTCCTCAGCCTGTGACATGTCGAAATCTTCGAAATAATGGTAGTTTTCCGTGGACTTTCCATTCTCCGAAATATATGCACGAAGCCATAGGTGTCCTTCCCCACTGAACCTAAGCTCACCGTCTGAAAGGACAGATCTATAACCAAGGGGCTCATGCCAGGAAAGAATATCAGAATGGGTTACCCTCACTCCTGTTTCCTTATCTTCGAATCCGAAGAGATTCATGTCCAGCTCATCAAGACCCGGATAACGCTCTTGTTTTGCATCCTTTAGAACCCAGTTGACCTCTATGTCGTGTTCCTTTCTTGGAAAACTCGTCTTCACCATAAGATCCAGTTGACCGTCTTCGAACTCATACGAGGCCTCACCCACCTGGCTGCTAACCTCTTCTATCTCGACGTTTTCGTCCATCTCTATGCCGATACTCCACCTATTTACTCCTTCGTCCGACTCCATGACAAAAAACGATTCCACTTCTGCCGCTTCTTCATCGAAGTCAACCTGATGTAAAACCTCCCCTGATACGGGATCTGCGAAAAATAACAGGGCAGCCAGTAAAACAAACAATGCTAGGTGTTTTTTTAACTTATAGGACATCATATAAACTAGTTAAAGTCTGGAATTAAAAACTTTAGAACAGTATGAGACTTGGAATAATTTCGGACATACACTCAAACCTACCCGCCTTCAAGTCAGTTCTAAGTGATATCAGAAAAAATGACGTCGACTACGTTCTCTGTCTGGGTGATGTGGTCGGATACGGAGCTTCACCGAACAGGGTTATAGAGATACTGGAGAGGTCTCCTTTGAAGAAAATAGCCGTCAGGGGAAACCATGACGAAGCAGTTGTGACCGGTGACCTTATGAAACTGGACAGAAACGCTTCAGAGGCCGCACACTGGACGATTGAAAATATAAGAAACGAAAATCTCCGGTTCCTTGAAAATCTTGAGAAGCACCAGGCTGTCGAGATAGACGGACAAAAGTTCTTTCTGGTCCACGGAAGTCCAAGAGACCCGCTGAACGAATACGTAAAGAAGGGTGTTCCCAATGAAACGCTCGACGAATTCTTCGAAGACACAGGGGCAGACGTGCTTCTGATGGGACATACACACATACCGTTCCATAGGTCCACGAAAGGGGGGATCGTTCTCAACCCGGGATCCGTGGGACAGCCCAGAGACAGGGACAGAAGAGCCAGCTATGCTCTCCTGGACACAAGAGAAAACAAAAGGGAGATACGTAGAATATCCTACAACATAGAGAAGGCTATCCAGGAGATAAAGAAAACCGGAATCCCAGAAAGAGTTGCATACAGACTCAACTACGGACAGTGAAGAATATTTAAAGCTCAGGTGTTTTACTTTCCACATGCTGACGCTTGTAGGACTGGGTCTAGTAGATGAAAGAGACCTGAGCCTGAAAGGACTGAAAGCTATTAAAGAAGCAGATAAAGTATTCCTTGAAAACTATACATCACAGTGGAAGGGGAGGGAAGGGCTTGAGAACCTGACGAATAAGAAAATAGAAAGAGTGGAAAGAAGCGATCTCGAGGAAGAAATGGAAAGGATACTGGACCTGTCCGAAGACAAGGATGTTTCCGTTCTTATCCCAGGCGACCCTCTGGTCGCCACGACGCACGTGGAGCTGCTTCTGCAGGCGAAGAAAAGAGGCATTGAAACAAAAATAGTTCACTCATCATCCATATATTCTGCCATAGCCGAGACAGGTCTACAGATCTACAAGTTCGGGAAAACAACCACGTTACCCATACCGCAGAAGAACTACAGACCCGGGTCGCCGTACCAGGTAATAAAGGAAAACAAGGAACGAGGTTTACACACCATGGCTCTACTGGACATAAAGGACAGGCCGATGGAAGTATCGGAGGCATTGGAGTATCTGCTGGAAATGGAAGAAGAAAAACAGAGCGGTGTGATAAATGAAGATACGAAAGCAGTGGCATTCAACATAGATGAAGAGGGTACAAACATGACCTACAAAAAGGTTTCGGAGCTCCTAGAAACGGACTTTCCCACGCCCGCAGTTCTGATCTTACCAAGCGAACTCCACGAAAAGGAGGGGGAAGCTCTGGAAGCATTCAGCGAGGAGATTGCATGACTGATACGGAAGAGGAGCTTAAAAAGGAGACGGAGAAATGGCTCAAGAAGCTGAAGAAAGAAGACATTGAAGCTACAGAAGATAAGGGGGAAATGTTCCTGGAAAACATAGAGGCGTACACAGAGGACGCGGAGCACTTTATGGAGAAAGGAGACCTGGTCCGGGCCTTCGAGGCAGTGGTCTGGGCCTGGAGCTGGCTGGAGATCGGCCGGGAGTTGAAAATCCTGGATTGACGGGGTAAGTTTTATATTTATAGGGCACTATAATATCCTATAGGTGACTGTAATGCCCACAACTGTCCAGGTCTCCGAGAAGACCAAGAAAAGGCTAGAGGAGGAAAAGGATCACCCCAGGGAGAGCTACGACGAAGTCATACGAGAACTGATGGATGAGAGAGAACTAAGACTTAAGAAGAAGATAGACAAGGCCAAAAAACAGGAAAGTGTTCCCCACGAAGAGGTGAAGGAGGTTCTGGGTATTGAATGAGCTACGACCTGGAGTGGAAGAAGGAAGCGGTGAAGGATCTGGAAAAACTGAACATGGAGGAAAGGCAGAGGATAGTGGACAAGCTGGAGTGGTTCGCGGAGTATCCTGACAGGAAAAAGAACGTCAAATGGATCGAGAAGTACAGTTCATTCCGCTACCGTGTGGGCGACTTCCGCATATTTTTCCTAAAGGACGACGAGGAAGAAACCATAGAAATACTGACCGTGGAGAAAAGGTCAAAGGCGTACAGATAAACTCTACAAAACGAACCCTAATCTTTTTATTTTATTTTCGCGGATATCCACGGACATTTGGACTTCTGGGCGGTGGTCTGGGCCTGGAGCTGGCTGGAGATAGGTGAAGAAATCGACAAGATAGAGCGGAAATAGACAGTAAGACGGTCAAATCCACAATGTATAAATATTTTAGGTCTAATACTGTGCTCAGAGGGTTTGTAACTACCGAAAAGTAAAAAATAACCCAAACCTTTAAATAGTAGAAATGTTAATTACTACTTGGTGACAAAAATGGACTTGAAAAATTACATATCGAATCTTTCCATACCGGGCCTTTCAGGAGGCAACGATGACGAAGATTCGGAAGAACCCCAAGTCAGGCAGGGAGCCAGTGAGTTAGACACAGGATTTGGTGAAATATGCGAAACTTCTGAGAACATAGCACAGGAAGCAAATGGGCTTGTCAAAGCAGTAAAGGAAAAGGACGGAGGGAGGTTCGAAGATGAAATCACCAAGAAAGAAGATGCTGAGAGGGAAAAACTCAAAAGTGGAAAGGAATTGAATGAAAAAACAATCGGAAGCTTCACAGATGGAATCTCCGAAGCCTTCACAGAGTTAAAAGAAGCCTACGAAGAAGGAAGTTTGAAAGATGGTGCAAAGGCAGAGGAATATGCTAGCAAGTTACTCTCGGCGAAGGAAGATCTCTTTGGTCCAAGCAACGACGACGATGTAGGACTTTTCACTGACGCTCTTTCCTACATAGAAAACTCAAAAAGAGTGATGGTCAAGCTTGAAAACGACAAACCTGGAATAGTCAGTGAGTACACAAGTGAACTGGAAAAGAAATCAGGCAAATTGATAGAAACCATAGGGAACTACCTCGATGAACTCGAACAAGTCAAGGAAATGACATACAACGATGCAAACGAAGAGGAAAACTACAAGGTCACCTCTGACGAAGACATAATAGAAGAAGGTACCGAAAACGAAAAGGTCAAGAAGTTCTCAGAGGCTGAAAAGAGCCTTGCAAGCAATTTCAGTAAATACGCAGAGAAGATAAAGGAAGAAAAGGAAGACTTCAGGGAATACGTCGACAAGCACATAGATGAGACGGACGACCTGCTCAAGAGCTTCGTAGACGAGCTTTCAGAGAAGTCAGGTGAAGAAGAATACGAAAACATCAAGGAAGAGATTAACGAAGTGTACAGGGAACAACACGAAGAAGACGTAGACCTGTTCGGTGAAGATCCTCTCGAGTTCAACAGTGAAGATGCATACAGTGACATGGGATTCAACCAGGGAGATGCATAGAGCAGACGCTGGATGGACGATGCCTGACCAAGAAAAAGAAATGCAAGTAGTGACCCATACCGCTTTTTTATTTTGTTTTGATTTGTAACTACTCACAGGTAAAAAACTAACCCAAACCTTTAAGTAGTAGGAATGTTAATTACTATATGGTGACAAAATGAAAGGACGAGTTGATGTCGGCTACGAGGAATTCGATGAGTTTGTCAAAGAGCTCGAGGAAGCAGGGTTTGGTGCAGCCAGAGCTCTCAAGGACGAGTATGAGCATTTCTCAGAAAAAGGATATGGTGAAGATACTGCCGCTAACAAGGCTCTGGCAAATTTTGAGAAAAAATCCCAGGAAGAGTTTCTCGAAAAGGCAAAGGATAATAAGATCTACGTTAGGGATAAAGACAAGTACGACGGGGAAGTTGACAAATGTCCTCATGATAAAAATATAACAAGTGATTATATAGGCCTTGCTTTGTGTATGCACCAGCATGGTTATACATTTCCCGAAGAAATTTACAATGGAACGGAAAAAGAGGACAAGGAGAAAGTATATTCTACCGACGAGGAAGAGGGTAAATACGAAGACATCTTTGAGGAGCTCAAGGAAATGTTGGATGAAGGTAATGGAGACAGCGGCAGTCTCCTGGATAACATAAAGAACGGCAACGATTCGAAGTCCGGGGATTCAGAATCCAATAGTTATGAAACTAATATTGAAAAATACGATGAAGCAAAAGACAAGAAAGTTCCGGATGGATCACCACAGTACGTGGCAGGTTCCGTGTTCGGTGGGGGTGTTCTCGATGCACTAGGAGACTGGACCACTGGCACGAGAGAATTTCTGAAAGAAATTTACGAGGGCAGTACCTACAATCCCACCTCGGATGATAACTATCCCGACCTCTCAATGCCAAAAGAATATGCAATAGGATCTGAAATTGGTGTAGGAGAAATCGAGGGAATAGAAGATCCAAAGAGGGAGCTATACAAAGAACTTGGAGACCTAAAAGAGGAAATAAAAAGACTTACATCTGAAGAATAGGATCACTGTAGGTTGATGCTCATGTCCAAAAAAAGCCAGTTAGATAAAACAGTAGAAAGATTCTGGGAAACCCGCAGAGCCCTAGACGAAGCTAGGGGCATGGTAAATCAAATAGAGGGGAAGGAATTCATAGAAAGAGGGGTTGATTATGCGAAAGAAAGAGAGGACGAGATAACAGAAGAAATTATGGACACCTACAATGAGCCAAGGTCCAATCAAATACGTTGGGCCATTAGAGGTGCCAAAAACGGGTTCAAAAATGGAAACGTGGACAGTGACGAATGCATAGATGATGGTGCCCGTGCATTGGATAACAACGGAAGATTAATAGAAATGTTTGAGAACACTATCGACTACAGAGAAAGCATCAGAAACATCAATAATACTCTTCAGGAAAAAGAAGGTGATTGGTCCGAGGACTACATAAACTCGCTGGAAGGAGAGGTCGACGATATGATTGATATGGTTGGGAACGACCTCAAATACTTGGAAAATCTTAAGAAGCAGGTCAGAAACGACCCCGTCTACTTCTTTGAAAATCAGATAGAAGATCTGTTTGAAAAGGAATCGGATTTGTCGGAAACCGTAGAAGAAAAAACAGGGAAAATAAGCAATGAAAAGGGTGAAATAAGGAGTGAACTGAAGAAGTATATCGATGTTGTGGAAGAATATGCACAGGAAGCAGAGAATGAAATAGACGAAAACGTAATGTCAGACGAATATTTCAACATACTCATGGAGATATGCCACCTGAAGAAAAAATACGAAACGGACGGTCTCCTCAAAGACTACGAAGAAAGCGAGCCCGGTGACCCGACCGAGATATCAAGAATCGCATACAACGTGGAAGACTGGAAGGGGAAAACAATCGAAGAACTTGAAGAAGGCGCCATGAGTCCAGAAGAGGCGTTTGAGAAGGTATTCGACATATACGAACATACGGTTAACGAAGGCAATATAGAAGGGTTCAGGGAATCAGTCGAAAGGGTGCAGGAAAAGTTGGGGGAAGATGAAATAGAAGATCCCCTGGAACCTATGTCCGATGTATACGAAGAGCTTGTCGAGGAGGAGGGACTGAACAAAGAGGAGTACAGAAAATCAAGGGCATTCGTAAAGATGAAAGACGATGTAAAGGAGGTATTTGGAAAAGCCTACGAGGAAGGCGGTTCGGAGGCACTTAAGAACTACATAGATATGAACTAGGCTGGACCTGTATAGAGCCACAAATTCTCACATCTTTTTTATATAAAGGACTGTACAAAGTAAAACAGAGGTAGTATGAGCGTAGATCTTTATACACTGGTATTCCGGGTAATCCTTAGGGTATCTGAATGTTCCGCAGGGGCGGAATGGGGTTGCCTTACGGGCGATGTAACCCATGACTTCATATATGCTTTCTTACTTCCTCACGTTGTACTTTTCATATTTTTGTTTATACTCGCAATGCCTGTCAGAAACATGCACTCTGGACTTGGGGTACTGTTTGGAGTAGGTGCCTATATATTCATAATATACGAAGGATGGTACGGCGCTATACTCGCACCGCTGCTGATGTGGTGGTTCGTCCTGAGCATAATAATAGGCCTGGGGTATTTCTTCATAAACAAGTTCCTGGGATCCCAAGAAACAAGAGGTAAAATAGGCAGAAGTCTGGGTGGAAAGATAAAGGAAGGCATGAAGAAAGAGCAGGCGCTAGAGTATTTACAGAGAGACATAGAAGAGTACAAGAGGAAGCTCAAAAATGCAAAAAGTGGAAGTACAGAAAAGGTTTATGCGGAAAAACTGGCGAAACTAAGAGAGGAAAAGAGGAAGCTACAGAGAGGAGGATAACTATGATAACTGAGGTGTCTGGATGAGTTCACCGTTTGTACAGCTAATACAGGAACCGGCCATTCAACCATTCCTGCCTTTCTTCTTTACTTTAGCCGTAGTCTACGGACTTCTTACCATGATAGGAAAGGAGGAAAAGGGGCTGTTCGGAAAGAGTTCTGTGAATCTAATGATATCGCTTGTCTTCGCATTCTTTGCGGCAGAATATGATCCCTTTGTGACGTTCTTTTTTGATTATTTTGGAATCATCCTCTGGTCCTTTATCGGTCTGTTCTTCCTGGCATTCTTCAAAAAGGCACTAGCTTCAGGTGAGGAAAGTAAGAAGGACAAAATAATCATCGTCGGTATAATACTCCTCGTAGCAGTGAGCTTCGGCAGTTACGGACTGGGATACCTTACAGAGATACGGATACCTGTCCTCGGGCACGAGAACTTCGTGGTGCTTGTGGGCCTGGTGCTTGTGCTGTTTATGCTCTACAATGCCTATAAGTTCGGGGAAGAAGGAAATCAGTGAAGACAACAATAAAACGACAAGATTTAAATAAATAACACCCAAAAGGTTAGATGATACCATGTCGGCAAGTGCCATAGAAGTGATGGTAAGCAACCTGCAGCAAATCGGCTTCTTTACGTACGTACTTCCTATGTTACTGACACTTGCTATAGTCTTTGGTATTTTAGAACACTACGACATGCCTGAATCCCCGTCGGCGAGAGGAGTGATAGCCATAGTAGCCGCTTTTATAGTACTCCCTGTCAGCCACCTCCTGGCGCCCTTCCTCAGAGATATAGTAACAGGCCTCGTCGCCATAGGTATGGGTGTCCTGGTAGCTATAATATTTGTAGAGCTCCTTGGATACAAAGCAAGCGGAGTTGAAAACATATTCGAAGCACATCCCAAGACCTTTGGAATAATAATGGTAACCCTTGCTGTACTCGTGTTTATAGGAGCAGGTGGCATGGATCTGTTGGGATTTGATATAGATATAGCCAGCGAAGTCGCTACCCTTCTGGCCTTCCTGGCGGTAATTTCCCTGGGGGTATGGTTTATAGCAAGAGAAGAAGAGTAAAAGTATTTAAAACAGAAAATTCATATCTGAGACAGGCTGTGTAAGATGAACGGAGTCATGGTAGAGTTTTTCGGTGTAGAGTTTGCAGATCCCTTCTTCATATACGCCCTTCCGTGGCTACTTGTGTTTGCACTCGTATACGGTATACTTTCACAGCTTGGTGACGGTATACCCAAAAGTGATGCAGCCAGAGCCGTAATCTCTATAGTTCTCGCGTTCTTTTCACTTTTATTCGCAGAGCCGCTGATGGTCTTCCTTCAAAGAATGGGAGGCAGTGCAATAGTAATCCTCACAGCTTTCCTGTTTTTCCTTATACTTGTAGAGCTCACGAAATTGAAGGGTGGTGCCGTTGGTTTCTTAGGATCACATCCTGGGAAGCTGGCACTGGTAATCCTCGTAATAGTAGTTGTACTGTTTTTAGGATCCGGTGGCATCGAGCTACTAGGACTGGGAGAAATAGACCCACCACTAGACCCTGCAACGATTTTCTTCCTAGTAGTTGTAGCACTGTCGATATGGTGGATGGTGAAAGAAAGCGAGGATAAAGGCAAAGGCGGGGATGAAAACAGGAAAAAAGAAGATGAAGAAAGTTAATAATATAAATTAAAACAAAAGAGATGTGAAAAATGTTGATTGAAACGGTATCCAATGTGGCCTTGATGGCACAGACAGGACCCATAGAAGAGATCTCCGAATTTTTTGGAGTCGACTTCTTCTCACTGGTCCTACCGTGGTTGCTCACCTTTGCTATAGTCTACGGAGTACTCAGTCAACTGGGAGAAGGCAATGGGATGCCGGAAAACAAAGGAGCAAGGGCAACGATAGGTATAGTCCTTGCATTCATAATAGCCCCGGTACTTTCACCCTACGCCAAAGAGCTTGCAGGTCTCTCAGCAGGATTCGTAGCCCTGATCGCAGGGGTACTGATTCTGGTCATATTCACTGAGATAGCAGGTCTAAGGAAAGATAAAGCAGGCGAGGGAGAGTTCTTTGGAAAATACCCACTACTTACCGGAACAGTTCTTGTGGCTCTTGCAGTACTGGTTTTCGTGGGCTCGGGTGCACACACGGCACTCGGAATAGAGATTCCTCCTTACATAGCACAGAACTATCCACTTCTGTTCTTCCTTGCATTCATGGTTATGATAGTCTGGTGGATGGTTTCAAAAGACTAGAAGTTGGTTTGCCTGACAAAGACAGAAAAAAGTAAATTCTTTTGAACTACTCATCGAAGACGGAGTCGCCCTTATCCTTCTTATTTCGTCTATCTCCGGACTCTTCCAAGTAGTTCTCAGGGGAATCGGGTATATCCGTACTCGGAAGAGAAGAAGAACCAGGAGTACTCGAAGTACCTCTCGAGGGACTGTCTTGCTTGAGGTCTTTAACGACACCAGAAAGGGATCTAACGTTTTCGGTGAGGGCGGGTAAAAACTCTTTAAATGCCTTTTCAACCGAACCTATTCTGGACTCGATGCCCTGTATATGTGTAAACGTCTTGTCCGTCTTTTCCTCGAGCTTCTCCCTCTGTTTTTCGTGCTTCTCGCCGAGGCCTTCCAGCCTGTCCTTGATCTCATCGACTTCGTCTCTTAATTCGTCCACGCCTAGCTCGAGCTCCTCAACCCTGGACTCTACAAACTCCCACTTCTCGTCTATCATCTCCTCTATAAGTACCTCAAGTTCTATCTCTTCCTCCTCAGTCATTTCCCAGACTTCCTTATCTCCTCTGGGTTCCTCCTCCATACGAGGTCCCTCGTTCATAGGCCCAAAGTCTCCTCTTCCAGCGTCACCTCCTTCATTTTGCAGTGGCGGTGAAGGTGGAGGAGCAATATATCTGTTATCGCGGGGTCCACTTCCTGGTCCACCACGAGTATCGGGTAACCTGTCACCGAAGTTGCCTGATCTTCTAGAAGCCTGAGCCTCGCCATCGGAACTTGAAATCTTGCTCTTCAGAACCTTGTTTATACTTCTCTTTATGTTTTCGTTGGGATACCCCATATCTCTGAGTTCTCTTATTATCTCCTGCTCCGAATAACCCTGGGAAGCAAGTCTCCTGACCTCCTGAGTAGCTGAATCAGATCCCGGGCCTCTTTCACGACCATCTCCTCCTGATTTATCCTTGCCGCCTCTTTTCAAGAAACCCAGAACCATGTTATCTACTTCCCCTTTGTAGTTCTTCTTTAATAAGGCTTTTGACCTCACTCTCCGTCATAAACTCACTCTCGATAGGCGAGAGAAGGTCTACGAAGTTCTTTATCTCATCGAACTCGTCCTTTTGAGGAGTATTTTCCAACATGTCCTTAAGTTTAGATATTTTGTTCTCTATTTTCATAACCCTGGTCAAAAGATCATCGATCTCCTCCCAAACCTCGTCCATATCCTCGTCCTGTTTTTCCTCAAGTTTAATAACTCTCTCCTCGACCGACTGTATACTTGTACTCATCGACTTATTCTCTTCCTCCACATCCCTCACCCGTCGCAAATTCTCCTTTACACGGTCAAGAAGCTCGTGGACTATACCCTCCATTTCGGAAGCTTCTGGATTATTACGAGACATCGTACCATTTTATTTTATTAGGACTTTGCTTAATAAAGTTAGAGGGTTTCGGAACGACTGACCCTGTTCGAAACCGTGTTTTTGGACAAACGAAACTTTTAGAAACAACCACACCAAAGAATTGTATTGAGGCCCAAAGCTGGTATATATGCCGTGTGAATACGAGTACGATGAAGACAGCAAGAGAATAGAAGTAGACTGTACCGGATGCATATACGGAAGCAGCGTGGCAGACTACGAAGAATGCATGGCAAACACCATAGATAAGCTCTTCGAAGTCAAGGGAGTTGAATCCATAGTTTTCAAGAACAGTCGTGAGTACGAATATCCCTACGAGCAGACCAAACTTCTGGTAGAGATCGCCGATGCCATAAAAGATATCCTGACCGATAGTGGTCTCAGAAAACTTGAGAGGATGGATATAGCAGGTTGTGGACAGTATTTTCAGGAAAAGTACTCGGACCTTCAGAACTTGGCGCTGGAGAAGATGAGAAAGGACCCGGTAGGTGCCTACATACATCTTAAACGGAAGATAAGGCATGTGAAGGTCCAGCTAAGAGAAGACGAAGAAGGACCACAGGACGAATGCATGAAGGCCTACCTCAACGAGGTTCTAGTCCCTATAAAAGAATCTCTTGAGGGCACTGAAATGATCAAGCAATTGAAAGATGAGCTTTCAGGCTACCATCCCGGAAAAAGAGACGCTTACAGACAACTGTTCTATCCCTCCGTAAGACCGAACTTCATGCGAACAAAATACATGAGGAAAACCCCTGAAGAAGGTGCCATGATAGAACACTACAACGTCGGGAGCTCAGAGGTAGAAATCTATGACACTCCCGAGGAAACAAGACCTCTTTACCATTTCTCACCACCGGAGTTCAAACTCGAGGAAGACGAATACTCTATTCTGGATGCTGCCCAGAGATATCTCAGCGAGCATAGACCGGAGACCACTGAGTTTGCAGATTCGGAAAAAACAAGAGAGGTCTTTGCATCAATAGGAAAGGACCTACTTAAGGACATCGCCGAGAGGAAAGGAAGCCAACTTAGCCCAAAACAGGTGGAAAGGCTAACGTCCATACTGAGTAGATACACAGGCGGTCTTGGAATTCTCGAGGCGATGCTCGAGGACAAAAAAATACAGGACATCTATATCAACTCTCCGATAGGACATAGACCGGCCTTCGTGAACCATGAAGAATACGGCGAATGTAGAACAAATATAATACCAACGCAGGACGACGCGGAAAGCTGGGCAACAAAACTTAGGCTGAAAAGCGGGAGGCCTCTGGATGAGGCAAACCCTGTACTCGATGCCACGGTCGAGGTACCCGGAGGTAACGCCAGGGTAACCGTGATATCACCTACACTGTCGCCAGACGGCCTTGGTTTTGCACTGAGGAGACATAGAGAAGATCCATGGACATATCCCCTTTACCTGCGACCCGATGTAAACTACTTCAATCAGTTTTTCGCAGGACTGATGAGCTTTGTAATAGATGGTGGGAGAACCTTCCTGATAGGAGGTGGGAGAGGATCAGGTAAGACTTCTCTACTCGGAGCATCTGTACTCGAGATGAAGAGGGACTGGAGGATCGTAACCAGTGAAGACACCCTGGAACTCCCTGTAGAGAGGCTCAAAAGGCTGGACTACGATGTTCAGAGACTCAAATCTAGATCGGTTATAACACAGGTAGAGACCGAGTTACCGGCCTCGGAAGCTATAAGAACTGCACTGCGTCTCGGTGACTCCGCACTGATAATGGGAGAAGTTAGGTCAACTGAGGCAAAGGCCCTGTACGAGGCTATGCGTATCGGAGCCATGGCAAAGACCGTGGCCGGAACAATCCACGGTGAATCCGCCTACGGCCTTTACGACCGCGTGGTCCATGATCTAGGCGTGCCCAAAACGTCCTTCAAAGCCACGGATTTAATTGTGATCTGTAACAGGATCAAGAGCGCATCCGGGCTCAGTGAGCTAAGGAGGGTAACAAACGTCACAGAGGTGAGAAAACACTGGTCAGAGGACCCAAGGGACGAAGGCGGGTTCGTACCCCTCATGGAATATTCGGCGGAGGAGGACGAACTTAAACCAACGAACACACTTCTCAACGGTGAGTCGGAGGTCCTCAACAAGATCGCATCACAGGTCAAAGAGTGGGCTGGAAGATGGGATAGAGTATGGGACAACATAAATCTCCGCGGTAAGATAAAAAAGACTATAACCGAATACGCTCTGGAAACAGGCAAAGAAGAGCTTATGGAGGCACCCTTCGTGGTCAAGAGCAACAGCAAGTTCCGGCTGATAATGGAAGATATAAAGAACGAAATCGGCTACGTAGATCCCGAGGAAACATACGACAGATGGGAGGAATGGATGAAGGACCAGGTAAAAAGCGGTGAATACAAAGATGTCTGACGAGAGTTTCAAGGAAAAATGGGGTAAGGAACTGGAAAGACTTCTGGACAGAGAAGAAAAAGAGATAGGTTCACCCGGTAAAGAAAGGCTGAGGTTCACATCAAGGGAGTACGAAACATTCAAGGAAGAGGAAAAAAAGCACAAGAAGAAGTCCCTTTACGAAAAACTCTGTAACATAGCCGGAGGAATACTAGTCATAGAACCCAGCGACGAGAAAAAGGAAGAGCTTCAGCGTTCCATAGACATGTCGTACATGCAGATAAAGCCAGAGGACGCATACTCTTTTGCTGTCCTTTCTGGTCTGGGTATTTTCGTGCTCGCCATACTCTTGATACTGGTTGGTGTGGCATCGATAGTATTCGGCCTTATACTTTTCATGATGGGTGCATTGACTATATATCTTCTCGCCGAGTACCCGAATTCAGAGGCCCGTCTATTCCGGGTAAAGGCCGCGGACCAGATAATGCTAGCTATAATCTATATGGTGATATACATGAGGACCTCACCCAATCTTGAGGGGGCCGTCAAGTTCACTGCGGAGCACCTTGGCGAACCACTTTCCCTCGACTTCAAGAAACTACTCTGGGACATAGAGACAGAAAACTACACCTCCATGAAAGAAGCCTTTTCAGAATATCTCGAGAAGTGGGCGGACAACAAACCCTTTGTAGAGGCGATGCAGATAATCCAGAACTCCATGGAGCAGTCAGATGAAAAGAGGAAGACCATGCTTGACGAGGCCATAAACACGATGATGTCGGGATCCAGAGAAGTCATGAAGGAATACTCAAACAAGCTGGAACTCCCCATTATGATCATACACATGCTGGGTATAATGCTTCCTATAATGGTACTGGTCATGTTTCCTATAATAATACTGATGCTTGAAGAAACCATAAGACCTGTTTTCCTCTTTATGGGCTACAACATACTTCTTCCACTCATAATATACCTGACAGGTAAAAGGACACTGGAGTACAGACCCATGGGTTTCTCTACGCCTGATATATCACAGCATCCGGACCATATACCATCCGGTACCATAGAGATAGGTGGAAAAATCATAAAGATATGGCCAATATCCCTGGCTATCTCACTCCCCGTCGTAGCAGCAGGGGCTTATCTCGTCAACTTCCACGCAGGTGAGGATATTTTCAGGCAGATAGTCACGTCTCTGGTCGTTACCGTTGGAATAGCCATCGGTCCATCCAGCTATTTCCTTCTGGACACAAAGGCAAAGATCGAACTCAGAGAAAGTATCAGAAGCATAGAAAAGGAGTTTTCAGAAGCATTGTTCTCCCTGGGCAACAGACTCAGCCTCGGGAAACCCATAGAAAGAGCCGCAGAGGACACAGTCGAGAGAAACAAGGACCTGGAGATATCCGAAATGTTCCGGAGGGTCGTAGAAAACATGAAAAGAGGGGGAATGAATCTGAGGAACGCATTCTTTGACAAAAACTTCGGTGCAGTGTGGCACTATCCGTCTGATCTTGTAATATCGGTCATGAGGATCGTGGTGGACGCAACGGAAAAGGGAGCCAGGATAGCCTCGAGATCCGCCATATCTATATCGAAATATCTCGAGCAACTGGATGAGATAGAGCAGGATCTGAAAAACATGCTATCCTCTGAAACAACATCTATGCAGTTTCTGGGTTCCTTCCT
>Ga0207421_10000474_pt1 | contig 51577 bp, 56 predicted proteins | sample SodLakKL_010_SED_4_FD_187542 | JGI IMG/M metagenome (GOLD analysis project Ga0207421, IMG submission 187542) | Alkaline sediment microbial communities from Lake Tanatar, Kulunda Steppe, Russia - 8KL_010_SED (SPAdes) (version 2) | ecosystem: Environmental > Aquatic > Non-marine Saline and...
CACCGAGAACGCTCCATGCGAGTGCGGCGACGCCGCTCACGTTGGGCGCAGCCATGGACGTCCCGTTCTTCTCGGCGTAGTCGCTCCCGGGGACGGGAGCGTTGATGCTCGACCCGGGGGCCAGAACGTCGATGTCAGGGCCGACGCTGCTGTACGCTGCAATGGTGTCGTCGGGGTCCATCGCGGCGACGGCGACCGTGTCTTCGTGCCATGCCGGGTAGCTGAGGGTGTCCTCCGAGCAGCCCCCGTCCTCGTTGTTGCCGTTGTTTCCCGCCGACGTGATGACGAGGTGGCCTTCGGCGTGCGCCGTTTCGATGGCCGCGGACATGCTGCTCACTTCCGACCCGCCGCCGAGGCTCATCGAGATAATTTCGATATCGTTCGAGACACACCAGTCGATGCCAGCGATAATGTCGCTCCACGTTCCCTCCTCGTCGTAGAGAACTTTTACCGACCAGATGTTCGCGTCGGGAGCGACCCCGATGGTTCCGATGCCGTTGTCAGCCGAGGCGGCGATGCCCGCGACATGGGTTCCGTGTCCCGAATCGTCGTCCGACCAGTTGGAGCCACTGCTGTAGTTCACCCCACCCGCAACGTTCGCTTCGAGGTCGGGGTGGTCGTGCTGGATCCCCGTGTCGAGGATGCCGATGTTGACGCCGTCGCCCGTCGACACGGCGTACGTCTCGTCCTTTGCCGACTCGCTGTTTCCGAACGCCCGGTTGTGCCCCCACGAGGCCTCTTGATCGGGTTGTTCCGGGTCAGGCGTAGAGAACGTGACGATATCTCCCGTTGCTTTGCCCGCGTTCGATTCCGCGACGGCCCGGTACTCGTATTCGCGACTGGGTGACGCACCCACGTCACCGGAGAACATATCGGGGGTGTCGAGCGTCTGTTCGCCGAACACGACGAACTGGTCGTCGCCGACTCGACGGGATTCGAACCAGACGTCTGTAGTGTCCTCGCTCCCGAGGTCGGTAAGTTCGCCGTTGAGAGTTACGCCGTCTGTCTCAACGTTCGTGGGTTCGAGCGTTTCGACCGATGGAAGCGTGGGTTCGTCGTCGTCATCGTCATCATCGTCGTCGTCTCGGTTCCTCCCGTTGCCATTCCCGTTTCCGTTCCCATTTCCGGGCCCAGACCCACTGTCTTCGTCATCGCCGTCGTCGTGGTCGTCGTCATCGTGGTCGCCGTCGTCGTGGTCGTCGTCATCGTCGCCGTCATCGTGGTCGTCGTCGTCTCTGCCACGACCGTGTCCGGGACGGTGGTGATGCGCGTAGGCGATACCGTCGTCTTCCACGAACGCGACGCGGGAATCGTTCGCAAGTCCGGCCCGGGCCTGTTCGGGAAGCCGGACAGCGATGAAGTCGAAATTATCGTAGTCGTAAATCACCTGTCCATTATTGGCGCGTGCGGCAGCCGACACATCGGCCCCTCGCCCACTCGGGTGGACGAATACCGTGACTATTGTCTCCGAGTTGGATGCGGTTGTGGCTCCGGTGAATGCGAGTCCACCAGCGAGAGCGCCAGTGAGTGTTAGCATGTGCCGTCGAGTGGCATTGAGATCAGGATTCATGAGTGTCTGCGAAAGCTATAGCAGACACTCAGTGAGATTTAGATGAACGCGCTGCTTCACAGATCCACGAGTTATAACCAATAAGAACGCACAGACTGCGATTCACTGGGGAGCGAACTACGCTGCAGGACATCGTTCGGGTGTAATAGTGTGGCCCATCTTCAGGCCCACGACGATCGTCCCGGGCGATGGAAGCGATCGTGAAACCCGGAGTCGTCTGCGTGGCCGGGCCGATCCTGGTGTCGCTTCGGTGCTGCCATCGACGACGAGGCCCGAACGAGTGGGAACTCGGCCGAACGCGACTGACGCGTGTGCTACTACATCGTTTATCATGATGTACACCGTATCCTGAGACGGTATGGTACAACGAGAAGTCCAGCAAGAGCTCTCCGTCGACCAGTACACCCTCGGCCTCGTCGGCCCTGACCGGGAGTGGGCGGGGACCGTCGCCGACGGCGGGACGATCAAGACGTACACACCCCCGGCCTGCTGGGGGCCAATGATTACGCCGGAGTTCCGCGGTGGCCACGAGGTGACGCGACCGATTCGGGTCGAAAACGCCACGGTCGGCGACGCAGTCGCGCTGACGATCCGGGACGTCGACGTGACGAGTCTCGCGACGAGCACCGGGACGATGCGCGAGCGCGAAGAAGCCTTCAGCGACGATCCGTTCGTCGACCACCGCTGTCCCGACTGTGGGACGACGTGGCCCGAGTCGATCGTCGAGGGCACCGGTGAGGACGCCATCCGCTGTGTGGAGTGTGGCGCAAACGCTTCGTCGTTCGGGTTCGAGTACGGCTACACCGTCGCGTTCGACGACGACCACACCGTTGGCCTCACGATGGATCAGGAGGGGGCCCACGAACTCGCCGAAGACGCCGAATCGATCATGGATATCCCCGAACACTCCCGCCAGCATCCCATTTTGCTGTACGAGCCCTCGGAGATGCCCGGCACGCTCGGTCGCCTGCGGCCGTTTATCGGCAACGTCGGGACGACGCCGCCGATCGAACTCCCGGATTCGCACAACGCGGGCGATTTCGGCCAGTTCCTGATCGGTGCCGACCACGACTGGGGCCTCGAGAGCGAGGCGGAACTCGAAGAGCGGACTGACGGCCACATGGACATTCCGGAGGTGCGGGCGGGTGCGACGCTCATCTGTCCAGCCAAAGTCGACGGTGCGGGCGTCTACGTCGGCGACCTCCACGCCAACCAGGGCGACGGCGAACTCTCCCTGCACACGACAGACGTCAGCGGGACCGTCACGATGGACGTCGAAGTCATCAAAGGTCTCGAGTTGGATGGCCCGATCCTCCTGCCGAACGAGGCAGATCTCCCGTTCATCAGCCAACCCTACAGCGACGAAGAACTCGAGACTGGGCGTGAACTCGCCGACAAACACGGTGTCGACATCGACGACGATATGGGACCGATCCAGGTCATCGGGAGCGGCGCGACGATCAACGACGCGACCGAGAACGCCTTCGATCGCGCGAGCACACTGCTCGATATGAGCGAGGGCGAAGTCCGATCGCGGTGTACGTTCACCGGCGGCGTCCAGATCGGCCGGCTGCCGGGTGTCGTCCAGCTCGACATGCTCGCGCCGATGGCCATCTTAGAGGAGCGCGGGATGGCACACCTGGTTCGCGAGCAGTACGGACTGTAGTCCCATCGCGACAGACAACGGCAGCGTCCTGTCTCGACCCGATCGGCCCTGAAAAATCGATCCGCGACGTCGATTGCACTCGGTGTGGCTCAGCGAGACGGGTGTCCCGCCGATCGGCAGCGCCGGAGCGGCAATCGGCGGGGCGTGGCGACACCGACTGCTCTCAGTCGGCGTCGTTGGTCGTCTGGTCGATCGACGGGCCGCTATCCGAGGGCGAACTCAACTGTTCCGTCCACGTCTCGGAGACCAGCGGTGCGAGTGCAAGAAAGGCAAACGCTGCGACGATCAGAGCCACCATGACGCTGGCGACGATCGCGACTGCGCCGCTGGGTGTGGATGGGACGATACCGAGGACGATGCCACCGATGAGAGCCGTCATTGGTGTTCAGTAACACCTCGTTACGCCCAGCATATGAGGGTTACTGTCTCGATCGAGTGTCATAGCTAATCGTGGCTGTTGATCGCTAAGAGACGAGATGGCCGCTCACGGAACGGGATAGCTGGATAAGCGCGATCGCCGATCGCGCGACCCGGTGTCGGGCTACAGTCGCTGCACCGCGCCGATCGCACTCGACAGCGGTGGCGCATCGAACAGCGCTCGATCGAGATAGGCGTTGGTCCCGGCACAGTACATATCCCGTGCGGTTTCGAGCACCGATTCGTCGAGGGGTTCGGGGTCGACGTTACACAGCTGCCGCCAGTCGGCGACGTCCGTTCGTTTCGCCTCCGCTTTGGCCTGGGCGACGGCCTCGACCCACGCCGGCTGGCTGCGCTTGTGATACTGGCGAATCACTTCCTTCGAGAGCTGCGTTCCCTCGTAGCTAAACCGGTTCTCGTCGAAGGTGCCGACGACATCCCCAACGCGGATCTCGCCATCGTCGTAGAGACACTCGATCTTGCCATCCTCGTGGACCAGCCCGGCCGACTCGGCTTGCTCGGTGATGACCCGGTTGACCTCGAGAGCGATCGCCTCCAGATCGGCTATCTCGGCCCGGCCCGCGATCGAATCGGCCTCGGCCCGATCGAGATACCGATCGCTCTCCTCGTACTTCGTGGAGAACTCGATGATCGGGTCGGCCAGGTCGACGGCCTCGTCGGGCCACTGCGCGACGTCGAGTCCGTGGTCAGCGGGGTCGGTCCGCCGGCGCAGACTCGATCCGACGGGGACGCGGTTGCGAAAGACGATCTCGAGGGGGACGAGATAGTTCGAGCCAGCGTCGGCGTGGTAGGCGTCGTAGTCGTACTCTCGTCCCTCGTGGGGCAGGTCGGGCACCTGCGTGAGATCGATCGCCATCTCCCGTGGCGGGGTCGTCGTCTCGTCGAGGGAGACGACGTCGTCTGCCGTCTTACTATCCGCCGGCGCTCCCTCAATGACGCCTCGATAGTGCGTCGGGACTCCCTCGGACTCGAGTAGCTCGAAGTTGAACGCTCCCATCGAACAGAGACTTGCCCCCTTCTGTGGGATCTGGTCGGGCATCTTCCCCCAGTCGAAGACGGAGTAGTCGTCCGTAAAGACGAACGAGCCACGACCGAGCCGATCGGCCGTGGCTTCCTCCTCGATTCGAAACTCCTTGACGCTCGTCACCCGAGACACCTCCGGAAACGCAGGCCGCAGTTCATACACCAGATGCTGTGGGCGGAGCGTAAGAAGGTTTCAGTATTGCCGTGGAGTGTCAGGCATCCCCGCGACCAGCACCCTTTTCTCGCTGTACTGGCTTCGATACGACGATGGAGCGACCGGTGACCGACGCCGACCTCACGTTCGACTCCGTTCCCGAGACCGACCAGTGCTTCGAGAACGCACTCGCGACCGCCCGCGCCGGCGATCGGCTCACGGTCGACGACGCGATCGAGTTGCTGACGACGGGAACCGACGTCGAGGGCATCCGCCACGACCGCAAAGAGCGGGTGCTCGAGGCCGCCGATCGGCGCCGTGCCGAGATGGTCGGCGAGGAGGTTACCTTCGTCGCGAATCTGAACAACAACGTCACGACGGCCTGCAACGTTGGTTGTCTGTTCTGTAATTTCAAAGACGCCGCTCACACGTTCGAACGGGACGCCGAGGTTGAGACAGCCGGGTTTACGAAAACACCCAGCGAGTCCCGGGCGATCGTCGCCGATGCGGTCGATCGCGGCATCTACGAGGTCTGTTCGGTCTCCGGACTCCACCCAGCGTTCGCACTGGACGACGAACACCGGGCGATTCTGGAGGCCCACCCGGAGCCGAAGGCGGTCAACTACAAACCGCCCGATCGCTACGAGACGAGCCCTGGCACCTACACGGACCAGATTTCGGCGATGGACGTCGACGGCGTCCACGTCCACTCGATGACGCCAGAAGAGGGATACCACGCCCGCCGTGGAACGGACTGGTCCTACGAAGAGGTCTACAGCCGTCTTCGCGAGGCCGGACTCGACACCGTCCCCGGTACGGCCGCCGAAATCCTCGTCGACGAGGTCCGGGACGTCATCTGTCCCGGCAAGATCGACGCCGGAGAGTGGCTCGACGCGATGGAGGGTGCTGCGGCCGCCGGGCTCGGTCTCACCTCGACGATCATGTACGGCCACGTCGAGAACGAGGCCCACCGTGCGATCCACCTGAAACGGGTCCGTGACCTCCAGGAGCGTGTCGACGGCGCGATCACGGAGTTCGTCCCGCTCTCGTTCGTTCACCAGAACACGCCGCTGTACGACCACGACGTCGTCTCCGGCGGCGCCTCCCAGGCCGAAGACGAACTCATGATCGCCGTTTCGCGGCTCTTTCTCGACAACATCGAGCACATCCAGTCGTCGTGGGTCAAGTACGGCGACGAAGGCGGCCTGAAGATGCTCAACTGTGGCGCAGACGACTTTATGGGGACGATCCTCTCCGAAGAGATCACCAAACGCGCCGGCGGCGAGTACGGCGAATTCCGCTCGATCGCCGACTACGTCGAGATGATCAGTTCGATCGGCCGGGTTCCCGTCGAGCGATCGACCGACTACGAGACCCGGCGCGTGATCGACCCCGACGATCCGCCGTTTGGCCCGCGACTGGGGCCACGCGCCGACGGAACCCCGCTGCTCGTCGAGAACTCGTCGATCGACAGGGACGCCGTGACGGCGGCTGACGACTGATACGGACAGTTGTAGTCAATTACCGCCGATCGCCGACCCGCCCTGGCGATCGGCGGTAAATAGTTACAACGATCCGTATGAAACGGACCCCCATACGTATATTCGCGCACAGAAGCCAGTGACGAGAATTCGCCGGACAGCGGTGACGAATTCTCACACTAGTGCTGTCCGACAGTATCACGGATTGCCGATCGACGACGTGGGAGATCGATCGGCGACGTGGGAGATCGATCGGCGGTACCGAACGACAACAGACTACATCAGTGACAACAGGTGGGGGATATCTCCTACGTCGTCGCTTTGAAAAACAGGGCTGCGCCCCGTTGCTCGAACCCGGCACTCGCGAATCCCGCGTCCCGCAGGAGGCCTCGGAGTTCGTCCCTGTCGAACACGTGCGGATCGATCGTTTGCTGCAGTCCGAACCGGACGCCCGGCGCGGACAGCACGGAGTCGTCAGTCACCGTCGTCCCGGCGAACGTCCCCCCGGGTTTCAGGACGCGAGCGATCTCTCCGAGCGCCTCGGGGATATCCGGGAACAGATGCAGCGCCCAGCAACAGGCCACGCTATCGAACCGATCGTCGGAAAATCGGAGATCAGTGGCGTCCATTCTGGCAACGGCCGCGTTCTCGACGCCGTCGCGATCGGCGTACTGTCGCCCCTTCGCCAGCATCTCCTCTGACACGTCGATACCCCAGACGAACGCTGCCTCATTGGCAACGTACCGGGTGACCCGCCCCGTTCCACAGGCGACGTCGAGGACGTCCCCGTCGCCTGCATCGAGCAGGTCGGCGATCGTCGATCGATCGTCGATCGGTGCAAAGGGTCCGCCGATCAGGCGGTAGACGACCGGGAACCACAGCGGCGTCTCGTAAATCGGTGAGAGAACCTCGAACACGTCCGAGCCGGGAGTGTCGTCGACGGGGACGGGGAAGCGAGGAACGCCGTCGACGATCGGGACCGATTCCGAACAGGACGGACAGTGCAGCGCCTCGTCACCGGGCGCAAGCGACTGGTCACAGGACGGACAACACAGCGTGGGACGGTGCTGGACGGCGGTGCTCATGGGTGCCCGGTTCTACGGGCGGGGAGCAATAAACGCCACTCCCCTGCGATCGACGGGGCGGACTGTGGTCGACACGCGCTGTGTCTCGTGTCTGTGCTGTCTACACCGCTGGTTGTGCCAGTCTGCCCGATCGCCCTCAGCCGTCAGCCGTCGACCGTCGGACTCTCCCCTCAGCCGTCGACCGTCGGACTCTCCCCTCATACTGATTAGCGTCATCAATTACCGCCGATCGCCGACCCGGTACTGGCGATCGGCGGTAACGACGGACACTAATCAGTATCAGCCGTCAGCCGTCGGACTCACTACCCAGCCCTCAACCGTCGGACCCACCCCTCAGCCGTCGGCACTCCCAGTTTCGAGCACGGCGCGGTATCGATCGCCCGCCTCGTCGTCGGCGGTCAGTGCCGATCGGATCGTGGGGGAGATCCAGTCTCGATCGCCATCCGGGCCCGTTCCCACCGCGGCGACCCCGTCAAAGTCGTCGGTCCGCAGCTCGGACGGCAGGAATCGCTCGTAGACCGGGAGTCGCTCGTGAAGGGGGAGGTCAGCCTCCTCGGCGATCGCCTCGAGTTCCCGGAGCGCGGGCCACGCATACTCGGGGTTGATGTGGTCGTCCGTAATCGGCGAGACACCACCGAGATCGTCGACGCCACAGTCGATCAGCTCGGCGGCCGGTGCGAGGTTCGGCGGCGTCTGGACCGAAACCTCCCCCGGGAGCGCGACGCGCGCCATCGCCGTCACTCGACGCATCGTGGCGAGGTCGGGCGAGCCACCCGACCAGCGCTCGTTCTCGACGACCGGTTGGACGATCACCTCTTGGATGTGATCGTACCGATCGTGCAACTCGGCGATCGCGAGCAGACTTTCGGCCCGATCGCGCCACGTCTCGCCGATGCCGACCAGGATGCCGGTCGTGAAGGCGACGTCGAGCGCTCCCGCAGTCTCGATGGTCCGCAAGCGCTGGCTCGGCTCTTTCCGTCGTGGGCCGGCGTGGGCGTCGACATCGGCTGTCGACTCGAGCATGACGCCCATGCTCGCGTTGACGTCTGCGACCGCGGCCATCTGCTCGCGGGTCTGATCGCCCGGGTTGGCGTGGGGGAGTAGTCCCTCATCGAGCGCGACCGCACACGCCGCTCGCAGATACGTGTGGATCGAGTCGTACCCCCAGTCGTCGAGCTGGGCGTGGATCGCGGTGTAGCGATCGTCCGGGTCGTCGCCGAACGTAAACAGTGCCTCCGTACAGCCCGCCTCCGCACCGTCCCGGCAGATCTCTCGAACCGCATCGAGTGAGAGCAACGAGGCCTGTCCCGGCGGGTCGAAGTACGTACAGTAGGTGCAGGTGTACCGACACGCCGTCGTCAGCGGAACAAAGACGTTTCGGGCGAACGAAAGCTCCGCCGGCGCCGTCACGTCGTCCGGGCGGACAGCCAACAGCGACTCGACGGCTCGCTCATCGATCGAGAGTTCGACGCCGGATGCACTCACCCCGGGATCCATTAGCTCGATCTGTCGTCCGGGCGGGTAAAAGCGCTTCACTTCGGTCCTGCCTCTCAGTAGGAACTGGACCGATATGTCCTGGGATCGGCGATCGGCCGCTCGGGTCGACGGTACTCGAATACACCTGTCCGTCTCACTCTCGGACCGACTCTCCCCGAAGGGGCGCCACTCGTCCGCCGCCCCTGTCGAGTTCGAAGCCGAACTCGCGGAGCCGGGCAGGGGCCCGCCCGGTCCCGTGGACGAGCACCTCGACGAGATCTGACGGCTCATCGACGTCGCTTGCGAGCCGAAACGAATCGATCGTCCCGACGTCGGCCCCGATTTTGTCAGCGATCGCGCAGTGGTCGAGATACGACGCCCCGTGGTAGTCGACCCGGAACTCGGGATGGCGAACGACGAGCGCGTTCGTCCCGCCGCCTCGCCCTGGCGCGATCACTACGTCACCCTGTCGCGAGCACAGCCGATCGACCGTCGCGGGCGTGACCAGCGCGAGGTCGGCCATGACGACCGCGAGGGGCGTATCGGTCGCCTCGAGCTGGGCGTTGACTGCGGCCGAAAGCGGCCGATCGTCGACCGTGACCGCCGCGTCGACGGCGAGATCGAGCGGCGACGTCGAGAGCACCGTCGGCCTGTGGCCCGCCGCCTCGATCGCCTCGATGACGTCCGCAAGCATCGCGCGGGCAAACGCCGACCGTTCGTCGGCACCCAGCGCGGGCTGGAGGCGCGTCTTCGGCGTCTCGGCGGCGAATGGAACCACGACCTGCATCTGGCAGTCGTTGTCGACCTGCAAGCAAAAACACGTCGGAGTTTTGGACACGCGCGATGGGAAATCGGGAGTTGCCCGCGAGTGGCGTCTGTGGCGGTCAGAACAGCGGTTCGAGTTCGTCTTCGTCGTCTTCGACGAGCTGTTCTAGGTTCTCTTCGCTCTCCTGTTGGATGTCGTCGATGTTCTCCTGGGCCTCGATCGCGACCTGCTGGAGTCGCTTGATTCGGGGCACGTTCGTGACACCCGACAACAGGATCGCTGCTGCAACCTCGGGTTCGTCGTGTGGGAAGTCGCCACCGCGAACCTCCATGCTCCCGGTTTCCTCCTCGAGCCACTTGCGACCGCGCTCGATTCCCTTCCGATTGAGATACTCGGAGGGGCCGGCGAGGACGAGCAGCGCTCGCTCAGTGCCGTCGATCTCACACGGCAGCGTCAGCCGGCCGAGTGCGGCCTTGCGGACGAGGCTCGTGATGCGGTTGGTCGTGTTCGCTGCGTCGAGATTGTCGTCGCTCCCGCCGCTGTCTCCGGTAAACCGGGAGAGAAGGCCACCGCCGGTCTCGCGCTCGACCTCCTCGCTTGCAAAGCCGACGGTCGAGACACCACCGCCCGAAAGCGTGTTGATGATCTCCGAGGAGTCGACGACGCTCTCTGCGACCTCCTGGCCCTCGCCGACCTCGCCGGCACCGAAGAGGATGCCAAAGCGGCGGACGATCTCCTCGTTGATCTGGTCGTAGCCGCCCTCGACTGACTCGCCAGTCTGTCGCCAGGAGTCGTTATCGAAGACGAGCAGATTGTCGACCTCGCGGACGAACGTCTGGAACGATCGAGCCGCGTTGAGCGTGTAGATGCCACCCTCGTCCGTCCCGGGCAGGACACCGAGCCCGTAGACGGGGATCGTGTAGATCCGCTTGAGGTGTTTCGCGAGGACGGGCGACCCACCCGACCCCGTCCCGCCGCCCATGCCAGCGACGATCAGGAACGCGTCGACCTCGTGGGTCGGGATCGCATCGATCGCGTTCTGGACCTCGTCGATGTCTTCTTCGGCGACTTCCGCGCCGAGTTCGTTGTCAGCACCCACGCCGTGGCCCTTGACGCGGGCCTGGCCGATGAGTACGCGGTTCTCCTCTGGAATATTCTCGAGACCGATGAGGTCTGCCTTGGCGGAATTGACCGCAATCGCCGCGCGGACGATCCCGCTGTTGTTCCGATCGTCGTAATCGAGGAATCGATCGACGATTTTGCCACCGGCCTGTCCGAATCCGATCATCGCCAGCTTCATTTTTGTAGGGGGCTCCGTTGGATTGGTAACAGATGGAATAAGGATATAAATCTTGTGATGGTATGAATTTCACCTGCAATAGAAAATTATCCAGAAACAAGCGTTCGAGGGGCTCTTACAGCAGATATGGGCGTCGAGAAGCAGGTGATTACTGTCAAAATTTCTGTCTTTTATAATGCGTTTCCCCTCGGCTCGACCGGTCTCAGGTCGACTGTCGCTGTGTCCGGACCGATCGGGGCTCGATATCGAGATGCTCCCGGAGCGTGGTGAGCTCGTCGGTCGAGACGCCAAACGCGGTCACGTCGTTGTCGACGACCGTGTTATCCATCTCGAGCGATCGCGCCTGGTCCGGGCCGAACGGGATAAACGGCAGCGGGTCCGCCGCCGTCAGCCCGAGTCGTGTCAGCGCCATCGGGATCGGCAGGATGGTGACGGGCTTTCCATCGGCCTCGTAGGCGAGTTCCGTCACGTCTGCCAGCGTCACGATCTGTGGACCTGCAATCTCGTACGTCTCGCCGACGTGGTCGTCGTCTTCGAGCGCCTCGGCGAGCATGGGAGCGAGATCCTCGACCCAGATCGGCTGGAACCGGGTTTCACCGCCGCCGGGGAGCCCGGTCACGTACGGCGTCGTCAGCTTCTTGGCGAACGGGACGAACTCGCCGCCCTCGCCGAAGACGACCGACGGGCGGAAAATCGTCCAGTCGAGAGACGACTCTCTGACGAGCGTCTCTGCGCGCCCCTTGGCCCGGATGTAGTCCGTTGCCCCGTCCGGATCGGCACCGAGGGCGCTCATCTGGAGGAACCGATCGACGTCGTGTTCCTCGGCCGCCCGAACGAGGTTCTCGGTTCCGCCGAGGTGGACGCGGTCGTGGTTTGCCCCGCCTTTGGGCTTGTACAGCGGCGAGAGCGAGACGAGATTGACGACGGCGTCGGAGCCGGCAACGGTGTCGACGATCGAATCGAAGGCACTGACGTCTCCCATTGCGACGTCGACCCCTGTAGGGAGTCCACTCCCCTCGGGATTTCGCGACAGCGCCGTCACGTCGTGGCCGCGATCGTCCAGTTCCGCACAAAGTGTCGTTCCGATGAAACCCGTACCGCCAGCGACGAGGACCTTCATACATAGAATATATATTCGAGGCGCTAAATAGCTGGTCGGCTACATTGTAAGGGTCTCGAACAGAAACCAGCAGGCCCTAATAGGGCTCATCGACGAGGAGTGGGTATGCTGGTCACGCTCGAAGGGGTCGACGGCAGCGGTAAGACGACTGTCTGGGAACACCTACAGAACCCCTATCCCGACGCCACGTTCACCCGCGAGCCGACCGACGACTCCTGGTATGGTGAGGCCGTCTCCCGATCGATCGCGGACGACGACGCCGACCCGCTGGCCGAACTCTTTCTCTACACTGCAGACCACGCAGCCCATCTCTCGCGCGTGGTCGAACCCGCCCTCGAGGACGGCGACCTCGTGATCTCCGATCGGTACGCCGACTCTCGGTATGCCTACCAGGGGGCGACGCTCGCAGCCGAGGGCCGAGTCGACGACCCCCTCGACTACGTCGTCGACATCCACAAGCCGTTCACGATCGACCCCGACCTGACCATCTACTTCGACCTCGATCCGGAGACGGCGGCCCGCCGTGCCGGCACGACGAACAAGTTCGAGCGGGCCGAGTATCTCGCCGCCGTCCGGGAGAATTACGAGCGACTCATCGATCGCAACCCCGATCGATTCGTCCGTGTCGACGCGAGCCAGGAGCCGGCTGTGGTGCTCGATCGGGTCGAAACCGCGATCGCGACGGCGATCGAGGCTGCCGACTGATACGGATTAGTGTCCGTAGTTACCGCCGATCGGCAGAGACGGGTTCGCCGATCGGCGGTAATTGATGACGCTAATCCGTATGAGTTCTCCGACGAGTCGTTCCAGTTCGATGCAGTCGCCCCGAGAGGGCAGACGACTGACGTGAGTGACCGGCAGGAACGAACGGAGAGGCGTGTTTTTGATCAACGTTTTGCCGACGGCACGGCTCTGTCACGCGCGCAGAGCAAACAAAAATCAACTGGAGTCTAGTCCATCGTAATATACGTCTTGGTATCGATCACGCCATCGAGACTCTGGATCCCCGATGAGACGGCCTTGAGCACGTCGTACACCTCTTCGGCATCGACCTCGGCGATGACATCGTAGTTCCCGGCGACGATATGCGCATCGGAGACTGCTTCCACGTCTTTGATCGACGCGAGCAACCCCTCGGACTTTCCGGCGGCCGTCTTCACCATAATGAAGGCGTGAACCATCTGTCTCGCTGGTGTGGTACACGCTCACATGACTAAAGCCTTTGGACGCCGCCGCAATCGGTGAGATGTGATTGCGGGGCAAACTTATTGAGCAGGGGGAGCGTACGCCAGTCCATGCGGTTTGTGATCATTGGTGCCGGACGAGTCGGGCTGCGCACAGCGCGTGTCTTGCGCGAGGAGGGCCACGAGGTGACGCTGATCGAGCCCGACGAGACGATGGTCAGGCGGGCTCGCGAGCAGGGGTTTACCGTCGTCGTCGGGGACGGCTCCCAGGAACAGATTCTCGAAGACGCAGGTGTCGGAGACGCCGACGCACTGGGTGCGCTCACTGGCGATCTAAACGTCAACTTCACCGCCTGCATGATTGCCAACCACTACGGCTGCCGGACGATCATGCGCATCGACGAGGCCTACCGCGAGGGGATCTACCGCAAGTACGCTGCTGAGGTCGACGAGGTGATCTATCCCGAACGCCTCGGCGCGATCGGTGCGAAAAACGCGTTGCTGGGCGGGACGATCCGCGCGATCGCGGATATCGCCCAGAACTTACAGATCGTCGAGCTCACGATCACTCACGACGCACCCGTCAACGGCTATACGATCAGCGAACTGCAACTCCCGGCCGATGCGACCGTCCTCGCGTTCGGGAAACGCGACGAAGAGCTTGCGATTCCGGACGAGGATCTTTCCCTCGAAGACGGCGATCGGCTCGTCGTCCTGGCAGATTTCGACGTCCTGAGTGATGTCAGACAGCTGCTGGTCGGGGAGACGCCGGGACGTGCGGCCGCAAACGCAGGCGCTGGAGGTGTCAACTAATGGTTACAGCATTTGTCATGATCAAAGCGAACACGGGCGAGGCGGATCGGCTCAGAGACAGCATCGAATCGATCGAGGGCGTCGAGTCGGCGCATATCGTCGCCGGCGACGTCGATATCATCGCGAAAGCCCGGGTTGAGACACCGGCCGCGGTCAAAGAGATCGCGGCAACCAACATCCAGGGAATCAGTGGTGTCGAAAGTACCCAGACCTACATCGCGATGGACTAATCACTTCGGGCGCTACTGGACGAGGACCCAGCAAAACGGGGCCGTTTTTGCGTCCAGTCGATCACATCGGCAGTTCGCCGCTCCCGTCGTCGACCGACTCTTGACCGCTCCCGTCGTCGACCGGCTCCTGGCCGCGATCGGCGGCATTGTCGAGCAGCGTCGCAGCCTCGCCGCGGTAGTCGTAGCCGGGGATGATCCCCTGTGCGTAGGTTCCCTCGACGAACTCGATGAGTGCTTTGGCGTCTGCAACCCCTTCTCCGGCGTCCCAGGCAACGTACTCCAGGGTGACGGTCACCGTTTCGGTGTCTCGATCGACGATCGGCTCCCCGTGGGTGCTGGTGTTGGCGACGCCGAAGACATCGGCCAGTCGCCGTTCGAGCGTCTCGAACCAGCCATCTTCGACGACGCTTGCGACGGTTTCGTCGGCCACTGCGGCATCGAGAGTCGGGAGGACGACCGTGACGGTGAACTCGCCGTCGCGCTTGCCCTCGGCCGCCTCGGCGGTGACAGTCGTCTCGAAGACGGTCGTCGTGAGATCGTAGCCATCGTCGGTCGACATAAAATCGTCGTTGGTGTGCAGTTCGCGATCGACTGATTCCGGGAGATCACTCATTACGTGTCCGGAGGGGCCTTGGAAAAATGGGTGTTACGACTCCGGTCGTGTCGACGAGACCGTTGTGGCTCCGATCGTGTCGAGGAGGCCGGTATCGCTCTCACGGAGCCACTACGAGCGATCGTTTCAGGACAGTAGGTCCCCCTTTCCGGTTGAAAACGCCCTGCATTACTACAACGGATCCGAGCATCTTTTTCACCATGACTCTCGATAGGCATGCTGCGGAGCGACAGCGTTTTGCACGACTGCTCGGTCTTCATGGGGAGGTCGGCTCTGGACTGCCGGTCCGAACCGAACCGCGTCTCGACCGCCCAGTGGCCACGGAGGCCGACGAAGCGAGCGACACGTCCGATCGCCAGTCGTAGTCACTCCCGTTTTCTTCCTCGGCTCGAACGTCTTTTGCGTCTCTGTTGTCGATCGAAAATCGTCCCCAGAACTGTGGCTACAAATCCGCCGTTCGCCGCTCGAAACCGTGGTTACGAACCCGCCGCTCGCCGATCGAGTTCCTCGTGCAATACGGCCGCGAGGCCCTCGAACTCCTCGAGGGTGAGGTCGTCGGTCGTGACGAACACACCGTCGCGGTCGGAGGTAACACGGAGGAGATAGCCGTTGTCGAACGCCCGGATCGTATACTTGTAGTCGCCGAGTTCGGAGCCTTCGTAGGCGTTCTGTGTGACTTTGAACCCACGCCACTCGTTACCGATGAACGTCTCGAGATCGGCGTTTCGCTCTAACTCTTCACGCAGGTACACCTGCTCGAAATCGTCGCGGGTGAAGTACGTGACCGATCGGAGCCCGTCGCCGACTGCGTCCTGACAGGTAGTGACGAACCGATCGACGGTGCTGGAGGTGAGGAGTCCTGTTCCCATAGCCGACCAGTCGAGACGAGCGAACTTAACCGCGCGGACTTTCATCAGCGCAGTGATTCGATCCGGACAATCGGTGGCCGTCTACACCTGCTCGATCGCCCGATCGAGATCGGCAATCACGTCGTCGACGTCCTCGATACCGACCGAAAGACGGATGAGATCGTCGGTGACACCGCCTGCGAGTTTTTCTTCTTTGGTGAGTTGCTGATGGGTCGTACTCGCGGGGTGGATGATCAGCGTCTTCGCGTCGCCGACGTTGGCGAGGAGACTCGCGAGGGTGACCTCGTTGCAGACCGTTTCGGCGGCGTCGTAGCCGCCTTCGAGACCGAACGTGATCATGCCGCCATATCCTCCGTCCAGGTATTTGCTGGCCTCCTCGTGAGTCTCGTGGCTCTCTAAGCCGGGGTAGTTCACCCACGAGATCTTCGGGTGGTCGTCGAGATACTCCGCGACGGCCATCGCGTTCTCACAGTGTTTCTCCATCCGCAGCGGCAGCGACTCGAGTTTCTGGAGCGTTACCCAGGCATCGAACGGCGACTGCTGATTGCCAAGGTCGCGAAGCCCGCGGGTGCGGGCGACGATCGAGAACGCCTGATCGCCGAACGTCTCAGCGAAGTTGACGCCGTGGTAGGCCGGGTTCGGCTCGGTGATCTCGGGGTAGTCACCCTCCTCCCAGGGGAAGGTGCCGCCGTCGACCAGGATGCCACCGACCGTCGAGCCTGCACCGTGGATCCACTTGGTCGTCGAGTTCCAGACGAGGTCCGCGCCGTGGTCGATCGGCCGGCACAGATAGGGGGTCGCGAAGGTGTTATCGACGAACAGCGGGACGTCGTGGTCGTGGGCGATATCAGCAATCCGCTCGATATCCGGCGTGACGAGCGCGGGGTTGCCGATCGTCTCGAGGTGGACGAAGGCGGTGTCGTCGTCGATCGCCTCGGCGTAGGCGTCGTAGTCGAGCGTGTCGACGAATTTCGTTTCGATGCCGCGTTTGGAAACGGTATGGGTGAGATAGGTGTAGGTGCCGCCGTAGATCGCTGACGAGGAGACGATGTTGTCGCCCACGTCCGCGAGAATGAAGGTCGCGAGATCGAAGGCGGCCATTCCCGACGCCGTCGCGAGCGCGCCGACGCCGCCTTCGAGCGTCGCGATGCGCTCTTCGAGCATCGCGTTCGTCGGATTCATGATCCGCGAGTAGATGTTGCCAAACTCCTCGAGGCCAAACAGGGCGGCCGCGTGATCGGTGTCCTCGAACTCGTAAGAGGTCGTCTGATACAGTGGCGGTGCGCGTGCCCCGGTCGTCGGATCCGGTTCCTGACCGGCGTGGATGCTGTTGGTAGCGAACTCGTGGCTGTCGGATTCTTCGCTCATATCCGTCCTGTTGGAGCCACACGTAATAAAGTCACCAGCTATCGACGGTCGAGTGAGACCGCATTCCCGGTCGATGTCACCGCCGATCGATCGGGCCGTCATCCGTCGTCACGTCGTCTTTTCAGTACTGTCATACTGATTAGCGTCATCAAGTACCGCCGATCGCCCACGGTACTGGCGATCGGCGGTACCGACGGACACTAATCAGTATCAGACGAACACGACCCCGTATCAGTACAGCCCACTGAACGCGAATATACTGGCGAACGGGTCGCGGATCAGTACCAGCAAGATCCCGACGACGATGACGGCAATTGTCCAGATAATCATAATATACATTACTTTGCGAATAGACTCTTTGTCTTCTGCCATCATCGAACCGGATGCACTCATACTAGATCGTTTCGGCCGGATTTATATAAACACTGCTGACGACCGCGCTGCCAACAGTCTGTGCGGCGATCGACGTGCAACCAGTTTCATACTGATTAGCGTCATCAATTACCGCCGATCGCCGACCCGTTACTGGCGATCGGCGGTAACTACGGACACTAATCAGTATCAGTTGGGACGATCCTCGAACAGTGGTTCCCCGGTCATTTCGGGCGGCTGGTCGAGGCCGATCAGTTCGAGCATCGTCGGGGCGATATCCGCGAGCGTCCCGCCGGTCCGAATGGGCCGTCCACCGTCGGTGCGATCGCCGCTGAGAGAGATCAGCGGGACGTCGTTGTACGTGTGTGCCGTGTGTGGGTCCGTTTCGGTCCCCATGTTGTCGGCGTTGCCGTGATCGGCGGTAATCAGGACGGCCGCGCCGGCGTTCTGGAGTGTCTCCACGAGGCGGCCAAGCTGTGTATCGACCGCTTCGACGGCCTCGATCGCCGCCTCGTAATCGCCCGTGTGGCCGACCATATCCGGGTTCGCGTAGTTGAGAACCAACACGTCCGGATCGTCGGAGTCGATCGTCTCGATCGCCGTGTCGGTCACCGTGGGGGCGCTCATTTCGGGCTGGAGATCGTAGGTCGGGACGTCCGGGCTCTGGACGATCTTGCGGCTCTCGCCGTCGAACTCGACCTCGCGGCCGCCGTTTAAGAAGTAGGTGACGTGGGCGTACTTTTCGGATTCGGCGATCCGGAGCTGGCTCTTACCGGCCGCAGAGAGCACCTCGCCGAGAACCTGCTCCGGTCGGGTCGGCGGGTAGGCGACGGGGAGGTCGAACGTCTCGTCGTACTGGGTCATCATCACGACCGCGGCGTCGGGCGGGCTCGTCTCGAACTCGTCGGCCCAGGCCTCGGGTCGGATACCGGCGAGCATCCGGGTGAGCTGTCGAGCACGATCCGATCGAAAATTGAACCAGACGACCGAGTCGCCATCGTCGAGCGCCGGCTGGCCCGCAATCAGGGTCGGCTCGACGAACTCGTCGGTTTCGTCCCGATCGTAGGCGGCTTCGACCGCCTCGACGGCCGAATCGGCCTCGTAGTCGGCGTCGCGAGAGACGATCGCGTCGTAGGCCCGTTTCGTCCGCTCCCAGTTCTGGTCGCGATCCATCGCGTGGTACCGTCCCGTGACCGTCGCCACGTCGCCCGTGCCGTGGTCGTCGACGACCGATTCGAGTGCCTCGAGGTAGCCTCGACCGCCGGTCGGCGAGGTGTCTCGTCCGTCCGTAATCGCGTGCGTGACAGCCTCGACGTCCCGATCGCCAGCGAGTTCGATCAGCGCGTGGAGGTGCTGGTGGTCGGAGTGGACCCCACCGTCGCTGACGAGGCCGACGAAGTGGATTGTCCCGTCGTTCTCGATCGCGTTCGTAAACGCCGTGTTGATCGCGTCGTTCTCCCGGAAGGAGCCGTCGGCGATCGAATCGGAGATCCGGGTGTACTCCTGGTAGACGACCCGGCCGGCACCGATGTTCAGGTGGCCGACTTCGCTGTTGCCCATCTGTCCCTCCGGGAGTCCGACCCGTCGGCCGGCGACTTCGAGCGTGCCGTACGCTCCGGTGTCGGCAAGTCGATCGAAATTCGGCGTCGCTGCCGCTTCGATCGCGTCCCGTCCCTCGCCATCAGCGAGTCCCCAGCCGTCGAGAATAATTAACGCAGCGTCCATGTCGGAGGAATACCGACCTGGCGTTATCATACTGTCGGAGCACGGTCTCCTCGACGGCGTTCGTGGCCGCTCCGACTCTCGACACACTCGCCCTCGTCGGCTCCTGACGCAATTATGCCGGCGCGATCGCCGGTCTCAAAAGACACCGATCGGTCTCAGGCGTCCTCGTGATCGAACGTCGCGCCACAGTCGCCACAGACGGTTCCCTTGCCGGGTTTGGTCCGCTGGGCAAAAATGCCGCCACAGCCGCTACAACACATAAATAGCCGATTTTCCGGGTCGACACCGGCCTCGAACTCGATCCGGACCCAGGCATCCGGATTGGTTTCGTCGTAGATGGTCACGCCGGTCGCTGTCTGTCGCCAGTTGATCGCCTCGTCGATCGGGTCTGGTGGCTCCGGCCCTCGTTGTGACATCGGTAGTGTAGTACATGATTGTCCATTATATATCTCTTCTCGTTTGTCCATGCGGCGTCGGGGTGGGTTGTCAGCGAGGCGCGCTCGGGAGCCGTCGTCGACGATCGCCGACGCCTGACCACTGGATATTTGGGGGTGGGCCGGGAGCCACCTGCATGACACTCGATCCGGTTCACTTCGACGGCATCGCCCGCCTCGCAGGGCGGATCGACCACGGTGCCGACGAGCGCGACCGCCGCGCGTTCGCCGAGACGGTCTGGAATGCGTTGCTCGATCCACTCACACAGGACGGCCGGACGATCGTCGAGCCGATCGACGAGCAGGCCCGCCGACTCGTCGACTGCGAGGGCGTTGCCCTGCAGGATCCACCGTTCCCGACCGAACACGGACTCGACGCGGGGACGATCAATCCGACGACGTTCAAAAACGGGCTCGTCATCGACATCGCACAGGCCGCGATGAGTGCGACGCCGACCGATCTCGACTGTCACCGATCGCGGACCACCGTGATGACGGTCCACTCGAACGACGAGACGATGACCGTCGACGAGTCCTGGGGCAAATTCGACGAGGGGTACAGTCGCAGTCGCGCGGTCAAGATTCCGCCGCTCCCGCGCTTTGCCGAGGGGGTCGTCCACGCACTGGCGCTGTATCTCGCCGAGAGCACCCACGCCCTCGACCACGCCGACGACGTCGACGATTTGCTCGTTCTCGACGGGCCGCTCTATCCGCGCGGGCTGCTTCGCTGGGCCGACCAGCATCCCGACCTTGCCGACTTCTTGCTCGAGAGCCCCCAGCCGGAAACGGTCCTCGAGAACTACGTTCGACTGGTCGAACGCTTCGTCGAGCGCGATCGGCCACTCGTCGGCTTCGTCAAGAATCCGGCGACGCGGGTGATCACCCGTGCGGTGAAACAGAAGGGAGGCGATGCGCCGTGGGCCGACGACTCGGCGCTTTTTACTAGGCTCTTAGAGCGCGGTGAGTACGTCGACGATATCGACGGCGACCGCTGGGAACGCGACAGCTCGGCTCTGAGCTACACCAGCTGGTTTCGTTCCCGGGGTGGTGTCGATCGCCCCCTCTCGATCGACGGCGATGCACTCGGTGTCGAGCGCAGGCTCGATCTCGAACAGTACGAAGTGACGTTCTTCGTCGTCTATGACCCCCGTGACGATCTCTGTTACCGGATCGAGGCCCCTTACGCGTTCACCCGGGACCCCGAGACGCGCGAGCGGCTCACGCGACAACTGCTCCAGGACGTTGCCATCGCCCACGGGCCGCCGACGATCGTCGACAAAGCGGACGAACTCGCCCGGATCGGGCGCGCCGAGAAGCGATCACTTCGCGAGCGCCTCGAGACACAGTTCGACACGAGCCAGGACCGAACCTACGACGACCACCGCTGGGGCGGGGAGCTCGACGGCTGAGCCCGTCTGTGCTCACGGTTTCATTTCGGGGACGCACTCCGGGAGAGATGACAACAGCTTCGACAGGAGCGATCGGTTTGGCCGAGCCCGGTCCAGTATGGTCGTTTTCCTCCGGAGCGATCGGGCGATCGCTCAGTCCGGACGGCTCCCGTTGGCGACCGGCTCCGTTCCGTGGTCGTCTTTCTGGACCGCAAACTCGACGGTCGCCGGATCGACGCCGATTCGGGCAAACTGCGTGCGAACGTGTTCTTTGGCCTGTTCGAGCGCGTGCTCTCTGGTATCGAATCCACGTGGCATCGGCGACTCGAAGGCGACGTTGACTTCGCGTCCGTCGACGCGCTGTGTCGTCCCGCCGCTGTCGACCTCGTAGAACTCGTCACAGACCCAGACGTAGGCGGCATCCTCGTCAGGTGCACCACGAAAAGACGGAGCCCGTTCACCGCGTTCGTACAGCGTTCCAGTGAGCTCGGTCCCCGCCGCGCAACCGCGTACCATGAGCATACGGTTCGGTACGACCCATGGCTGGAAAAAGCATGGCGTCCGGCAGTCGGTGACGACTCCCCCGGCCAACCGTGCAAACCGTCGTCTGCCGTTCGACACAGTAGTGCTACGGTTGACCTTCTCGAACCCGAATAGAACCGCCAGGAGTGGCGAAGTCGGGCGAAAGGCCTGACTACTTGGTCCTGTCGGAGTCCCATCGGATTCACGACCCAAATCCTTTTGGAAGTGGGTTTATTTCCCGTGCACTAGTTGTGTTGGCCAATGAGTTCGGATACCCCCCTCGGTGACGACAGTACGCGGGTGCCACTGAGTACCGTCCCGGTGGCATGTTACGACGTGCTCGGGAATCCACGCCGGATCCGCATTCTCGAGATTCTCGGTAGCGCCGAGAACAGCGTCTCCGTCGCGGAGCTGACGGTGAAACTTCTCGCACGCGACCCTCAGCTCGGCTCGACGGAACCAACTGAAGATCAACTCCGGCTCGATCTCGTCCACAACCAGCTGCCGCGGCTGGCCGACGCCGGCATCGTCGAGTGGGGCGTCGATAGCGGTGTCGAACTCGCCGACTCGTTCCCGATCGAGCCGGCCGAGCTGACGACGCTGCTCGAGTCCTGTCAGAGCGAAAATATGAAGACAGCGCTCGAAACCGTCGTCCACCCGGTCCGCCTGCCGCTCTGTTCGCTTCTCGCCGAAACCGATCGTCCGCAAACACTCGACTCGCTCGCCGACAGGCTCGCTATGGCAGCAATCGTCACCGATGCAGACCGTGCCGCGATCGAACTCCACCACTCTCATCTCCCCGCGCTCACCGAGGCCGGGCTCCTCACGTACGACTCCGACGACCGGCTGGTGCGTGGAACCAGCCACTCGTTGCCCGCGATCGTATCGTAGCGCCCATTCTGCGAAGTCTGCAAATTGCGCTGTGAGAGGGAGCGCTGTCCGTCAGTTCCAGCGCAGCCGCGCCCCGTCCCGTGGTCGGGCCAGTAGTGGGTCGGGCCGGTACATCGGTAGACCGGGCCGGTACATCGGTAGACCGGGCCGGTACATCCGTACAGCGAACTGTTCGAGACGGTCGCCGTGTCGATACAGTACGTGCATCCGGAGGGAAACGTGTTTGTAGAATCAGCCGGATGAGTGTGACATGACCGATCTGGGCGATTTCGGCGAGTTTACTGCCGACGACGAGCGGGGAGACGCGGCGGAGGACTCGACACCGGACGCGGAGCCGCGTCCGGAGGCCGATGACGACTTCGAGCGGACGACCGTCGACCCACGCGGCGAGGACGTCGGGATCGGCACGATCTGTGTCTCTCAGGGGCTTCGCATCGCTGAGGACGACGACGACACGTCACTGCGGGCGTACGTCACCCAGGGGAACCGATCGTCGATCCGTATCGGGAGCTACCTGATCGCACCCTACCCCGACGGCGAGTCGCTGTTCTGTCGCATCACTGGACTGGAGTACGCCCAGCAGTACCACGCCGACGACGCGACGGAGATCCACGCCCGGCGAGCGATGCGAACCGACAGCGTCGACGAGGCCGACTACAAGTTCGTTGCGAGTCTCGAACCCGTGGCTGTCCTGTATACCGACGACGGCGACCTCAAACGCCGCATGACCGATCGCGTCCCGAAACCCCAGACGGTCATCGAACAGGCGACCGACACCGAACAGATCAAAACAGGGCTGAAGATGCCCGACGAGGGGGTCTTTCTTGGCCACCTCTCGGTCGGCGGTGAGAAGGTCCGAACGGCAGCCACGCCCCCGACGATCGATTACCGGCTGAAAGACGACTACACCGCAGGCGATCCGCTCGTCTTCCGGCACACGCTGATCGCCGGCGGCACGGGGTCGGGGAAGACCCACGGCGCAAAGAACATGCTCCGGCAGTATCTCGCCGACGAGCGCCAGTATCCGATGGCCGACGGGCGGTCGGTCCAGCCGGCCGTCGTCCAGTTCGATCCACAGGACGAGTACGCCCAGATGCACGACGACAACCCCGAGCTGGACGACGAGTTTGCGCGCCGGCTCGATCGCGAGGGCGTCGCCTACGGCGGTCATGACGAGACGACGGTGTTCGTGCCGAAAGTGGGGTCGGCGTCGTACTCGGCGGACCACCATCGCGCAGCGCAAGTCGAGTTTACGATCCCGTTTGCGATGGTCCACGAGAACCCGTGGCTGGTCGCGGGAAGCGGGTTGAACGACAACCAGTACGGTGCGCTCGTCAGCGTCCTGCTTCCCCGGTTTCGCGAGCAGTACGGACCGGGAGCCACGTACGACGAGTTCACGACCTTCCTCGACGACCCCGCCTTGCGCGAGGAGCTTGACGAGTCCGGCCGGGTCCACGAAGCGACGTTCGACGCCGTCCGCCGGCGCGTACTCGGGTTCGGACACGTCTTCGACCAGGACGCACGGCCGATCACCGACCTCGTCCACGAGTTCGTCCGCCCCGGCGGGCTCTCGGTGGTCCCGACCTACCACGTCAACGATACACGGGCGACCGAGGCCGTCGTCCTCGCGCTCTCGTCGCTGCTGATCGACCAGAAGCTTTCGAACGATCCGACCTACGATCGGATCAAGGAGACACCGCTGATACTGGGCATGGACGAGGCGCACAATTTCCTGACCGACGCGGATTCGGTCCAGGCGGGGAAAGTCATCCGCAAGTTCACCGAGGCTGCAAAACAGGGCCGCAAAGAACGACTCGGCCTCTTTCTCATCACCCAGGACCCACAGGATATCGACGACGCCGTCTTCAAACAGCTCAACACGACGATCGTCCTCAATCTCGGCGACGAGGACGCGATCAAAAGCGTCAACATTCCTAGTAATCTGGAGTCGAAAGTCCCCTACATGGAGAAAGGGCAGATGGTCGTCTACTCACCCGATAATTCGGAGCCGGTCGAACTGATCGGGCTGCCGAAGTGTCTCACACGACACGGCCGCGACTGACCGATCGGAACCCGTACTCGATGCCACGGCCAGTCGGCCGTGTCGAAGCTGACGAGGCCGTGATTGTTATTCGTCGACGACGCTGCGTTCGCCATCGCTGTCGTCGTTCTCGTACTTGTACACCGTCCCCTCCTCTTCGTCCGCAGTCGCCTGATGAGAGCCGTCACAGTACGGTTGGTTATCGGAGAGGCCACACTGACAGATCGCAGCAGAGCCGCCCTGTTCGTCGAACTCGTCTTCGTCGATGATGTACGGACCGTTCTCTTCGTGGGTGACTTCTCGTGCCATACACATCTGATTCTAACCCGAAACGTATGAATGTGCAGGTAACCATGAGAATACCGGAAGGTCGTCACGCCTCACACAGCGTTCGCGCAAAGAACGTGCCGACTGCCTCCCCGATCGCGTCCTGGTGGCCGACAAAGAAGTGATCCGCCGAGAACGACCTGACGTCGTCGCCACGATCGTGCGCCCGATCGACGATCGGCTCCCAGTCGGCGGTCGTATCGCGCTCGCCGTAACAGACCTGGACGGGACACTCGAGGCGATCGTAGGCGGCGATCGCGTCGAGCTCCGGATCGAGCTGCGCCGGCGGGGCGAGCACGGAGACGGCCGTGACGCTCGCTTCGACATCGGTCACAGCGAGCAGCGCCACTGCCGCACCGAAACTGTAGCCAAAGACGCCGACGCGATCGGCTCGATCGCGTGCCCAGCGGATCGCGTTCCGGGCATCCGCCCGTTCACCGTGGCCTTCGTCCCACGGCCCGTAGTCGAACCGGAGACAGGCGGTCCCATCGTCGGTGACCGCATCACTGACGGCTCGCAGTCGCCGATCCGATCGCGACCCGCCCCGCTGGGGATGTGGTGGACAGGCGATGACGATCGCCGTTGGATCGCTGTCGGGTTCGTCGAGGCTCCCGCGGACGTCACGGCCGCCAGGAATCAGGACGTCGCTCATGCGCGATCGTTCGTACGCCTGCCTATTCAAATCCCGCGCCGCCCGCTCCCACGAGTGGCCCCACCCGGCCCGCTTGCCTGGTTGATTTCGGCGATGACTGTCGTTAATGTGATGTTTTTAAGGGTACCGAGCGTTACGTACGATCATGGGCATCCTCTCTCGGACCTCGTATGTCATCCGGTCGAAGATCAATTCGGTGCTCAACCGGGCCGAAGATCCGACGGAGACGCTCGACTACTCATACGAGCAGATGCGCGACCAGCTCCAGGACGTCAAACGTGGTATTGCCGATCTCACCACACAAAAAAAGCGCCTGGAGATGCAAAAAAAGCGCCTCGAAGAGAACGTCGAGAAACACAACGAACAGGCCCGAACGGCGGTCGAACAGGGTCGGGAAGATCTGGCACGACGCGCCCTCGAAAAGAAGAAGACGAAGATGAACCAGATCGAGGATCTCGAACGCCAGATTTCGGAACTCCAGAACCAGCAAGATCGGCTGATCGACCAGAAAGACGAACTCCAGACGCGCATCGAGGAGTTCCGGACAAAAAAAGAAACGATGAAAGCCCGCCACGAGGCCGCAAAGGCGAGTTCCTCCGTCTCGGAGGCGATGACGGCCACCGGCGAGGAGTTCGAAGACGTCGGCCGCGCGATCGAACGGGCCGAAGAGCAGACGGAAGATATGGAAGCGCGGGCAGCAGCCATGGACGAACTCCACCAGAGCGGTGCCTTCGACGAGGTCCTCTCGGACAAGGATAGCATCGATCGCGAACTCGAATCGCTCTCGACTGACAGCGGCGTCGAGGCGGAGCTCGAAACGCTCAAATCGGACGTCGGCGGTCAGGAGCCGGACGTCGAGCCCGAGGATATCGACGAGGACGCGATCGAGGATATCGAAAGCGAGGTTGCCGACGACGAAATCGAAAGCGAACTTGCGGAACTGCAGGACGAAGAAAACCAGTGACGACCGGCTCGTCTCGTGGCTTCCCAAGCCTGAACTGCAGTGGTCGACTCGCGCGTGTGGATCGATTCGACCCTGCAATCAACGGGTGAGATTCGACCCTGCAATCAACGGGTGAGATTCGACCCTGCAATCAACGGGTGAGGGAGTAGTATAGTAACAACTGCGACGAGTTACACACTGATCGAACAGCTGTCGTGCGATCAGGTGTACAGCGACTTGCAGTGGCCACGATACCAGCTGACGCCGAGTCGACGATCGGCCCACGTCTTCAGCACTGTCGGAGCAGAAACGAATACGTTCTTTCAGATACAACAGAGTGGTATGACGACAGAGGCAGTTATCCGGGAGCTATCGCTTGCCGACCAGACCGTCTTGGTCGGCGTCGCCCTCCTCGATCGTGACGACGAAACGCCGGTCCAGACGCCCAAACTCCGCTCTGAGTGTCAGAATCGGTTGAGCGACGTCGACACGGTCGTCGGCACGCTCAGTGAAGCGGACGTGATGCGATCGCTCTACCGGCTTGCAGACGAAGGGGTCGTCGAGGAGGAAAACGTCGCCGGAACGTCTCCGACGGGAAAGGGGAGGCCCGCCTACTCGCTTTCCGGGAGTCCGGATACGGTCTTCGAGGCGGTCGACGATGAACTCGCAGATGAAGTGGTCTCCTCGTAACTCCAGTTTCGGTTTGTGCCCGGCTGACCGATCGAAACGGCGGTCGCTCGCGTGTCGAACTGTCGTCCGATCGTCGAGCGTGAACGAGTGGCTGCAGTACCGTGAACGCGATCGTGAGAATCAGTGACTGCTGTGAATATGCTCGCGGAGTCCGTCAGTGTCGTCGAACTCCTCGTTGCAGGCTGCACAGGTGTCGTGGTGCAACGCAACGTGTTGGGTGACGCCGACCGCTGACTGGAAACTCTCGTCGCAGGTGGAACAGCTGTATGCCATTGTATTGCTAACTAAAACGCTATTGGTTAAAAAGTGTTACTAGGAATCGGATAACTGAGCACCCTATATTTTAACAATAGTCGCGCTATTGCTAGTAGTCTCCTGTCAGTATCGGCTCAGGCCAGTTCGTCCGCCCGTCGCCGCAGCGATGGCTCGATCGTCGTATCCTCTGCGAGTGCTGTGAGTTCCTCGGAGCCGTTACAGTCGGCCAATCCTTCGAGTGCTCGGCGACGGAACTCGCCATCGATTCCGCCCGCTCGGACAATGACGCCGAGGTTCGTTCGCTCGCCACGATCGATCAGCCGATCGATCGCGTCGTACCGTTGGTTATCAGCGATTCGTGACTTCACTACGGTCTGAAAGTCAGTTGACATGGGTTACTGTGTGAATCGGTGTCGATCGGTGTGCCCGATCGATTCGCATGGTCGGTTCGGTGTCGGTACCACTCTGCAGGTGTGTGGCTGGGCGCTCATCTGGCATCCTCCCGAGAGACGAACGCGTCACCGATCGCCGAAATCCACTGCTCGCTCGCCGTCTCGCCGGTGACGGCGACGTAGATCGTACAAACGTCCGGCTGATTCCCGCGTCGATCGACCATCGCCTGACAACACGGCGAGATCTCGGTGTCGGGCGACTGCCGATCGGTGGGCGGCGGATTCTCAGATTCTGTCACGGTGAGTGGCTCATGGGATGGTGGTCCGGGGTGACGCGAGTTGGCTGGCGATCCCTCTCATACGGAGTAGTGTCCGTCTCAGTCTGCAATCCCGATTTCCTCCTGGTTCTCGGCGGAGTCGTGTGCGTGGGTTCCGGAATCAGGCTCGGACTCTGCTGTGTCGTCCTCGTCTTCGAACTCGAACTCGGGGAACCGATCGTCGTACACCGACGGATCGTCGGGAAGCTCGCCCTCAAGCAGGCAGTCGGCGAGGTCGTCCCGAAGCGATTCATGGTCCATTTCGGTGCCGATCAGGACCAGTCGGTTGTTTCGATCGCCCCACCGATCGTGCCAGATAGCCTCAAGATCGGGATCCTCGGCGAGCTGTTCGCGTCGCTCGGCTTCGGGAAGCGAGGCAACCCACTGGCCACCGGGCCCGATCCGGATCGACTGGCCGGCGACGTTCACTGTCAAGGCCTCGTCTTTGCGGCTCGCAACCCAGAAGTGGCCTTTTGCACGCACGACCGCATCGGGGAACGCATCGAGCAACTCAGCAAACCGCTCGGGGTGGAACGGCCGCCGCGATTCGAAGACGAAGGAGGTGACGCCGTGTTCTTCCTCGGCGGACTCGTGGGGGTGTTCGAGCTCTCGGATCCAGCCGGCCGATCGGCTGGCCGCCTCGAAGTCGAACCGATCGGTGTCGATTAGCTCATCGGGATCGACGCGGCCCTGTTCGGTGCGGACGATTTTGGCGCGCGGCTGGAGGGCTTCGAGTGTCGACTCGATCTCGGCGAGGGTCGTCTCACTGACCAGATCGCACTTGTTCAGGAGGAGAACGTCACAGAACTCGACCTGTTCGACGAGGAGATCGCCGAGATGTTTCTCCGTGCCGTCGTCGTCGAGAATCTCGTCCGATTCCATCGCCGTCTGGAACTGGTGGGCGTCGACGACGGTCACCGTGGTGTCGAGATGACAGCCATCGAGCGGTTCGATGCCGGTCTCCTCGTAGAACTCGGTCGGGTCGAGGTCGGACTGGTCGAACCCGAGTGTGAGCGTCTGGGCGACGGGTAACGGTTCGGCAACGCCGGTCGACTCGACGACGATCGCGTCGAACTCCCGCTTGCGAGTGAGCTCACCGATCGCGTCGAGCAGATCGCCACGCAGTTCACAGCAGATACAGCCATCGGAGAGTTCGATCAGTTCCTCGTCCTCGTCGGCGATGTCGGAGGACTCGGCGACCTGCTCCGCATCGACGTTGACCTCGCCCATGTCGTTGACGAGGACGGCAAGCTCGCGGTCGCCGCTCTCGCGGAGCACGTGGTTGAGCACGGTCGTCTTTCCGGCACCGAGCGTCCCAGAAAGGACAGTTACTGGCGTCGAGTTGTCGGGCATCAAATAACACAAACACGCTCCATGCTAATAGTAGTTATTAAATCAAAGCAGTAAAGTATTAATACGTCGTCAGTGGCCAGTATGCACACCTGTATCGTCGGTGGTGGAATCCACGGGATCACGCTCCTCCAGCGACTGCTCGCGGATACCCAGCTCGATCGCGACGACGTGGTCGTCGTCGACCCCGGCGATCGGCTCCTCGAATCCTTTCGGCGAAAGGCACGGGCCTGTGAGATGTCGGCGATGCGATCGACGTACGTCCAGCACGTCGGCACCGAGCCGTTCGCCCTGGAGACGTTCGCCGAAAGTCACGGCCGGGAGGACGAACTCCTGTCGACGCCCGGTTATCCGCGACGGCCCTCACTTGCGCTGTTTCTCGACTACGCCAACGACGTGATCGATCGTCGATCGCTCGGCGAGTTACACCGTCAGGCGACCGTCGAGGGGATTTGTGGCTCAGGACCCGGAGGCGGCGTCACGATCGAGACGACCGACGGTCCCATCCGGGCTCGACACTGCGTGCTCGCGATCGGCCACGGCGGGCGCTACTGCCGACCCTCGTGGGCCGACGACGTCGATCGCATCAGTCACGTCTGGGACGGGTTCGACCCTGCGGTAGCTGCTGGCGAGACGATCGTTGTCGGCGGCGGCATCACCGCCGCGCAGTTGGCGACCAGACTCGCAGAGCGCGAGCAGGTCACCCTGCTCACTCGACACGACCTCGAGACGGCGACGATCGAGGCGGATCCCCGGTGGATCAACTGGAACCACATCGAGCGGGAACTCCACCGGCATCCTCCGGGCTCACAATCCCGACTTGAGACGGTTCGAGCGGCGCGAAACGATGCGACGATCCCACCCACGCTGTTCGATCGGCTCGACGCCGCCGTCGACGACGGCCGACTCTCGATCCGCTATGGGGAGGTCGAGTCGGCTCGCGTCGTCGACGGTCGGGTCCGGCTGCTCTGTGATTCGGGCTGTCTCTCGGCCGATCGGGTCGTCCTCGCAACCGGCTTCGAGCCCGTCGTCGATCATCCGTTCGTCGGTCGAGTCGCGAGCGCACTGGCGCTCGATCGCGGCTATCGAGGGACGCCGATCCTCGACGATGACACGCTCGCATGGCGACGACGAGATGGCACGAACTCGCCGGTGTCCGTCTCCGGCGCACTGGCAGCCGAGACCGTCGGCCCGTTTGCGGGCACAATCGTCGGTGCACGCCGCAGCGCCGATCGGATTACGCGTGCTGTTGCCGATCGGTGTGCCACACTCCGGGTGTGAACTGCATCCGCCAGGAATCCGAACCGTTTTCGATGGCTGTAGAGTAATGGGATATATGAGCAAGATTCGTCCCCCGGAGCTAGACGAGCAACTGGCAGCCGACGACTCGCTGTACGTTCTCGATATTCGATCGGCTGAGGAGTTCCAGCAGACACATATCGACGGCAGTCACAACGTCCCCGTCTACGACGAGTTGCGACGCGGGACCGAGGCGGAACTGCGCCGATCGATCGCGGAGATTCCTGACGGAGCGAGCGTCGTGACGGTCTGTAAAGCAGGGATCGTTGCGCGCAACGCCACGGCGATCCTCGAAGAGGAGGGGTACGACGCTGCGACGCTTGCAGGTGGGATGCGAGGCTGGAACGGATACCAGAACGGCTCGATTGGCTATCGGGTGATGGCCACGATCGGACGGTTGCTCCCCTAGTGGCTTCCAAAGCCCGAACTGCATAGCGACCTCATGCGGTGGGATTCGATTTCGCTATGCAGTCGACGCCTGGAACGGTACTATAGTAGCCACTGCAAGTCAATGCACACCTGATCGCACGACACCTGTGCGATCAGTGTGTAAATAGTTGCAGTTGTTACTATACCGATCGTCTATCCACGAACGTGTATCACACCGAAAAGTCGAAAGCGTTTTTGAGCACGGATACGGAATCTAGCGTAATGACCGCCTACACCGCGACGGTGACGGTTCGACTCAAACACGGCGTTCTGGATCCGGAGGCCGAAACCACGAAACAGGCCTTAGAACGCCTCGGCTTCGAGGTCGAGGCGCTTCGATCGGCCGACCGGTTCGAGGTCGACCTCGATGCGGAATCGAGCGAGGCCGCCCACGAGCGGGCAAGCGAGATGGCAGAACGACTGCTGGCGAACCCGACCATCCACGACTACGACGTGGAGGTCGACGAACGGTAGATGACGGTCGCAATAATTCGCTTTGGCGGCTCGAACTGCGATCGCGACGCTGAACAGGCCCTGACACACCTCGACATCGACGCCGAAATCGTCTGGCACGAGGACGGCCTGCCGGCGGACACCTCCGGGATCGTCCTTCCCGGTGGCTTCTCTTACGGTGACTACCTGCGTGCGGGTGCGATGGCCGCACGGTCGCCGATCATGGCCGAGGTCCGGGAGGCAGCCGCCGACGGCGTCCCCGTCCTCGGCGTCTGCAACGGCGCACAGGTCGGCTGCGAGTCGGGGCTCACCGAGGGGGCGTTCACCACGAACGAGAGCGCCCGCTTCCAGTGTGAACACGTCTATCTGCGCGTCGAGCGTGCGGATACGCCCTGGACTGTGGCCTACGAGGAGGGCGACGTCATCGAGGTCCCGATCGCCCACGGCGAAGGTCGCTATGAGATTACCGACGATCGACTCGACGAACTCGAAGCCGACGATCGGATCCTCTTTCGGTACTGTACCGAAGCCGGTGAGATCACCCCGGAGGCAAACCCGAACGGCTCGAAACACAACGTCGCGGGGATCGTCGGCGATCGCGACTCCGTCGCGGTGTTGATGCCCCATCCCGAGCGCGTGACCCTGCCGGACGTCGGTGGGACGGACGGGCAGGGTGTGTTGCGTGGCTTCGAGTCGGCCTAACTGGGATCGGTGCAGTCGCTTTCGATGTTATTCGACCGTCTCAAGCGTCCGTTCAGCGAGTGTTTTGGCTGCCTCGATGTGTTCGTCTGCGGATCGATTGCCCGTTTCCTCGACGTGTTCGAGGAGGTCGACGATGTGGGCGACCCGTTCGTGGACGACAGAGTGGTCGACGCCCGTGCCGACCAGATCGCCAGCGATCGCTTCTGCCTCGCCGATCCACCGGTTCGCCTCGCGATCGATCGGCAACTCCGCTGTCGCGACGAGGTGATCGTGCAGTTTCGCGACCATCGCTTCGATGTCGTCGGTCATGCCGGTTGGTAGCGTTGCGATCGTGAAAACAGGCAGGGCTCTCCAGTCCGCCGATCGACGTTCTCATCCACTGCTTGTCGGCACAACAGTCTTCGGGGGAACTCGGGTATGGACTGTCGATGTGGCCCTGGGGACATCTCGCCGTCGCGTATCTGTTCTATTCGCTGTACTGCCACGGCCGATATCGTCGGCCACCGCGCCCGGAGCCAGTGGTAGCGGTCGTGATTGGCTCACAGCTTGCGGACGTAATCGACAAACCGCTCGCGTGGTGGCTCGGCGTCTTTCCAACGGGGCGCGACCTCGGCCACTCGCTGTTGTTTGCCGTGGTCTTGATCGCCGTCGTCTACGCCGCGGCGATCGCGTTCGATCGACTCGAGACGGCCACCGCGTTCACCATCGCCCACCTGTCACATCTGCTGGCCGATCTCTCACCACGCCTGTTGCTCGGCTATCCGTTCGGCTCCGAGTTCCTCCTGTGGCCCGTCGTCTCACATAACACGTTCGGCTACAACGAGCAACTGTTCGAACCGCCAGCAGCCGTCGAACTGGTCGTCACCCCGTTTACGGATCCGGCCGTCTTTCTGGCGCTGGAGCTAACACTGGTGGTGCTTGCGATCGGCATCTGGGTCGCAGACGGCCGTCCCGGTGTCCGGTATCTCCGACAGCTGATCGGGCAGTCCCGAAAGCAGCGATCGGCGAACTGAGAGCGGTTGGCAGAGTCACACACTGCCAATCGAACCACCCGCTCTGCTATCGCGTCAGCGGCTGGTTGAAACTCCGTTCGCGCTCCATGACGACCTCCCAGGTCCGCTCACACTCACAGGATACCTGCTCGAAGACAGAGGGGTCCTGCCGGAGATCGAAATCCTTGATCGCCTTCTGGACGAGGTCGTCACACTCCTGGCAGTTGTGTGCCCCACGGTCGGAGCCGTGGCCGACGGGATCGGAGACGACGATCGCGTCGACGTCGGCGGTCTCTTCTAAGACGTGGGCGACCGACCAGAGCCACGGCGGGCGATACCCGTCGTTGAAGTAGAGTTCGTCCACCATCGTATACCGCTGGACGTTACAGGGGTTCATCGAGACGGTGTGACAGCCGTCGACATCGGCACAGCGTTCGATGGAGGAGATCATGTCCGTGACGCACTCGGACTCGCTGAGGAAGGGTGGTTTCATCAGCAGATAGGCTTTGATGCCGGCATCGACGTCGCTTCCTGCCTCTTCGTCGGCCACTGCGGCCTCGGTACAGGCATCCTCGAAGTCCGCGAAATCGAAGTACTTGTTCACACAGTCGTGGCGCACCCGATCGGTCGCCGTCTCCAGGCCGATCGCGATGTCGGTGTCGATTCCGTGCTGGGTGAAATCGCCGATCTTCTCGCGATCGACGAAATCCGGCAGCGACTCGACGACGATGCGCTCGCGGTCGGCGAAGGTCTCGGCGATCGCCTGCCGCGTCTGGGCGCCGACTTCGCGTTCATCGAGAAAGGAGCCGGAGGTGTAGATTTTGATGAGTTCGGCGGGTTCGTCACCATTGGCTTCTTCGTGGGCGAGACAGACGTCGATCTGGTCCATCAGGGCCTCGTGGGCAACGCTGCCGCCGTCGACGCTTTCGGCGACGTAGCCACACATCGTACAGCCACCCGCACGGGCCCAGCGACAGCCACCCGTGTTCAGGATGATCGTCAGACTCCGCTTGACGCCAGTCGGCGTGTTGTCCTCGTCGAGCCAGACGCGGGTCGGTTCGTGCGGGTCGTAACTCGCCTCCTTGCGCGATCGGATCTCCCGCATCACCTTGTTGTGGGCGTCCATCCCCTTGCCCTGCTCGTAGACCTCCGGCGACGGTTTACTCATTGTGCGATGCAAGCGGCCCGGAGCGTAAAGCGGCTTCGTCTGGGTTCGTCTGGGTTCGTCGCCGATGGCGACGGACTCGATCGGCAGATATTCATAAAAAATCATCGGGGACGGCAGACGGAGCCCACAGTCCAGCAACTCGTTCGTCGGTCGAACCACCATGGTTCTTAGGGCTGGCCTTCCTATGTAGGGCCATGGATACTGTCGACGCAGGAGGTGGCGAGGCGGCAAGATCACCAACAGCCGCACTCGCACACGTCGTCGACCCCGTACTAGCCATCACCGACGGCACGGTGACGTACGCGAATGCGGCGGCTCGGGAGACGTTCGACCTCCAGACAGCCGAGGACGGCACTGATGAGTGGGATGCAGCGACCGTGTTGGCCCCACACTGGACCCCACTCGAAGGGGCGATTACCGAGACGACGGTGGGGACCGCACGCGACGTGACACTTTCACACGAGCGCTACGACGCCCGCGTCCACCGTGGCGACAGCGGGGCGACGATCACGTTCGAGCCCACGGCAGAGGTCGAGGACCCGGCCGGAGACCGCGTCGTCAAAGATCGTGCGATCAACGAGGCACCTGTCGGGATCTCGATTTCCGACCCCGATCAGCCCGATAACCCGCTGGTCTACATCAACGACGCCTACGAGGAACTGACCGGCTACAGCTTCGACGAAGTGGTCGGTCGCAACTGTCGACTTCTCCAGGGCGAGGAGTCGGATCCCGACGCGATCGCGGAGATGGCGGCGGCGGTCGACGGCGATTACCCGGTCACCGTCGAACTCAAAAACTACCGCAAGGACGGTAGCGAGTTCTGGAACGAAGTGACGCTTGCACCCGTCCGCAACGATGCGGGCGAGGTAACCAACTACGTCGGCTTCCAAAACGAGATCACGGCACGCAAGGAAGCCGAGATTGCCCTCGAACAGCGGACCAAAGAACTGGAGTACATCCTCGACCGGGTCGAGGGGTTGATTCAGGACGTTATGGACGTCGTCGCGGGGTCGACCTCCCGATCGGAACTCGAAGCGGCAGTCTGCGACCGGATCGCCGCCGAGGACGCGTACCACGGAGCCTGGATCGGAGAGCGAAATCCCGCAATCGGAACGATCGACGTGCGATCGCAGGCAGGCGTCGATCCTGAAGATCTCGCTGCAGACGCCGACCATCCGGCTGCCGAGACGCTCGCGTCCAACGAGGTGACCATGTCGACGACTGATGGCGCGACCCACGCCGCGTTCCCGTTGACTTACAACGGAATCGAATACGGGGTGTTGACGGTCCGTACGGACCGCGATCGGCCCATCGACGACCGGGAATCGGTCATCCTCTCGGCGCTGGCTCGCGCGGTTGCAAGCGGTGTCAACGCACGCGAGACGAGTCGGATGCTCGCCACGGACGCCGTCGTCGCCGTCGACCTCGAACTCACCGATCCGTCGGTCCCAGCGGTGGCACTTTCGGACGCAACCGACTCGACGTTCGAGTATCGGCGATCGGTCCATCACACCGGCGACGAGACGGCGTCGCTGTTTACCACGGCCGGCGGAAGTGGCGATGCGCTTGCCGATGCCGCGGCCGAACTCCCCGACATCGATCTGACCGTTCTCGTCGAACGCGACGAAGCCGAGACGTGTCTGGTCGAGGTGTCCAGCGACGACGACCTCGTTGCCTGGCTCTCCGAACGCGGCGTCCGGACCCAGGCGATCGAAAGCGAGAACGGCAGCGCCCGCGTCACCCTCGAGATTCCGCGATCGGCCGACGTGCGGTCAGTCGTGGAAGCCGTCGAGGACCGGTACGAGGGAACTGACGTAATCTCGTTCCAGCAGCGCGAACGGGACGGCGAAACCCACCAGGAGTTCGCAGCCAGACTCGAAGAGGCCCTTACCGATCGGCAGTTCGGCTCGTTACAGCGTGCCTATCTTGGCGGCTACTTCGAGTGGCCCCGACCGACGACCGGCGAGGAGTTGGCCCAGTCGATGGGCGTCTCCCGCCCGACGTTCCACGAGCACCTGCGGACAGCCGAAGCGAAGCTCTGTCGGGCGTTTTTCGGTGACGACTGATCCGCAGTTCCGTCCGGCGGCCGATCGCGTTGAACCGGTGCTTACCGGGCTGTAGCCCGCTCTTAGAGCGGCGGATGGTCGCTCCTAGTTATATACCGCGACGTGGCAGCCAGCGCCATGCTCGAACTCTCGAGTGCGCTGTTGGAGGTCGGTGGCGGCGAGTTCCTCTACTGGGCAGTGATTTTCTTTATTCTCGCGGTCGTCGCTGCTGCCGTCGGCGCTCGCGGGGTCGCCGGTATCTCGATGGAAATCGCTCGCATCTTCGTGTTGATCTTCATCATCCTCGCGATCGTCGCTCTGTTGCTCTGAGATGGGGACAACCGTCGGGACGGTCGGCCGTCCGAACAATTATTGTGGCCGACAGTTGTGGTGCTCTCATGAGCGGCGCAGTCGACGAGGCGTCTCACGCCGAAGAACGGGTCGTCCTTATAACGGGTGCTGGCTCCGGCATCGGCAAAGCAACGGCGACGATGTTCGCCGATCGGGGCTGGGTGGTCTACGCGACGGACGTCGAGATACCGCTACCCGAGTCGGTCGCCACGAGTTGTCGACCGCTGGCACTCGACGTCACTGATGCCGAGCAGTGTCGTGACGTCGTCGATCGGATCGTCGCGGAGACAGGGCGGCTCGACTGTCTGGTCAACAACGCCGGCTACGCCGTCCCGGGAGCGGTTGAAGACGTCCCGGTCGAGGAGACGAAACGGGAGTTCGACGTTCTCGTTTACGGCGTTCAGCGACTCGTCCAGCTCGTGATGCCGGTCATGCGCGAGAACGGATGGGGGCGAATCGTCACCGTCTCCAGCGTCCTCGGTCGCGCTGCATATCCCGGTCTCGGCGCGTACTCTGCGGGGAAAGGCGCAGTCGAGTCGCTCACCGATGCACTCCGGATGGAGCTTCGTGACGTTCCGGGCGTCGACGTCAGCCTCGTCGAAGCGGCGTGGGTCGATACCGAATTTGCCGCGGAAGCGACTGAGACGCTCGCCGACCGCGATCGGACCGCGAGCTACGCACCCACGTACGCGGCACTCGAAGACGGCTGGGTGCTTGATGGCGGCCCGCTGGCAACCACGCCCGATGCCGTCGCCGAGACCATCGTTCACGCGGCGACGACCTCGACCCCAAAAGCCCGGTACTCTGTCGGTGCGCCCGCACAGTTCGTGCGATGGAGCCAGTGGCTTCCGGCGTCGGTGCTGGATCCGATGCGACGGCTGTTCGGCCGGGCGAGCATCACAGCACGCAGCCTCCACGCGGCACTCACCCGTGACCGCGGTCGATCGTCCAGGGAGCCCGCTCCTGTCACAGCAATCGGCGACGACTCGAGGTCTGAGCCCGTTCCCGACCGATTGGACTCGTCGCGCACTCTCTCGACGGGCCACACCGTTTCCCTGCCGCTGTCGACCGATGCGTCGATCGTCGGTGCGACACTTCCGGCAGCGATCGAGTCCGTCCGGGAGCACCTGCCGTCGGGACTGTCGCCGGTTCGCGTGACGCCGTCCCGCGCCGCAGTAACGTTCCTCTGCGTGGAGTACGAGCGGATCGGTGACGGGTCGATCGAGCCCTACGCGGAGGTTGGCATTCTGATTCCGGCAACACCCGGTACCGGAACCCCACCGCTCGCTGCACCTCTTACGAGCGAGGTCGGGGCGTACGTCTGGCTGCTCCCGGTAACGACCGAGCCCGCCCGGGCCCTCGGGGTCGAGGGGTGGGCGTATCCGAAGTCGATCGCCGAAATCGAGTTCGAAGACGACGGCCGACGACGAACGACGACCGTCACCAGCGACGGCGACCACATCTGTTCGATCGAAATTAAGCGCCCGCGGACGGTTTCTGGAACGGTCTCGACCCGAAGCTACACGACGGACGAAGACACGATCTACCGACAACCGTTGACACTCGATGGCCGACTCGGGGCAGCACCGTTGAGCACGCACGTCTCAGTGACTCTCGGGACACACGATCGAGCAGGTGACCTGCGATCGCTCGACCTCGGAGCGCGTGCGATCGCTCGCGTGGGGTTCGAGGGTGAGTTTACGATCCACGCTGGAGTGCCACTCGATCAGCCCTGATGGAGAGGGCAGATCTCACTCGTACAGCCGCCAACACGCCCGGTATAGCGTCCACATGTCACAGTCGAGCCGATCGGCGAGCGATCGACAGCAGTCGAGTGCCGTCCGGTAGGCCGGCTCCGACAGTGGCTCCGGGTATGGGTCTGTGAGGTGGTCGTATTCGACCAGTACCGACCAGATGCGGTCGTCGATGGCGATACACGTCTCCGGATCGGCAAACAACAGGAACGCCGACGCTGCCTGGAGGTCGACGCCGTCGAGGGCGAGAAGGTGATCGATCCGATCGGCCGGGTCGGCCGCTGTCGTGACCGCACCGATCGCCTCCCGGACGGCCTCGAAACCGTTGCGATCGAACGCCGTCTCGCGGGCACGACGCTCGGCGTCCGGCACCGCGCCGAGATAGCGTCTGTCGGTCCACCTGAGTACCCACTCGGCGTCTCGCCAGCCGAACTCGCCCGTCCGGAACGCCTCGGGCAGCGTCTCGATCGCCTCCTGTTCGACGGGGTACAGCGGCTCGTGTTCGCAGTACGCCTCGGCCGCCGAGTCCACGAGCGATCGGGTCAGTGCCATCTCGCATCGAACTGCAACGCGTGACACCGTCAGCGTTGTCCCGCGTTCGGTCCGATCGGCGTCGGTCGGCTACCGGGTGACAACGGTCGCGACTGTTCAATATGGCAACCGCTAGAAACACTCATGATCGTAGGCAAAGATCATGAAGGTACCAGTTCGCGCTGCAATCGGGTAGCGGGGAAATCAGAACAATGTCCAGTGATAAACAAGACGCGGTGAAGACGATCTGTCCGTACTGTGGCGTCGGCTGTGGGATCCAGGTCAAGCAGGGCGACGAGCCCGGCGACGTCCAGTTCATGCCGTGGGGAGACGCACCGGTAAACGAGGGCCGCATCTGCATCAAAGGCGGCGCGGCGACGGAGGTCGTCGATCACGAGGATCGGCTTACCGACCCGCTGATCAAAGACGACAGCGGCGAGTTCCGCGAGGCAACGTGGGAGGAAGCTTACGATCGGATCATAGGCGAGATGCGCCGGATTCGCGAGGAGTACGAGCCCGACGCGATGGGCTTTTTCGGCTCCTCGAAGACAATGAACGAGGAGAACTACCTCCTCCAGAAGCTCGCCCGACGCTACGGCACCAACAACATCGACAACTGCACGCGGATGTGTCACGCGTCGACGGTCTGGGCGCTTCGCACGAGTCTCGGCGCGGGGGCAATGACAAACAGCATGGAAGACCTCGAAGCGGCGGCCGACATCTTCTGGATCCAGGGGGCGAATCCGGGCGAACAGCACCCGATCGCCAACAGCCAGTACTTCCGCCAGGCCGTCCTCGAAGGGGCAACGGTGATCCAGGTCGATCCCCACGCGAACAAGACGACTCGATCGTTCCAGATCACCGAGACCGATCGCCACCAGCATCTCCAGTTGAATCCGGGGACGGATATCCCGCTGTTGAATATCGTCCTCAAGACGATCCTCGATCGTCACGAGGAGGAACCCGAGAAGGGATGGATCGACGAGGCGTTCATCGAACAGCGGACGGAGGGGTTCGAGCAGCTAACAGAGACGCTCGAAGACTTCGACAAAGAAGCGGCAGCCGAGGAGTGTGGCGTCCCACTGGAAGATATCGAACTGGCCGCCGAAAAGTACGCGATGGCGAACAACGCGGCGATCTTCACGGGGATGGGGATGAGCCAGCACACCTGTGGCGTCGACAACGTCCAAAACGAGATCAACCTCGCCCTGATCACCGGCAACCTCGGTCGGCCCGGGACGGGTGTCAACCCGCTGCGCGGCCAGAACAACGTCCAGGGGACCTGTGACGTCGGCGCGATGCCGAACGTCCTGCCGGGCTACCAGCTCGTCGACGACGACGAGGCCCGCGAAGCCGTCGAAGACGTCTGGGGGTTCGAGATTCCCGACGAGCCCGGCCTGACCAACGTCGAACTCTCCCACGAGTTCGGCGAGTCCGTCCACGGGCTGTACGTGATGGGCGAGAATCCCGTGATGTCCGAACCCGACAGCAACGTGGTCAGAGAACGGATCCAGAACCTCGAGTTCATGATCGTCCAGGATATCTTCATGACCGAAACCGCGACGTACGCCGACGTGGTCCTCCCGGCGACGACCTGGGCCGAACGCGATGGGACGGTGACGAACACCGATCGGCGCGTCCAGCGAATGCGCGGCGTCGACAACGTTCACGCAAACACGAAACACGACCTCGACATTCTGATGGAGGTTGGGAGCCGGTTGTTCGGCGAGCGCGAGGAGCGGCGTTCGGCGGGCGAGCCGACGGAGTCCGGCGGCGAGTTCCGCTTCGAGGACGTCGAGGAAGTCTTCGAAGAGCTCCGGCAGGTCTGCCCGAGCTACCACGGGATGACCTACGATCGCCTCGGCGAGGAGGGGATCCAGTGGCCGTGCTACGAGCCCGGGGACGAAGGTGACCAGTATCTCTACGAGGACTCGTTCGATACCGAGAACGGTCTCGGACGAATCATCGGCGTCACCCACCAGCCGCCAAAAGAGACGCCTGACGAGGAGTACCCGCTGATCCTCACGACGGCACGGCTGGAAGAACACTACAACACGGGCACGATGAGCCGCCGATCCCCGACGCTCAACAGGCAGACCCCGGAGAACTTCGTCGACGTCCATCCGGCAGACGCCGATCGGTACGGAATCGAAGACGGCGACACCGTCCGCCTGCGGTCCCGACGCGGCGAGATCACCGTCGAGGCGCAGGTGACCGAGGATACGAAAGAGGGTGTCGTCTGGACGACACCGCACTTCGCGGCCGCTTCCGCGAACACACTGACGAACGACGTCCTCGACGAACGGGCGAAGATCCCCGAGTACAAGGCTGCCGCCGCTGAGATCGAGGTCGGAATCGAGCCCGCAGACGCGGACGCCGAACCGGCGGACGACTGAGACTGAACGCGTCTCTCCACGGCCGATCGCCCACAATGGTCCGCCGATCGACACCGCCTCCGGTCCATCGGTCTCCGGCGGCGTTAGTATAACCATTATCTATCAATCATTATTGATGTATGCAAACACCTAACACATCTCGAGTGGATATCTACAAACTGAGCACCAATGACTGAACTCGGTGGCTTCCAAGACAACGTCGCTCGAATCGACCTTTCGGATGGGGAGGTGGCATACGAGTCGATCGACGAGGAGGATGCACGGAAATATATCGGCGCCCGCGGACTCGGGGTGAAGTACGTCTTCGAGCAGGGTCCGGACGTCGATCCGCTCGGCCCGGAGAACCTGCTTGCGTTCATGAACGGACCGCTGTCGGGCACGCAGGTAACAATGAGTGGCCGCATCGCCGTCTGTACGAAATCACCGCTGACGGGCACCGTTACGGACAGTCACCACGGTGGCTGGTCCGGTGCACGATTAAAGTGGGCCGGCTTCGACGGCCTGCTCGTCGAGGGGGAAGCCGAGAAACCGGTCTACGCCGTCGTCGAGGACGGGGAGGTCGAACTTCGAGATGCCTCTCATCTCTGGGGCAAAGGGTTCCACGACACCCGTAATGCGATCGAAGAGGAAGTCGAAGGCTCCTACGGCAAGAACCTGAGCATTATGGGGATCGGCCCCGGCGGCGAGAACGAGGTCAAATACGCCTGTATCATGAACGAAGACGATCGGGCCTCGGGACGGGGCGGAACGGGGTGTGTAATGGGGTCGAAAAACCTCAAAGCGATCGTCGTCAAGTCCTCGACGAAAATGCCCCAGCCAGCCGATCCGGAGACGTTCAAAGAGGGCCACCAGCAAGCAATGCGGGCAATCCAGGAATCGGATGTTACTGCACCCAACGAAGGCGGCCTCTCCCAGTTCGGGACGAACGTCCTGATGAACATTACCGAGGAGATGGACGGCCTGCCGACGCGCAACGCCAAATACACCTCGACGCGGAGCATGCGCGACGCAGAGTCGGCGACGCTCGACGCCGAAGCGGTCTCCGGCGAGAACGTCCGCGAGAACATCCTCGTCAACGAACCGACCTGTCACTCCTGTCCGGTCGCTTGCAAGAAGGAAGTCGAGGTCCAGACGATGCACAAAGGCGAGGAGATGAACGTCCGGATGGAGTCGTTCGAGTACGAGTCGGCGTTCGCACTCGGCCCCAACTCCGGGCACACCGAGCGCGACGACATCGCCCTGATGATCGATCGCTGCAACGACATGGGCGTCGACACGATCGAGGTCGGCAACATGATGGCGATGGCCATGGAGATGACCGAAGAGGGCAAACTCGACGGCGTCGGCGAACTCGATTGGGGCGACAGCGAGACCATGATCGAGATGATCGAGCGGATCGCCCACCGCGAGGACGATTTCGCCGATCTGCTGGCGGAGGGGCCACGCCGCGTCGCCGAACGGAAGGGCGCCCGCGACAATTCGCTTGCGGTCAAGGGACAGACGATCCCGGCCTACGATCCGCGCTGTATGAAAGGGATGGGGATCGGCTACGCCACCTCGAACCGCGGGGCGTGTCACCTGCGGGGATACACTCCTGCCGCGGAGATTCTCGGTATTCCGGAGAAGGTCGACCCCTACGAGTACGAGGGCAAGGGCGAACTCACCGCCCAGTTCCAGGACCTTCACGCGATCAGCGACAGCTTCGATATCTGCAAGTTCAACGCCTTCGCCGAAGGCATCGAGGAGTACGTGCTCCAGTATAACGGGATGACCGGGCTCGACGTCACCGAAGACGAGCTGATGGACGCCGGCGAGCGCGTCTACAACCTCGAACGCTACTACAACAACCTCGCCGGCTTCGACGGCGACGACGACTCGCTGCCCGCGCGATTCCTCGAAGACGGCATCCGCGGCCAGGGTGCAAGCGAGGGCGAGTACTGCGAACTCGAGGAAATGAAAGCGGAGTACTACGACTACCGCGGCTGGGTCGACGGCGTCGTTCCGGAAGAGAAACTCACAGAGCTCGACATCGAGATCGGGCCCGGGACGGGCGTCAGTGCCGACGACGGCGGTGCAGCGGCTCCGTCGGACGACTGATCGTCGATCCCACCCGGCCGTTTCGCCCGTCACATCCAACGACGCGTCGTGTTCGGATCGGCAGCCAGCGGCACGGATGCAGTAGCGATCGAACCGACCGACTAGCCTATGCTATCCGGACACGTATGCTGGCAACGATGATGGCCACGACCCACGTGTTCGCCGGGCTCGTGGTCGCTTCCCTCGTCGCTGTCCTCGCGCCGCAGTTTGCAGTCGTCGTCGCCGTCGCGGCGATCGTCGGCGGCCTCCTCCCCGATCTCGATCTGGTTGGGGAACATCGGAAGACGCTGCACTTTCCGGTCTACTACTCGCTGTGTGCCGTTCTGGCCGCCATCGCGGCGGTGCTGGTTCCCACTCCGGCGACTGTCGGGCTCGCCGTCGGAGTGACTACCGCAGGGCTCCACTCCGTGATGGATCACGTCGGTGGCGGTCTCGAACGCGAGCCCTGGCAGGCCACCACGGATCGGGCGGTGTATAGCCACTACCACCGCCGCTGGCTTCCGCCGCGTCGCTGGATCGGCTACGACGGCTCGCCAGGTGATCTCGCGCTCGCGAGCGTCCTCGCGTTGCCCGCCCTGTTCGTCTTCGACGGCACTATCTACGCGATCGTCACCGCTATGCTCGGTGTCTCGATCGGCTACACCGTGTTCCGGAAACCGATCGCCCGCGCCGGCGAGTGGTTCCCGGCGGCTGGCACCAGTGCAATAAAAAAGGAGGATCGCCGACATCGCAGTGGAGACGATCACGACAACACCCCCGACTGATTCAGACCGTCCCGGATCGAGCGGCTGCTCGTCAGACACACACGCTCGACCCGCGGGAGTCGGGAGTAGAACCCGTCTGGAAACGGTCGCTCACAGAACAGCGTACAATACAACACGGGTGGTGTTGGTCGACGCCGGAACGGGGGACCAGGAACCGTCCGTCACGGCATCGGCTTCGATCGCATGAGGGCAATGCGGTTGCCGGATCGACCGTCCGGATCGCTGTCAGTCAGTCCTGACACGACCGCAGGACGGGTGGCGGTTGTGCCGGGAACACGTTCTAGCGGACCCCCTCATAGGGATACGTGTCATCGATTACCGACGACGGCGGTACCGACGGACACGAATCCGTCTCAGTCACCGGCGACGGCGGACATCGACTCCGCATCCGGGGCGGCGTCCGATCTTCGGAGATCGACTTCGATGCCGCCGGTGTCGGCGATGGTGACGACGATGTCGTCGAACGACCGGTGGTACTCCGTAGCGTGTTTGCCGGAGGTGTTGATACGGACGCGCTCGTCGACGAGGTGTGCCTCGGTTAGCTTCTCGACTTTTCGGTAGGCCGTCGAGGTCGGAATCTCACACTGATCGGCGAGTTCGGTCGCCGTCAGCGCCTCGTCGGTCGTCGCCTCGAGAATCGACCGACAGCCGTCGTCGTCGAGCGCCGATAGCACAGCCTGTGGTTCGATCTCTTCTTCGGCCGGCCATCCTGGACGGGTCGTGGGTCCGCTGTTAATCGAAGACATCGGTTTCTACTCTGTCGTAGCGACCGAGCACTCACCAATTAGGGCCCAATAAATACAGGGGCTTTTATAAGTCGGCGCAGAGATCGACCGTCTGATCGGGGGCCCCACGCTATACGAGGAGGGCAGGACGAACTGATGGCGCCAGCGGAGGCGGTGGCGCCAGCGGAGGCGGCGGTATCACGAAAAGACGATCGGGGGCTCGGGCGGTGGGTTTAGGAGGGCGGCCACCCCACAAACTGGTAATGCCGTCCGGAATACGCGCAGAGATCCGGATCGAGGATCCGGAAGGGTGTGTCGTCACAGCGGCCACTGGTGAAACCGGCGGGACGGCCAGTTCGGTCTCGAAGAGCGTCGACCCGACCGCGCCAGAACGGGTGATCGAGGAGTTCATGCTCGAAGCCACGGCGTTCCCCGACGAGTTCGATATCGACGTCGACCTGACCGAAATCTTCTCTTACGGGTCGCAGTCGGTCTACCGGTTCGAGCGCGAACTCGAACGCGGCTGTCCCTGCGAATCGATCGAACGATTCGACTGTCCCGTCGTCGACATCCGTGCACAGGGGTCGTCGCTGTTTCTCACCTTCCACGCCCCGGATATGGAGCGCCTACAGGCGATCATCGGTGCGCTCCAGGACCGCCACGCGAACCTCGACGTTCAGCGACTGCTCCAGTCCGAACAGGACCACGCCGACCAGCATCTCGTCTTCGTCGATCGGAGCTCGTTGACCGATCGCCAGCTGGAGGTCCTCGAGACAGCCCACGAGATGGGGTATTTCGACCATCCAAAGCGAGCAAACGCGGGCGACGTCGCATCGGAGCTCGGTATTACCGGGACGACGTTGACCGAACACCTGGCCGCCGCACAGACGAAGCTGTTAGACGCGATTCTGGATGGACGATGATCCACGTTATAAGAACGCTTCGCTTCCTACAATCCGGTGGTACCAAACCCCGCCCCTATATGTGCTGGAAGCACAGCTATAGGGTAGACACCCGATAATTCGTCCACCCTGCCCGTTATGAATAGATATGAGTTTACGTGCCCCGACTGTGGGCAAGAAATTGAGGTCAACGAGTCGATGCGCGAGGCGACACTCGCTCACGGCTGTCCGGTCTGTGGGACCGACGTTTCACAGGGAGATTTCGCCACAAAACAGCCGACGAACTGAGTGCGATGGCCGAACCCGTCGGCCACAGCTTACTCGGATCGATCGACTTCGGTTCGGCGACCGTCTAGTGTCTCCGGAACGAGTTTGTAGAGTTCGATGTTCAGTGTGTCTTTGCCCTCCGCCCAGATCTCGAACAGTGGCCGCTTCGTCTCGCCGTACTGAGCGATCTGTTCCGGCGTGAGATCGCTTGGATCGATCGACTTGAGCTCTCCAGTTGCGATGACACTTCGGTAGGTCGATTCCCTCTCGTCGTAGACGACGAGGCGAGCTCGTGGTGTCGACTCGAGAAACGACCGTTTCTCGCTGTCCGGCGTCGACACCAGTCGAAGATATAACGTCCGCTCGGTCTCGTCGTAGCCATACGAGATCGGAATTGCGTACGGGTCGTCCGTTCGAGCCAGCGACAGCACTCCTGTTTCGCGATGACCGAGGAACTCGTCGATCTCCACATCGGTCATTTCGGCTTCCTTGTCGATAGCCATCGTCTCGTTGTTGGGTCAAGGTGCAACACGCTCTTTATACTATGGATTGCGCCCGGCACAGTCGCGGTTTCGCTCCGATCGTCGGGGACGGGAGCTCCACGCCAGACGGTGCGCTCAGTTATCCCCATCCTCACGGCTGATACAAACCGGCTCGCGGACATCGAGGGCCGTTTCGAACGCTGTTTCACGATCGATCCGGCGGCCGATCCGCAACAGCTGTTCTTCGTGTGCCCGGTGGACGGCAGCCAGTTCGCGGTCATCGAACCCGAGCGACGCCCCGAGTGACTCCCAGTGGCCCGGCTCGACGAGAAAGAGGTCGATCGTCTCGGTCGCGTGGAGACGCTCGTACTCCCGGCGGTACTGGCCGCGGTCTGCCGCCAGATGACGCTGGACTCGCTCGATGAGCCCCGGAAGGCGACTTGCGGGCACGCTTGCCTTCGCGGCCGTGAGCACGAGCACCTGGCCCTCGATCGGCGCGTCGGTCATTAGCCACCCGCGCGCATGGCCTTCTGGGCGAAGTCCTCGACGAGTGGCTCGAGCGTCCGTTCGTCGCCCTCGAAGACGACAGTTACCTCGGTGAGCGTAAGCGAGGGGCCAATTCCGACGGTCTCGGATGAGACCGTCGCCGACCAGTCCTCGCCGTCGACCGTGTCGTCGTCGACACGGCTCCCTCCCAGATTCGTCAGATACCGAACGGCGAGTCGTTCGGAGATGCCACGAAAGGTGCGCTCGATACGCGTATCCATACATCCCTGTTTGGTCTCCGAGAGGTTAAGTTCGACTGCGCGTCGCATGCGGGTTGACCCGTCCCAGTTTGGTCTCCGGCTGGTCGAGTCTGACTGCGCGTGCGGGTGGACTGGATTTCGGCGGGAGTAGTCGATCGGTTGCAGCGGCTGGTCGATCGGTTGCAGCGGCTGGTTGATCGTCCGCAGTGCCCGGATCATCACCTCCCGATCGGTGGATCACCGACCGAAACCGGCTGCGCCACCGGCGACCGGGGGAAACACCGACAGTACGTCGCCGTCGTCGAGTGGCGTCTCCGGCCCCGCCATGTGGACCACGTTTCGACCGTTCTTGAGGACGCTCAGCTGTGGCCTGATCGCGTCTCGTTGTGCTGTCAGTAGCTGCCCGTCGAGCCCATCGTACTCGCTTTCGAGCGCTGCAAGGACTTCTCCAACCGTCGTTTCGTCCTCGATCGGTCGGGTGCGTTCTTTGGTGCCGACGGCGTCGCGAAAGGTGGCAAAAAATCGAAGCTCGATCTCCATACCAATGGCTCGTCGGCCGGCGACATAAACGTACAGTCGGATCGCGGCGGGGCCAGGACGATGATCGATCGGATGAGCGCTTGAAATTGACGGTGAGAACACTCACGAACGGGGTACACTCGCCCCGATCTCTCACTACGCCTCCCGGCTCAGGACGCCGAGACAGCAGGTCCGGTGGTGTAGGAGACGGCGCCGACATCCGCGCGTTCGAGTGCTGCCTCGATCGTGGTTTCCCCGATCGCCGTCGCCGCCTCGAGGTCTGTGGCGTCGACCGTGACGGTCACGGTGAACGCGACCGAGATCGTGTACGGGTCAAACGGGGCGGCCGGATGTTCGTAGACGTCGGCGTCTTCGATCGTCCAGTCGGTAATCTGGTCGTCTCCCTGGAGAGTCCGGAGGGTCGCCGAAAGCTCGGCCCGCGCGGTGTCACAGGCCGTCGTATCGGTTCCCTCGTGAAGCGTCACCAGCGTCGCCCCGTCACGAGAAACAGTGTAGTCCATGTTCCACTATACCAACCCGGGGGTTTTGAACGCTTGGGCTTAGATAGCACGTCTCAGCGAGAGTGACTGTCGGCGCCGATCGTCGGTGGAACCGAACGATCCGCGGACGGCGGCTCGGGACAGCTCCCACCGTCGAGCTACAGATCCTGTAGCCGAATGCCATCCTCGACGAGTCGCTGGTTCCGTTCCCGTTCAAGATGGTCTCCAAGCTCGTCGTGGTCGTACAGCTGGGCGATCACGTCGGCGTACAGCGTCCGCCAGACGATCGCATAGATTGGCGACTGGCCCCAGGCACGGAGCTCCGGGACGAGGTCGTCGTAGGTTTCATAGCGCTGTTCGAAGCGATCGATCGCCTCCAGAACGACTGTCGCCGCCTCGCGGTCGTCATCCGTAGCCGCGATCGCCTCGTTTAGCCGCTGTTCCCAGCCAGCAACTGCTTCTTGCATGTCTGCAGCGGCGGCTCCCTCGTCGTCGGGCAGTCGATCGAGCAACGGCTGTGGGACACCAAGTGAGAGGTCGTCCATAGCGCGCTAGAGGAGTGCCATGGGCAAGAAACTACGGTCGGCCCCGAATGCGACAGGGGTTGTCTGGCGGCAGCACGTGGCTCCGTTGGCTACGCTTTTCCCGTCGGAGATCATCGTCTCAGTACTACCGAAATGGGCTCCGTTCTCACTGCCGGTCACGTCAACTGGGACGTGACGCTTCACGTCGACAGACTCCCCGAGGCCGACGGCGAGTCAGCGATCCACGCACAGCACCAGTCGGGCGGCGGCAGCGCCGCCAACGTCGCTGTTGCACTGTCCGGATTCGAGATCGACACCGGGCTGATCGGGAGCGTCGGCGACGACGACAACGGCCTCCTCGCACAGCGTGAACTCGAAGCGGCCGGCGTCTCACTCGACGGGCTTCGGGTCGTCGACGACGCCCCGACGGCCGTCAAATACCTCCTCGTCGACGACGACGGCGAGGTCGCGGTACTCGGAAACGACGGCGTCAACGAGGCAGTCTCACCGGCGGACCTCGACCGCGAGCGCATCCGATCGGTCGACCACGTCCATCTGACGGGCCAGCGGCCCGACACCGCGGCGGCGATCGCGAGAGCGGCACGGGCGGGGAATGCGGTCGTCAGCTTCGATCCGGGTCGGCGACTCGGTGATCGCGACTACAGCGCTGCGCTGTCGGTGGCCGACATCGTCTTTGCAAACGATCGCGAGGCTACAGCAGTGCTCGACGACGAGTACGCTGGGTCGGCGTTCAGCGACCGACTCGTCGTCGTCAAACACGGCAGCGACGGCGCAGTCGCCCACACACCGGAGGGGTCGTACTCCCACCCAGGGTTCGACGTCGATCCCGTCGATACGACCGGGGCCGGCGACGCCTTCGCCGCAGGCTTCATCGCGACGATAGTCGAGACCGATCGCCGTCGGCCGGCCGACATCGAGCGTGCACTCGAGTACGCAAACGCCTGCGGTGCGATCACTGCTGCCCGCGAGGGCGCACGGAGTGCACCGACCCAGACGGAGGCCGAGGCGTTTCTCGCCGATCGGTTTTAAATAAACGTCCGTGTCGTATATGACACTAATCGACAGCGGTATCACGCTGCTGGCAGGCGGTTCTCAGGAAAAGTTGTCTGACGGTACATATATACACGACGCCGTTGGGCTATCAAACAGAGCGTCACGGTGACGTGATGGAGAGACATGGACATGATGAAACGACGGAGCTGTACGTCACACGGATGTGAATTCGGTCGTCACATCCGGTACGACCGGGGGCCGGACGAACCGCTGAGCATCGCTGCTGCAACAGCACTGGCCGAGTATCACGGCGAAGACGTCATGACGGCCAGCACACAATTGTACGAGTTCATCGATCCGGAAGCGCTCGACGCACTGTTTGCCGATACCTGCACCGGTTCCAGACGGTCGACGGGGGTCGTCGAGTTCGAGGCCGACGGGGTGCGGATGACGATCGAACCCGATTGCATCGAGGTGGTGCCTGCGGAGTGAGGTGGGGGCCAGGGCCAGGTTCGGGGCCAGGGAGTGATAGAGGTCGCCAGCATAGCGCTTGTCAACGGCCTCCACGAAGACCGATTCTCGAATCCTTTTTCTCGTCGCCGGCGGAACGCTGGGGCATGGCAACACAGCCACACCTGCTGGTCGACGACGGCGACCTCGCCGATATCGCGCTCATTCCGGGCGATCCGGGTCGCGTCGATCGAATCGCCGACCACTGTGACGAGGCCGAAACGGTCGCCCAGAACCGCGAGTACAAGGTCGTCAACGCGACCCACGAGGGACGAGCGCTGACGATCTGTTCGACGGGAATCGGCTGTCCGTCGGCCGCGATCGCAATCGAAGAACTGGCGAACGTCGGCGTCGAGACGGTCATCCGCGTCGGAACGACCGGGGCCCTCCAGTCGGATATCGAGATCGGCGACATGGTCGTCGCAACCGGAGCCGCAAAAAACGAGGGGACCTCGAAACGGTACGAGGCGGTTGAATATCCTGCCGTGCCGGAGTACGACGTGCTGTCGGCGCTGGTCGATAGCGCAAAAGCAAACGGGGAGGACGTCCACGTCGGCCCAATCGCGACCGACGACGCCTACTACGCCGAGACCGAGTCCGCCGTCGACGACTGGGAAGCTGCCGGTCTGCTTGCCGTCGAGATGGAGGCCGCCGCCGTCTTCTCACTGGCCCGTCGGCGTGGGCTTCGTGCCGGTGCGATCTGTACCGTCGACGGCAACCTCGTCGAGGGCACCCAGAAGGGAGTCGACACCGAAGACGACGAACTCCCGGAAAAAGCAAAGAACAACGTGGGTCGGGCGATCGACATCGCGCTCACAGCTGCCGCCGAACTGTAACGACGGTACCGTCGCTGGCAGCCAGCGGTACGCAGTTGCAGCCAGCGGTACGCAGTTGCAGCCAGCGGTACGCAGTTGCAGCCAGCGGTACGCAGTTGCAGCCAGCGGTACGCAGT